>Ga0066256_1004164_pt1 | contig 13101 bp, 9 predicted proteins | sample ThiBio_1000_biof_FD_87107 | JGI IMG/M metagenome (GOLD analysis project Ga0066256, IMG submission 87107) | Wastewater bioreactor microbial communities from Cape Town, South Africa - Thiocy_expt_1000_biof (version 2) | ecosystem: Engineered > Bioreactor > Thiocyanate-remediating >...
TGCACCCCGTAGCTTGATACTGGATGAGTGCGATGATGCTCTTTTAGATCAAAATACCGCTTATCAATTAGTCACCCAGGAGCCCGAGCAGAATCAGAAAGCCTTGTGGATTTATCCGATGGTATTAACATTTATTAATTCAGCTACTTTTAAAAATATTGGGAATAATGCTTGGGATGAAGAGGAAGATATCGATCAACTACGAAAATATTTATTGCATCAAATACAAGTCAATGAGCAAAATGACGCAAATAAAGTAAATTTCGTCACTGGATCATCTAGAGCTCAGCTTAAAAAATGGCTCATTGCCTGTTGCAAGGCCATGCACATGCAAGAGAATAAGCATTATCTTCTGAAATCGTGTATTAGTGAGGAAGGTGTTCATTACACCAGCATTTGCCCTGTACTCAAAAGCTTCCCTAAAACCGGAATTATTGGTGAGGGCGTGCATCAAGCACTGCAGGCACGTTTAAACCAGCGCATTGATCCAGGGACCCAAGTCATTGCTTCTCAATCAGCAATTGGTTTAGTTAAAGAGTATCAACATCAAGGTCGACTGATTGGAATATCGGGAACACCTGGAGAATTATTCGAACTCAAAGAATTAGCGGGAATTTTTAATATACAGGCCATCAATATTCCACCTCATGCGGGTGATAACCGTCATAAACATGATGTAATCATCACGCGCAATCCCTTACGGGCGCGTATACTTTTAAAAAATGCGATTTTGGAAGCCAGTAAAAATAAGCATCAGGGCGATATACAACCCATATTGATTATCGCAGAAGATTTCGTGGAGGCACGAGCTATTGAGACATATCTTCGCGCAAATCTCCCTGCAAATACTTATAATTTACAGCTCGTTACCGGCCAAGAAAATAATTTGGTACATGATAAAAAGATTCAGCAGGCAGGTAGATCCAATACAATTACGATTGGCACCGCCCAGCTCTCCAGAGGCACGGATATTATTCCGGAAAATCATCCTCGCGGTCTGTTCGTAATTCAAACTTTTCCTGATACAAATCGGCTGACGACGCAAATTGCGGGACGTAGTGCCCGTAACGGCAATTTTGGTGAATGGCTTCCTATTTATCAAGTCAAGCAGCCAAAAGAACACTGGTTTCGAAAGTTAATTTACAATCTATCATCCCAGAAAACCAAAAATAAGCTCAATATGAGTGAGATTGCGCAACGACAACAAAACTTAAAAAGTACGGCGCTAGCAGAGCGACGTTTTAATCATCAGGCACAACGCGTGCAGTTGCTCATCCAGCAGCAAATTGCCGCATGGGAAGAGCTACTTCTCGAAGTTAAACCCAATAACAAAGAACAACTTCTAACCTGGCGTCAAACGGTACTCACGGAAATAAGTATCCTTCAATCTGATTTTTCAATTGACCTGAATAAGGAGAACATTCAAAAATATACTGATGCTGCATGCGTAGTATGGAAGGAGTATCTCAAAGAATTTTGGGGGAAAATGGCGCAGCATGAACAAGTACACATGAGCTCACTGCAAAACATTAAGTACCAATACTTACAAACGCTGGAGCTTCAGGAAGAGTTAAAGGTGCAAGCGGCACTGCATCAGGAACAGCACTTATGGCGTAAAATAAATCAGAATACGCAAAACCATCAAGTGAGTATGACCGTGAAAGATAAGGCAGGGGCTTATTTGCATTACCAACCCGATGCACCTTTACAAAAGGAAAGCGCACAGCAACAATTACCCTACCTCATCGGTAATTTATGCGTTACCTTAAAGACACTCATTAAAAACCCTTCTAACTCACTAAGTAAAAAATTTACAACGGTTTTAGACCTGTTCCCCACGCAACAACAGCAAGAGATAATACGCACATTAAAAAGTGGAAAAAAATTAGATACACTAGTTGAGTCTCATGTTCAAGATTTTTTAAAAACAGCAAATGATGAGCAAACACAAATACTACTCACCCGAGTGAAAGCCTTATTTCTGGAGCAGGATCCTTTAGATAAGCAGCTCATCACACAATGCAAAATGAATGATTTACTAATCAGTTTTAATAAAATCTGGCAAAATATGGGTGCACCTGAAGACCAGGAATTAATTTCTCTGGAACAACTTTACACTCAAAATGGTGCAATCAGTTTAGCTTATACGGTCTTTTTCAAAGTCGCTCAGAGCAGCATGCGGCACAAGAAATCTTAACCCGGGTTGATGCTCTATTAGCAAATCCCAGTGCACAAAATACGCAAGAAACATATGTTTTACTGCAAAAATACTCCCATTCTCTACCTAAAGGATGGCGACCATGGGTGCGCACCCAGGAAATTCTTACTACTGCACTCGAAGCAGTTGATTCAATGTCTGAACTTCCGCACTGTCCGTTAGATTTTCGTGATCAGGTGCATGATAAAGCAGTAGCTGACCAGAAAATTCATTCTTTGAAACAGGTTTTATCTGTGCTGGACTCACATAAAAAACTTATAAACAACCCGTTATGGAGTCATTTTAAGAATAAAATCAATCAACTATGTGATTCGGATGAGCCTTATACTATTTTGGAATTGCAAGAACATCTTAAACGCTGGTCTAATTATCCTGCATGTATTTCGCTGCAAAAACCATTTAAGCAACTGCAATCAGCTTTAGAGTTATTTTCAGCTTCATCAACAAAGCAGGATTGTATTCAAAATTTACTTCGCGATAAGGAAAAGAACCTGGCCAGACTAATGCAACTGGAGCACAATCAGATTAAATTGCGCCAGGTTCATGACGGCATGGATTCATTTATTGAATTACAAATCGAGCATCCAGAGCGGATTCCTCATTTTTTTGGTTATCGCTCAGCCTGGCTCGCGCGCATGCCACAGGATCATCAAGCACATCTCAACGAGCTTTTAGCAAAATTGTCACAACTAAAAGAAGAAATAAAATTCGAGGTTCTCCTCGATTTTAAAAATAAATATACCTGGGACTCTATACCCGACAGTTTGTCACAAAACTTACCTGAACCACTCAGTCAATATTATAAGAATTATCTGCAAAACACTGATGCTGAGAAATTATGGCAGGCTGAGCAGCCCCTAAAAACGAGCATTAAAGAAGCGACCATAAAGCACGATAAAATCGTAAATAAGTTAAATAAAATTTATACAAAAAAGGCAATAATTGCTGATAATAAACAAAAATCAAGCTTTATCGGCACTCTAAAATCAATCGGTGCACAAATATCGATACCCAAAGAAGAGAAGCAAAAAAAGTTAAAGGATAATTTAGAAAAAATAAAAACATTCTTAACAGCGAAAGATGCTGAATTGAATAAGTATTTAGAAGAGCAAAATGCAAGAATTGAGAATTCGCGACAGATGTGTAACGATGAATTAAACAAACAATTGAACCGTGTAGCAGAATTAGAGCAAAAGATAAGCGAACAAAAACTTCTAACAGCAACAGAACATCTAGAAAGACAAAAAATCCGTTACCAAACGCGAAAATTTAATACTTTGGGCGAGTTTTTAGCCTATGAAGCAACCCTTTATAAAGAAGAGCAAAATATTCCGGTGATTCCTGTCACTCAAGAACGAGTATCCTCAGCCAGGTTTCAACCCCTATCCCCTAGAACAGCGATAAAATCATTATGAGCACTGATTATTTAAGCAATACACAAGCATGGATTAATAACGTAGTTATTGGTTTAAATTTATGTCCCTTCGCCCAGCGGGAGGTAACGCGTAACTCATTAAAAATCTCCGTTAGCACCACACAAGACCAAGCTCAGGGACTAGAAGATTTTATGCAAGAAATTCTTTATCTGGATGCGCATCAGGAAATAAGCACAATCGTGGTGGTATTTCCTCATTTAGTAGAAGATTTTTTTGACTATTTGGATTTTGTTGACCAGGCCAATGATTTGCTGGAGGCAACTCATTACGCAGGAATTTATCAAATCGCTACTTTTCATCCACAATACTGTTTTGCAGATGCAGAATTCGATGATGTCAGTAATTACACCAACCGTTCCCCTTATCCAATGTTGCATATCTTGCGTGAACAGATGGTGGAGGAAGCAATTCATTATTATGGTAATACTGAAGAAATACCTGAAAATAATATCCAACGCTTGCGTCAATTAGGACTTGCTGGAATTGCTCAACTACTACCCTACCCCTTAAAATAATTAAACCTTAAATTTAGGTGCAATCTTACGAAAAAGCGCGGGTAAATAGAGAGCAACGAAGGCGCCAAAGCGTTCCTTAAAGGCAGAAACCACAATAACGGGCTTGTGCCGCGTTACGCCACGAATAATTTTATGGGCGCAGGTAACCGGACTCATGGCCTGAGCATGTACCGTATCGGTATCTCCATAAGCTTCACCGCTGGATACTAGGGAATTTGCAGCAATACGCGTTTGCGCGTAACCGGGGTACACTAAAGAAACGCTTATATTTGTTGACGCAAGCTCATTGCGTAAACTTTCAAAGTAACCCCGCAAACCGTGTTTACTCGCAGCATACGCAGAGCGAGTTTGCATGCCAAAGAGACCCAACATACTGGAAATAATAACGATTTGACCCTGATTATATTTCAACATATCTTGCAAAATTGGCCGCGTCATTGCTATGGTACCGAGAAGATTCGTGGCTATTATTTGCTCATCCAAAGTGATTTTACCTTCATTCACCAAATAACGCTGAGAGATACCTGCATTATTGATTAAAATATCAACGGGACCAAGTTGTGCGACGAGTGTTGTTACTTTTTCTTCCAGGGCGTGATAATCGCTCAAATCAAGGGGTGCCAGGATATGCTGTTCAGAATTATGGCATTGCGACTTTACTCGTTCAAGTTCCAGAGTGTTGCGCGCAGATAATATAAGTTTATGTCCCTGCAGAGCATATTCTTTTGCAAGTGCCTCACCAATTCCAGAGGAGGCGCCTGTTATCCAAATCGTTTTCATTTTTTGACCTTAAAGAGTAAATAAACTCAATTATAGCAAAGGAGTCATGTACTATTTATTCCTTAAACTGTGAAGTACTTGCTCATCGTTACTAATGAATTTATCCCCTCCAAATAAAGTAATACCTTGCACTGCCGCAATACTGTTTGCTGATTCATATAAACTCTTTTTTATATCCTCTTTATAATTTTCAGCTTTCATCACTTGATTACTTGCAACCAATAAAGCAATTCCGGTAGCACTCGTGGTGATCAGCGAGGCGATCAATAAAGGAGCGTAAATCGTTGCCACTGCTCCGAAGAGAATGGGCGCAATAGCCATCATCGGACAACAGGTGAGTAAAATACCCAATAAAATAAAGCCTAATGCTGCCAAAGGATTTTTATTGTGAGATTGATAGAGATTATGTGTTGCTACTAAAATTTGTTGCTTATTCTCCTCAGAGGAATCTTCAAAATACCGATTTATTTTTTTAAGAAGATCAACAGTTAATGCGCCATCTTGACTAGAAAAATGCCTCGGAATTTTAAAGCCAACATAGTGTTTCAGAGAATGAACCGTATTCATGTCCTCTAAGACATGCAACGATTGCTGTAGGATTTGCTCAATAATCAATTGTTTTTCACTACTTAGAGTCACACGTCTTTGCAGCAAAGCGATTATACTCTCAATAAAATCATTCAAGCAGGATAACTGGGACAACTCAACGTAACGTTGTTGTGTAATTAATGCGGTTTTAAGTAGAATTCCCCGTGCAAAAACTTCGCCATTCACGGGCAAAGCCTCCTTAAGCTTAAACAACAGTGAGTCTAGAGCACTGCCATTTGTTAATTTATCTAACTCTTTAACATTTTTGATATTAATTAGGCCTGTGCCCTGAATCGTTATTGGGGAGATTTTATCAATATAGTGGTCTGGATCCTTACTTTGATACAGTTTGATAGTAATGTTTGCAGGTATATTGGCGCTGTTATTTTGAAGGAACTTAGGAGTCAAAAAGCTATTATATCGTGTATACAACTGGAACTCTATTTCCTTATCGGGACAGTCCCTAGCGAGTTGATTCATGGCATCGATGATGATGTAATCGTCATCAGATGGTGAAGAGGGTTTTAAAGTCTCTGTGGCAAAATTGTGTCTTGTTAATCGCTTTGCTTTTTTAAAGTGAGTAGCAAATTCCTTCATCCTCGGTTCATAATTTTCACCCGTCTCAGCGCTTAGTTGAATATCAGGAATCAGAATAATATGCTTGTCACTCTCGCTGAGATTTATATTATTTTTTAGGATTGCTGCGGTATTTGTATAATAAGACCTATAAGCATAAACCACCTCTTTTTCACAATAAATAACTTTGATTTTCATTTATTAGCTCCGATAAATAAACATCAAGCATGTAGATAGGTTACCTACAGCGTCCTTACTTCAGATTGTCCTATCATAACGATTAAGAAGAAAGAGTGATACCCATCAGCGCTTCTATTGAAAACTCTTTGCACAAAGTTTTGCTTCAGCCTTATCAAAGATTTCAGCAGAGATATCACGGCGACTTAAGTGTTCAACACCGGCAACTATTTGCGTCTTCGTATTGCGCTGATGTTGGATCACATCTTCTCCCTTAAATCCAAGACCTGCTGTTACCATGCCACCAAAGATAAGAATACACGTGCCCAAGGACACAAGAACTGGTGAGATCACCGATAAAGTGAGGATGAAAGGTAATGCCATACAACTGGCTGCTATTATAGAAATACCAGCAATTTGAAGTACGCGGGCCAGGAGTAATTGTGAACGATCCGTTGCTTTAAATTCATTTATGCACTTCAGTAGATGTACGCAATTGTTCTCTCGCTCGATTTCTAAACCATCTAAAGCCGCTTTCATTGCACATAAAACTTTTGTCATGGCCTTAAATGCATTCGTTGAAAAACCATGTTCACTATTGGAAAAAAATAGATTTCTTGTCTTATTTTTCGGATCAATATGACTAAATAATTCTAATAACTCATAAAGTAGGTTCTCGACAAATGGGTTATCCTGCGATTCCATATTATGCTGCAGAAAAATAAAATCTAAAACATCTATAAATTGCTGGAATTCCTCAAGATGATGCAAATGAGGATAATATGTGTGGACATACTGGGACAGTTTGAAATTTAGTTTCATATATTGCGGGCAATCCCGCCCATATCGGTCCATTCGATTTTGAAGGGTGACACGCAGCTCACTTAATTTATCAAAATGCTCAGGAGGAGTATAATCAAAATGCATTATCCCCGTACCTTTAAGCTCTGATTTATCGTGCGCAATAATCGTGATATTGGGTGGTATTCGGTTCGTATTTTTAAGTGTTATTGGCGCATCTGCAGGAAGAATTATATGAAATTCTTCTAGGGGATAGTGCAACGCTAGCGCGTCTATTTGTTTCAAAAGGAAGTGATCTGCGTTACCAGTATAGCCGAACTCGTCATAATTCAATTCCACCAAATGCATTATCTGTTGAGAGTCAAAATAATTATTTACCGGAATTATTTGAATTTTCATCGAGAACCTCCCGCTACGCATACGAACTGCGGGCATGATAACATTTTATTCTTAAGAGAACATTACGAACATTTCAGAAGCATATGTTTTTGTTTTTAAACACATGATACTCTAGCCCTGCTTTTTAACTACATGAGGTAATTATGAAAAAATGGTTCTTATTTTGTTTATTGGGCTTTTTCGTTTCTCCCTTTTGCTTTGCTTCCACAGAAATGCCCGATGAGTTATTTGTAACAGAGCACTGGATTAGCCTAACCAAAAGCTATGATGTCGGTACAAATCAATATAAATTGGGTACTGTATATCGCCGCTTTTTTAGTTTAACCACAACCTATGATTTCTATAACCCACGAGATGAACACACCGCTTCTGCAAAAACGCGTTTCTTTTCGTTTGGTACAGACGTGGATATTTATGACGTTCAAGACCGGTATTTAGGGTTTGTTGAGGAAAAAATATTTAACTTTTTCCCCACTTTTCTTATTTATGCCGCAGATAACAGTACCAAATTAGCCTTCGCAAAAATGAATTTCTGGGGAACTAAATACTATATCTATGACCCAGTTACTCAAAAAGAAATGGCTGTGATGTCCCGTTCATTTTTTCGCTTAAAAAATAATTGGACAATTCGGGTTACAAATCCTGCTTTACTCAGCAGCAAGCAGATTGACTCACGGGTTTTAATTACTGTATTGGCGATTCAAGGTGAAATTGACGACTGGAAACATCAGAATAGTTATGCAATGAAACAGGATTCTTTGCCCAAAGATATAGAAACACAAGCCAAAGTTGCGCAAAAGATGGCTGAGATACATGCCTTATATCCTATGCTAAGCAAACACGCTTTTGATGAGAGCAACCTAGAGGATTTGGCAAATACCCTTGATGAAGAATTTACGTCTTATAATAACAACGGCTTAAATCTAGATGATGCGGAAACTGTCACTCGCTTCATCGATTTCTGTATACAAAAAATGCAAAATCTTACCGAACCGGAAAAAGCAGCCGTGATGCATCTTTTGAATTTGCGGGTACCTCTACACGCTTAATCGCTGCAATTCAATCTCAATAATCCCAGGCACACAGCCTGGGGCATTTCTAAATGGAAACACAGTGAGACTTAATTAACTTTTATACTGCATTGTTCCCCATCCGTAACTAAGGTCACGATGCTGTCATGAGTTAATACTTCCGACCCACAGAGCACGTCGCGTCCGTAGGCAAAGTTTTTGCGATATCCAAAGATATAAGTTTTGTTGGCAGGGCCCTTACCAATATAAACTTTACCGCGCCCTCCTGATTTTTTACCCTCAACTTTAAAACCTAAAGCAGCAGCGGAGGCTTCTTCAGTTCGTACCTGAACCTGAATGGTGTTTTCTGCCCACAGTGTGCTGGAGAACAAGACTAATGATAAACCTGCAAGTTTTTTAATATTCCAGTACATCATGACTCTCCTTATCATGTAACTGTAAGATAGTATAGACATATTTTTCCAAAAAAATACATTTCCTTGAAACCTAATACACCATAGGCTAAAACTATATAATATAGATTGAGACTACGTGATCATAAAATGACCCACTCCCTGATCGGCACGAAAGCAAAAGCATTGCACATATCCATTCAACTTTTACAAAAACAAGGATATGAAAAATTAAGTTTTCAGCAAATCGCTGCGGAATTATCGATTCGCGCACCGAGTCTTTATGCACATTTTCAATCCAAAGAAGAACTGGTATCCATTTTATTGAATGAATATCTGCGCCATTTTGAACAATGGATTAATAGTTTGTCGTTCCTGGATGCGAAAATGAAGCTTCAAGCCCTTATTGAGCGTTTTTATCAATTTGCAACGACTGATAACAAAATTTGTGTGCTCATGGCTTTAGCCGGTTCACTCAATAACTTGCCCAAAAGCTTACGTGTTCAAGTACAAGAGGCATTCACACGGCAACGACTTTGGGTTGAAAACAATATTCGTGACGGACAAAAAAATTCTCTCTTTCGCAAGGATTTTACGGCTGGCGAACTCGCCGATCTCTTTTTAACCTCAAGTTATGGCAGCCAAAGTCTGGCTCGTTTAGCCTCTTCACCTCATTTAATTCGGCAAAATGCTCTAACCGTTTTGAAAATGATGAGCATGGAAACAAATAGGAGTACACCATGAACACCCAAAATAACGTTTATATACTCGGAAGCAATCGCATTCCTTTTTTTAAAAGCCAAACAAAATATAATGCCCTGCGCCGCCTCGACTTAGCGGTGGCTGCACTCAATGGCTTAGTGACTCAATATAAACTACAAGATCGTCTTATCGGTGATACCGCCATGGGCGCAGTATTAAATAGTGTTCATGATTTTAACCTCACGCGTGAAGCAATTTTAAGTACCGAACTCCATCCTGAATCACCCGGTTATAATGTACAACGTGCTTGTGGTACGGGTTTGGAAACAGTGTGGCAAATCGCATTAAAAATTTCCAGTGGCAGCATAAAACACGGTATTGCAGGTGGAGTGGATACTAATAGTGATTTGCCCATAGAGGTATCCCCCCTATTGCAGCGGGTGCTCCTTGATTTACATAAAGCACGAAGTCTTCAGGAAAAATTTCAAGCGCTAAAAAAATTAAGACCCAGCGCCTTGAAACCGCAAATATCCAACGTGAATGAACCCCGGACCTTAATGTCTATGGGTGAACACTGTGAACTCATGGTGAAAGAATGGCATATTCCTCGTGCTGAACAAGATGCTCTGGCTCTTAAAAGTCATAGGAATGCAGCGCAAGCATTTGATAATGGCTTTTACACTGATTTGGTCAGTAGTTTTCAAGGCTCTAATCGCGATGGTACCATCCGTGGCGATACAACATTAGAACGATTAGCACAACTTAAACCCGCCTTTGATTTCAGTGGCTCCGGTACGTTAACCGCAGGTAACTCTTCACCGCTTACTGATGGCGCGAGCTGCGTGTTATTAGCCGGTGAAGAAGGTGCCCTAGAGTTAGGTATTCCCCCGCTTGCTCGCTTAATCGATGTACAGGTTGCTGCCGTCGACTTTGTACATGGGGCAGGCCTATTGATGGCGCCGACTAAAGCGGTCGCAACTTTACTTGAAAGAAATCATTTAAGTTTTGCAGATTTTGATTTTATTGAGATTCATGAAGCATTTGCAGGACAAGTCCTCTGTAATATCAAAGCATGGGAGTCTGCTGCATACTGTAAAAAAGAGCTTAACTTATCCGCCCCGCTAGGCACTGTTGATCAAAATAAATTAAATGTAGTCGGCAGCTCCCTAGCGGTCGGTCATCCCTTCGCTGCTACAGGCTCAAGAATTGTGGGCACACTTGCCAAGCTTGTATCAGGAGGCGGTAACAAACGTGGGCTAATTTCAATTTGTACGGCTGGTGGGATGGGTATTGCGGCAATCATGGAGTCTATATAGCACTCCATGAGTACCGTAATAACCTGCGGGACTAATCTGGCAAGGACATTAAGCTTGCATTACCACCCGCAGCAGTTGTATCCACGGTATAGGTTCGCTCATGACACAAACGCAGTAAATAGTTTGGCCCCCCAGCTTTTGGTCCAGTTCCAGACAAGCCTTCACCACCAAAGGGTTGTAAGCCCACAACCGCACCCGTCATATTACGATTCACATAGCAATTTCCGGCGTGAACCCGTTGACGGATGTATTCAACTGTTTCATTAATGCGGCTATGAATACCCAGGGTTAAACCGTATCCAGTATTATTGATTTGCTCAATAACTTTATCTAAATCTTTTCGTTTATAAGGGATCACATGCAAAATTGGTCCAAATACTTCGCGTTCCAGTTCATCAAGATTGCTCAATGCAATCGCGGTCGGAGGCATGAAATATCCGACATTACAGGATTCATCTAAAGCACACTGATAGATGATCTCATGACCTTTCTTCATTTTATCGACATGAGTCTGTAAAACCGTTAACGCTTCCTGATCTATGACAGGCCCAACATCCGTTGTCAGCCATTGCGGTGCTCCAACCACTAGTTCGGCCATAGCCCCTTTTAACAAGTGTAAGGTGCGCGGGTAAACTTCTTCTTGAACAAACAGCACACGTAAAGCGGAACAACGCTGGCCAGCACTTCCAAAAGACGAGGTAACAGCATCTACTACTACCTGCTCCAAAAGCGCGGATGAATCAACAGGCATCGCATTTTGGCCACCAGTCTCAGCATCTAGTGGCACGCTCTCCCCCCCGCGATTAGCCAAGGTTCGATTGATGATGGTCGCCGTTTCCGTTGAGCCAGTAAATAAAACCGCACCAACCACTCGACCATCTCCAGGGAGCAATTGGACGGCAGCTGCTGGAATACCCGCCTGGTGCATTAGGGTCACTGCTAAGGATGCAATTAAGGGTGTTTGCTCTGCAGGCTTGGCAATAACACAATTACCTGTCACTAAGGCGGCTACAACTTGTCCTGTAAAAATAGCTAAAGGAAAATTCCAGGGACTAATGCATAAGATAATGCCACGGGGATGCAAGCTGAGCTCATTAGTTTCACCGGTATAACCCGTGAATTGATGGGGCTGTGCCAGGGTTTTACGTGCCAATTGCGCATAATAGCGGCAGAAATCTATTGCTTCGCGAACTTCCGCTACACCATCATTGAGCGTTTTTCCAGCTTCAAGGCATGCAAGAGTCAAAAATTCATGCTCATGTTGCTGTAATAAATCAGCAAAGCGCTCAAGACATGCGGCACGTTCGTTAACCGGACTATTAGCCCAGGCATTTTTTGCCTTTTCTGCGGCATTTAAAGCCTGCTGTACTTCATTTTCCGTCGCCTGGTAAACCGTGCCTACGATTTTGTGGGTATCCTGAGGGGATATAACGTTTAAAACGTCATTTGTTTTAATGAGTTGCCCTGCAATTAAAGGGCCGGCTGTCCAACTTTTCTTTTCTATCTGTACAAGTTCTTGTTGTAATTGCACACGTTGCTCACGATTACTAAAATCAACCCCTCGTGAATTTTGACGCTCCGGACCGAATATATCGACGGGCAAAGGGATATTTTTATTAATCTTATTAAATAGAGCACGCGCTTTTTGCACCGGTTCTTCAACCAAAGTCGCAATGGGTGCATTGTCATCAACGATGCGATTTACAAACGATGAATTGGCACCATTTTCTAATAAACGCCGTACCAGATACGGGAGTAAATCCTCGTGACTCCCGACCGGAGCATAAATTCGGCAAGGGATGCCTTGGCGATTTGCAGGAACAATTTGCTCATACAATTCCTTACCCATCCCATGCAAACATTGGAATTCAAAATCACGATAATCGCCGGTAATATTTAAAATCATGGCCACAGAATAAGCATTATGAGTAGCAAATTGTGGATAAATCGCATCGGTCATGGTCAGAATTTTTTTAGCACATGCTTGGAATGACACATCAGTAAATACCTTGCGGCTAAACACTGGGTATTCCTCAAGCCCTTGCATTTGCGTTTTTTTTACTTCACTGTCCCAGTAAGCCCCTTTGATAAGACGTACCATCATGCGTCGGTTTTTACTACGCGCTAGCGAAGCGACCCAGTCCAAGACATAGAATGCACGTTTTTGATA
>Ga0066256_1003967_pt2 | contig 13095 bp, 11 predicted proteins | sample ThiBio_1000_biof_FD_87107 | JGI IMG/M metagenome (GOLD analysis project Ga0066256, IMG submission 87107) | Wastewater bioreactor microbial communities from Cape Town, South Africa - Thiocy_expt_1000_biof (version 2) | ecosystem: Engineered > Bioreactor > Thiocyanate-remediating >...
GTGCAACTGATCCTGCTGCCGCCGGAGGATATGGAGCAGGTGTTCGACCTCTCTCGTCATCCCGGCGAAAGCGGGAATGACGAAAGGAAGGCTTTGCGGCTCGTTCCAAAAGCGCCGCCTTGCGGATCGTTGGAAGCCATCCTCCCCCACCTCGTCCAACAACTCCCGATGCTGAAACACCTCGCTGCCTCCTGGCGCTATCGCGGTGACGATATCGCCCGGATCGAGCGGCTCGATGCGCTGGCGCGGGCGAATGGGCTTGCCCTGCTGGCGACCAATGACGTCCATTGTCATGTGCCGCAGCGCCGCCCGTTGCAGGACGTGATGACGGCGATCCGCCACAAGACCACCGTGGCGAAGGCTGGATATCTGCTGCACGCCAATGCGGAACGGCACCTCAAGAGCCCGGGGGAAATGTGCCGCCTGTTCGAACGCTGGCCCCATGCGATTGCGGCGGCGCGGCAAGTGGCCGATGCCTGCGCCTTCGACCTGGAAGAGCTGAAATACGAATATCCGCAGGAAAGCTGGCCTGAAGGGCGCACCGCGCAGCAGCATCTCGAAGTGCTGACCTGGGAAGGCGCGGCGCGGCATTATCCCGCAGGCGTGCCCGCGGATGTGCGCGGAACGCTGGAGAAGGAGCTGGCCCTGATCGGGGAGCGTCAACTCGCGCGCTATTTCCTCACCATCAGGGACATCGTCGATTTCGCGCGCACCCGCGATCCGCCGATCCTGTGCCAGGGGCGCGGTTCGGCGGCCAATTCGGCGGTCTGCTATTGCCTAGGCATCACTTCGGTGGACCCGGCCGAGCATGCCCTGCTGTTCGAACGCTTCATTTCCGCCGCGCGCGACGAACCGCCCGATATCGACGTGGATTTCGAGCATGAGCGGCGCGAGGAGGTGATCCAGCACCTCTATGAAGAATACGGTCGCGAGAGCGCCGGCCTGTGCGCCACGGTGATTCATTATCGCCCCCGCATGGCGATCCGTGAGGTGGGCAAGGCGATGGGCTTGTCCGAGGATGTCACCGGCGCGCTGGCTCGCACCGTATGGGGCAGCCATGGGCGGGGCATCGCCGACAGCCATGTGGGCGGGGCGGGGCTGAATCTGTCGAACCCGCACCTGCGGCGGGTGCTGCAACTCACGGAAGAGATGGTGGGAATGCCGCGCCATCTTTCGCAGCATGTCGGCGGCTTCATCCTCACCGAAGGGCCGCTGACCGAACTGGTGCCCATCGGCAACGGCGCCATGGCGGATCGCAGTTTCATCGAATGGGACAAGGACGATATCGACGCGCTGGGCATCATGAAGGTGGATGTGCTGGCGCTGGGGATGCTCACCTGCATCCACAAATGCTTCGACCTGCTGAAGGCGCATCACGGGCTGGAGGTGGATCTGGCTGGCGTCAAACGCGATGATCCGAAGGTCTACGAAATGCTTTCCAAAGGGGATTCGCTCGGCGTGTTCCAGGTGGAAAGCCGGGCGCAGATGAACATGCTGCCGCGCCTGAAGCCGAAATGCTTCTACGATCTGGTGGTGGAAGTGGCGATCGTGCGCCCCGGCCCGATCCAGGGCGACATGGTGCATCCCTATCTCAAGCAGCGCCAGGCCGAGAGCGAGGGCAAGCCGGGTTTCCGGCTTCCGGGGCCTGCGCCCGGAAAGGGCGAACCGGACGAGCTTTCGGCGATCCTGAAGCGGACCTACGGCGTGCCGATCTTCCAGGAGCAGGCGATGAAGATCGCGATGGTCGCTGCCGAATTCGATGCGCACGAGCTGGATTTGCTGCGCAAGGCGATGGCCACTTTCCGCAATCGCGGCACGGTGGGCGAGCTGGAAGAGCTGATGGTGGGGCGGATGGTGGCGCGGGGATACGATCCCGAATTCGCCCAGCGCTGCTTCAATCAGATCAAGGGCTTCGGCGAATACGGCTTTCCCGAAAGCCATTCGGCCAGTTTCGCGCAGCTCGTCTATGTTTCCAGCTGGCTCAAGTGCCATTACCCTGCCGCCTTCGCCTGCGGGCTGCTCAATTCGCAGCCGATGGGGTTCTACGCCCCGGCGCAGATCGTGCGCGATGCGCGCGAGCATGGCGTCACCGTGCTGCCGGTGGATGTGAACCACTCGGACTGGGATTGCACATTGGAGGCACTTTCTGCTTCCTCTGTCGCCCTGCGCCTCGGCTTCCGGCAGGTGGACGGCTTTCCCGAACATGCGGCCGCGCGGCTGGTTGCGGCGCGGATCGAAGATGGGCCTTTCCGGGACGTCGCAGAACTGCGCGAGCGGGCAGGGCTGGCGGCATCGCATGTCGAGCGGTTGGCTTCGGGGGATTGCTTCGCCTCGCTGGAGCTTCCCCGCCGGCGGGCGCTATGGGATGCGCGCGCGCTGGCCGCCATGCCGCCCCTGCCGCTGTTCGAGCACGCCGCCTTGCGCGAGGAAGGCGCGGAGCGTGGCATGGCCCGCCTGCCGCCCATGCCTTTGTCGGAAGAGGTGATCGCCGATTACCAGACCCAGCGCCTGTCGCTGAAGGCGCATCCGCTTTCCTTCCTGCGCGCTTCCCTTGCCGGGCGCGGCTTCCTGGCCTGCAACGCCTTGCGTGGCCGGCGTCGCGTGCAGGTGGCCGGGATCGTGCTGATTCGCCAGCGGCCGGGTAGCGCGAAGGGCGTGTGCTTCCTCACGCTGGAGGATGAGACGGGCATCGCCAATGTGGTCGTCTGGCCCGATGTGATGGAGCGGTTCCGCCCCGCGATCATGGGCGCGCGGCTATTGGAGGTGCAGGGCCGCGTCGAATATGACGGCGCGGTGGTGCATGTGATCGCCAACCGGCTGATCGACGCCACGGCAAGCCTTCACCTGCTTTCAGGCGACCTGCCGGAAGCAGGGGAAATGGGCGAAAGCGGCCTTCACCGCCATCCACGCAATGTGCGGATCATCCCCAACTCACGGGATTTCTATTAGGAAGAAGGGCTCAGACCGCTTCCAATGCGTAGCCCGCTGAGCGCACGGTGCGGATCGGATCAGGCGTTTCGCCCACCGTGATCGCCTTTCTCAGGCGGCGGATGTGCACGTCCACCGTGCGTTCCTCGATCTCGCTGCCGGTGCCCCATACGCCGTCGAGAAGCTGCCCGCGGCACAACACCCGGCCGGGGCTTTCCAAGAAGAACTTGAGCAGGCGGCAGTCGGTCGGCCCGACGGCAAGCTGATCCCCGCGCGGTCCCCCCGGGGGGGGGGGGGGGCGGAGTTTGGGGCCCCCCCCTCCCCGCCCTCCGCCCGCCAGCGCCGGGCGAACACGCCGCAGCACCGCGGAGACGCGGGCAAGCAGTTCGCGCGGGGAGAAAGGCTTGGTGAGGTAATCGTCCGCCCCGGTTTCCAGCCCGCGCACGCGGTCGTCCTCCGCCTCGCGCGCGGTCAGCATGATGATCGGGACATGCGCGGTGGCCTTGCTGCGGCGCAGGCGGCGGCAGACCTCGATCCCGCTGGTGCCTTCTATCATCCAGTCCAGGATCACCAGGTCGGGCGCGTCCTCGTCCGCCTGGATCAGCGCGTCGTCGCCGTCTCCGGTGACGCGCACGCTGTAGCCTTCGCTGCGAAAGCGGTATTCGAGCAGTTCGGCGAGGGAGGGATCGTCTTCTACGAGCAGGAGCTTGGGTGCGGCCATAGTGGATTCTGTCCTATCTGCCCGTTCCCCAACCATGGATTTATTACATCATTGCGACAATCATGGCGCAATTCATCCGTCGATCTCGGGCACGTAGCTGCCGGTGGCCGCGAAATAGACCATTTCGGCGATATTGGTCGCATGGTCGCCGATCCGCTCCAGATTGCGGGCGATGAACAGCAATTGCGCCGCGCTGCTGATCGTGGAGGGGTTCTCCATCATGTGGCTCACCAGATTGCGGAAGATGCTGTCGTAGAAGGCATCCACCTTCTCGTCTCGCGCGATGACTTCGCGGGCCATCACCGGATCGCGCGCGGCGTAAGCGGTCAGCACGTCATGCACCATTTCGGCGGCGATTTCGCCCATGGCGGGAAGCAGGGTGAGCGGCTCGAAATGCCTGCGCCCCTCGATCTTGTTCACGCGCTTGGCGATGTTCTTCGAATAATCGCCGATCCGCTCGATCATCCCGGCGATCTTGAGCGCGGCGACCACTTCGCGCAGGTCGTCCGCCATCGGTGCGCGCAGGGCGATCACGCGGACGGACAGCTTGTCCACCTCCATTTCGAGCGCGTCGATCTTCTTGTCCCGCGCGACGACTTCGCGCGCCAGATCCTCGTCGCCCTTGACCAGCGCCTGCAGCGCCTGCTGGCTGGCGAGCTCCGCCAGGCCGCCCATTTCCGCAATCAGCCCGCGCAGGCGGGTGATGTCTTCGTCGAATGCCTTGACCGTATGTTCTGCCATCAGCCGTACCGCCCGGTTATGTAATCCTTGGTGCGCTCTTCGCGCGGATTGGTGAATATCTCCGAAGTCTCGCCATATTCCACCATGCTGCCCAGGTGGAAGAAGGCGGTGCGCTGCGACACGCGCGCCGCCTGCTGCATCGAGTGGGTGACGATCACGATCGCGAAGCGGCCGCGCAATTCGTCGATCAGTTCCTCGATCCGCGCCGTGGCGATGGGATCGAGGGCGGAGCACGGCTCGTCCATCAGGATGACTTCGGGATCGACCGCGATCGCCCGGGCGATGCACAGGCGCTGCTGCTGCCCGCCGGAAAGCGCGGTGCCGCTGTCGCTCAGCCGGTCCTTCACTTCGTCCCACAGGCCGGCGCGGCGCAGCGATCCTTCGACGATCCCGTCCAGCGCGACCTTGGAGGCGGCCAGGCCGTGGATGCGCGGGCCATAGGCGACATTCTCGTAGATCGACTTGGGGAAGGGATTGGGCTTCTGGAACACCATGCCCACCCGCGCGCGCAGCTGCACCACGTCCATCGCCGAGGAATAGATGTCCTCGCCGTCCAGCATGATGTCGCCGGTCACCCTGGCGGAGGCGATGGTGTCGTTCATCCGGTTGAGGGTGCGCAGGAAGGTGGACTTGCCGCAGCCCGACGGGCCGATGAATGCCGTCACATGGTCCATGTCGACGTCGATCGAGACGTCGCGGATCGCCTGCTTGTCGCCGTAGAAGACGTTCACGCCCCGCGCCGACATCTTGTGCCCGGTCGCCGTTGCAGTGGAAAGGGGAGTGGCGTCGGTCATTACCAGCGGGTCTCGAACTTGTTGCGAAGATAGATGGCGAGCCCGTTCATGGCGAGCAGGAACACCAGCAGCACGATGATCGCCGCGCTGGTCTTCTCCACGAAGCCGCGGCTCACTTCGTCCGACCACAGGAAGATCTGCACGGGCAGCACGGTGGCGGGATCGGTGAAGCCCTGGGGCGCGGTGACGATGAAGGCGCGCATGCCGATCAGCAGCAGCGGCGCGGTCTCGCCCAGCGCACGGGCCATGCCGATGATCGTGCCGGTCAGGATGCCGGGCATGGCGAGGGGGAGGACATGGTGGAACACCACCTGGATCCGGCTCGCGCCGATGCCGAGCGCGGCGTCGCGGATCGAGGGCGGCACGCCCTTGATCGCGTGGCGGCTCGCGACGGCGAGGTCGGGGCTGATCGTCAGCGCGAGGGCGGGGCCGCCGACCACCGCCGCCGAGCGCGGCAGGAGCGGGCGGAAGCTGTGGCCGCCGATCTGCCAGGTGCCCAGAAACACCGCGAGCCCGAGCAGGCCGAAGATGATCGAGGGCACCGCCGCCAGATTGTTGATCGAGACTTCGATCAGGTCGGTCCAGCGGTTCTTCGGCGCATATTCCTCGAGATAGATCGCGGCGAGCACGCCCACGGGGAAGGCGATCAGGAACGTCACCAGCATCGTCAGCAGCGAGCCCTTGAGCGCGCCCCAGATGCCCACCGCCACGGGATCGTTCGAATTGCTCGCGGTGAAGAAGCCCCAGTTGAAGCCGGTGCGCAGCTTGCCGGCGCTCCGGAGCCTGCTCGCATCCGCCTGCGCCGCCGCGGTGCCCTCGCCGCGCGCACCCATCTCGAGCGCAGTCGAGGCGGGCACCCAGATGGTCCTCTTGCCGCCCAGGATCGAGGGGTCCGCCTTGATCGCATCGCGCACCGTGATCCAGGCGCTGTTCGCCGCCAGCGAATGATCGCCGCCGCTCTCCGCGGCGATCTCCACCTTGTCCTGCAGCCCGGCGCCCGACAGCGCCAGATCGGCGCCCGGCGTCGAGAGATGCGTGCGGTCGACCGCGAGCCCCATCTTCGGGAAGTCGAGATCGAGCGCCACTTCGCTGCGGGTGAAGCCGCGCGCGCCGTTCGCCACCATCGTCGCGATCAGAAAGGCGAGGAAGGCGGCGGAGAGGATCACCGCCAGCATGCCGAACAGCTTGAAGCGCCGCTCGGCCGCATAGCGGCGGCGGATGCGCTTCTGCATCGCCGCGCCCTTCCAGTCGGTCGGCGTCCGCTCGGGCACGGGGGCAGGGGCGGCGCGCTTACTCATAGGCTTCGCGATACTTCTTCACGACGCGCAGCGCGACGATGTTGAGCAGCAGGGTGATCACGAACAGCGTCAGACCCAGCGCGAAGGCGGCCAGCGTCTTGGGGCTGTCGAACTCGCTCTCGCCGGTCAGCAGGTCGACGATCTGCTTGGTGACGGTGGTGGCGCTCTCGAACGGGTTGAGCGTGATGTTCGCCGCGCCGCTGGCGGCCATCACCACGATCATCGTCTCGCCGATGGCGCGGGAAACGGCGAGCAGCACACCCGCCACCACGCCGGGCAGCGCGGCCGGCAGGAGGACGCGCGAGATCGTCTCCGAATTGGTCGCGCCCATCGCCAGGCTGCCGTCGCGCATCGCGGTGGGGACGGCGGCGATCGAATCGTCCGCCAGCGAGGAGACGAAGGGGATGATCATCACGCCCATCACCAGGCCGGCGGCCAGCGCGCTCTCGGCCGAGGCGAAGGGCATGCCCAGATGCACCGCCAGGTCGCGCACCGCCGGCGCCACGGTCAGCGCGGCGAAATAGCCATAGACCACGGTGGGCACGCCCGCGAGGATCTCGAGCATCGGCTTCATCCAGGCGCGCACGCGGGGCGCGGCATATTGGGTCAGGTAGATCGCGCTCATCAGGCCGAACGGGATGGCGACCAGCATCGCGATCACCGCGCCGATGAAGAAGGTGCCCCAGAACAGCGGCACCGCGCCCAGCGACTTGCCCGGATTGTTCGGGTCGATCAGCTGCGGGCTCCAATGCGTGCTGAACAGGAAGTCCTGCGGCGGCACCATCGCGAAGAAGCGGATCGATTCCCAGAACAGCGACAGGAAGATGCCGATCGTCGTCAGGATCGCGATCAGCGAGGCGACGAGCAGGATCAGCATCAGCCCGCGCTCCACCCGGGTGCGGGCGCGGAAGGCGGGGCTGATCCGGCTGAACGCGAAGGCGCCCCCGGCAAAGGCCAGCAGGATGGCGATCGCCGTGCCGGTCCAGCCATAAAAGGCGATCGCCTCGCGCATCGGCGCGACCAGCGCGTCGGCGGTGGGATCGAAGGTCGAATCGGCCCGGCCCAGCGCCACGTCGCGCGCCTCGCCCAGGATCGTGTCGCGCTCGAACGCGAAGTCGGAGAGCTGGGCGGCGGCCGGCGCCTTGAGCACCTGGTCCCTGATCAGTGCGGGGCTGAGCGCGGTCCAGGCCGCGACGAACAGCAGCGCGGGCAGCACCGTCCACATCGCCACGTACCAGCCATGCTGCGACGGCAGCGAATGCAGCCGCTTCTGTCCGCCGCGATCGAACCGCACGGCGCGCGCGCGTGCGGTCAGCCAGCCGATCAGGCCAAGGCCGACCACCACGAACAGGAGCGCGAAGACATTCACCAGGACGTCAGCTCGGTACGGGATTCAGGAAGGGAAGCGATGATGTCCTCGTTTCAGTGCAACTGGGAGGGATCGAGCGCAATCCCCTTCTCGATGATCTCGGCCGAATGTTCCTGCACCTCGCTCGGCGCCGCGATCAGCCCGCGCTTGGTCAGCTCGCCCTTGGGCTTCCACATGGTGGCATAGAGGTTCAGGAAGTCCTGCATCCCGCGCACCGCCTTGATGTGGCGCTGCTTCACATAGATGTAGAGCGGGCGGCCGCCCGGATATTTGCCGGTGACGATCTCGTTGTTGGTCGGCTCCACGCCTTCGATCGGCGTGCCGTGCAGCCGGTCGATATTCTCCTCGAGATAAGAATAGCCGAAGATGCCGAGCGCGTTCGGGTTCTGGCTCAGGCCCTGGACGATCAGATTGTCGTTCTCGCCCTTGTCGACATAGGGGCCGTCGTCGCGGATGCGCAGGCACGCGTCCTGGAACTTGGCGGGATCGCTGCCGGCCTTGAGCGCCTTGGCCTCGGGATAGGCCTCGAGGCAGCCCGGCTCGAGCATCAGTTCGGTGAAGGCGTCGCGGGTGCCGCTGGTCGAGGGCGGGCCCATCACATAGATCGGGATCGCCGGCAGCGACGGATTGACGTCGCGCCAGGTCTTGGCGGTGTTGGGCTTGCCCATCGGGTTCGCCGCGAGCGCGAGATACAGGTCCTTGCGGCTGAGCTTGAGCCGGGGTCCCGCATTGCTCTCGGCCAGCACCACGCCGTCCAGCCCGATCTGCACTTCCAGAATCTCGCCGACATTGTTCTTCTGGCACGTGTCGTATTCGGTGCGCTTCATCCGGCGCGAAGCGTTGGCGATGTCGGGATATTGCGATCCCACGCCTTCGCAAAAGGCGCGGAAGCCCGCGCCCGAGCCGATCGATTCGATCACCGGGGCCGCGCGGCGCTTGTCCTGGTTGACGAAGGCCTCGGCCACTGCGGTGGTGAAGGGGAAGACGGTCGAGCTGCCCACGGCGCGGATCGGGCGGGTGGTCCCGCTATCGCAAGCCGAGAGAGCCACTGCGGAAAGCGCGAAAAGCACAAGTCTGCCAAGCATCGCCGTCTCCTGTCCCTGGGATTGTAAGAATCACGGGGCACGCGCCCGGACGGCTGCCCCCATCGGGGCCCTTCGGCTCCTAGCGTGACAGGTTCATGACACCAGCTTTCAGGACAGGCGGTGGACGGGCAGCAGCACGGTCACCGTCGAGCCCTTGCCCACGGTGCTGGCGATATCGAAGCGGCCGCGGTGGCGCTCGACGATGTGCTTGACGATGGCGAGCCCCAGCCCGGTGCCGCCCAGCGTGCGGCTGCGCCCCGAATCGACCCGGTAGAAGCGTTCGGGCAGGCGCGGCAGGTGCCCGGGCGCGATGCCCTCGCCCTGGTCGGTCACGGTCAGCCGCACCATCGATTCGCCCTCGGGCGTCAGGCTGACGAGGATCGGCGTGCCCTCGCGGCCATATTTCATCGCGTTGCCGATCACGTTGTGGAGCAGCTGGCTCAACTGCGAGGCGTCGCCGCGCACCGGCTCGGTCTCGGCGATCTCGGTGACCACATCCGCCGCGCGCGGCGCGCCGGAGAGCTCCAGGCACACTTCGTCGATCAGCTCGTCCATCGCCACCGGATTGTCCGGCGCGCGATATTTCTCCGCCTCGATCCGGCTGAGCGAGATCAGGTCGTCGATCAGCCGCTGCATGCGGCGCGCCTCGTCGTGCATGATCTTCAGGAAGCGCTTGCGGATGCCGGGGTCCTCGCTCGCGCCGTCTTCCAGCGTCTCGACATAGCCGAGCAGCGAGGCGAGGGGGGTACGCAGTTCGTGGCTGGCATTGGCGACGAAGTCGACGCGGATGCGCTCGCTGGCATAGCTGCCGGTGCGGTCGATCAGGTGGACGATGCGGCGCCCGTCGCCCAGCGCGGTCACGCGCATCTCCCAGCGCTGGTCGCGCGTGCCCAGGCCGACCAGGTGGATCGGCGCGGAGGAATCATGGTCGTTCGGGTTCATCAGCCGTTCGGCGGCGGCGGGGTGGCGGATGGCGACGCGCACGTCCTCGCCCAATATGTGCTGGCCGAGCAGGGTGCGCGCGGGCGGGTTGGCGGCGATCACGCGCCGGTCGGCGATCAGCAGCACCGGCTCGGCGATCGCGTCGAGCACTTCGCCGATGCCCGGGCCCTCGGCCGCCGCCGGAGCGGTGTCGAGCGGGCCCATCGGGTCGCCGCCCGCCGTCGCCACCAGCACGGCGGCGACGCCGCACACCAGCATGACCAGGCTCGCCTGCACGTCGCCGTTGAGCAGCAGCCCCGCGAGCGCGCCCGCAGCAGCGATGCCGAGCGCCACGAGCGCCTTTATGCCAGGGGAATAGGGCATTTGCGCGCTCTTCTAGGGGCGGGGTGGGAACTCGGCAACGCCTCTCGATTTCAAACCCGCGCCTCCATTCCTCCTGTAGGAAGCCGGGACGCGCCCTCCCGCAATTTACGATTGCGAAACGCCGGCGGGCGCAGGACAATGCGCCATGGCAGACGAAGATCCGCTTCCCAAGGCCAGCCGCCGCGCGCTGATGCTGGGCGCCGCGAGCGCGTCGGCGATCGTCTCGATCCGCCCGGCGCTGGCGCAGACCAATGCCTCGGTGATGAACTGCGAGATTCCGGTCCCCGATCCCGGCCGCGCGGGCCAATATGTCGCGGCGGACGGCAAGCTTGTCCCCGCCGGCACGCAGGGCGCCTTTCCCGCAGCGGGCACGCCGTTCAAGGCCGAGGATGTCAAGCGCGCGCTGAACGGCGGCACGCTGCCCGGCACCACGTACGAGCAGAGCCGCGCCTATACCAACTATATCCGCCGCCTCCAGTCGGGCACCAGCGGCTTCACCTGCTTCGCCTCGCTGCAGATGCCGCGCGGCTGAAGGCCGTGGCCGATCCGACTGCGCGACGATGCGATGATGTGAACGAGGGAAGAAGGAAGCGGGCTCACGCGGAGACGCGGAGACGCGGAGGAGGTCCCTTCGGCGAGCCCGGGCGCCGCGCCGGCGGCAGGATCTCGGCGCCGGCGACGATTACGGGCATCGCGCGCGCGATGCGGGATGGCCTCCGCGTCTCCGCGTCTCCGCGTGAACATCTTCTTCGTCGCGTCGCGGCGTCGTTGCGCGAAGATCGGCGATGACCAGCTATCGCGCCGCGCCGCCGGAAACGCTGCGCATCGTCCCCCTGGACGCGCTCACGCTGATCTATCACCGCGCGTCGGGCATCACCCATGTCGTCGATGCGCCGGTGCCCGAGCTGCTCGAGGCGCTTGGCGTCGGCGAATTCACCGTCGATCAGCTGCTCGCAACGCTCAAGGACCGGTACGACCTGCTCGACGCCGATCCCGCGGCGCTGGCCGTCCGCCTGGACGAACTCGTCCAGGCCGGCCTGGTGGAGCGGCTGTGAGGCACGCCACGCGCCTCGCCATCGGCCCCGCGGCCTTCCGCATCGGCAGCGACTGGCGCGCGCCGATCGCCGCGCTGGACGATCTCTATCGCGACTATCCGAAACCGGAGGTTCCGGACTTCAACGTCCATCTCTTCGCCGCGCGGCCCTGGCGGAAATTCCTCCGACCCGCCGTCCATATCGGCGGCGACCCCCCCCCTCCCCACCCCCCGCCCCCCCCCCCCTCCCCACCCCCCCCCCCCCCCCCGCCCCCCCCTCTTCCGCTCTTCCTCCTTCCCCCCCCACGCTCCCCTCCAAATCCCCCATCTCTTCCGCCCCACCCCCCTTGCCCAGCGCCCACCGCAGGCCCCCCCCCCCACGCGCCCGCGCCGGCCTCCCCTCCCCACTGCTGCATGCATCCGCGGTCGAGCGGGGCGGAAGGGCGGTGCTGATGACCGGCATCTCCGGCGCAGGCAAATCCACGCTGGCGGCGCTGCTGATGGCGCGCGGCTGGCGGCTGATGGGCGACGAGTTCGTGCTGATCGATCCCGCCACCGGCCTGGCGCATGGCTTTCCCCGGCTGATCAGCCTGAAGAACCAGGCGATCGCCGTCGTCCGGGCCGCGCTGCCCGATGCGCGGTTCGGGCCGCTGCTTCCCGGCACGCCCAAGGGCGACATCCGCCATCTCGTTCCCGATGCCCGGGCGATCGCCGCGATGGCCGCGCCCGCCGAGCCGGCGCTCCTCCTGTTTCCGCGCTTCGGCTTCGACGCCGCCGAGCGCCCGGTGCCGCCGAGCGAGGCGTTCGTCCGGCTGACCCAGGCATCGACCAACTATGTCCATCTGGCCGAGCGCGGCTTCGATGCGCTCACTCGGCTCGTCCGGACGGTGCCGGCGCGGGCAATCGACTATCCGGACACCGAAAGCGGCATTGCCCTGGTCGAGGCGCTGGCATGACGCCCGGCTGGCGCCTGGCCCATGTGCTGCGCGCGCCGAGCCTCGCCATGGATTTCACTGCGCGGGAATGGACCGAGCTCTTCGCTGTGGCCCGGGCCGAGCAGATGGCGGGCACGCTGGCCCACCGGCTGAACGGCCTGGCGCTCCCCGCCGCGGTGCAGCGCCTGGTCGACGACGCGATCGCCTCGGCCGGGCAGGTCCGCCTGGCCGCGGTCTGGGGGGCCGAGATGGCCGGGCGGGCGCTGGTGCCGCTGGGCACGTCGGTCGTTCTGCTCAAGGGCACCGCCTTCGCTGCCGCCGGGCTTTCGCCCTCGGTGGGCCGCAACATCGGCGATCTGGACATTCTGGTCCCCCGCGACCGGATCGGGGAAGCAGAGGCCGCCTTGCTCGCCGCCGGCTGGGAATGGGTGAAGCCCGATCCCTATGACGATGCCTATTATCGCCGCTGGATGCACGAGCTGCCCCCGCTGATCCATCGCGAGCGCGACCGGATGATCGATGTCCACCACACGATCCTGCCGCTCACCGCCCGGATCACCCCGGACGCCGAGGCGCTGCTGGCGGCCAGCGAGCCGCTTGGAAACGGCCTGTCCATCCTTTCCCGTCCGGACCGTCTGCTTCACGCCGCGGCCCATCTTCTGGCGGACGGCGATCTCGCCGGCGGGATGCGCAATCTGTGGGATATCCATTGCATGTTCGCGTCCGGAGCGTCCGCTGACCTGACGGAGCGCGCCCGTCGCCACGGCCTGATCCGTGAAATGGCCCGCGCCGCCCGCCTGTCGCATGCCCTGTACGGCACCGAAGTGCCCCCCGCATGGCAAGGTCTCGGCGGCATCCACCGCCTCCATCTCCGCCGCCTCACGGC
>Ga0066256_1000953_pt2 | contig 13090 bp, 10 predicted proteins | sample ThiBio_1000_biof_FD_87107 | JGI IMG/M metagenome (GOLD analysis project Ga0066256, IMG submission 87107) | Wastewater bioreactor microbial communities from Cape Town, South Africa - Thiocy_expt_1000_biof (version 2) | ecosystem: Engineered > Bioreactor > Thiocyanate-remediating >...
TGGTGGAGGGTCGGGCCCGGCGCCCCGCGCTGGCGCAGGCCGCGGGAAGGGGGGGGGGGATGGGCCTGCTCGAAGCGCGCCGGGCGGCCGCGCGCCAGCCAGTCGCGCGCCGATGCCTGCGCCTGCGCCTTCGGCTTGCCGCGGAACAGCGGCCCTGCCATGACGTTCTCGATCACCGTGCGCCACGGAAACAGCGCGTCGGTCTGGAACACGAAGCCGATGCGTGGGTCGATGCCCTTGACCGGGGCACCCATGACGCGGACCTCGCCGGCGCTTGGGCTGGCAAGCCCGGTGACGAGGTTGAGCGTCGTCGACTTGCCGCAGCCGGTCGGGCCGACGACGGCGACGAATTCGCCGCGTTCGACCGTCATGGTGAAATCGCGGAGCGCCGTCAGCGATTTGCCGGTGGGCGAGAGAAAGCGACGGCTGACATTGATCAGCTCGATCGCGGGAGCGGTCTTGTCCGCAGCCATGGTGTCAAACTCCATCAGCCGGCGATCGCCGCGCGGGTGATCGCCGGACGCAAAACTTGGATGAATGCAAGGCGCGAGGCCGTGGCCTCGCGTCCGGCATTGTTTGCTATTTCGCGTTCTTCACGAATTCCGAAGTGTAGGTCTTGGAAAGGTCGATCTGCTTGCCCTGCAGATCCTTCGAGAAGGCCGACAGCACGGTCAGCACCGTCTCGGGGCCGCCTTCCGGCATCACGCCGTCGGCGGTGAACATCGCCTTGCCGGCATCGAGCGCCTTCACATAGCCGTCCTTGTCGCCGACATAGTAGTCCTTCGGCATCTTGTCGGCGATCTCGGCACCGCTATGCGTGTTGATGAACTTCAGCGTCTTGACGAAGGCGTTGGCAAGCTTCTGCGCGGTGTCCTTGTGCGCCTCGACCCAGTCAGTCTGCATGTAGAGCGAGGCGGCGGGGTAGGTGCCGCCAAGGGCCGCCTTGGTGCCTTTCATCGTGCGCATGTCGATCAGGACCTTGGCCTCGCCGGTCTTGAGCAGGCGGGTGATGGTCGGCTCCGTCGTCATGTCCGGCTGGATCTTGTCTTGCTGCATGGCGGCGATGAAGGGGTTGTCGGCGCCGGCCGGGGCGGGGGGGGACTCGCCGCGCTTCAGGCCATTCTTTGCGGGCAGGGCTTTCCGCCGGAAGGTCCTGGGCGGACCCCAGGCGGTGGAACCCCGGTTCCCGCCCCTTGATTTGGGGATGCTGGGACGAGCCGAGCTCGACTTCGCCCGGCGCCTGGCTGAACTGGACGACGGATTCGACGACCTTGCCCTTGGCCTGCAGGTCTATGCAGTGGTCGTAGAAGCCGACCACGCCCTGCACGGCGCCCGCCAGCATCTCGTTCTCGGCATCGACGCCGGCCGGCTCGTTGAGCAGCTCGACGTCGAGGCCCTCATCCTTGAAGTAGCCGAGCGCCTCGGCAAGCTTGGCGGGCAGGTAGATCTGCTTTTCGTAGCCGCCCACCATGATCGAGATCTTGTCGGCGGCATGCGCCGACGGCGCTGACAAGGCCATGGTGGCGACGAGTGCGGTTGTTGCGGCTGAATCGAACAGTATTCGCGCGAGCGACATGGCCTCTTCCCTGTGTTCGTTTCCCGCGTCCCTCTCTTCTCCCATCGCTTTTGCGACATTTGCGGGGACGCATTTCGATGTCTAGGACATCAACCTTTCATCAACCTTTCAACTGGCTGGCAGGACAAAAACCTTACAAATCAGTAAGCCGATCGTGCGTTGACGCAGAACCGGACGCTCGTGAGACTGGAGGCATGAAGGCTCTCCAGCGCAGATCGATGCTGATCCTTGGGGGCGCCTCAGGCCTGCTTGGCCTGGCGGTGCTCTCGACAGTCGTTGCGGCATTCGCCGCGAACGATGCCATTCCTGTGATCGCGAATGTGGCGCGCCGGGCCGACGTGCCGGTTTCGCTCATCGGCCTCGGTTCCGTCGCGCCACTGCACAGCGTGACCGTTACCAGCCGGATCGACGGCACGCTGATCAAGCTCGACTTCGCCGATGGCCAGGATGTTCACGCCGGCGACCTTCTGGCCGAAATCGACCCGCAGCCCTCGCGGGCAGCCCTTGCGCAGGCCGAGGCCACGAAAACGAAGGACGACGTCGCGCTGCAGAATGCCAGGCTCGATCTGGCCCGCGCGCAAACCCTGACGGCCAAGGGCGTCGGCTCGACGCAGGTGCTGGATACCGCCAAGGCGACCGTGGCGCAGCTCGAAGCGGCCGACAAGGTCGACCAGGCGGCGATCGACATCGCGCAGATCCAGGTCGGGTTCACACAGATACGCTCTCCGCTGGACGGCAGAGCCGGAATTCACATGGTCGACGCTGGAAATATCGTCCATGCCAGCGATACCGCTGGGATCGTGCGGATCAACCAGATCCATCCCGTCGCCGTCGATTTCTCGCTGCCGTCGGTCGATCTTGCCCGCATCCAGGCCATCATGAAGGCCGGCAATGCTCCCGTGGTCGCCGAGGACAACACCGGCCAGCGACTGGCCTCCGGGCATTTGAGCGTGGTGGACAACCAGATCAACAGCACGACCTCGACGATCAGGATACGCGCCGTCTTCGACAACGCTGATGATCGGCTCTGGCCGGGGCAGTTCGTCAATGTCCGTGTCCAGGTCGAGTTGCAGCGCGGCGTGGTCACGGTTCCGGTCACGGCAGTGGTGCGCGGCCCTGAAGGAACCTATGCATTTGTCGTCGACAAGGACAGGCATATAGTCAAGCGGCCGGTCGCGGTCAGCTATTCGGACGCTGAACTCGCCGTCATCGGGGAAGGCGTCCAGCCTGGTGAAACCGTCGTCACCGACGGTCAATACCGCATTCAGGACGGTGACCTGGTCGAGGTGAGCACGGCTCCGGCCGCGAAATAGCGCATGAATATTTCGGCGCCCTTCATCGTCCGCCCGATCGCCACCACGCTTCTGGCCATCGGTGTCACGCTGGTCGGCCTGGTGGCTTATTTCCTGCTGCCGATCGCCGGCGTGCCGCAGGTCGAGATCCCGACCATTCAGGTATCGGCCAGCCTGCCTGGGTCGAACGCCGAAACCATGGCGACGACAGTCGCGGCACCTCTCGAAAGGCAGCTCGCGCTGATCTCGGGCGTCACCTCGATCAGTTCCAGCAGCTCGCTCGGACGCACCTCCATCCAGGTCGAGTTCGACCTCGACCGCACGCTCGACGTTGCCGCGCAGGATGTGCAGACCGCCATCAGCGCCGCCGCCGGCGACCTTCCGAAGGATCTTCCCAGCCCGCCGACCTACGAGAAGGCCAACCCCGCCGACGCGCAGTTGATGTCGATTGCCGTCACCTCGACCGACCTGCCAATCGACAAGGTCAACGACTATGTCGAGAATTATGTCGCGCTGCAGCTGTCGCGCGTCGTCGGCGTCGGGCTGGTCGATTTCCATGGCGAGCAGAAGTCGGCTGTCCGCATCCAGGTCAACCCGACGGCCGTGGCGGCGCTGGGACTGAGCCTGGAGGACATCCGCTCCGCTATTTCGAGCGCGAGCGTCAACGCGCCAAAGGGCACGTTGGACGGTCCCCGGCAATCACTGACCCTTGCCGCCACGGACCAGCTTTCCGACGCGGCCGCGTTCAACGCGGTGATCATCGCCTATCGCGGTGGCGCGCCGGTCCGCGTCAGCGACATCGGCGGCGCCATCGACGGCGTCGAGGACATCAGGCAGGCAGCCTGGCTCGACGGCCAGCGGGCTGTCATTATCGATGTTCACAAGCAGCCTGGCTACAACATCAACGAGACGGTGCAGCGCGTGAAAGATCTGTTGCCGGACCTGCAGCGCACCTTGCCGCCCTCCATCAAGATGCAGGTTCTGGGCGACCGCACACAGACCATCCGGTCCTCGGTGGCCGAAGTTCAGTTCACCATGGCGATCAGCGTCGGCCTCGTCGTCCTGGTGATTTTCCTGTTCTTGCGACACGTGCGCGCCACGCTCATTCCGAGTGTGACGATTCCGGTGTCTCTGCTGTGCACCTGCGCGGCGATGTACCTGCTCGGCTATACGATCGACAACGTGTCGCTGATGGCGCTCACCATTGCCGTCGGCTTCATCATCGATGACGCCATCGTGATGGTGGAGAACATCATCCGCCATATCGAGAACGGCGACACGCCGATCGAGGCGGCTCTGAGCGGGTCGCGCGAGATCGGATTCACGATCATATCGATGACCGCCTCGCTGGTTGCCGTCTTCATTCCGCTCCTGTTGATGGGCGGCTTGATCGGCCGACTGTTCCGGGAGTTCGCCGTCGCGGTCAGCATCGCCATCATGATGTCTGGCGTGATCTCGCTGACGTTGACGCCGATGATGTGCGGCTGGCTGTTGAAGCCGATCGACCGCAACGTTCGCGAGAACGTCTTTTCGCGCGCCCTGGAATCAACCTTCGCCGGGATGCTCCACGTCTATGACGTCGGCCTGCGCTGGGTGCTGCGCCACAAGCCGGTCATGCTCCTGTTCATGGCGGCGACGCTCGGCGCAACGGTCTATCTCTACCAGGTCATCCCGAAGGGATTTTTCCCGCAACAGGACAACGGCACCATCTCGGGCAGCTCGGAGGCGGCGCAGGATATTTCCTACGACGCCATGGTCCGGCGCCAGCAGGAATTGGCCAAGGTCATTGAGGCCGATCCGGACGTGCAGACCGTCTACTACTGGGTCGGCGCCAATCCGACCGTCAACAGTGGTCGGCTGATGATCGACCTCAAGCCGCTGAGCCAGAGGCATGCGACGGCGACGCAGGTCATCAACCGCCTGCGCAAGGCGGCGGCGAAGGTCGAGGGTATCGCGCTGTTCGGCCAGGCGCGCCAGGACGTGCAGATCGGCGCGCGGGTCAGCAAGACTCAGTATCAGTACACGCTACAGGATCCGGACGTGAACGAACTGTTCAAATGGGCGCCGATCATGCTGGCCAAGCTGCAGACATTGCCCGAACTGCAGGATGTGACCGGCGACCTGCAGTCGAGCGCGCCGAGAATGACGCTGAAGATCGACCGCGACCTGATCGGCCAGCTCGGCATCACGCCGCAGGCCATCGACGACACGCTCTACGATGCTTTCGGTCAGCGTCAGGTGGCGACGATCTTCACTCAGCTCGACCAGCATCACGTCGTTCTGGAGCTCGAACCGCGCTTCCAGGAGGACGCATCGGCGCTTGCCCGCCTGTTCGTGCGCTCCGCGACCAGCGGGCAGATGGTGCCGCTTTCGGCGCTGACACATTACGAGACGTCGGTGTCGCCGCTGACCATCAACCATCAGGACCAGTTTCCGGCCGTAACGCTGTCGTTCAACTTGGCGCCCGGACATTCCCTCGGCGATGCGATCTCGGCGATCCAACGGCTCGAGCAATCGGTGATCAAGCCTGCGGCGCTGACCGCGCGCTATCAGGGATCGGCGAAGGTCTTCCAGTCCTCGCTCGCCACGCAGCCATATCTGATCCTGGCCGCGATTGTCGCCGTCTACATCGTGCTCGGCATGCTCTATGAGAGCTTCGTGCATCCTTTGACGATCCTGTCGACGCTGCCGTCGGCTGGAGTCGGTGCGTTCCTGGCGCTGATGGCGCTGGGGTACGACTTTTCGCTGATCGCGCTGATCGGCGTCATCCTGCTCGTCGGCATCGTCAAGAAGAACGCGATCATGATGATCGACTTCGCGCTGGACGGCGAGCGGCGCAGGCAATTGCCGGCGGAAGAGGCCATCTACCAGGCCTGCATCCTGCGGTTCCGGCCCATCATGATGACGACGATGGCGGCATTGCTCGGTGGCCTGCCTTTGGCACTGGGCACCGGCGCCGGCTCGGAGCTGCGCCGGCCCCTCGGCATCGCCATCGTTGGTGGCCTGCTGTTGTCGCAGTTCCTGACCCTCTACACCACGCCGGTCATCTACATCTATCTCAGCAGGTTCGGCCATTTGAGATGGTTCTGGCGCCGCAAGGCCGGCCCTGAGATATTGATGCCCGATCCCGGCGCGGCTCCGGTGACTGATATTGGCCCGGACATACGACCGGAGTCGCTTCCACGGCGATATGAGAAGCCGGGGATCGTCAGGCAGAATTGACCGCCGGCGGTTTCCACCGGCAGACAAGGGGTGGCATCCGCCGGCCGATTCGTCCTACGAGGAGCGAATTGCTGAACAGTTTAAGGAACAGTGCGAAGCGGGTTTCCCGTCCGGAGTTCCGAAAGAGCCAACATCTGAGGTGCTCTGGTGTTTCGGTGGGATGCCGGGTCGCCTTGAGGATCAGGTTTTTCTCATGAGGGTCTGGCGGTTTCTGGTTACCGTATTGGCCACCGTGGCTGTCGCCGTGGTGCTGGGCGCGTTGGTGCCGCGCCCGTTGTGGCCGGCGGCGATGGCGGGGCAGGGGACGCGGCATATCCTCGTTCTGAAGAACCCCATTCACACCGATATCGCCATTCCGGTCGATGACCGTGTGCGGCAGCGCTTTCGTTTTCTTGCCGATGCCGGCATTCCCACCGAGAACCCGCAAGTGCGCTATATCGTCTTCGGCTGGGGTGGCCGCGCCTTCTATCTGGAGACGCCGACCTGGTCGCAATTGAAGGCCGGGCCCGTCATCAAGGCGCTGACCCTCGACGCCGCCGTCATGCATGTCGACGTGGCCGGCGCCATTGCCGAGCCGCATCCAGACATTGCCGGCTTCGATGTCACGGAGACCGATTTCGCCGCGTTGCTGGACTATATCGAGGCCAGCTTTCAGCACGGGGCCAACGGCCCGGCCGCCATCGAGAACGCCGGCTATTCCAGCTTCGACCGTTTCTATGAAGCCAATGGCAGGTTCAACGCTCTGGTCGGCTGCAACACCTGGACGGCCGCCGCGCTGCGCGCCGCCGGGCTGCGCACTGGCTGGTGGAACCCGCTGCCGGTCTCCTTGGGGCTTTCGATGCGTCTCTACAATTGAAGACGGGCGCGCCGCCCGTGTCAGACAGACCGATCAGCGCCGGACGATCTTCGGCTGCTCCCAGCCGTAGAGCCAGTCGAGATCCGACGCCAGCTTCCGTGAGCCTCGCGCGCCGAGGAACAGGTTGCGGGCGATCGCCACCGGGCCGGTCGCATGCCAGGCGAGACGGTTGAGCGCGCCGCGCCGGGCGACCTTGGCAATACGCGGCCGCCGCAGGTTCTCCCACACGGCGAGGCTCTGCGCCGGATCGCCGGGGAAATCGGCGACCGTGCCGGCGAGCATGGCCGCATCCTCGATCGCCATCACGGCGCCTTGCGCGGCGAAGGGCGTCATGGCGTGAGCGGCATCGCCGATCAGTGCGACGCCCCTTGGCGTCGTCCATTGCCGTTGCTCGACGGTGTGAATCGGCCAGGCGATCCATGGCCCCGCCTCTTTCGCCAGGCGCAGCAATGCCGGCGCCGTGCCGCGCATCGCGCCTGACAGAATGGCCGGGTCGGCATGTCCGGACCAGCCTTCGGCGATGCGCTCGCCCCGCGTGAAGGCGACCAGGTTGAAGGCTTCGCCGCCGCTCACCGGATAGGCCACCATATGGAAGCCGGAATGCAGGAACGTGGTCACGCAATCGCCGGCGCCGAGCGTGGAAAAGATCCGTCCGGCCGCGCTGTCCGCCGCGACGGTGGAACGCCAGGCAAGTTCGCCTGAGAACCGACTGTTCGCGAAACCGGGTTCCTGGCTGGCCAGGAGCGCCCGTATGGAGGACCACACACCATCGGCGCCGACCAGCAGGTCTCCGCGCGCCTCGACAGTGCGGCCCTCGGCCTCGACCGCGGCCGTGACCCCGGACGTATCGACGGCGACCCCGCTTACCCGAGCGCCGGTGACGAGCGAGATCGCCGGTTGCTCGGAGACGCGCGACAGCAGCGCTGCCTGGACGTCGGCGCGGTGGGCGACCAGATAGGGTGCGCGCCAGCGATCCTCGCCGGCCTGTCCCATGGGCACGCGCGCCAGTTCACGCAGGCTCGAGGCGTCCTTGAGCACCACGGCCTCGGGCCGGATCGCCCTGGCCGCCAGCCGATCGAGCGCGCCGAGTTGCCGCAGGATGCGTGTTGCGTTGGGGGAGAGCTGGATGCCGGCGCCGGCCGCTTCGAGACGCGGCGCCTGCTCGAACACTTTCACACTGAGGCCGCGCTCGGCGAAAGCCAGCGCCGCGGTCAGTCCCGCTATGCCTGCCCCGGCGATGATGACCTGCCGGGACCGCGTCTCCGTCATGGCCGGATGACGATCAGGCGGCCTGGTCGATGTAGAGACACCCCGAGGGCTGCGTTTCCGTCGCCTTCAGCGAAGGCGCGTAGCGGTAAAGGGTCGAGCAGTAGGGGCAGACCTTCTCATTGTCGTCGCCCATGTCGAGAAACACATGCGGATGGTCGAAGGGCGGGTTGGCCCCGGTGCACATGAATTCCCTGACGCCGATATCGATCGCCGGATAGCCCGCGTCGTTCTGGAAATGGGGAATGGAACCACCTGCCATCGTCGTCTCCTTGGAGCTTGCGTGTCCAATGGACGCGCAACGCATGCTCTGCCATCTTCGCATCGGCGCGTCGTCCTTCCCCAGCCGGATGGGCTGGAAGGGCACGCGCTCCGTGCCTTGCGTTTGGATCATAACCTGTCTCTTTGCAAGATCGATGAAATGAAACTGTCGTAAAAGCCTGTCAGAGGATAAGTTGAGCCGGTTAACCGGCTGGCGCATAACCCCGAAGGTTGGAATCGACTTTCGGAAAGGATCATGCGCCAAATCAAAGGGCTAGAGCGTCCTTTGCGCGTCCAGAAGGACGCGCGGCGCTCTAGGAGCGTTTTCGCCGCCGAACGATGCCCGTCTGGCCGGGCGGGACGGGGCGGCGATCGGGGAAGAACAGGGAACCATGAACGAACTGAAGCCGGTACAGAGCGAATTCACGGGCGCCGAGGTGGCAAGGCCCGAGGGCGGGAATCCGGACCGCTTCGTCAATCGCGAGTTTTCCTGGCTGCAATTCAACCGACGTGTTCTCGAGGAGTCCCTCAATCCTCATCACCCGTTGCTCGAACGCGTCCGCTTCCTGTCGATCTCCGCCGCCAATCTCGACGAATTCTTCATGGTGCGCGTCGCGGGCCTTGCCGGCCAGGTGCGCGAAGGCATCGTGCTCAAGAGCCCGGACGGCCGCACCCCCGAGCAGCAGCTCGAACAGTTGCTGCGCGAGGTCGAGCGCCTGCAGGAAGACCAGCAGAAGAGCCTGTCAGCGCTGACGGTCCTTCTCAACAAGGAAGGCATCGAGAGCATAACCCGCGATGCCCTGACCAAGGATGAGAAGGTCTGGCTGGAAGAGCACTTCCAGGAACAGGTTTTCCCGGTGCTCACCCCGCTGTCGATCGACCCGGCGCATCCTTTCCCGTTCATCCCCAACCTCGGCTTCTCGATGGCCCTGCAGCTTCGCCATCGCAAGAACGGCGAGGAGATGAGCGCGCTGCTGCGCCTGCCGGTGGCGCTGAAGCGGTTCACCCGCCTGCCGGACCGCAAGCAGCATGTCCGCTTCATCCCGCTGGAGGAGGCTGTCGGCATCTATATCGGCAAGCTTTTCCCGGGCTACGAGGTCAAGGGCTCCGGCACGTTCCGCATCATCCGCGACAGCGATATCGAGGTCGAGGAAGAGTCCGAGGATCTCGTGCGGCTGTTCGAGACGGCGTTGAAGCGGCGCCGTCGCGGCTCGGTGATCCGCATCGAGTTCGACATGCTGATGCCGGCCGAACTGCGCGACTTCGTCGCCGGTGAGCTCGGCGTCGCCTCCAATCGCATCAGCGTGCTGACCGGCCCGCTGGCGCTCAGCCAGATTTCCGAGATCGTCTCCGTGGCGCGCGACGACCTCAAGTTCACGCCCTTCAATCCGCGCTTTCCCGAGCGTATCCGCGAGCATGGCGGAGACTGTTTCGCGGCCATCCGCGAGAAGGACATCGTCGTCCATCACCCCTATGAGTCCTTCGACGTGGTGGTGCAGTTCCTGCGCCAGGCGGCGGCCGACCCCGAGGTGGTGGCGATCAAGCAGACCCTCTACCGTACATCGAACGACAGTCCGATCGTGCGCGCGCTCGTCGACGCGGCCGAGGCCGGCAAGTCGGTGACGGCGCTGGTCGAGCTCAAGGCCCGCTTCGACGAGGAAGCCAACATCCGCTGGGCGCGCGACCTCGAGCGCGCAGGCGTTCAGGTGGTCTTCGGCTTCCTGGAATTGAAGACGCATGCGAAGATGTCGCTGGTGGTGCGCCGCGAGGATGGCAGGCTGCGCAACTACGTGCATCTGGGCACCGGCAACTACCACCCGGTCACCGCCCGCATCTACACCGACCTGTCCTTCTTCACCACCGATCCGACGATCGCGCGCGACGTCGCGCAGATCTTCAATTTCATCACCGGCTATGCCGAGCCGACGGAGGAGATGCATCTCGCCGTCTCGCCCTTCACGCTGCGCAGCCGCATCCTGAAGCACATTTCGGATGAGATCGCGCATGCGCTGGAAGGCAGGCCGGCGCGCATCTGGATGAAGATGAACGCGCTCGTCGACCCGATCGTCATCGACGCCCTCTACGACGCCAGCCGGGCTGGGGTGGAGATCGATCTCGTCGTGCGCGGCATATGCTGCCTGCGGCCACAGGTGCCCGGTCTTTCGGAAAACATCAGGGTGAAGTCGATCGTCGGCCGCTTCCTCGAGCACAGCCGCATCTATTGCTTCGGCAATGGCCACGGCCTGCCGTCGGACGAGGCGATCGTCTACATTTCCTCGGCCGACATCATGCCGCGCAATCTCGACCGTCGCGTCGAGACGCTGGTGCCGATCACCAATCCAACTGTGCATGAGCAGGTCCTTGGCCAGATCATGCTCGGCAACATCATGGACAACCAGCAAAGTTTCGACGTATTGGCTGACGGGACCTCCCGGCGCGTCGTGCTGGAAGAGGGCGAGGAACCGTTCAACGCGCAGGAATACTTCATGACGACCCCGAGCCTGTCCGGACGGGGCGACGCGCTTAAATCGCATGCGCCACAGCGCATCGCGCAGTTCAAGCGCCGCAAGAAGAACGCCGCAGCGTCCGGCTGATGATTTCATCGGCCCAGGGCCGGCTCCAGGACCGCCGACCGCTGTCCATCGTCGACATCGGATCGAACTCGATCCGCCTCGTCGTCTATGAAGGGCTGGCGCGTTCACCCACGATGCTGTTCAACGAGAAGATGCTCGCCGGCCTTGGCCGGGGCATCGTCTCCACCGGCAAGCTCGATCCTGAGGCGGTGACGCGCTCGATGGAAGAGTTCCGCCGCTTTCGCGCGCTTTCCGACCAGGCCGGCGCCGAGCATATCTATGTCCTGGCGACTGCCGCCGCCCGCGAGGCGGGCAACGGCCCCGATTTCATTCGTCGTGCCGAGGACGTGCTGAAGACCGAGATCCGGGTGCTTTCCGGACGCCAGGAGGCACATTATTCGGCGCTCGGCGTGATTTCCGGCTTCCATCCCGCCAGCGGCATCGCCGGCGACCTCGGCGGCGGCAGCCTGGAGCTGATCGACATCAATGGCGAGGCCATCGGCGAGGGCATCACGCTTCCGCTCGGCGGCCTGCGGCTGCAGGATATGTCGAAGAATTCGCTCATCCAGGCGCAGCGCATAGCGCGCCTGGAACTGGCGCGGGCAAAGCTGCTGAAGGGCGGCCAGGGCAGGGTGTTCTACGCCGTCGGCGGCACATGGCGAAACCTTGCCCGCCTCCACATGGAGATGACCAACTACCCGCTCGGTGTCATGCATCACTACGAGATCTCCGCCGAGAGCGCCCAGACCTTCCTGAGACAGGTGGCGAAAGGCGAGGTGGAAAAGGTGAGGGGCATCGAAGGCGTGTCCAAGAACCGCCGCTCGCTGCTGCCATACGGCGCCGTTGTGCTGCAGGAGATCATGACGGCGATGCAGCCATCCAAGATCGTCGTGTCGGCGCAGGGCGTGCGCGAGGGCTTCCTCTATTCGCTGCTCGACGAGGCCGAGCAGAAATCCGACCCGCTGATCTCCGCCGCCGAGGAACTCGCCCTGCTTCGCTCGCGCTCGGTCCACCACGCGCACGAACTGGTCGAGTGGACCGGCAAGGCCTTTTCCGCTTTCGGCATCGACGAGACCGAGGATGAGGCGCGCTACCGCCAGGCCGCCTGCCTGCTGGCCGACATCGGCTGGCGGGCGCATCCCGAATATCGCGGCAAGCAGTCGCTCAACATCATCGCCCACGCCTCCTTCATCGGTGTCGATCATCCCGGCCGTGCCTATCTGGCGCTGGCCAGCGCCTATCGTCACGACGGCGTCTTCAACGAGACGATCGCGCCGGAGATCAAGGCGCTCGCCACGCCGCGCATCCTCGAACGCGCCCGCCTTCTGGCGGCGATGATGCGTGTCGTCTACCTGCTGACGGCGGCGATGCCCGGCGTCATGCCGAGGTTGAAATGGGAGAACCGCGGCGACGGCATGCTGGCCCTGGTGCTCCCCGGTTCGCTTGCCGGCCTCTATGGCGAGCGCCCCGCCGGAAGGCTGGCGCAGCTGGCAAGAATCGCTGGTCGCCGCTTGGCGCTGGCGGTCGAGGGCGGCCCGAGCGTTTCTGTGAAATAGGAAGGGCGTGGCGAGCCCTCAGGTCACCTCGGCTCCGACGCCGAAATTGCGCCCGTCGATCGACCATGCGCCGGCGCCGGCCATGGCCAGCGCCAGGAAGCCGCCTGATATCGCGATATCCTTCATCAGCATCTGGGAATGCAGGAAGGCAAGCGTCGGGTCGTCGCCCTGGCCGTAATGGCCGATGAAGCCGGCGACGATGCAGAACGCGGCCAGCAGCAGCGCCGCTATCCGCGTCTGAAGGCCGACAAGGATCAGAAGCCCGGCAATCAGTTCGAACAATCCCGTGCCCCAGGCGGCAAGCATCGGCGACGGCAATCCAAGGCCGGCGAAGTAGCTCGCGGTGCCGGCTATGTTGGACAGAGCCTGGAGGCCGGACGGCACGAACATGGTGGCAAACAGCAGCCTGGAGATGAGGAGCAGGGCATTGCGAAGCATGGTCACCTCCTGTCAGCCACGGCTGGCCCGACGCCGCGCCGCTGTGCGCC
>Ga0066256_1004169_pt1 | contig 13084 bp, 12 predicted proteins | sample ThiBio_1000_biof_FD_87107 | JGI IMG/M metagenome (GOLD analysis project Ga0066256, IMG submission 87107) | Wastewater bioreactor microbial communities from Cape Town, South Africa - Thiocy_expt_1000_biof (version 2) | ecosystem: Engineered > Bioreactor > Thiocyanate-remediating >...
CGAGAGCGAGATCAAGGGCACGGAGAAGGACATCCACCGCATGAAGCTGCGGCACGAGGCGGTGTCGCGCGAGCAGGAGCGGCTGGTGGCAGAGATGGAGCGCGCCATCGAGAAGCGCGAGGTGATTGCCATGAAGCACAAGTCGTCCACGTCACTGACGACGGCGGCGGCGGCGACGGCGGGCAAGACACTGCTGGGTGCGTCGGCGGGCGCGCGCGGCGGCGCCGGCGGTGGTGGGGGCGGCGGGGCCGGGGGGGCCGGGGCGGCGGGCGCCCCCCGGGCGGGGGCGCGGCCCCCCCCCCCCCCCCCGGGCGACGGGAGTTGGGGGCGGGCCGGGGCGGCGGCGGGCGGGGGGGGGGCGGTGCGGGGGCAGGGGGGGGGCGGGGGCGGGGGGCCCGCGGCGGTGACGGAGCACGCGGCGTCGGTGGCGGAGCTGGAGGGGCGGGCGGCGTCCAAGCAGCGCGCCATCAATGCGGCGCTATACGAGAAGCAGAAGGCGGTGGAGGCGGCGTCGCTGCTGGGTCGCATGCTGCAGCGGCTGGAGGAGCTGGAGACGGGCCGCCTGCCGCCGCTCACCACCGACGAGGCGCTGCACGCGGTGGACCGGCTGCGCGACGCGGAGGGCGCGCGCGCCAAGGTGCGCGCGCTCACCGTGCACCTTGCCGCCGCGCACCCTGAGCTGCTGGACGTGCTGGACCGCGTGGCGCAGCTGATTGACATTGCGCCCACCCTGTGAGCTGCGTGATGTGGGTGTCGTGTGTCATGTGCTGGCCAGCCGTAATGTCGCCTTGTGCCCCTGCCATGTGCCGAACTGTATGTATGAGTGTGCCTTTGTGCCGTTGTGACAGTGTTGCCCTCCCGGTACACCATTGAACCACTTGCGATGCTACGGGTGTGGGCCTCGGCCTCCGAGTCAACCGCTTGGTTCCTGGCAACTTTCTGCGCCGCAAACACGGCAGCGTTGCGCCGCAGCAGACGGCCGCGGTGCCTCCAAATTTGGGCGACCGGTGCCGACCATTGTATGTATTCTGACAAGTTGCGTTTTCTAGCACACGGCCCACTATGGGTACCGGTAAATCAAAGCAGGGCAGGGAGGCGCGGCGGGCAAAGGCCGCGGCCGCCGCTGCCACCAACGTTGTTGCCGCCAAGAAGGGCGCCAGCACCAGTGCCGCAGCGCAAAGGCCGTCGCTGGCGCTGTCGTCAAAGAGAAAGACAGCCTCCGACGCCACGCGGCATTCCACCAGCGTTGCTGTCATCAAGGCGGGGGCGGCCGGTACTGGTACTATCGGTACCGGTATGGCGGCGTCAACGAAGGGCAGCGCGCCGACGCGGTCACAGAGTAGGATTGACACAACGCGGCGTGTCATCCACGGCTTGACGTACGCTGCCGTTGTCAATGGGATTGTGCCAGGTACCGGTGCCTCCTCCGTAGGTGCGGGAAGTGCCGATGCCGCTGCCACCACGGCAAGTGCCGGTACCGATGCCGCTGCCGCCGCAGTGCCGGCTGTGTGGCCGTCGATGGCGTCGCTGAAACCGCGCGCTGACGAAGAGATGCGATGGAACCCGCACTGGTATTCACCGTGGGAAGTGGCAGTTGCGCCAGCCGTGATGGTGTTGGAGCGCATCGTGGCACACAACCTTGACATGACTACGACGCGCATCCCACCCTGCCCTGATGCCATTGTAGACAGGCTGCGGGGCTTAGGGCGCGACGACGGGGCGGCGCGTTTCAAAGCGGCGTGGGAGGAGCTGGGCAGCACGCCGGATGGCCGCGCCGTCATTGCAGTGTGTGGTGCTGCTGCAGCGGGCGGCGCACTGCTGGGGCGGATCCGCCTGGCGAAGGTGGCAAGGAATTCTAACATGGACTCTCAATTGGCGCATCATTATAAAGGCCAGGAGATCCTGCCGGTGCTGCAGGCGGCGTTGCGCTACTACCGGTACCGCGCGCAGCCGACTGCGGCCACGCCGGTCATCACCGCAGTGCCGGAACCGTCTACCACAACGGAGTGGGTGGGGCCGTCGCTGAAATCGTTGTTACAGGTGAGAGATGACTTGTTAGATCAGATGTGGGGGTCACCGTCTGACGATGACGATGTCCGCTCCTTGCCCTCATCTACCGGTATGCCCGAGGGCCCACCACAGGAGTGGGCCAAGGCTGTGGCGCCAGCCGTGGCGGTCGTGCTGCGCATCATAGCGCGTTTCTTCCCTACCGTGTCGTCGTTCGCATTCAGTCCCTTACCAGATAGACCCGTAACCATCGTGGAGGAGATGCAGCGCGAGGGGCTGGACGAGGGGATCCCGTCGTTCCTGGCCGCGTGGGAGGAACTGGGGAGCACGCCGGACGGCCGCGCCGTCTTCGCCGTGTACCGCGTAGCCGCGCACAATAACGGCATGATGGGGCTTGGATACGAGGACATGGTAGAGATAGCTGCTGATCCCGGCCTGGAGGACGAGTTGCAGAAGATCTATCACGGCCTGGAGTGTCTGCCGGTTCTGTTGGCGACGACGCGCTACTACCGTGAGCAGGCGGCACGGGGCGAGTTTGAAAGGGCCAGAGACCGGTCTGACCGGTATTATCGCTGGTGGTGATGTGTCGTTGGCGTTGTGCCACATTGGTGGCCATTGTAGGGTGTGCATGCATTCAATTGGTACCGGTACCGGTACCGGTATTTGGCTGCAGCAGCGTTGGCGCCCAGCCCGCCGTTGCACCCCCGGAAGCCGCTTCGGCACCGCCCGCCGCCGCCGTCCCGGCACCACTCGTGCCTGCACCGCCAGCACCGCCCGCCGCGGCAGGCTCATGATTGCGGTAGTAGCGCACCGCCGCCTGCAGCACCGTCAGACACTCCTTCCCACCACACAGCTCCTCCAGGTCGCGATCCAGGCAACGGTCGGCAGCCAACGTGGCCAAGTAGGGTCGCTCACCCAGCCCCATGCCTTCCTTGGAGGCGGCCTTACACACGGCGATGACAGCGCGGCCATCCCGGGTGCTGCCTAGCTCCTCCCATGCCGCCAAAAACCCCGGTATGTCTTTGTCCAGCCCCAGGTCCTGCAGCATCGACACAACCGCATCAGTGTTCGGCGTGACAAACGAAATGACCGAGGCGGGGACGAAGCGTGTAATGATGCGCCTGGCTGCCGCCACGGCCGGCGCCCAGGCTATGCGCCACACTTCAGGTGAGAGCCCGTGCGACCCAACTGGCTTCAACGACTCCAGCGATGGCCACTCGTCGGCGGGCGGCGCGGCGCGCTTGGTGGGTGCCGACGCTGCAGCGGCAGCAATCTTTGCCGTTTGGTCGTGGTAGTACTCCAGCGCCGCCAGCAGCGCCGGCAGATACTCCTTGCCTTCATAAAAATGCGTCAGCCGGAGTTTCAGATTGCTCCCCGCCGCCGTCCTCGTCATGTACAGCCGCCCCAGCATTGCACCGTCCTCCGTCGCAGCGTGGCACACGGCGATGACCGCGCGCCCATTGGGCGTGCTGCCCAGCTCGTCCCACGCCGCCTGGAAGCTGGCCACCGCGCCGTCGCTGGCAAGGGCTTTCAATGCCATCATGATGGTGGTGTAGTCGGGTGAGATGCGCGTTGCCATGATGTCGACGTAGGGTTCCACGAGGCGCCCCAGCGCCGTCACAGCTGCCGACACCGCCCAGGTCCACCCGATATCGTTGCCCTCGGCCTCATATCGCTGCAGCGACTCCAGCGACGGCCACTCGGGCGCGATGGCACCGGTACCACTGGTACATGTCGTGCCCCCCTCGCTTGCAGCGGCAGCGGCAGCAACGTGGCGCGCATTTGCGTCCGGTAGCGTGGTGTTGTCGTCGCTCTCCATGTTGGTGGGGAGGGAGTGGGCGGAGGGAGGCGCAGCACAGCGACGCTGCACAGCAACCTGCAATCGTACAGCAAACGAGAGGTGGGCACCTGACGCGCAGTTTGCAATTTTGAGGTGTCATGGCTGCTTGGAGCGTTGCAATTTGCGGTGTTTGCGGGGTCAGGAACCTTCCCTGACCTGTTGACTCGGACACGTCAAGGCGGGCGTCGCATCGGCGTGGTGAGTGTTGGCAAATTGGAATGGCGGCTGTGGCAGCGCCGCGCTGCTGTCACCCGGTGCCGGCATGCAATGATTGCAATCATCAATTGGTTTGAAGTCACGCACATCGTTCAGCACAATGGCCTTGCCGCCATGGCAGGCCAATGCTCCAATAACACAATGCAATTACGGTATCGGTACAATCACCCAATACACAACCACAAACACACGCGCGGTCACCACCGCGCGCCACCACCAGCACCACCCGCCGCGGCACCAGCACCGCCCGCCGCTCTGCCACGGCTGGTCGCCGCTGCGGCACGGCTGGCTGCCGCTGCGGCAGCTGCTGCGGCACCGCTGCTGGCCGCCGCTGCACAGCCGCCACCCGTGCCGCCCGCGGCGGCAGGCGTATCCGCACGGTAGTAGCGCTCTGCCGCCAGCAGCACCGGCAGGAAGTCGCAACCTTCGTACACCTGGGCAAGCTTGCGCTGCAGGCTAGGGTTGCCGGCCACCTTCGCCATTTCGGTGTTGCCCAGCGGTACACTGAGATCACCAGCAGCATGGCACACGGCAACAACGGCGCGGCCATCCGGCGTGCTGCCCAGCTCCTCCCACGCCGCCAGGAACCTCGGAACATCCTCGTCCCGCCCCAGGCGCTGCAGCGTAGCCACGACGGAATTGGGCGTCGGATACACACCCATCGCCGCCGGGTCAGGGATGAAGCGCGCCACGATGCGCTCCATTACCACCAAGGCGGGTGCCACAGCTATGTCCCACTCCTTCGGCCGCCGATAGGAGCGCGGCGACTTCGACAACTTCCGCGACACCAACGATAGCGACGCCAGCGACGGCCACTCGGGTGCGGCGGTGGTGGGCGACGCAGCCTCGCTGGGGGTCGTGTCGGTATGTGCCGTGCCGGTATAGTAGCGTGCCGCTGCCTGCAGCGCAGGGAGGAACTCCTTGCCTGCAAACGTATCCGTCAGCCCTGCCTCCAGTTGGTACCGCTCCGCCATCTCCGTCATGTGGAGCCGCCCCAGCAGTGCGCCGCCCTCCGTGGCAGTGCGACACACGTGAATGACTGCGCGCCCATCGGGCGTGCTGCCCAGCTCCTCCCATGCCGCCTGAAAACGTGCTACCGCGTCGTCACCGCGTCCCAGGTCCCGCAGCTTGCTCACGATGGCGTCGTGATCTGGCGGGATACGCGTCGCCCTCACATCAATGTAGGGCGCCACGATGCGGCCCACCGCCGTCACGCCTGCCGCCACCGCGACATCCCAATAGTAGGGGCCCTCCTCACGCAGCCCGGCCAGAGACGGCCACTCGTCGCCGGCACTGGACGCGCCCCCCTTGTGCGCAGCGGCTGCAGCGGCGGTGGGGTGACTGGAAGCGCGCGCGTCCAGCAGCGTGGTGGTGTCAGCGCTCTCCATGATACCGGTACCGGTAGTGTGAGAGAGGGTGGGTGCAGCACCACAACATCTGCCAACCCGCAGGACAGCAGACGTGGGCACCTGTTGCGTAGTTTGCAATTGTGAGGTGCAACGGCTGCTCGTTGCGTCGCATTTGTGGTGGTTGCAGGGTCAGGAACCTTCCCCGACCTGTTGACTCGAAAACCGGTACCTCAAGGCGGGCGTCGCATCGGCGGCTGTGGCGGCGCCGCGCTGCTGTCACCCGGCCCCGGCATGCAATCACCAATTGACTTGAAGTCGCGCACACCGTTCAGTACAATGGCCATGCCGCCATAGCAGGCTAATGCTCCAACACACAATACAATTACCGGTGCCGCCTCCGCGTGCTGCCGCCAGCACCGCCCGCCGCAGTACCACGGCTGGCCGCCGCTGCTGCACGGCTGGCCGCCGCTGCAGCACGTTTGGCAACGCCGGCTGCGGCTTCGGCACAGCTTGCCGCCGCTGCTGCACGACTGGCCGCCGCTGCTGCAACGCCGGCCGCGGCGTCGGCACGGCTTGCCACAGCTGCGGCACATCAGCGCCGCCCGGCGTGGCACGGCTGGCCACCGCTGCTGCAACGCTGGCCGCCGCTGCGGCACCGCTTGCAGCTGCGCTGCTAGCCACCGCTTTACAGCCGCCACCCGCGCCGCCCATGTCGACAGGCTCATGCGCGCGGTTGTAGCGCGCCGCCGCCAGCAGCACCGGTAGGAAATCGCAACCTTCGCCTGTTGACTTCGAGTCGGGCGGTGCATTGCCCGCCGAGTCGACCCTTTGAATACAGCCGTCAGATTCCTGGCAACTTTCTGAGCCGCAAACACGGCAACGTTGCAACGCAACACCCGGCCTCGGCGCCTCCAATTATAGGCGGCAGGCACCGCCCATTGTGTGCATTGTGTAGCGTTGCCTGTGCTGCCAAACGCGGTCCACCATGGCATCAAAGAAGGGCTACCGGTACGTGCCGACGCGGCCGAAGCGCACGATTACCGGTACCGGTACCGTCACTGGCGCCGCCACCGTGTTTATGGGGCTGTCGCTGAGATCGCTGGCGCAAGTGAGAGACAAGTTGGAGCGAAAAAAGTGGAGCAAAGACGAATACGGCAGGTCACCCTCACCGGATCCCTCCCTGAGCCCACCAGACGAGTGGACCAAGGCTGTGGCGCAAGCTGTGGTGGTCGTGAGGAGTATCATAGCGCGTTACCTCCCTGCCGATAGAGTGGCGGCGTTTACGTCATGTCCAGCAGTTGGACCCGAGACAGCTGTGGAGATGATGCGGCGCCTGGGGCTGGACGAGGGGATCCCACAGTTCCGAGCCGCGTGGGATGAGCTGGCCAGCACGCCGGACGGCCGCGCCGTCCATGCTGTGTACGACGCTGCCTTGCATGGCAGCATGATTGGGGTAAAATACGAGAAACTGGCAGCAATGGCTGCTGCTCCCGGTCTAGAGGACGAGCTGCAGGAGATCTATAAAGGGCTACCGCGCGCAGGCCGCGCGGGGCGAGTGGTACGGTGGCCGGCACGAAGAGATACCGGTACGACGCCGAGACCGGTATTGGTCGTCGAGTGAGTCGAGTGACTGAGTCACTGAGCGTGGTTCTTGTTGTAGTGCATTGGTCATTGTGTGTGGTGTGCGTGCATTAAAGTCAACAATTGGGTTTTGGCTGCATTGTTGTTGATACCGGTACCCGCGTTGGGGCCTCCGAGTTTGTTCGGGGAAGGTTCCCCATCACACGGCATGCAAATCCACAAGACGGCCGCGGCGCCTCCAAATAATCATATGCGTCGTGTGCCAACCATTGCGTGCATTCAGCTGCGCTGCTGTGTTGTGTCCACTATTGTGCGTCATGTGCACAAGCGGTCAACCATGGCTGCGTCAACGAGGGGCAGCGCGCCGCCCACCGCCACCGACATGATGCCGCGTGCCACTTACGCGGCTGTTGTCAAGAAGAGTGCGCCAAGTACCGCCACCGACGGTGCGGCGCCCGTGCCATCGTTGCTGGCGTTGTCAAAGAGCAAGACCGCGGCCGACACGCGGCGTGCCACCTACGCCGCCATCGCCAAGAAGAGTGCGCCAAGTACCGGTACCGGAAACGGTACCGGTCCCGGAACTGGCGCAGCCATGTTGTCGCCGGCGTTGCCGGCTATAAGCAAGGCAGCCACCGACACCCCAAAGCGGCGTGCCACCTACGCTGCTGTTGTCAAGAGTGCCAGCGGCGCTGCGGCACCCGTGTTATTGTCACTGGCATCGTCAAAGTGCGCCACCGACGCTGCTGTTGTCAAGGGTGCTGCACCGCCAAATACCGGCACCGGTACCGGTACCAGCACCACGACGGCGCCGCCTGAGTGGGCGTCACTAGCGTCGCTAACGCCAGACCTCAACAGCAACGGTTATTGGCCAAGCAGTTGGTACTGGTATTCTCCGTGGAAAGTGGCGGTCGCTCCAGCCGTGACGGTGCTGGGACGCATCGTGTCACCATACATTGACGTGGTTGTGACGCGCATTGCGCCGGACCACGACGCCATTGTGAGCAAGCTGCGGGAGCTGAGGCGCGGCGGCGATGTGGCGCGCTTCCACGCGGCATGGGAGGAGCTGGGCAGCACTCCAGATGGCCGCGCTGTCATTGCCGTCTGCGGCGCTGCTGCAGCTGGCGGCGCGCTGTTGGGGAGGGTCGATGTCACGGAGGCGGCGGAGGCTGCTCTTGTGGAGCCACACTGGGCGCATCATTTTGAAAGCGAGGCGTTCGTGCCTGTGCTGGAGGCGGCGGCGCGCTACTACGGCGCCCAGCAGACGGCGGCCGCTACCGCAGCGCCGCCGGAGTGTGGGATGCCGTCACTGGATTCGCTGCTGCAGATGAGAAAGAAGTTGTCAGAGCAAATGTGGGCGCCAGATGGAGACGGCAACCCGCCCTCGCCGCTACCCATGGACCTTCCGGTAGAGTGGTACATGGCAGTGGCGCCAGCCGTGGTGGTTGTTGGGCGCATCATGGCGCGCTACCTGCCAGACGTGGATTCCTACCTGGACGTACTGCTTCGTGAAGCAGAGACCGGCACTGGTGTCGGCAGGCCCGCATCCGCTATTGTGGGTGAGTGCAGGACCAGGGGCTGGACGAGGGGATCCCATCGTTCCTGGCCGCGTGGGGGGAGCTGGGCAGCACGCCGGACGGCCGCGGGGCGAGAGCAAGGGGTTCCCACGACGTCGTCGGTTGGAATTGTCAGAGTGCATTGCTGCTGTTGCTGAGTTGCGCATTGACCAGTGGAGGGTGTGCGCGCATTAAAGTCAACAATTACGGTTGCAGCTATTGGTGCGTTTTACCGGTCGGGGGCCAGTTCGCTGCTGTCAGTAGTGCGTGGCGTACCGGTACCGCTGCGGTTGATGCCCGCCACGGAGCCTCCGAGTCAGCAACACGGCGGCCCTGTTCAGGGAAGGTTCCCGTGCCGCAAACACGGCAGCGTTGCAAACTATTACGCGGCCGCGGCGCCTCAAAATTGTACGACTGGTGTCACCCACCATTAGTGTCGTTGTTCGTGCCCTGCAGGCTGCCAGTTGTAAAGCATTGCTGTTTTGCACCCCCTTCCACACACACCACCATCATGGCCGCGTCGGCATCAAAGAAGTCCAACCCCACGCGACATGCCAGCTGCGCTTCCATCGCGGCGGGCACGTTACGGCCCCGCACCGACGACGTGGCGCCGCCAGTGTGGCCGTCGCTGGCGGCGCTGGAACCATTCCGCAAAAGCGCCAGTTACTCTGTCTTTGGCTTCACTGTCGCGCCAGCCGTGACGGCGCTGGGGCGAGTGGTGATGCCCTTCCTAGACGTGACTGCGACGCGTGTGGCGCCCATCCACGACGCCATTGTGGACAGGATGCCGGAGCAGGAGCGTGGTGACGTCCTGATAGCGGGCTTCCAGGCGGCGTGGGACGAGTTGGGCAGCACGCCGGACGGCCGTGCCGTCATTGACGTGTGCCGCGCTGCCGCGGAGGGCGGCGCATTGCTGGGGCGGTTCACCACGTCAATGACAGCGGAGGAGAACGGTTTGGCGCTGCGACTGGCGTACCATTACGGAGGCAAGGATTGCCTGTCACACCTGCTGGCGGCGCTGCGCTTCTACCGTGAGCAGCAATGGTGAGTGAGACGCGCGGGCGCTCTTAGAAATGTCTTATGTTTTTCTTATGATTTTTTTAAGGAACCGCCAAAATGGCATCAACGAAACTCTATGAGTTTTCTTATGTTACGTTTTGGGGGTAATCCCTTGATTTCTAACTATCGACTTCAAATGGGTCAGCTCGGTCAGGTGAAGCCAACGGCTTATTGTGTCATGTCAGGATGGGTGTGTCTCGCGTTGACTTTTGCGGGGAATTGCACCCTATTGCCAGGCTCAATGCAAAACGCAATGAGGCACTTACTACATTGAAACATCTATCTCAAGCTGGCTATTCGCACCTGTACTTTACTTTGCAATTGGTAAGCACAATCTCACCGTATAGTCTTCCATCACAAAGTGACCGCCATATAAGGGCAGCAATTTGGCGTGCCAGGAGTTTGCGGTCTTCTTCGGTGAACACGCGCGGATTCGGTGGCAGCGCCGCAAGCACCTTCCGCAGAATTTCCGCTTCGGTGTCAGTCGCGCGTATAACTACCTCAATGTTGACTGGTTCGCTTGGAACGACAGGGAGAGGGGACGGGGTCGGCAGCGCAGGTGTAGGCACAGCACCCGCGACACGAGCGTCGAGAGGCGTCCCCATAGGCGTATAGGGACGTGCCACTCTGCCACTTTCGCCACTTTTTTCATCCGTGGCTCCACTATTGCGAAATATATGGTACAGTCCCGCTCCAACAACTGCCCCCCCCACACCCACACCCATCAACATAGTGTCCTGCTTCGAACTTCCGGTCCCCATTCCAATTCCCACAGAAGTCAAGCACCAGCACACCAACAACTGCAACACTGGCAACTGAATGCGTGTGAAAATGCGCAGAGTTAGCGCGGGGTTCGCAATATCGGAGGTGATGGTGGGGGTGGGGGTGCGGCGATGGCGTTACGCGAGAAGGCGGTGGAATTTTCCACGCGCGAACACGAGTGGAACTTGGAAATTTCCGAAGCTGGTTGTAGGTTCAAGTGCGACCAGGAGCAGCGGCCCCTGCGCCTCCAGCAGCACGCTTCCGGGCCTCGTAGACAGGCACGCCGTGACTTGGGTGTAACTCACCAGAAGGCGTGGTCTCGTCTTCGTCGAGACCCAGTTCAGCCAGTTCTACTGCACGCGATGGAGTGGGTTTATCGACCTTGAACGCAAAGGTGGTCTCATCTACAAAGTCGCGCGCATAGGACGTGACCCAATCGGCTCGCATAACGTCGTCAGAGATGCGTGACGCACGTTTTATCGCCTCTTGCTTGGCTTTGAACACGACGGCCCTCTCTTTGTGGTCCAGGATGCGCGGCGGCGGCAGGCCCGCTCCGCCAAGGATGACATCTCCGGTTGCTGCAGAGACAGTTACAGACGTCATGGTCTCCAACTTGTGGAACTTGGCGCTCTCCTTGTTGTCGAACTTAGACCCATCCGGATGACCCGCTATGGTTACCATTTTTGCTGGTATGGGCGGAGCCGCCGCCTTCTCCAGCTCTTCAATCTTGGCCCTGTGCATGGCGATTGTTGCCAGGCGGGTATCTTCTGCCAGCTCAGCCTTTGCTTCGTCCATCTCATGCTTGAGCGCCTGCTCCTTCTTGGTTGCGGTCATGATGCCGTCAGTTGCTGTTGCCGTGTCCACCAGACTGCTCATGAACTCCAAGAACCGCTTGCGCTTGTGGCCGTCAATGGACGTGAGAGCGGTGTTAACGCGCTCTTCCAGCTCCTCAAGGACGTCTGCCATGCTACGCAGGTTGGCCTTGACCACGGAAATCTCCTCTTTAGCCTTGCGCAGCTTCTTGTTTGCATCAGAGCGGTTCTTCTGCTGGCGCCGCATAGCACTGCGTGTGCTCTTGATGACGTCCATGATTTCCACCGCGCGTTCAGTGAGTGCCGCTGGCACGTCGCCTTCACTGTGAGTCTCCTCGGTGTGGGTATCGTCACCAGAAGATAAGTCGGAACCGCGTGAGCCATACGATGACCCACGGCTCCGTTTGGAACCCGCTGACATGCGGCTCGCTGCGCGCGCTGCCATTTTTGGTTGCATCGCTTGTTTTGTGCAGTAATTGGTGCCACGCTTGGCGGGTGGTGTGGCGCGTGCCATCTGGGAAAATTGACCAAGATAAGAACACTACTACCCCACCAACGGATAAATGTCCGGAGAACGGCGGACACGTGTCCGTCGTTCTCCGGACCATGTCCGCCTGGACACGTGTCCGCCGTTCTCCGGACATGTCCGGAAAATTCCGGACACATGTCCGCCGTTCTCCGGACCATGTCCGCCCGGACACATGTCCGGACTTTTCTGGACAGTGTCCGCTGTTCTCTGGACATTTGCCTATCTGCTGCACTTATCTTGGACAATTTTCCCAGATGGCACGCGCCACACCATACAATGGGTGCATTGCTCAAGTGATGCTACGCACACGTTGTGCGCATTTTCAGCACCTACATCCACAAGCGCTGAACACACCATGGCCTACAGACGCGGTTCTGGCAGCTCTACGGGCAGCACGTCTGCTGTCTCTCGTATGAAATACTACGATGCCGAGGTTGGGGGGAATGCGATAGACCTCGCTGGCAGCTACGGCTACAAGAAGAAGCCATCCCGCCTCGCCGACGTAGCAAAGGCCGCCGCCTTTGCGTTTTGGGACGGTTTGGAGGAGAAGCTTGTGAGCGAGAGGGTATGTTGATTGCAACTTGCTTCGCGCACCTTGTTATGAGTGTGCATGAGTGATGCCTGTCACACACCGCTGTGTGCGCAGGTCACTCGCACCGACCTGTTCAGCCCAGACATGACCAAGACGACTCCCATCGGGAAGCAATTCGTGCAAATCATGGCATCTGCGCTTCTGTATGAGTATCATGTTCGACGCAACAAGGGTGACGGTTCGGCTGTGGAGGACAGCGAGAGCAGCGAGAGCAGCGACGCTCCGCCTCCGCCTCCCCGTGCCCGTGGTGGTGCTGGTGCCAAGGCGCCGGCAGCGGCGGCGGCGCCGGCAGCAGCGCCGGCCAAGAAGCGCGGCGCTCCATCGGCGGCCGAGAAGGACGAGGCTGCGGCCGCTGGTCTGACAGTGAAGCAGCTTCGCGCACAGAAGGTGGGTGCAATGGAAGACCTGGCGGCGCACATGAGTGGTACCCACATGCACGACGATTCCGATGAGCCGTCGGTCGACTGAGACCTCTACACGTGTCAAGAAGACCTCCCCGCTGCAGCCATGGGCGCAACTGACCTCCCCGCCGAAAGGCCATGGGCGTAGCTGCCTCCCCGCTGTCCGCCATGGGCCTCTGTCTTGAAATGCAATCGGAACACCTACATCATCACTGCTTTGTCCCCTTTGGCGCGGTTGCACGCCAGGCATGCCAACGTGCAGTTGGACGCGTCATGCGGCAGGCTGCTGTTTACCCTATCAACCGTCATCATACAGTCACCCTCGCAGCCCATGTGGCAGTTGCAATACGCGCACTTGCCTGCCGCGCTGTGATACTGCTGCA
>Ga0066256_1004170_pt1 | contig 13082 bp, 4 predicted proteins | sample ThiBio_1000_biof_FD_87107 | JGI IMG/M metagenome (GOLD analysis project Ga0066256, IMG submission 87107) | Wastewater bioreactor microbial communities from Cape Town, South Africa - Thiocy_expt_1000_biof (version 2) | ecosystem: Engineered > Bioreactor > Thiocyanate-remediating >...
GGCCCCGCGCCGCCCCCCCGGCCCCGCCCGGCGCCCCCGCCCCCCCGCGCCGCCCCCCCCCGCCCCCCCCCCCCCCCCCCCCCCCCCCCCCGCCCCCCCCCCCCCCCCCCCCGCGGCAGCCCCCCCCGCCGCCCCCCCCGCCCCCACCGCCGCCGCCGCCGCGGCCGCCGTCGTACGGGTACGGGCGCGAGGTGGAGACGGCGTCCGTCACCTGCTTCAGCGCGCTGCTGCCCGCCTCCGCCGAGTCCGCCTCGATGCGCACGTAGATGTCGCCGCTGCCGCGCGACTGCACCCGGATGCGCGCGCCCGTCTCGTCCTGGATGCGCCGGATGTTCTCGCCCTTGCGCCCGATAACCTTCGCCGCTTGGTACCGCTCCACCTTCAGCATCTCCACAAACACCGCCACCTCCTTCGGCCGCGCCTCCGCCTCCGTGATCACCGCCTGCACCTGCGCGATGGCGGCGTCCAGCGACTCCCGGCTCTGCGCGCTGATGTGCACCACCTCGTGCCCCGTCGCGCTGTCGTCCACCTTCAGGTACGCGCCCGTCTCGGCTGCGATGCGCTTGATCGTCGCGCCGCGCCGGCCAATCACGTAGCCCACGTTGCCCGCGATCTGCCGTGGATGGGAGGGGGGTGGGTGCGGAGGTGCGGAGGTGGTGGTGTGCGTGGATGCGGAGGTGCGTGTGGGAGTGCGCGGGCGCGGGATGATGCCATGGGAGTGCGACTCCACGCGGGCGTGGCAGGTCGGCAAGGAGTGGTCAGGCCCCGGCGCGCAAATGCGTGTGTGCGTGCGTGTGCCCGTGTGTGTGGGTGTGTTGAGTTGGGCAGCGGGGAGAGTTTGCTCATGCATGATGGCGTCATGCGGCCGCGCACGAGCCTTGTCAGACCTCTGCCGCCGCCGCCGCTCTGCACCCCCATGATGGCCCGCCGCCGCTGTCGCACCCCGCATCCGCCGCACCCTGCACCCAGGAGTGCAGCCCCGTCCGGCACGCGGGCGTTGCGACTGCGCGCCTGCCAGCGGAGCGGCGCACTCAACTGGTGTGTGGCCCCCACCAGCAGCAGTACGACTCCACCACCCGCCACCCGCTGCCGGCAGCCTGCCGCCGCAGCGGCCAACGCGCTGCCAGCTGCGCGTCAATGCGCGCGGCGACAGCAGCGGTGTGCTGTGCGGTGCGTGAGGCGCGCGCGCGCGCGCGTAACGAGACGGCGTGCATGCAGCGAAAGGGAACCCGGACGCGAGCGTGAGGTCACAGGCATCAGGCCCGGCGTGTGCTTTGCAGGGCGGGCAGGAAGGTGGGAAGCGCCGCAGCGCCACCACCACCAGCGTGCGGGACAGTGAGGAGAGGTACGGCGCGTGTGGGGTGTGCGTGTCTCCGTCTGTGCGGCCGGAGCGCAGCCAAGGCGGGAGGGACCACCGCCAGCTCTGCTGACTGCAACCCGGAACCTCAACAGCGACGGCCTGCTACCACTGACACACTCGCCAACAAACATTACTACGGTACTGCCATCACTGCCACCGCTACCACTGGTACGGCTGCTGCTGTTGCTGCTGCTGCTGTCGGTGTTGCTGCTGCTGTTCCCACTGTGTTGCTGCTGCTGGTGTCCGTTGCTCGACTCGGGCCAGGCAGCTTTCCGACAGCGCAGCGTCACGGCCAGTTCCGCCACGTCTACCACCGCGCACACGCAGCTAACACCCGCTGCCGCCACCCCATGCGCCGCACTCACAGCTGCTGTGGCCCGTGGGCAGCCGTACACGCGCGCTTGTGATGTACGCGCGCGCGCACTCGCGCGTGCTGCGTATGCGTGCGTGGTCACCGGTCATGTAACCGCGCACGCACGCGCGCGCGCTGCAACAAAATACAACAGTACAACTCCGCCGCCCCCCGTACCGCCGCAGCGCTGTCCCTCCCTCCACCCTCATGTATACACTCACACACAGCCACCCGTGCACCACCCACTTGCGGCTGCCCGCACTCGTTGTGTGTGCGCGCGCGCGAGTGTGCGTGTGAGCTGCCATGTGGGTGCCGTGGGGGTTCACTTCGCTCCCTCCTCGCCCCCCTCACTCACTCGGTCGACTATCCATCACTGCCCCACGTACACACGCACACAGGCATTCACACACCCCAGGGCCCCCCGCCACCAACGTACATTGACAACCTCCGCCACGCCGCCGCCCGCTGGCGCACTGCCGGCGCTGCCGTCGCCGCCGCCGCCGCCGCCCAGGGACAGCGCCGCCAGGTCAGAGTCCAGGCCGCCGCCGCTGCCGTCGCCCACCACCTCGCTGCTGCCGTAGCTGGGGTCCGCTATGACGATGGTGGACGTGTGTGGCGTAGGGCGGGATGGATGGGATGGTGGGAGGGGGAGTGGATAAGGGGGAGTACGAGGGAGGGTGGAGGAGAGAGGAAGAGGGGGAAGAGGGGAGGCGTTGGATATGGGTGACGGAAAGCAGTTACCGGGTGGTACTCGGGGCGCAACGTGGCACGCGCGGCGCCCGTGTGCACGGCGCCGGTTACCCGTGTGTTGGCTACCCCTTGCCGCCTCTGTGCACGCGCGGCGCCGTCAGGTGCAGGCGCGCGGTTAGGGACAGAGGGAGGCTCTCGGGTGAGGCGGCGAGAGGGAAGAGGAGGGTGAGAGTGAGGGTGAGGGAGGGAGAAAGATGGAGACACAGTGGCCTACACCTGCCTCTCTCTGCCACCACCACGACTGCTGCTGCTGCGTGTGTTGTCTGCGGTGGTGCGAGAGGGGGGTACGTTGCGTAGACGAGCAGACGAGGAGTGGGAGGGAGGGGAGGGAGGAGATGGGGAGAGACACACGACACACGACACACACACACACGTGAGGCGCTTGATCCTCACTCACTCACTCACTTACCACCAGGACTGCGGCTGCTGCCACCTCGTATACCGCCCCGTACCACTCCTCTCTCACCACGCAGCTGCTCCTCCTTCCTGCTCTGCTCTGCTCTGTCACCAGATCCACGCTGTGCTGCCGCACCGTGCCGCGCCGTGTGCTGTGTGTGCTCACTCAGTACTGCTGCGGGCGGCGCGCGCGCGTCAAACATGCACAATCAACAAATGCACACGCAGGCACACACGCACACACACACGCACACAGATGCGTGTGGGGTTCGGGGCGGGGCCAGCACTAACAAGTGCGTCCGTGCGCCGCGCGCGTGATACGGCACCTGTGCACCTGTGTGGCCTGTGACCTGTGACCTCACTGACCTGTGACACAACAGAGCGTGACCGCCGGTGCTGCTTGACCCGTTGCTGACTGACCGGGTTCCACCGCGCTGTCGCGTCGTCACACGCACGCGGCCTGGCTGCACTTTTGGTGTTCGAGTCGTGACCGGCGTGGCTGGTGTGACGCACACACCCGGAGGCTCTCACACCAGAGCTGCGAGGAAAAGGTGGGTATTTCCCCGCAGAGGGTGTACCACACGGTGGCAGTGTGCGTGTGCGTACGTGTGTGCGTGTGGCGCAGCATAAGTTGGGTAAAGGGAAGTCGCGGCAAGAAGTGTGGCACCACCCATCGTGCCACGCGCGCGCCTGTGTGCGCTGTCAAGGCGCGATCAGAAACGTCGTGCGGTGTGCGCGCGGCGCGCGCTGCGTGTTGTACGCCGCCGCTGCGCGCGCACGCATCTCGCGCTGCAGGAACCCCACGATGCGCACCCAAATAACCGTATGGTGCGGCATGGCGCGGGCGGCGTGGCGCATTTAAGTAGGTGCCGTGCCATTGTATTATCATTTTGAAGCGTGCACACGTAAGCCTGACGGAGGGCCTGGTACGCCCCGAGGCTGCCGGGCAGCTGCTGCACAGCGTCGCCGCCTGCGCCGTAATACACTTGCTGGCGGCGCTGGCGGACGCTAGTGTGGCGCGCCTGTGTGCGTGTGCGTGCGTCGCCCTGTCGCCTCGCTTCGTTGGCTGTGCGCGGCAGTCTGGGTGGCCGGCGCTGCCAACGCACACACACGCAACAACAGCGACGGCGGCGGATACGCCGGATACTACGCCGCCGCCAATAATGATTCACATTCATTTATTAATTCGTTGTGCCCTGCACCAGCACGCCTGCCAGCGCCAGTGTCACAGTGCCAAGTGGGGCGAGCTATTTCAACTGTCAGTGATGGCTGCGCTGTCGGTGTTTTCGTTGTCGGCGGCGTCATCAGCGGCGCCGCCGTCACTGCCGCCATCCAGCCATGCCGCCAACGCGCCGCCGCCGGTCCCACCGCCGCCGCCAGTACCCCACCCCCCAGCCATGCCTGCCAGGGTAGCATTGTCGGTGCTCACCAGACGTGCCGCCACGTCAGCCTTGGCGTTCGCTACCGCCGCCACGCGCGCCTCCACCGTGCCTGCCGTGCCCAGCCGCGTCACCAGCACGGGGCGCCGCTGACCCAGCCGGTGGCACCGGTCAGCCGCCTGCGCATCCACCGCCGGGTTCCATGACCGGTCCACCAGCACCACCAGCGCGGCAGCCACCAGGTTAATGCCCAAGCCGCCCGCTGCCGTGGTAGCCAGCAGCAGCGCGCCGGGCGTGGCATTGAACGCCGCCAGGGTGGCGTGCCGCGCTGCCGGGCTAGCACGGCCGTCATAGCGCAGCAGGCGTCCGGCCGCCACCTCCGGCGCCAGGCACCGCGCCACCACATCCAGCGTGGCGGCATGCAGTGCAAACACGACGGCCCGCGGCTTACCCTCCCCGCCGCCACCGCCACCATCGCCATCCCCGCCGTCATCAGCGTCGAGTATGCCGCCAGCCACCAGCACGTCACGCAGCGCCGTGAACTTGCTGCTGGCAGCCAGCAACGTGGCCGCAGACGCCGTGCCTGCTGCCAGCTGGCGCCACTCAGCAACCACGCGCGCCGGCAGGTGCACACCAGCACGTGCTGCCGCCTCGGGCGGCATGAGCAACGGGTGGTTGCACACGGCGCGTGCCAGCCGCAGCAGCGTAAACAGAGTGCGCCCGCCGGCGTCGGGTTCCGTGTCGGCGTCGGCGTCATGTTCAACGTCGTCGACATCCAACTCCCCGCCGTCAAGGATGCCACCACCGGCGCGGGCCGCCGCTGCGGGGGCGGCAGTGCGCCAGGCGGCACGGATGGCGGCGTATTGCGCGGCAGCCAGTGGCGCGAGGGACACCCAGGTGTCAGTCACCACCTTGGGCGGCAGCTCACGCAGCACCTCACTCTTCAGCCGGCGCAGGATGAAGGGCAGCAACGCGCGGTGCAGCGCTGCCAGCGCGGCGGTGGCAGCGGCGGCAGACGCGGGTGGGGCGCCCGGGCGGGTGGCGCGGTGAACGGGGCGGCTGACACGTGCCGCAAAGTCGTCGGCGGTGCCAAGGTAACCCGGCATGACAAAGTTGAACAGCGCCCACAAGTCGGTGGCGGTGTTGTGCACCGGCGTGCCGGTGACAGCCAGCCGGTGCGCCGCGGCGGCACCGGCACGCGCTGCCGCCGCTGCCACCGCACTGCGGCCATTGCGCACCACGTGCGCCTCGTCCATCACCATGTACAGCCACGGCACCGCCGCCAGCTCGGCGACGGCACTGCGCAGGCGGTCGTACGACAGCACCACCAGGCGGTGCTGCGCGCGCGCCAACAGCGGCGGCGGCCATGTCAACACCACCTCAAACCAGTCGCTGCCAAAGTAGCGGGCCGCCTCATCACGCCAGTGGCGGGTAACGGAGGCTGGGCACACGATCAGTGACTGCGTCGGTCGGCCACCAGCAGCGGCGGTGTCACTCGTGGCGGCGGCAGCAATGGCGCACAACACCTGCAACGTCTTGCCTAGGCCCATGTCGTCAGCCAGCACGCCGCCCAGGCCGGCGCCAGCCAACTGCGTCGCCCACACCACGCCAGCCACTTGGTAGGTGCGCAGCGGCAGGCGCAGGCGCGCCAGCGGCGGCGGCAGCACCGCGTCACAAACGTCGCCCTGCGCCACGCCACCCTGCGCCGCCCTTGCCGCGGCGCTGCCATCGGCACCCACCACCGCCGCCACCAACGACGGCGGCAGGTGCGCCAGGCCGCCGGCGACGCCGGCACGCAGGAAGCGCAGCACCGCGGCGCCACGTGACAGCGGGCTGGCGCTCGGCGGCGCGTCGGGTGGCGTCGCCGGCAACAGCGGCAGCAGCGCCACAAGGGCTCGTAGTGTAGCTGGGGCGGTGTCGCTACCCCCACGCCCCATGGAGCCCACAGTGGCACCCAGCAGGTCAGGCAGCGCCGGCAGTAGCGCTGCCACCGCCGGCGTGCCGTCAGCGCAGGTGGCACCGCGCGCAGCCACCTCCGCCACGTGCCGCACCAGCCGAACACCGGCCAGCGCCTCGTCACCCGCCGCAGCGGCAAGCGTGGCAGCCAGGAGTTGCAGGTACGACTGCGCGGCAGCGCTGCCCATGCGCAACGCATCCAGCAACACAATGTCAGCGCCCAGCGCGGGCGCGTCGTCCCCAGCGCCGGCGACGGTGGCGAGCACCCACGCGGCGGACGCAGGTGTTGGCGGTGTCGAGCGTGCCAGGCGCGCTAGCACGGCCAACTGCAATGCCGCCCCCGGCTGCGACGCAACTGCAGCGACACCTGCAGACGCCCACACACCACCACCACCGGCCGAGTCGCTATCGCGGCAGAGCGGTGCGGCTGCCACCACGGCAGCACACAGTGCGGGCGCCAGCGGCGCGGCCAAGCCAGTCGCTAGGCTGCGCCACACGGTGGCGGCCAGCTGTGCCGCAGCCGGCGCGCTTGGCGACTGGCCCATCACGCTGGCCAGCGCAGCACCGGCGGCGGCAGACTGCCATAGGCTCACGCTCATGCCACCGCCCAGACCAAGGGCAGGCGGCAGCAGGCGGCGCAGTGTAGGGGTGAGGGGTGTCAGCAGCGCGCCGGCGGCGTGCGCCCACCGCCGCAATGCAATCTCAGCTGCCGCCGCCGCCACCGCAACCGCGTCGCACGCCAGCCGCCACGCCGCGGCGGCATCGCCCAGCGCGGCACGCAGGGTGGCAGTGGCAGTGTGTAGGTCGGCCGTGAGCCGTGCAGGCTGCACACCGCCCGCCACCGCTAGCTCGCATGCTAGTGCGGCGTCTTCACAGGCTGCGAGCACGGCGCCAGCGGCGGCAAGCGTGCCATGTGGAGCAGCGTCACTAAAGGCCACCCCGACAGCTGCCGCCGCCGCTGCTGCCGCCGCGCGTACCACCATAAGCTGCGCGTCAAGGTCGCCGGTGGTCTCGCACGGTGGCGCCGCAGCATCCCACACGCGTGCCGCGCCCGCAATCGCAGCAGACGGCGTGCCGCCCAGGGCTGCCAACGCGTCGGCAACCTTGCCGCGCGGCGGCGACGCAGCAGCCGCAAACCATACCTCCATAAAGGCGGCCGCCACCGTGAATGCCGCAACGGCGCGCGCCGCGCTGCACCCGGCAGCGGGCACACGAAGCAGCCAGGTGACAACCGACGCGCCTGCCACAGCGGTTGGCGCCAGGGTTACCAGCAGGCGTGCCAGCGCGCACGCGCCGCCGGTACGTGCCTGCGCGCACATTAACGTCGGTGGCGGCACGCCACCGCCGTCGACATCCTCGTCGTCGACTGCCTCCCCGTCCAACATAACCCCCCAGCCATCTACACGCCGCCGCGCGGGCGCCGCAGCAAGCACCTCACCGCCACTGCGTCCACGCCGCCGCTTGCTGCCTGCCACCACACTTGGTGGCGCCGTCGGTGCGGGTGCCGCGGGTGGGGGCCGCAGCGGCGGCGGGTGCAGTGCATCTGGCGGCACGCTGGTGCGGTCGGGCAGGGCAAGTACATCCAGGGCGCGTGCCAGGAGCGGCCAGCCCAGCGCGGTGGCGGGCGGAATCGCGGTCACAACCTCCACGCCGGCGTCACACACGGCATCCAGGAGGCGGTGCTGCACCGACGCGGGTGGCGTGAAATAAGCTGCAAATGGCAGCCTTCCACCACCGCCGCCGCTGCCGGCGCTACCAACAATGTCGCCATCCTCATCATCGGGGCTAGTGCCCGGTGGAAGGGCGGCATCTGCCGCTGCACGATGCAGTGCTGCAGCCAGGGAGGCTGGGTGCTGGCTGGTTGTATCGTCAGCAGCAGCCCAGCGCGCCAGCTCGCCTGCTGCGGCATCGGTGGAGCCACCGGCCACGTCATCCCACGCACCTGGGTGGTGCGGCACCAACATGCACGCACGCAGCACGGCGCTAGTCATGGCTGGCCAGCCGCACCCATTCCACCAGCTGCGCAACAATACGCCGTCGCCGTCGCCGTCGCCATGTTCGCCGGGGCGGGCAAGCTGCCGGCGTATTGCTGCCAGGGTGGCGGACACAAACGCGGCGGCGTCACGACGCAACCCCGCGTCGGATGCCGCCAGGTGGCGTACGGCATGGGCGGCAACACGAACAATTTGATGCAACGGGACGGCGTCCGTGTCGCCGTCGCGCGCTGCCATCAGTGCCGTCAGCGTGGCAAGCGCCGCGCGCATCAGCGGCACGTCGTTGTCCGCACCCAGCCCCGCCTCATCCGCCGCCGCCGTTAGGCGGGCTGCCACCGCAGCAAAGCCGTCGGCCGCCGCTGCGACAGGTACGCCCACACGCGCACGGCATCGCACCAGGCAGGCACGCAGCGCGCGCAGCTGGTACACTGTCACATCGCTGGCGCGCTCACTGGCAACCGCTGCCGTGGCGGCGCGTGCAATCGCATGCACGTCAGCGTCACACACGCCCACGCCGCCATGGTCACGGACCAGCGCAGCAAGCCCACACCATGCTGACAAGCGAGGCAGCCAGGCAGCGGGCGATAAAGGTAACGCAGCTGCGGCTAGGCGCAGAAGGTGGCCAACCGCAATGCCAGTGGCGGCGGGCGGCAGGCAACGTAACGCTGCTGCCAGCAGGCTGCCTGCTGCCAGTACTACCGGACCGCGCACCACGCCGCCGCTGCCACTGTAGTCACCCACGCGATCCAGCGTCAGCAGCGCCAGCGCCCGTACCGCCGCATCTGACGCCACGGCAGCAGCGTACTCGTCGTCGCCACCGCTGGTGTCCGTGCGCCATGCGCCCAGGGTGCGCGTCAGCAGGCACACAGCGCCGTGGCGTGCAGTCCAATCCGCGGCGGCAAGGGCGCTATACCCGGTATCCGCCACCGCGCCCCGCAGCAGGTCATGCAGCGGGCTTGGCGGCGGCGGCGGTAACGGAAGAGGCGTGTCCGTGAGTGGCGCGCTGCCCACAAGCAGTGAAACCGCAGCCACCGTCCCGCCTGCTCGACTCGGTTCTGACGACACGCCTGATGCTAGGAGGTCGGCGTCCGACACCAGATCCGTACCAGGTACAAACCGCGTGGAGGCGGCGGCCACCGCGCTGTCTGCAGCATCTCCACCTCCAACCGCATCGGGCGGTGGGCCAGGCGCGCTCTCTTGCCCCAGCAGTCGCAAGCACTCTGCGCGCTGGCGCGCCAGCCGTCGTGCTACGGCAGCCGCGTCGCTGCCACCGGCATCGTCTGCTGCTGCACGCGCCGCTGCAGAGTAGCGGCTCGGATCACATGCAAGCAGCGGTGCGCCCGCTACTGCCATGCGCGGCAGGTCCAGCTCATGCAGCGCCAGCGGGCGGGCGGCGGGCGGCAGCGGTCGAGCGTCCGGCGCCACTGCGCGCGCCGTGCACCGCAGCGCAGCCAACAACACGGCACCCGCCGCCGCCCCCGCCGCACGTACCCCACCATCAGCGTCACTACACAGCCGCGCCACCTGTGCCAGCACCGGCGTCGCGTCCGCCACCACGTCTGCCACCTCCTCGGCATCCACACCACCGCCGCCGGTTAGTGTCGCTAGCCGCGCTGCCAACGGGTCCACCCACCGCGTTGCTGCCAGCACCTTCACCTCCACACATCGCGCTGTTGCCACCAGCCGCAGCAGCTCTGCTCCGGCGCCACTGGTTGTGGTTGTTGTTGTGGTGGTGCTGGTGGCAGCGGCAGCGGCAGCGGCGGCGGCAGCAGCAGCGGCGGCGGCGGCGGCCATGATGCTGGCTGCTGCTTACCAACATTACCCACATTACCCACCACCACCAATCAGCCGCTATCAACTACCTGCCCGCCTACATTGCTGCTACAGCTTGCCTGCTGCACGTTGTCGGTGCGTCCGCAATAAAAATGGGCCAATGCCTGCTGCCAGCTGCAAGCAAGTGGACGCGGTGGCAGTCAGTCACGAGACTGACATCTCTCGTATCCTGGCGGCGGGTATCATGGGTGGGGGTGGCAGCCAACGGTCAGCCACATCGGTGGCTGTAAATCGCAGTAGGCGCGGATACGCAGGTGGCTGCGCCGCGGGGCCACCACTAGTTGCATGGTGGCATGTTGTGCACCCCTTGCCTACATCATCCAGTGCGTTACATCAACATCCAGGTTGCTACCTAGCGAGTGAGGGCGGCAAGCGGACGGGTGGGCTAACGGCTGCCTGCCTCCTTGCCTCCTTGTATCAGTGGTGGTGCTGCCCCCTGCTGCTGCACCTGGACCTCCTATTGCTGCTGCTACTGCTCGGGTCTATGCTGCTGCTGCTGCTGCGGTGGCGGTTGCGGTGGCTGAGGTTGCTGAGACCCACGACTGCGAGGTCGCCGCGAAATGCACCCCACATCATGCTCAACAGTGGCTGCTGCAGTGTGCCTGCGCCCATGCGCCCCATCACCGCGTCGCAGGGAAAGCGGGTGCGAGGGCGCGCAGGGAGGGTGGGAGGCACTCCCTCATACTTGGTGGCATGCAGCAGTAGCAGTAGCAGTAGGGCAGCCAGTGTCCAGCAGTTGTTGGTGGCATGCCATCAGTCAGCACCCCACCCACCTACCACGGCCAAGACACCCAACCCACCCACCCCGCTATCATCATATGCAGAACCAAGATGGGGTTCATGTGCCTGTGTCATCAGGTTGACTGGCAGCTGGTGCTGGCGGCGGTGGCGTTCAGCATGGTGTTCCAGATGCTGTGGTGCGTTGGTTGGCCACCACGTCGCGCGCTGCTGCTGAGAGCGGGTGAGCGCATGCACAGTGGCACACACACCCCAACACCCCCACGCGCAGGTACGGCCCCGTGTGCGGCGGCATGTTTGTGACGCTGGCGTACCGCAACAAGGGCATCCCTCGGTACGTTGACGCTGCTGTACCATATCGTGGTCGGATAGGGGGTGCACGCAACCGGCTTAGCCAACGTTACACGCCCCACTCACCCATCCACGCATCCACACCCGTGTGTGCAGTGACGCGAGCATGTTCCCCGGCCTGGTGGCGGCGCTGGTGGGCAACACAGTGGTGAGCGCCCTGCTGTTCTGGCTGGTGGTGCAGCTGAAGGTGACGGATGTGGTCATCGGCGCATGGGTACGTTGTAGCGTCGCAGCGCAGGCATGCGCACTCGCATGATGCCGCGATTCGCCACATGCGTGCCCCCACCCCTCATCCCCTGCAGCTGGGCGTGTTTGTGGCTGGCTTCAGCGCCGCCTTCAACGTGTCGCACTACTTCTTCGAGAGCAAGCCGTTCGGCCTCTTCCTCATGCACGAGACCGCGCACTTCATCGTGGCGGCCGCCGTCGGCGCCTTCTTCGTGTACCAGCGCACCGCGGCGGCAGTTGACGTCGCGCCGGCCGCAGCCGCGTAGGCATGTTGCCACGCGCCCCCTTGCTACTTATTACGTTACGCCACCCACCTCGCCACCCGCGCCGCGCGTGTGCATGCGGCGCCCGTACTGTACGGCGGTTGAAACTTCAACGCCAGGTGTGCCAGCGCGGCGGCAGTGGGTAGGGAGATGCTTTGTAGGTGGAGGGGCACAAACGAAACAACACCATAATCATCGAATAAAGGAGTCTGTGCAGCGCCCAGAGCGGAGGCGCCTAGTCGGCGTTGGAGAAGGCAGCCTCCTCGTACACGAGGAGCTGGAACACGAGCGGTGCGGCGCCTGCCAGGCGGGGGCCCAGCGCTGCCTCACACACGGGCGGCACGTCGTCCCAGCTGGCTGCGGCGGCGGCAGCGGCGGTGGCGGTGCGGTACACCGCCAGGAAGGTGCTGTCGCCCAGCAGCTCTGCCAAGAACACGCGCAGCGCCTCCAGGCGGGCAGGCAGCGGGTCGGTGGCGCGGCTGCATGGCAGGTGCAGCGTGGCGCCGCCGTGGTAGAACTTGGGCCCGGCGTCGCGCTCAATGTGCGGTGGCACTGCTGCCTCGGCGCCGCCGCGCGCTATGGCATCCTCATCGCACGTGTCTGCCTCCTTGCCGGCGCCGTCGCCGCCGTCGGCGACGCTGCGACTGATAGCCCGACGGCGGCGCACCGGGGAGGCATGCAACGGGGCGCCCAACACGGCGGCAACGCCGGCGTCTGCAGCCGCGCTGCCCTCCGTGCCGCCGCTGCCGCCGCCCGCCGGCCCACCGTCACCGCCCTCGCCGCTGTAGCAGCCTGTGCCGCCGCCAATGGCCATCCGCTGCGCACGCAGCAGCGTGTGCCGCAGCTCGTCAGCCTGCACGCGGTACTCCTCTGCCGTGAAGCCGTGCGGCAGCAGGCGGTCTGCCGCCGCCAGCGTGGCGGCAGCTGCCACACTGGCGCACGGCACCGGCCGGCCGTGCACCTCGTCGGATAGCGCCGGTGTCCATTCCGCTGGCGACGCCAGATACTCGGCGCCAGCCCGCGCGGCTTCACGCGCCGAGTCCCGCGGGTGCACCGGTGACGGCGGCGAGCCAGCGGAGAGGGAAGCAGCGGTGGTCGTTGCCGCGGTGATGGCACGCGCCGCGCCGCCTGCTCGCGTCGCCATCTTAGCAGTAAGGGCGCGCATGACGGCAGAGCGCGGGCGTGCCACGGCGGGCGGTGCCACCGGCTCCCCCATGCCTGCCGAGGCGGCGGCGGCGGCGGCCATGGGTGGCGGTGCAGACGCCGGCAGCGGGTGCGCGCCATCCCCTACGGAGCCGCCGCCCATGTACACCACCGGCGCAATGAAATTGGGGTCACGCAGGACAGGCACGCGATACCGCGCGCGTGCCTCCTCTGATGTCACGGCGGACGGCGGCGCCGGCGGCGGCAGTGGCGGGGGCGGGGGGGGGAGGGCCCCCGCCGCCTCCCCCCGGAGGCCGACCGCCCCCCCCCCCCCCCCGCCCC
>Ga0066256_1003659_pt1 | contig 13081 bp, 7 predicted proteins | sample ThiBio_1000_biof_FD_87107 | JGI IMG/M metagenome (GOLD analysis project Ga0066256, IMG submission 87107) | Wastewater bioreactor microbial communities from Cape Town, South Africa - Thiocy_expt_1000_biof (version 2) | ecosystem: Engineered > Bioreactor > Thiocyanate-remediating >...
CGGCTGGTGTGGGTGGCGGCGGTGGGGGCGGGGGGGGGGGCGGCTGCGGCGGCGCTGCCAGTGGAGCGGCAGGGGGCGGCGGGGGCGGTGCAGCGACGGCGGCGGCAGTCAGCCTGGTGTGTGGCGGTGGTGGCGCAGCGACGGCGGCGACAGTCGGCCTGCTCTGTGGTGGCGGCGGTGGCGGCGGCGACGGTGCAACTGCAGGGCTGCTGGCGTGCCGGTGCCCTGATGGCCGCGACGACCCGCCCCCTGTGCTCTTCCGCCCGCGGCCCTTTGATGATGATGCTCCCATTGTGGGCAGCACTGTGCTTCTCGCTTCCTCCTCCTTCTAGGCTCCTACCAACACCTGCACCCAATCCAATAATAATGAAGCACACGATACGCGCGACACTACGCAACATGGCGCGCGACAATGCCCAAACGCCATTAAATTGGCAGCAGTGCCGCCGTGTGCAATCGTGCCGTTTGTGTTTAAGTGCAACCCTTCTTGTAGGACCAACCCAGGGAGGAAGAGATACGTGCTGCCCGCCAACCAGCCAGCCGTCCAGTGACTGCAGCAAGTCATCGAGCAGTGGCATATATTGACACACTGGCTGCAAACGCTGTGACGCTGGTGTGACTGTGGACACAGTGGCGGGTTGGTGATTGTGCCGGCAGCCTTTGATTGGTTGCTTGGCAGTAGCAGCCGCCAAATTGGCCGCACAAACACGCACACACTCGCAGTTCAACACAACAGCAACTGCAACCACATATCGCACGCCCCAACGGCACTTACTACGCCTTCTTGGGGCGCACCACCACCAGCGTCTCCTTCTTGCCACCTCCTGCCGCCGCCTTACTGCTGGGCGGCGGCGCCAGAGCCGCCTTGCTAGGCCCTGCGCCTGCCTTGCTGCCGCCCTTCTTCACAGCCGCCGATGACGCCGCCGCTGCCGCCACCGCCGCTGCAGACGCAACCGCCGCTGCCGACGACGTTGCAGATGCCGCCGCTGCCGACGCCGCCGACTCTGCAAATGCGCTCAGGTCAGAGGCGGTGCGCCGCCGGGTACGTGCCGCTGGGCCATCCGTGGCGGGCGCCGCCGCGCTCGTTGCAGACGTCGATGCCGACGCTGCAGATGATGCGGCAGAGGCGGCAGAGGCAGCGCCAGCGCGTGCAACGGGCGCCGCATGGTCCACCTTTGCCGCAGCGGCGTCAGCAGCGGCAGACGCTGCCAGCAGCGCCGCCAGAACACGGTCGGACGGCACACCACCAGCAGCGGCCGCGGTGGCGGCCTGGTAGCGCTGCATGCGCTCAATGGCGGTGCGCAGGTGCTCCGCCGTGTGCTGCTTCCAGTTGCCCTTCAGGTCGCGCGCCATGCGTGCAAACGCGGCGTCGGGCGCGTCAGCGGCAGGCACACCGGCGGGCAGGTAGCGGGTCACCAGCGGCGTCAGGTAGTCCACCTCCTCTGCGGTCGTGTAGTCGGGCACGCGGTCCGGGTTGGCGCTGCACGCCGCCACCTTGGCCGCCACCGCGTCCGCCGGCGGCAGGTCCACCCACGTCACCTTGATGCCCAGCGCCTCGGACAGCATGCCCGCCGCGTGCACCTGCATCTCCTTGCCGTCGTTCACGTCCGCCTTCAGGCCCATGGCGGCGTAGTTCTGCCGCACCGTCTTCCGGCTGTCCCACGCCGCCGCCACGCCCGCCGCCGTGAACAGGTGCCCGCCCATGTGCGTCGGGTCGCGCTTCCGCGTCACCCGGCTCGTCTTGTGCCGCCGCGCGTGGTTGTGCTTGCGCGCGCCCATCCTCTTTGCTGGTTGGCTGGCGAGTAGATAAGGGTGAGGGTGAGGTGAGTAGTAGCAGTGGAGAGAGTGGAGAGTGGGGCAGAGCAAAAAGTGGGGAATGGAGAACCGTAACCAGTGGCTCAGCGACAAACACAAGGGCACGACACGGCAGATATTGACACTCGCCACCCACTCCGCCGCTGCCACGTCCGTTCCATCGGCGCGTTGTACTTGCTCTACCCCGCCGCAGTCGCGTGTGGCGTGGGTGGTGCGCCGCTGCCAGTCGTGGTAGTGAAATGAAACCGTCGGGGTATTGGTGTTTGTGCCCATTTCGCCCCCGCGCCGCCACAATTGGTGCGCCCCCGTGCACCGCCTGACTCATTCGTTATGTATCTGCCGCTACCGGGGCGGTGGTGCGTGTAGCGTGTGCCAGCGTGGCGCTCACTGGCTGAGACTCCGGAAAGGGAGTAGAGAGAAGAGAAGCGGTCACACCGTCACACGGCGGGGTGGCCGCGGTGCGCGCAGATATCCATCGGCAAGTGCCCGTGGTGTCGGTGTTGTAGCGCAGTGGCATTGCGGCGAGTTCAGCCGCGTTTTTGTAGCGCTGTGTTTGGTTTTTGATCGCCGGCCGTGTTTGTAAATCGGCCCGGTGTGCGTAGCCGACGACGACGTTGCAGCGTCAACCAGCTACCAGCAGCTACCGGTACATTGCACTGAGTGACACGTGACACGCGGCACAGCAGCGGCAAGGGCAACCCCGGTGTGAGTCAGGAGCCATGGTTCTGCGGGCGCTGTGCGGCTGCGACAACCTGGCGGTGGACAGCGAGAGGCAGGGACGGGTGGTGGTGGCGTCCGCCCGCTCCTGAGGCACGACGACGGCAGCAGTCATGGCGGCGACGGCAGCGACGGGTGAGGCGACGGCGACGGTGGTGGTGGCGCCGCCGGTGTATGTGGGTGTGGACACGGTGGCAGGCGCGGATGCGGCAGCAGATGCGCGGTTTGTGGCATGGTGCGCGGCGCGCGGCATCACGTACCCCAAACTGACGTACCCGTGGTGGGACGCCGCGACGGGCGTGCGCGGCATCGGCGCGACGGCAGACATCCGGCCGGGCGAGGTGTTGATGGAGGTGCCGGGCGACTGCATGGTGACTGCGCCGGCGGCGCGGCGTGACCCCGCCATTGGGCACGTGTATGCCGCCTGCGCCGCCCTGTTTGACGCTGACGAGGACGTGGTGCTGGCGGTGTACCTGGCGTACCACACGCTGGCGGGGGAGGCGTCACCGCTGGCGCCCTGGATGGCAGTGACACCCAAGACCATCGAGTCGGTGGCCAACTGGGATGCTGCCGCGATGGCAGAGCTGCAGGACGCCGAGTTTGTGGGCGAGGCGGAGGAGCGCAACGAGGGTCTGACCGACACCTGCACCGCGCTGGCGACGGCGCTGACCGCCGCCTTCCCAGACCTCTTCCCGCCCGCAACCTTTACGCCGGCGCTGGTGCGGTGGGCGGTGCAGACGGTGGCGGCACGTGCGTACGGCCGCCGCCTGCCACACGCCGCCCTCGTGCCCATGGCCGACGTGTTCAACCACGCCAACGCGTCCGTCAAGTACGGCGTGGACCCCGTGGGCTCCACACCTGGCACGGGCGCTGCCATGGCGGCGGCAGCGCGTTCCGTGCGCTCCAAGCTGTCGCTCGTGTCCGCGGACGCGTCGCCAGAGGATGCCGCGCTGGTGCCAGCAATGGGGCACAGCCCGATATCGTTGCATGACAGCGCCGACGACGATGACGACGACGATGATACGGCGAGCGGCGTCATGGTGATTGCGGACGACGGCACTGCCGTGTTCCGGCTGTGGGCCACGCGCCGGCAAGGGTACAGCGCAGGGCAGGAGGTGCACAACAGCTACGGCCGGCGGGGTAACCGCCACCTGGCGCTGGAGTACGGCTTTGTGATTGAGAACAACCACTGGGAGGAGGTGACGGTGCGGCCGGGCGCGGTGGGCGACATTGGCCCCTCCCCGGCGCCCGCCCTGTCGCAGCGCGTGCGCAGCATCATGGCGCGTGCGGGCGTCGGCGCCGAGCCCATCGTGCTGCGTTGGAACCAGTGGCAAGACGCCCTCCTGCCGCCCTTCCGCGCCTTCTGCCTCACTGACGCCGAAGCCGGCTTCCTGGAGCTGCAGCGCCCGCCGTACGTACTCCCACCCTTTGGTGTCCACCGCCATGCCTTGCCGTCACGACACACAACCACCCCTTACCCTCTCATTACCCGCAGGTGCCTTACGCGGCCAGTGACGCTGCGAAATGAGGCGGCGGCGCTGAAGCTCATTGCGACGTACTTCAACCGCGCTCTGGCGTACGCGTCGTCGTCCATTGAGGAGGACGAGGCGGCGCTGCGCGCACCGACCTCCTACCGCCACCTGCTGGCGCTGCAGTACCGCCTGACGCGCAAACGCATGTTTGCGCAGCAGGCGGCATGGGCGTCCGCTTTTGAGGCGGTGGCGGCGGCGGAGGCGGCGCGGGTGGCGCGGCTGGATTCGCCGCACTACCCTGAGGACACGGTGGCAAGCCGTGTGGCGACCTACGCCGCCGCCCTGGCGCACGCCGCGTAGCTGGAGTCCGCGCGGCGGTGGGCGGTGGACGCACCGCACGGCGGCGCTGAGGGCGGCGACGGTGCACCAGTGGTGGATGCGCGCTTCCTCGACGCGCTGGCCACCCGGCTGGAGCCCGCTGAGGTGGCGGCAGATGCCGCACGGTGGGCTCGCGCGGCGTCGCTGGCGACCGGCGGCGGCGGCGGCGCGGGTGGCGGCGGCTCCAAGAAGAAGTCTGCCAGCACCGTCGGCGGCGGTGGCGGCAGCCGCGTTCGCGGCAAACCTGTGTAACCGAACGACGTGACGTTTGAGCCGCTGGCTGGCGGGTTTGTGGTGGTTTTTGCCCAATGAGGAAGTCGATGTGTTGCTTTGTTTGCACCGGCCTAGTGTGGCCTCCGTTTGTGCACTCCCAGTTTTGTTTGATCGTTTGTGACCCCCTGTGTACGTTTGTACTCCCTTGCCCATGTGTACTGTTGTGCTTTGTTGTGTGCGCGGCGGTGTGACGCGACGGCGGCGACGGGGTAGAGCGCGTCTGACTTCAAATGTCCTCTTCGCAAGCACCGAAGGGTGCGCACAATATGTAGCGCCCTGCGACTAGGCTGACGGGTCATTAAGCTACCGCGGCCGTGCTGCCCCCACGCAGGCGCGCGCGGCTCCACACGCGCCGCGCCGCCGCCCGTCGTAACGGGGGGCGTGGCGACGGTGTGTGCCGCGGACGCGCGCAAAGTGGCGGGGGCAGCAAGCTGCTGTAGCAGGCAGGCGTAGGGCGCGGCACATAGTGGCGGGCCCGCGGCAAGTGGGGCGGCACGGCATGCCTGGCAGCCGCCTGCTTGCATGGCACAGCGCGCATCCAGAGACACGCAGGCTGGCGCGGGTGCGAGCAGGCGGCGAGCACAGTGCACGGGCGGCCCCCGCACGCGGCAAGGTGGGCAATCCACCACAAGCAACAAACACCAGGAGCGCAAAGAAAAATATGGCAAAATGTGTGCGTCACGCATGGAGGGGCTTGGACAGCACGCTGCAGGAGGAAACTACCAGGACACGACTCACGCGCGCGTGGGAGGGGGAGGGGGTGGATGACTGATCAAGGAAGAAATGCGGGATCTACCGGTACCGGTAACTCAGCAACGAGAAGCGACAGGGCGCAAACACCAATGGGAGAGGGGCGCGGCAAGGTATGCTACCCAGACAGCATGTGTGGCGGCTTTTGCATGCCGCCCAGCGCATCGCGCAGGATGTCACGCAGGAAAGGGCCGCAGGCGGCGGCGGAGGGTGTGTCCACGCCGTCCGGTGCGCCCAGCACCAGCATCAAGATCTCACACAGCAGGTCCAGCGGCACGTCAAAGTCGCCCAGCGTGGACTCGGTGTGCGCCGGCAGCAGCCAGTACTCCATCTCCAGGAAGGTGGACTGCATCATCATCATCATGGCGGCGTGCGGGCTGGGCGGCCGCACGCCGTTCACGAGCGGCATGAGCTCCACCACCGCGCTGTTGCACGGCATGAAGTTGACGGCGGTGAGCGCGCCGCCGTGCGGCCCAATGAGCAGGCGCGCGTCCGACCAGAAGTCCACCAGCGCGTCTATGGTGGCAAACTCGCGGTGGTCAAACTCCACCACCTCGTACGCGGTCGACCAGCGGCGCAGCAGCGCCAGCAGCAGGTCGTCGTTGCGGACGCGGCGACCCGAGTTCTCCGTCACGCCGGTGCGCGACCGGCCGGCATACACAATGCGGAAGCGGTGCTCCAGGGGCCGAGGGCCGACGCCAAACACCTTCTGCTGCGCCGCCTGCCACAGGTACGGGTGCAGCGGCGGCGAGGCACAGGTGTACACCAGCTGGTCGGCCTGCACCGCCTGCGTCCCGGGGTCCACCGCATCCCACCCAATGTGGTCATACAGCGAGCGCACGATGGGGACACGTGTCAGCTCCAGGTGCTGCACCGCGGTAACGCGGGTCAACTGGCGGCGAGTTGCGCCGCCGCCACCGCCGCCCTCACGTGCCGTCCCCTCCAGGCCCAACCCCATCAACCCCTCCAGGTCGACGGCGGCGGCAGGGTCCAGCAGCTGCGGGTACACCTCCGCCGCCTGCGCCAGCCGCGGCGCAATGTTTTGCGTCCAGTGCTGGTAGAAGTGCGACGCCTCCACGTTCAGCCACACTGCCACCGGCAGCCGGCGCGGCGGCGGCGCGTCGGGTGCCGCTGCCGCCACCGCAGCGCTGCCTGCCGCTATCAGCGTCTCCACGCGCGACGTGTGGTCACACACCGGCGGCATGCCCTGCAGGCCACGTGGCTCCGCCACGGTAGCATCCAGCAGCACAGACACGGTGCCCGTCGTCTCCTCCGGTTCGCACCAGCCGTACGTGCCGTCATGTGGCGGCACCTCCGGGAACGCCTCGCTGGCAGCCCGCGCATCCAGTGTCTTGCGCAGCATGGCGTCCGGCATGGCGGCCCACGGGTGCAGCGTGTTACCGCACGTGGTGGGGGCGCGCCATGCCACCACGTCATAGAACCGCCACCACAGCAGGTGCGACGCGCGCACAAACCGCGGCCACTTCATGGACCAGGGCCCATACACAATGCTACCGTCGGCAGCCCGCGACGGCATCCCGCCATGAGTTACCGCACCCAGCCGGCGGCACGTGTAACTGGCGCCCTGCGACGACACCTGCGGCTCATAAAAGGTGTACGCCGTGGACCGACTCACGCGCGCCGGCGTGCGCGGTTGGCCGCCGGGGCGTGTGGCTGGCGGCGTCAAGCGGCTGCCGCCTGCCGTCGTGAGGGTGGGTGCATGAGACGGCAGCAGCACAGGCGGCAGCGACGGTAATCCCGGCGGCGTGCCTGTCACCAGGGTGTGCTGCCCTGCCGCAAACCCGCCCCTGCTGCCGCCGCCGCCGCCTAACGAGCGCAGCGCGCCGTGCAACTGCTCCTGCCCACCCGCGCCGCCGCCGCCGCCGTCGCCACCGCTGCCACCAATGTGCACCGGGTGCGCTGCCGCAGCGGCAACGTCAGCGCGCAGCGCCGCTGCCATGTGCGTTTGCGTGCCGCCGCGCGCCGCGCTGCCCAGCCGGGTGTGGTCCACGCTGAACACGATGAAGGCGGTGAAAAACACCCACACCAGCGCGCAGATGCGCAACACGGTGCCCAAATCACATTTGCGTGCCGACGGGTGGTACGGCAGCTCCACCGCCGCCGCCGCAGCGCTGGACCCAAGTGCCGCCGCCGCGGCACGGCGGCCGCGCCCACCGCCGACTGCGCGGGCTACTGCTGGTGCTGTCACTGCCGTACCGCCAGCGTGTTGCATGCGCGCCAGCCGCAGACCGCCGGCGCCGGCGCTTGGACCCGGCGTCGCCATCCCGCCCATTGAGCGGCGGCGTGTGTCAAATAAAGTCAGCGCTGTCGCTCAGCGGCGGCGACATGTCACGAGCTGGGCGCTGCCGCTGCGACGAGGTAGGACGCGAACAACAGAGCGGCTGCGGCGGCGGTTGGTGGAGTTGCTGACGCGCAGGCAGGGCCTGGCAGGCACAAGTGTGGTCACGCCACGCCACCTCCGCCTCGCCGCGTCCCAGCACAGGCACCGGGAGGCGCAGGCACGCAGCAAGCCAGGTGTAACACAACCCAATAAGTCAGTGGGTTAGCGCGCGCGCGTGTGGCGGCAGCACGCGACACCGTCGCGGCGGTGACACCACTGCAGCAGGCGGGAGGTGGTCACCAGACACACACCCAACGGTGCGTCACAGACAGGAATCACGCCCGGCTGCTGCCGCTGCCAGCCGCATGGGCGCCGTGCCGGCACAGGACGCCACAACTCAACTATGGCTGCGATACGGCGTGCCTTGACTCGGTGTGGTGGTGGTCAATGGAATGACTGGCGGTGCAGTAACCAGTACCAGCGGCCGTGTGGCACGCGGACCTCCCGCGGCCAGGTGATTTGAGCCCCCGTGGCAGCGGCGACGGGTGCCAGGGCAGCAGCGCGCCAAGTGGAATCGTGAAGGTACAGCACACATGCGCGCTCCCTTGGTGAGTTTTCTGCGGGCGGCCCGCGGCGTGGCGTCGCAAATGCGTGCAGTCCACTTGCCCCAGCCGTGCCCGTGCGGACTGCTGCTGGTTGCTGCTGTTGTGTTGTTGAGCAGCGGAGTTGGCATCAGGCTGCAGTGGCCATCAAACCATCATTGTTTGCAGCGCCGTTGCGCGCGGCACTGAGCACCACGCCCGTGTGGAATAGGCGCGTTACAATGCCAACGTGCTGCACTGTGTGGTCTGTCTTTGTTTTCCTGCGTTGGCCTGCGGAGTAGCCCTACATGTGCGGTCAAATTTCACTGGGCAATTGGCAGATTGGCAGCGACGAACAGGCCGCTTCACAACCATGACAGCTGAAAGCGTTGGCTGCAGGGCGCTGCTAACGGGCGCGTGTAATAAATACAAATAGCGCGCGTTCTTGCATGCAATTGCATACGTGCCACAGCTCTCCATATCACTACGTGCTGCAACGTCCCATTTGCAGCGCCTCATTTCTTTTTCGCTTCTTTATCGGATTGCAGCAAAGTTGCAGGCAGGGCGTTGGGCAGGGCGACGCCAAGCACCGACCAACGCAGCTGCGCGACACCTGCGGGACACCAGCGTCTCGGGTCCACTACAACTGCTATTGCGGTAGTATTATTTGCTGCTGCCGCAGCGCTGGCAGCAACCGCGTGGCGGCGGCGGGGAACGCCATGGCTGGAGTGGCGGCAGGCAGCAGCGGCGCGATGACGGCGGCAGGGCGGCGGCGGCGCGAGACAGCCAACACAAAACCGTGGCGTGCCCTCGCTGTCGCAGCTGTGGTAGCAGTCGGCGCGTTGAGCGGAGCACGGCGCGCGGGTGCGTGCAGCATCCAGGGCTACGACTCGGGCACGTGTGCGGCGCCGCAGGATGTGCAGGACCGCATGCCGTTTTGCGCCACCGTGGTGCGCTACCCCGCCTGCGTGCCCACCGAGGTACCATGGCACGGCAACCTGACGCTGGAGGCCAAGGACGCGTGGCTGCACACCAGCTTTGACGCCTTTGTGTCGGAGCGGCGCGCCATTGAGACGGGGTCATACGAGCCCACCGACCCCAGTGCGTGCCCTTCCCGTTGTTGCGGTGTGGCAATTGACCCTTGGCACCCACACATATCGCCACCCACCCACAACAACCACCGACACCACCGCTGCAGCGAAATACAACTACGACAGCGGCGGCAGCGTCAAGTCGCGGTTCTCGGACGACGACTGCGTCAATGCGTACCGCAACTTCATGTGCTACATGAACTTCCCGCGGTGCAACGACGCGGGCGAGAGCCTGCTGCTGTGCCGCTCCGTGTGTGAGAACTTCTTCCGCGCGTGCGGCTACCCCAAGGTCATGTGGCGGTGCTACAACCCAGAGTACTACGGCGGCAAGGCGCCGGAGGGCACCACCGGCGACCAGCTGTTTGACTCCAGCGGCAAGGCCATCTTCCTGCGCGCCCTCCTCCCCGGCCTGCCGTTCCAAGGTACGGCTGTTGTTGGGCTTGCTGCGCGCCGCCCACCGCCCACGACGCGCGCACGCACACACTCACGCACACTCACATTATGGCATGACACGCTGCAGAAAACGAGTTTGTTGACAAGACGGACCCCCTACCCTTGTGTACACCCGCCATCGCGGGTGCCGCGCCACTGCCGCCGGCGCTGTCGCTGGGTGTCATGGCGCTTGCAGCCGCTGCCGCCGCCGCGGCCCTTGCCGGCGCTCGGCGGTGACAGCACGTGTTGGTTTTCTGGTCAGGCCGTCTATTTACTGGTGTTTCCTGCCGCGCGTCGTGCATGGCAGCCAAGGTGTCGCGATCTGGCTGTGCGCTGCCACGACGGGCGTTGCTACCGCATGCCGCCGCAACACGCAAGCCCCAAGCATGCCGCGTGCCGGCTATCAGCGCAACCGAACAACCACAATTAGAACGCTGAGCACGGCGGCTAAGCGACAGCTGCTTCGCGGGCCTGCCCCCACTGGCGTGACGTCTGGCGACTCTGACGTCGCCCATCTGCGGCCGAGTGGCGCGCCGTGACGGCGCGTTAAGGTTGAGGTTCGGTGGCGAATCGATGCAATAACAAAATCAGCACTGATTGAAAACGACAGCGCCTTCCATGCACTCACACACATGCCCCTTACCATCCACAGCAGCTGCGCTCTGTATCGTGCGCTGCTGCCGTTGCTGCGCTATTTTCATGTTGGTACAAGAAGACTCTGAGGCGGGCGGGCGCGGGCAGCTGTGTAACGGAAACGCCCGTGCGGTCCCCCACCATTCCGCCGCCACGCGCCGGCACAACTCGCGCATAAAACAGATATTCGCTCACTACAATCAGTAACAAGCATCGCTGCACTTTGTTTTTCACGGTTTAATTTTGTTGCCACGCCGGCGTCCGTTATTTATTTCCGTCCCCGCAGTTCCTTCTCCCACCATCCTTCCTTTGCTCATTGCCCTGCATACCACCACAACTATTAATACCTTATTCCTCCGGCCGCACGCGGCTGCCACCGACAGAAAGCAGTCACTGGGCACGGTAGCTTCGCCAGCGTGCTTGCTGGGGCGGGGGCACGAGGCGTTAAGCCGGTGGTGACGCGGGATTTGGGCGCGGCTTGGGAACCTTCTGTCCCCCCCACCCACCAAACCAGGGGCACCATGCCGCGGGTGCCGCTGCGCAAGCTGCTGCTGCGGCAGCGCATGCGGCGCGCGGGGCAGATCAAGCTGCAGCAGCGCGCAGATGCACGGCAGGTGGCGGCGCTCATGCTGGATTTCGCAGCCGCGCCGGCGGTGGTTGGCGGCGGCAGCGTCAGCGGCAGTGGCGGTGACGATGACGATGACGCGCTCAATGACACGGTGGAGGTGGGCGGCGCCGAGGGCGAGGAGTTTGCAGATGGCGATGCGGCAGAGGGCGAGGGCGAGGGGGCGGTGGCGGCGGGCAGTGACGGCGATGACTTGGTGGCGGCAGCGGTGGTGGCGGGGTTGGAAGCGGGACAAGCGGCCTGGCCGCCGCTCGGTGACGCGCCACGTCGCCGCCGCGGGGCGGCAGCAGCAGCAGCACCAGCTCAGCATGCAGCGGCGCCACTGGAGGCGATGGTGCACGACAGTGGGCGCGCGACGCTGTCCACCACCAGCAGCCAGCTGGATGAGGCGCCGGAGGAGGACGACGACAGCGGCATTGCAGGCAGCGCACGCCGCGCGGCGGGAGTGACCGACACATGGCGGGCAGCGTCGCCTCTGCATGCCGTGGCGGCTGAGGTACCGTTGGCAGAGCGGGCGACGGGCGAGGCGCGTGCCTCCCGCGGGTCTATGCCGCGTACCGGCAGCATGACACGCGGTAGCCCGGGCGGCGGCGGCGTTGCCACGCCACCCGCGTCTCCAGCCGCAGCGCTTGGGGCCAGCATGACGCCGCTGCGCCCCAGCGCTCGACACGCGCATGATGGCCACAGCACGCCGTCGCTGTATTATCGCGCGGCCGCTGGCGGCGGGGTGGAGGCGGAGGAGCGCGACGTGGGCGTGGCGCGCGCCGCCTCCGCCGCCTTTGCTATTGCTGGCCAGGTGCTGGGTGGGTTGCTGAGCAGCCAGGGGGTCGACCCAGCATCCGCCGTCGCTGCCGCCGCCATGACTGCTGGCGCTGCGACGCTCACACCATCACGGCGCGTGCCGCCCGGCAAGCGCGAGCGCGTTGCAAGCCTCAGTGGCAGCGAGGAGCTGGCAGGCGCCCGCACGCCGCGGCGGGCACAGCACGCTATCAAGGTTGACCCTGGAGGCGGCGGTGCGGGTGGTGCAGGCATGGTACCGGCCGTGGTGGCGGCGCTAGATGAGGGCCTCCTTAGCACAGTCGGCGGCGGCGGGATGGCGGCAGGGCGGCCGCTGTTGCTTGTGGCACACTCCCCGCCACGTGCGGCGGCTGCGGCGGCGGTTGCGGCTGACGAAGATGACAGCAGCAGACGAAGCATGACGGCGCCAGCACCTGTGCTCAAGCCGCCGACGGCGGGGGGCGTGTTTACACCGCCGCCGCCGGCGCTGGCACGGCTAGGCCACACGGGTGGGGGCTCTGGCACGGGGCCCCTTGACTGCCTCCATTCGCCCACCGCCCCTCCGACCGCCACCGCCGCTGCGCCTGCGACTGACTCGCTGCCACGCCACCACCTCGACGGCGACGAGGGCGGCGTCCATGGCGGCGACGGTGGCGACGCGGGAGGCAGCCCCTTCCAGCTTGCCGCCTGCAGCGCTGCCAAGCGACGTGCCGGCGGCGCAAGCCTGGCCAACGCAGCCCCACAGCGGGCGCTGTCGTTTGACGATTCCTCCGGCAGCGCCAGTGCCAGCGCCAGCGCCAGCGCTAATAGTGTTGTGAGCCTGCGCGCAGATGATGATGCTGACGCCGATGCGGATGTTGCACCCACAGCGTGATGGCCTGGTCTACTAAATATTACATGTCGTTGGAATTGAAGGCCGCCACTCCCTCACGCAACGCGCCGCGCCGCGCCGCTGCCACTGCGGCTACCGGCACCCACCAGCCAGCGCACCAGGGAGTACTGCTCATGCAATACCCAGCCCGCCACGACGCACGCCGTCACGCCCAGCGCCAGCGACGCCACCAGCGGCAGGCGGCCGCCACGTTGGCGCAACCGGGAGACGAGGGGGCCGCCGCCGGCTGCTGGCGGGGTGGCCGTGGCAGCGGGCGGGGGCCGGGGTGCAACCCCACCCGCCGGGGGGGGGTCACGGGCGCCCT
>Ga0066256_1004173_pt1 | contig 13079 bp, 3 predicted proteins | sample ThiBio_1000_biof_FD_87107 | JGI IMG/M metagenome (GOLD analysis project Ga0066256, IMG submission 87107) | Wastewater bioreactor microbial communities from Cape Town, South Africa - Thiocy_expt_1000_biof (version 2) | ecosystem: Engineered > Bioreactor > Thiocyanate-remediating >...
ACCAGGTGTCAGCAGCGCAGGTATTAGTAGCAGCAGTGGCGGTGTCGGACGGGAGCCGACGATGGACACCTGGATGGTAGTCACAAATGGAAATGCCACACTCGTGCAATCGGCGCGGCAAGGTCGGAGTAAGTCACAAAGGGATCTACCACCACGCAGCCGCATTAATATTGCAGCGCCGTCGCGCCGTTGCATTATTCGCACTCGCGACCATGCCGTCGCGCGCAACCTCTGTAACGCCATTTTATCAGGCTGTCAAGCTGCCAACCGCCTCTGCCTTGCTGCCAACTGGCAACTGCATGCGCCGCCACCGTCACCGGCGTCACGGTAGGCTCCAATTCAATCTGCAGCAGCAGCCTGGCCTCCCAAAGGCCGGGGGTGATGCAAAGTAACAAGATGCAGTAGTGCGTCGTTTAAAATGCTGTGTGGTCAACGGCCGGGGCCCGGGGCCGAAAATTTAGCGACGACCAGCACCGGCGCCAGCGGCACCACTAGGCGGCGTGTCGCCGCGCTTGGCCTCTGTGGACGCGTCGCCCTCACCAACGGTGGCCGCCAGCAGTGCGGCGCGTGCCGCCGCGCTGTCGTCGCATGCCGCCGTAAACTCCGTCAGCGCCTTGTGGTAGCGCGCGCGCAGGTGCGGGCGCAACGCGGCGTTGTGCGCCTGCAGGTGCAGCGCCACAAACTGCAGCGCGGACGCCTGCAGTGAGGCAGCGCGCGGGTGCAGCAGGGTGGCACGTGCGACATCCAGGGCGCGCAGCGCGGCATCCACCGCCGGCAGCAGCGCGCCGCCCAGGTAGCCGCTGTAGTCGTGCGCCTGCGTGGCGCGGTGATGCAGGTCGCGCAGCGCATGCGCCAACGCCGCGCGGTCGGGCGGCGGCCGCAGGCCACCTGGCACAGGCGGTGGCACAGGCACGGGCGCCGCTGCTGCTGCTGCTGCTGCGCCGTGGTGGTGCGGCGGCGCGGGCGGCACACCTGCCGGCGGCAGGCGGACGGGCGTCGTCTGGTGCAGGTAGCGCGACGGCGCGGCAAGGAAGGCGGCGACGTGCGCCTCACCACACACCGCGAACACGTCGTCGGCGCCGCTGGCGGCGACGGTGAGGTGCAGCGCGCCGCGCGGCACCGCGTTGGCGCTCTGCAGCGTGGATGGCGCGTACCGCGTGGTGGCGGTGCGCAGGCATACGGGGCACAGCCCAGCCAGTGCCAGGCGTGACCCCGGGGCATGTGGCACGCGACGGCCGGTGGGCGTGCCACGTGGCACGCCGGCGCGCGACAGGAAGTAGCGCGGCGTGGCACGCAGCGCCTCCGCGTCTGCGCCGCTGGCGCACGCATACAGCACGCCACGCACAAACATGGCGGCTGCTGGCGCCGTGACGCCGTCGCGGCTGAGCGCAAAGTTGCGGCGGGCAGACCACGACACGGGGCAGGCGGCGCCCAGCGGCGAGCTCATTGCGGCGGACGCGAAGTGCGGCGGCAGGTGCAGCGGTGCGGCGGCGCCAGGGCGGCCGCGTGCCACGGCAGCGAGCGCGCCCGCGCCGCGCACCGCATCATGCCACACCGCGGCGGCCACGTGCCGTGCCACGGACCAGGCATCGCCGCCAGCGGCTGCGGCACTGGCGGCGGAGAAGAGGGGGATGCCGGCAGCGGCGGCGGCGGCACGCAGCCCGCTCTCCTCCGTTGCAAATAGGTGCCCACGCCCCGCAGCCGCATCACGGTCGCCCCCACTCCAGCAGCCATTGCGTGCCTCGTCGTCGCCAAACGCGCGCGCCCGCACACGTGGCACCGCGCCCTCCCCCGCGTCGCCAGCCTCTGCCTCCTCCTCCTCCCCACGCAGCGGCTCCAGCGCCACGTGCGGCGGCGCGCGGGGCGGCGGCGGCGGGCGTGACTGCGCGCCACCGTTGCTGCTGCCGGTGCCATGCAGCAGGAGCAGGGCGGCAGGCCGCGCGCTGCCGCACGCCACCAAGTCTGCCACGGACGCCGGGAAGGCGGCATACACGGCACCGCGTGCCACCGTGGCCGCCGACGACGCCACCGCCGCCATCGCGGCACGCAGGTCGTCGGGGGGGACCGCGTCGCCACTGCGCAGGGTGGCTGCCAGGCGGGCAGCAAGCGCCGTCCCGCCCTCCCGTGCAATCACCGCCTGCACCGCACTCAGCGGCGTCACCAGCGGCAAGCCAGCGGTCGCCGCCAGGCGGGCTGCCACGCTCGTCGCCGCCGCCTCGCTCACGCCTGCCACGCCGACAGTGGGTACCAGCCCGTGCTGCACCAGCGGTGGCGGCGGCGGGCAGTCCAGGTACGGCCGCGGGTTACGCACAAACCGCGCCGCTGCCTCCCGCCCACCCAGCAGGTACACCACGGAGCCGATGAGCACCGGCACCGGTGGCGGCGTACCGTCACCGGCGGCGTTGCTGCCACGCCCGCCACCCTCGCCTCCCTCCTCCTCCGCCTCCTCCTCACCGCCGCCCTCCTCCTCACCGCCACGGGCGGCGGCTGCAGCTGCTGCCGCCGCCGCTGCCGCTGCCGCTGCCAGCGATGCCGTCAGCGTGTCTGGCACCGCCAGCAGGCCGGGCGATGTGGCAGCGGACGTCGCGGCTGCCGTGACTGGGCACTGCCACCCAAACCGGCTGAGGCGGTAGTGGCCGGTACGCAGGCCAGCAGTGACCAGGTGCAGCGGCAGCACCGCAGCGGGTGTCTGCAGGTCCACGCCTGCCGCACCCGCACCACCCCGCGCGTCCACGGGTGCGGCATACGGCAGGCACCGCTCCGCCAGCCGCGCACCCAGGCGGTGAATGTTTTGCAGGCCACGCCACGCCAGCGGCGGCAGCGCGGTGGCGCCTGCCGCTGCAAGCGCCGTTGCACATGCCTCCAGCCGCCCGCGCTCCTCCTCCAGTTTTGCGCCCCCGCCGTCGTCGCCCTCACCCTCGCCACCGTCAGCGGCGGCGGCTGCAGCTGCTGGTGGTGCTGGCGGTGCGGCAGCTGCACGCGCGGCGGGCAACTCGGCGTCGTCAACGGTGAGGTTAGTGTACAGGGCGGGCAGTGCGTGCAACGCGGCCAGAGCAGCCAGCATCTCGTCGGACGGCGGTGGCCCTGTGATCAGCATCAGCACACCAGCACCCGCCACAGCCGCCGCTGCTAGCTCGCCGGCAACGGCATGCGCACCAATGGAGACAGGTGCCTGCGGCGGCGGCGGCGGCGGCTCATCGCTACCGCCCTCACCGCCGCCACCCTCGCCACCATCACCGCCGCCTTCGCCATCCCCGCCGCCGCCGCCGCTGCTGCCACCCTCCTCCGCCGCCGCGCTAAGCCGCGGCTTGGGCAGAGCGGCTAGCCAGCGTGCCTCTGCGGCGGCGATGGTGGCGCACACGTCCACGACGGTCACGTCGGTGCGGGACGCCACGGCCGCCGCTGCAGCTGCCTCCACCGCTGCGCCGGCGGGGGCCAGCACCGCCAGACGCGGTTGTGGCAGCCGGCGCTGCAGCGTCAGAGTGGCATCCGTCGACGCTGCCGTGGGCAGGTAGCGCGCGGGGAAGATGCGCAGCGCGCGCGCCGCGGCCGGCGACTCCGCCACATACACACGGCCGCCCACCCGGACGATGCAACCTTCGCCATCAGGCCGCCCTGCCACAAGCGCGCCGGCATCCACCGCTGCCACAGGGCAGTAGCGGCCAGACCATCCACTCTCCCCGCCGCCACCGCCGCCACCACCCTCCCCCTCAGCGCCGCCGCTGAGTGCTGGGTCGACGGCGTCACCCGTCAAGTCGTCCGGATGTGGGACGCAGGCGTCCACCGCCTGCACCGCCAGTGCCGCCACCTCCGTGGCTGTGACTGCCACTGGCACGCGCGGCACCGTGGTTGACATGGGCGGCGGCGGCACTGCACTGGCAGAGCTGCCACTGGCACTAACTTCCTCCCCACCTGCTGCCGCGGCCGGCGCGGGTGCCGCATGCGCCATCGAGTACGGTAGGCGCGCCAGCAGTACGCCGTACCGCGCCAGCAGCTTCTCACAGCCTGGCAGCTTGGCAGCCAGGCGTGCAGCAAAGGGTGCCAGCGGCAGGATGCCACGTGTACGCCACGGGCGCACACCGTCGTCAGCGGTGGCAGCCTCCAGACCGCTGCGCGGCGGTGCGCTGCCGTCCGCCGCCGTAGTTAGCCCCACCGCCGCCAGCGCGCCCGCCGCCGCCACAGCGCGCTCCAGCGGCGCCTCGGGGTCGTCGGTACGCGGCGGCGGCAACTCGCTGCCGTCATCGGCGCGCGGCTCCATGACCACCACGTGCTGCGGCAGCACGCCGCGGGCGGCCAGGCCACGTAGGAACGACACCGACGGCGGTACGCCGGTTAGCACCCACCCGCTCAGAGCACACAGCGGCGGCGGGTGTGCCGGCGTGCCGCCGCCCGGCGTCGTATAACACCACGCGTCCTGCCCCAGCAGGCCCACCGGCCAAGGTGCGGCAGCATCCGCCGCCGCCTCGGCGGCAGGTGGCGGCGGCGGCAAGCTACCGGCGCCACCACGAGGCGACCCGCCACCCGCAGCCCACCGCGCTCGCAGTACCTCCATGTGCCGCGCCAGCGGCGTCAGCCCGTCTTCCACTAGGTGGTGCGGCGGCAGCAAGGGCGGCAGGACGCCGCCCACCACCAGCGCATTGTTGTACGTGTGCGCGCCCAGCCAGCCGGCGACGGGGATGGTGGCGCCAGCAGCCAGCCCCATCAGTCCACGCACAGTGCCCGTCAGCACGTCAATGCCCGTCAGCGCCAGCACGGTGGCCAGGAAGGCGTCCTTCGATGCCGCTGTGGCAGCGGCGCTGGGGTGGTGGCCACCTGACCCCAGTGCGGGGACACGGGAGGACGCCGGTGGCGCGTCCCCACCGTCGGCAGCGCCGCCGTCAGCATCATGCCCCCCGCCCGGCAGCACAGCCGCCGCCCATTGCCGCTCGCCCACCTCGTCACCAAGCACGTGGTGCAGCCGCATGCGGTGCGACAGGCAGTCCATGGTGGTGGCCGGCAGCGGGAAGGCAGTCAGCGTCACCTCCGGCGCGCGCCGCATGATGTCAAACTTGTGCGCCGCGGCATCCATGGAGCTGCTGGCGGCGGGAGCAGTAGCGGCGGCGGTGGCGGCAGCGGCAGCGCCAGCGGCGTCGTCCTCCGTGGGATCCGACTCGTCGTCACTGGCGTGGCCAGCGATGGCGGCTGCGAGGGCGGCGTCGCGCTCTCGCCGCTTGGCTTGCTCGCCTGCCACCCGCTCCCGCTCCTTTGTCAGCGCCTCCTCCAGCTTCTTGGGTGGCGTCTTCTTCTTGGCCGCCGCCTCCTGCACCGCCGCTATCGCCTCCGCCATCTCCGCCGCATCCATGGCCGCGCCAACTGCCTCCCCCGCCGCCTTGGTCGCCAGCTCCGGGTCGGGTGCGGCGTCCCACACGGCGGGTGCAGTGTGCGGCGCTGGTGCGGCTGCGTGTGCGCGCAGGCGCGCCAGCTCCAGCTGCACAGCGCGCACCAGCAGTGACGTGGACGCGCTGCCGCCGGCCCGCAGCGCGGCAGCCAACGCCGCCGCCACGCTGTGCTGCGACACGGCGCCCGACGATGCAGCTGCTACCAGGCGCTGCGTGAGCGCCAGCAGATCCAGGCGCGGCACGTCAAAGTGGGTCGCCAGGGCGGACGCCGCAGCATCCACGGCGTGCAGGGGGTCAGCGGGCGCCGCGGAGCCCATGACCAGGATGGTAGGCCGGCGGGCGGGCGGCTGCGGGAGACGCAGGAAGGCACGCGGGCGCTGGAGGAAGGTGTGCAGCTTGAAGCGGTCGGCGCACGCAAACAGGTAGCCGCGGTACTCTGCCACGCAGGCAAGGCGGCCGCGCACCAGCTGGCCCTCCTCCGCCAGTGTGACGGGGCACGCGCGCCCCAGCGGCGACCATGCCCGGCTGCGCGACGGCAGCCGCTCGCCTGCCGCACCAGACCGCGCCGCCACGGCAGCAAGCGCGGGATCAGTGGCCGCGCCGGCGGCTGCCAGGAAGCGACGTGCTGCCGCGTCGCCACCGCGTGCCAGCGCCGCGGCAGGCGTCACAGCGCGGCCCTCCGCCTCTGCCTCCTCGTCGACATCTGCAGCGCCGTCATCGTCGGCGCCGTCGGCACCGCCGCCGTCGCCCTCCGCCTCTGGCTCGCCGCCCGCGCCCTCCTCGCCGGCAGCCTCTGCTTCAGCGGCAGCAGCCTGCTGCGCCGTCAGCAGCGCACGCAGCACGGGCGGTGACCGGCTGTGCAACACGTCGCCGGCAGCAGTACGGTCATCCGGCAGGCTGTAGGTGGCACACCGCCACACCACGCCAAAGTTGTACTTGGCAGGCGGCGGCGGCGGCGGCGGTGGCCGGCGCACACGTACAGGCGGCGGCGGCTCGGCTGCTTCCTCACCACCGTCACCACCACCGCCGCCGTCACCGCCGTCATCCGCCTTGGCGTCGTCACCACCCGCGTCGGCCTTACCGTCGGCATCTTCCGCCGCCTTGCCGTCGCTGGCGGCGTCGTCATCGTCCACCTCAACCACGTCGCCGTCCTTGTCAGGCAGCGCGGTGCGCGTCCCCGGTCGCTCCCCGTCTGCTGCCGCATCTTCGTCACCAGCTGCATCACCGCCTGCCTCCCCAGCATCTGCGCTTTCAGGAGGTGGCGACGCCGTAATGGCCGCTGCCTCCGCGTCGTCGGCACCGCTGTCAGGCGCTGCCCCACCGTCGGCGTCTGGTGGCGGTGCCGCGCCCTCGGTGATACCGTCGGCGCCCTCGGCAGCGGCTGGTGCGGGTACGTCTGCGACGACCGGCGGCGGAGGCGCAGGCGGTGGCGGCGGCGGCGGCAACTTGACGGCCGACAGCTCGGCAAAGGCAATGCGCAGGGTACGGCTGCGTGGCAGCGGCTCGTGCAGCAGAAAGCGCATGCGGTCGTCGTTGCGGCCGTCTGCCTCACCGCCACGGTCACCTACCGCGGGCGGTACTGCCAGCTCCATGTCGGTGGGCAGCGGCAGCCACCGCGCCGCGGCGGGCTGCATGGCCAGCACGCCTGACGCGTACGGCCACGCCGCAGCGCCGCCCAGGCCCAGCATGACGGCACGCAGTACCTCCTCCGTGGCCTGCGACGCGCGCACCACCACGGTGGGCGCCACGTACGGCGTAGTGGGCGCCCCCGTGTCGCCCGCCAGGGAGGCGGCACGGATCGCGGTTGGCAGCCAGGCGTCGGGGGCAAGCTGCTCCGGCACTGTGTGTGTGGGTACAGCGGCACGCGTGGCTGGCATGGCAATGAACGCTGGCAGGTCAGACGCAATGGGCAGGAACAGCTTGCCGACGGTGAAGCGGGCGGGCAAGCGGGCAGGGGGTGCAGGGGCGGCCGCCTCTCCCTCACCGCCCCCGCCACCTGCTGCCTCCTCCCCCGCCTCCGCAGACGGCGGTGCCACGCCGGCGGGTGGCGCTGGTGGCGGCAAGCACAGGTCGGTGTCGCGCGCCGTGCGCAGCCAAATGTCAGTCAGGGGCCGTGGCACTGCCTCGGTGCCCGCGTCGGCGTCACCACCCTCGCCGCCACCTCCACCACCTTCCTCCCCGCCCGCCTCACCGCCCTCCTCGCCGCCACCGCCCTCGTCGTCGTCTGGGGAGACAGGTGGCTTGGGCGGCGGCGGCAGACGGACGCCGCGCACCAGCGCAGGCGCACCAATGAATACGGGTGCGCCCACCGGGCCGCCAGCCTCCCCTGCCGGCAGCGTCAACACCACGGCTGCCGTCGGCAACAGTGCCGCCAGCACGCGCGCGTCCCGCAGTGCCGCAATGCGCGCCAGGTTGGACGCCGCCGCTGCCATGATCGCACGCTTCTCGCGTGACCGCCACAGCCGCGCTGTCGTCTTGGCTGGCAGCCGCGCCGCCTCCACCGCCGCTGCCACCGCATTGTAATCCAGCGGCGGGTCCTCGGCCTCTGCCGCCTTGCCATCCCCACCACCGCCGCCAGCGGCACCACCGCCACCACCGCTGCTTGCCGGTGAGTCATCTGCAAACGTCACCCGCATCTTCATGCCCTTGCCGCCACGCGTCTCTGCCTCGCTGCCCACCTTGGTGCCCTCCGCAAACCGGACGTGCGAGCCGCGCGAGGAGTGACGCGAGCCTGGCGCACCGCCGCCCCCACCGCCCGCACCGCCACCCTCACCAGCGAACGTCACGCCTGGTGCGGCATCGGCGCCGGCGGACCGTGGCGAGGAGGGCGACGTGGTGGGCTCAGCGCGGCCAGCAGAGGCGTCCACAAAGAGGCGCACAAGCGCGTCGTGCAGGACGGCGCCCGCGGCTGCCGCGTCGTGCGCGGCGGCAGACAGCGCAGCCGCCAGCGCGTCATACGCGCCGTCGGTGGTGAGCCAGCCGTCCATCACATAAGGCGCGTCAGCCAGGTGCGCGTCCAGAAGGGCGGCCGCCACCGCCTCCACAATCAGCGGCCGTGGCACAACGTCCAGCAGGGGCCCATCCCGGTACAGGTAGTCCTCCACGTCGCCGCCGACGCCGGCGGTGGGCGCACCAGCCGCACGCAGCGCCTCCAGCGCCGCCTTGCCCACTGTCGTAAACGGCGTCAAGCGCAGGAAGTCGGCAGGCGTGGCGTCAGTTGGCGGCGGCGCGCCGCGCGCGCCACCATCTGCGTTACCTACATTCAGCCGCCCAAACGGCGTGACGAGCACGTCCTCCTCTTCAGATGAGCCGGCGGCGGTGGCAGCGGTCACTGCTGCCGGTTCTGTCGCGCCGCCACCGGCGCTCGCTGCGGCGGCCGCCGCCTCCGCCGCTGCCGCCGCCACCGCCGCCGCGGCTACCGCGGCAGCCGCACGACGCACGGCCGGCTCTTTGGCAGCAGCGGCGGTGGCGGCCGCCAGGGCGGTCAAGCACGCCACCATGGCAGCGCGCAGGACCGCGCCCGGCTCAATGGACCGGTACCCCGCCACCGCCCCGCGGGACATCCCCCCGGTGGTCTTGCCGGCCGGCGGGCGCCCCCCCACCACGACGCGCGGCGGCGCTGGCCGCGCGGCCCTCGCAAAGGCAAATAGGTCACCCTCTGGCAGCAGCACATCACGGTCGTCGCCGCGCGCCGCCACGTCGGTAGGCGCGGCATCCAGCACATCTGTGGAGGGCGGCGGCGCGTCGCCGCCTTTGGATGCCGATGCGTGCGGCGCCAGGTACCGGCTCAGCTGGCGCACGGCGGGGGTGGGTTCCCAGGCCGGCGTTGGTGGCAGCGGCGCGCCAACTGCAGCGGCAGATGCGCTGGACGGCGGCCGCCAGGTGGTGGCAGCCAGGCAGCCGGGCACTGCGGCACTTGCACGCTGCAGGATGGCAAGCAGTGACTCGGGCTGGTGCAGCGGCGCACCAGTGGGGCTGCACGGCTCATCAGGGGCATGCTGCACGCCGCCTGCCGCCGCCCACGCGGCATCCACTCCCAGTGCAGCGTCATACGCCGGCGCCGCCTGCGGCGTAGCAAACAGTACTGTTGCCAGCGCGGCAGCCGCGTCGGGCGTGGTGGTGGTTGCAGGCACGCAGGCATCCAGCAGCTGCAGGGCGGCACCCACGAAGGCGGGGAACGAGCAGCACGTCGCCGGGATGCCAAAGAAGCGGTGCCAGTCATTCAACGCGTACAGCGCGGCATCGGCAGGTGAGGTCCCGGGCACCAGGCGCACCGCCAGTGCGCCCTCCCACGCCTGCCATGCCTCTGCGGGCAGCTCGTTTTGCAGTGTGCGCGGTAGCTGCGGGGTTGTGTTTGGGTGTTGGGCGGGTGGGGGTGATACGAGTGGGTGAAGTATTGGGAGCAGCGAGGGCGGTGGCAACAAGAGGAACGTACGCTCATCCATGCGCGGAACAGCGGCTCGCGCAGTGGTGACCCCGTCAGCACGCTGGCGACGCGGGCGGCGGTGGCGTCCTCCATGGTTGGTGTGCGTACAACAACAGTACTCAGGCTGTCACCGCTTGTTGGTACTGGCGTTCCGCCTGGAGTGTGAACGGCCGCAGGCACAGTCGTGCGCCAGCTGCAGTATGCTACTGCAGTCAACCTGCGGCAGGCTTTGCTGGCGCTGCCGCGGAGGATTGATGGCGTTGTGACAGCCGTGTGCGTTAGTGCCAGTGATTGCAGTTGGCCGCGGTGGCCACTGAGGCGGCAACGGCGCCAAATCGCAAAAGCAAACAAATCAGCGGCAGGCGGCGCGCAGGAATGGAGCAATCAAATACGCGGCAAAGGTGGTCACCCGTGCGTTGCAGGTGTGAATTATGACGGCGGTGGCGGTGGTATTTCACATTTGAAATGGGCGTGGTGACGGCCATGGCAGGCGGTCGTAACGGAAAAGGGGCCACATGATGCAGGGCAGGCAACAGACAACGCAAGTCAGACGCGGCAAGTTGTGGCAAGCAGCGGCAACACATGACGGCACTTGGAGACGGCGTTTAGGACAGGCAGCAGGACGATGGGCGGCTAGTGTGGCAGGGGGCGGTGGTGCCATGGGCCTCATGGGCCAGGGCTAGCGAAAAGGGGCCCCGGCGACCCCGGCGGCGACGGCGACGTCGCAATCGCAGCAGCGCGCTGCAAAGCACTGCAGTAGTCCTCATACGCCCATGTCGGCGTGGTGCGCTCCTCGCTGCGGGTGTGGCTATACCCGAAATGCCACATGCTTGCCTCGTCGTACTGGTAGCACCACTCGCGGTCGTCCTCCTCATCACAGATGCTGCTCCCGTCGCACTCCTTGCGGCCGCCGCACTCCTTACAGCTGTAGCGCTGGCGGCCATGCTCGCAGATGCCAGCGCCGCTGCACTCCTTGCAGGAGGAGTGCACGCAGCCGTGCTCACAGATGCCAACCCCAATACACTTCTTGCAGCGATACCGCCTGCGGCCATGCTCACAGATTGCACTCCCACCACACTCCTTGCAATAGTAGGGCCGGCGGCCATGCTCGCAGTAGCGGTCATGGGGAGCTGCGGTGCGAGATGCAGTCAGCGCCGCCCGCCCGCGCTTCACGCCCGCCACCGCTGCGGCAGCTGCGGTGGTAACGGTGGCGGCTATGCTGTCATAGATACTGCCGTCGGCGGCAGGAGGGGCCACCGTCGCCCCAAACTGCAGCCGCGTAGGGCGCGCCGCGTCAGCAGCATCCACACCTGTACCATCGCCACGCGTCATTGGCGACCACACATTCACTCCCACTTGTGGCGCTGCCGGCAGGGGCTCGGCGCGCAGCGGGGACTTGGGAGTCTTGGGTACACGCGGCGGTGTCGCTCTGCACAGCGGGCGCCGCGGAGGTACCGGTACCTTCACGCACGGCGACACGGCAACTGCCACCGTAGCTTCCTTCGCTACCCACTGCCGCAGCTGGGCCAAGGCATTGGGGGAGCTTGCTACCCACCGCGTAGGTGAGTTTGGCGTCCACGGGGTGGCGGTGGCTGCTGCCGCTGCTGCCATGGTGGTGAGGTTGGTGGGCAGCGCGCTGCCTGTACTGAACGCACAAGTAACGACAACAAATAAATGGTGGCAGGAGATTGGCGGCGCACAAAAAATCAGCGGAACAACTAAAATACCAAGTCTACTATGCATGTGGTTGATTTTTTGTGAGAAATGCGCGCGATGCTGCCGCTCGCACAATGTCAGCGCCCTTCCTCCGCCACCCTACACCCTACCTGTACCGGTACTGGACCACGCATTCAAGTCAAGGCGGGCGCACCAACCGAGGCAGCTACACCACACTGGCAGCGGCGGCGGTGCGGCAGTCGCGGCACCGCGTCGTCGGGCGGCCATGCACACAGACGCCAACGCAGTCCTTGCAGGCATGCCGGTGTTGACCATGGACACAGATGCCGGCCCCACCGCACTCCTTGCAGCGGTACCGCACGCGGCCATGCTCGCAGATGCCGGCCCCGCCGCACTCCTTGCAGCGGTAACGCTGGCGGCCATGCTCGCAGATGGCGCTCCCGCCGCAGTCCTTGCACTCCTCGCGCCGGCGGCCGTGCTCACAGCAGCGGGCTCCGCCGCACTCCTTGCAGCTTCTGCGCTCGCGGCCATGCTCACAGATGCGCCCCCCGCCGCACTCTCTGCAGTCGCGGCGTTCGCGGCCATGCTCACAGATGCCGGCCCCGCCGCACTCCTTGCAGAGCTACCGCACACGGTCATGCTCGCAGATGCGGCCATGTGGAGGCGCGGCGCCGCATGCAGCCAGCGCCGCCCGCTGGCGCTTTACACCCGCCACCGCTTCTGCCGCTGCGGTGGTAACGGTGGCGGCGATACTGTCGTAGATACTGCCGTCGGCGGCAGGAGGTGTAGCGGCGCCTCCATGCTGCAGCTGCGCAGGGTGGCAGTGCGCCGCGTCAGCAGCAACCGCGCCTGTACTATCACCGCCAGTGTTCGTCAAACGCGCTTCGACCACCACCTGTGACGCTGTCGGCACGGACTCCGCGCGCCGCGGGGGCTTGGATACCGGTACACGCGGCGGTGTCGCTCTGTGGGTAGGGTCGCACAGGGGCGTGGGTACCTCCACACACGGTGCCACTGCAACAGCCACCGAAGCTTCCTTTGCTCCCCACTGCGGCGGCTGGGTCAACGCATTGGAGGCGCCTGCCACCCACCGCGTAGGTGAGGTCGCCGCCCACGGGGTGGCGGTTGCTGCTGCCGCCATGGCGGTGAGGTTGGTCGCTAGCGCGCTGCCTGCTGTGAAAGGCACTAAGCGTACAAGCGACGCCAACAATGGGATGGCGCGGGGGCACTTGATTGGTGGAGCACACGTATGCAACTGAACAGCACAAATGTCACGTCTGCCGTGCATGTGGCGGCGCCTTGTTTGTGTGACAATTGCGCGGATGGCTGCCGCCCGCGTGTACATGGCGCTGGGGTGTCAGCGCCCTGCCGCCACACCGCGCCCTGCCCCGTGCTACCCGTCCCGCCCACCAGGTCAACAGGGCGCATATAATTCAAGTGAACAAACACAGGTGTGCCAAAAGGGGCAGCTACGCAATAGTGGCTGCGGCGGTGACCCGGCAGTCGCCGCAGCGCGTCAACACGCCACCATGCGCCCACACCCCGACGCCGCCCTCGCCGGCACGCCGGACACGGCCCTCCCCCCAGGTGCCCCGCCC
>Ga0066256_1004174_pt1 | contig 13077 bp, 14 predicted proteins | sample ThiBio_1000_biof_FD_87107 | JGI IMG/M metagenome (GOLD analysis project Ga0066256, IMG submission 87107) | Wastewater bioreactor microbial communities from Cape Town, South Africa - Thiocy_expt_1000_biof (version 2) | ecosystem: Engineered > Bioreactor > Thiocyanate-remediating >...
TTGCTCCGCTAGGGGGACATCCTCGCGTACCTCGAGATCCCGCTCGGCGACGCCCCGCGCGTCTACCGCTACATCTGGGCTCGCAGCGCGCCGGAGATCTTCGGCGACGACGGCCCGCTCGGCACCGCCTCGCTCGGCCTGACGGCCTCGGCAGTGCTCTGCTCGCTCGTCGCGCTTCGGGCGCTACCTCGACGCTTCCTCGCCCTCGCGCTCGCGCCGCTCGCGGGTCTCGTGTCCGTGGTCGTGCAGCACAAGGGCTTCGGCTACCACTTCCACCCGGTCACCGCGTCGACGCACATGGCGTTCATGGTGGTCGTCGCCATGCTCTGGGAACGCTTCCGCGACACGCCCAGGCACCGGCACCTCGGCCGCTGGGTCGCGCATCGCGTCGACGATGCGGGCGAGCCCGCACACGCGCAACGTCTGGATCCTCGCCGGCGGTGAGACGCCCGAGAAGCGCGAGAAGCGGGAGTTCTTCGACAGCTTCAAGACGCACGACTTCTTTCCGTGGGAGCTCCGCCAGGGCGCGCGCTACCTCACGGACACGCTGCCGGAGAACGCGCGCGTGCAGGTCTACGGAATGGACCCGTACATCCTGTTCCTCGCCCGCCGCCGCTCGGCCACCCCGTACATCTACGCCTACGATCTCAACGCCGACGCAGCGCTCGAGGGCGGCTGGTCGAACCGCCCGACGTGGCTGGAGAGCGAGCACATCCGCGCGTGGCGAGCCGCACACGAGCAGGACATGCTGGCGCGACTGAAGGCCGATCCGCCCGAAGCCTTCGTGTTCATCGATCGCGCGCCGCTCATCACCTGGCAGGACGCGTGGGAGGACTTCAAGCACTGCTGCAAGGAGAGCTCGGTCTGGGTCGCCACCCACTACCACGCTGCGCGATCCTTCGGAGAGGTGCACGTCTGGCTGCGGGACGACCTGCCGATCCCCGATGCCGAGGGCCTGCCCTGACGCCGCCCTCGGATGTGCACGACCGCCGCCGTCGATCGGTGAGACGCGGCTTCGTGAGCACGAGCGCACACGCTCAGCACTGAGGTTACTGCCAGACGCGCACGCGGTTTCGTGCGCACGAGCGCGGGCAGCTCGCCCTCACCAGTAATCTGGATGCCGGGCACGCACGCAGCAGCGGTACCAGCCGTCGTACGACGGGATGCGCACCCAGCGCCAGCCGCGGTGTCCGCGCCGACAGTGCCACGCGTTCCGACGGTCGCAGCGGCGGTGGTAGGCGGCGCTCGCCGGGTCCGGGGCATCGCTGGCCTCGCCGTCCGCATCGCCGGCCTCGCTCGGGAGCGCGGCCGGATCGGCACCGGCATCGGCATCGGCATCGGCATCGGCATCGGCATTCGCGTCACCGAGCCCATCGTCTCGAAGCTCGTCGGACAGCGCGACCTCTCCTTCGTCCGGCAGCGCAACGTCGGGCTCCGCTTCATCGGTGGAGCTGGTGCACGCGACGATCACGAGGCACGTCCCGACCACGGCCGGTAGGTGTTCGAAGTAGAACATGGAGCTGCTCCTTCGCTCCACGAGCGATGCATCCGTGGGACCACCTGGCCCCCTTGCGGCCTGGAACGAGCGTCGAGCTCCTGCACGCCGTCGACCGTCAGAGGAGGTGCCTGAACAGCGCACCAGCCACGAACGCGACGAGCACCGTCCCGAGCAGAAGCACGACGAGCGCGGTCGACAGGACGATATCCGGACGACGAACCCCGACGATCCCACCGAGGCGAGATTGCGTCTCCGAAGCGGCCCAGCCCTCGTTGAGTCGAACGAAGGCGATGCCGGCAACGAAGGCCACCAGTATCGCCGCGACGAACGGAAGCCAGGCAAGGAGCGGATGCATGGCGCGGATCGAAGCAACGCAAGTGCCTGGGCGAGACTCCTCATATGGGAGCGGAGACGCTCACGCGCGTGCTGGGCTCGGATGGCCAAGCCCGACGCGCGAACGCCCGCGATCCTCGAGGACCGCGGGCGCTCTTCAAACGGCTCGAGCGAGCACCGGACGCGCAAACGCCCGCGATCCTCGAGGGACCGCGGGCGCTCTTCAAACAGCTCGAGCGAGCACCGGACGCGCGAACGCCCGCGATCCTCGAGGGACCGCGGGCGCTCTCTACACGACCGACGTGGAAGCCGAGCGGCCTACCAGCGGTAGTGAGCGAAGGCCTTGTTCGCCTCCGCCATCTTGTGCGTGTCGTCCTTCTTCTTGACCGCGTTGCCACGGCCCTGAGCGGCATCGACGAACTCGGCCGCGAGGCGCTCACGCATCGTCTTCTCGCCGCGATCGCGGGCGTAGGTGACGATCCAGCGCATCGCGAGGGCGACACGGCGCTCCGGACGAACCTCGACCGGAACCTGGTAGGTCGCACCACCGACGCGGCGGCTCTTCACTTCGAGCTTCGGCTTGACGTTGTCGAGCGCCTTGCGGAAGACCTCGACCGGGTCCTCCTTGAAGCGATCGCCGATGACGTCGAACGCGCCGTAGAGGATCCCCTCCGCGACCGCCTTCTTGCCATCGAACATCAGCGTGTTCGTGAACTTCGAGACGAGCTTGTCCTTGTACTTCGGGTCCGGAATGATGCGGCGCTTCGGGACTTCTCTACGTCGGGGCATAACGGTCTCTTTCTACGAGTCGCTGTGGCAGCTCGATCAAGCCTTCGGGCGCTTGACGCCGTACTTGGAGCGCTTGCGGTTGCGGTTCGCCTTGTTGGTCGAGGACGGACCGATCGCGCCGGAGGCGTCGAGCGTCCCGCGGACGACGTGGTAGCGGACACCCGGGAGGTCCTTCACGCGGCCACCGCGGATGAGGACGACCGAGTGCTCCTGCAGGTTGTGCCCCTCGCCCGGGATGTACGAGGTGACTTCCATGCCGTTGGTGAGACGGACGCGGCAGACCTTGCGAAGTGCCGAGTTCGGCTTCTTCGGGGTCGTCGTGTACACGCGAACGCAAACACCGCGCTTCTGCGGGCAGCTCTTGAGAGCGGGCGACGCGGTCTTCACGCGCGCAGCCAAACGCCCGTGGTTGATGAGCTGGTTGATCGTCGGCATCGGAAGGAAATCCTGCGAGTATTCTGCTGTTCACGCGCCGAGTGCGCGAGAGGGCCTTAGGGGAGCGCGCACTCTAGTCGCGGGCTCTTCCCTGTCAAGGGTTTCGGCCGCAGGCGCTGCCGCGGCAGAGATTGGCGCGTCGCCGGGCGCTGGTCGAACATCCGCGTGCTCATCGAACGAGCAGCAGAAATACGAGGGCGCCCAGCAGGATTCGGTACACGCCGAACGGCACGAGGCCACGCTTCTTCAGGTAGGCGAGGAACGCGGCGATGACCGCCCACGCGACCACGAACGAGACGACGAGGCCGATGACGACGTTCGCCCCGCCGAGCTGCCCGAGGACCTCGCGTGACTTGTGCGCCTCGTAGACGGTCGCCGCTCCGAGCGTGGGAAGACCGAGCAGGAACGAGAACTCGGCGGCGGTCGCCGTCGACAGGCCCGTCAGCTGACCGGCGACGATGGTGCACATCGAGCGGGACGAGCCCGGCCACATCGATAGGCACTGGCCGAGCCCGATGAGAAACGCCCGGCGCGGGGTCACGTGCTCGAGCCCCACGAGACCAGCCCCGGCTCCGGCGCCCTTGCCCTCACCCGAGGCGCCGGCGAGCTCGAGGCGGCTCTTCGCGCGCCCGGCGCGGACGAGCTCGATGACGATCATCGCGATACCGCCGACGACGAGCGCGATCGCGACCGGTCCGGGCCCGAAGAGCAGCGCCTTGATCTTCTTCCGCAGGAGGAGACCGGCGACGGCCGTGGGAGCGAAGCCGAGCACGAGCGCGAGGAGGAGCTGCGTGCTCGCGCGCTCCCGCCGGAGGAGCCCGCGAGAGCGCTCGAGCAGCAAGCGCCGGTAGTGAACGAGCACCGCGAGGATGGCGCCGAGCTGGATGACGATGTCGAACGAATCGATCGCGTCGCCCGTGTGGCCGAGCGCGTGGCCCGCGAGGATGAGGTGCCCGGTCGAAGACACCGGGAGGTACTCCGTCACGCCTTCGACGATCCCGAGGAGCGCTGCGATGAGCGGATTCATCCGGAGCTACCCGAAAAGCCTGAAGCGAGAGTCATGAGGAGCGACAGCACGCGAACCACCGCCCGACTATCTAACACAGCGCCCCCGCGACATCGCTTCACGGTCTCGCGGTGCGATGGTAGCTACGGAGCCGCCGGCGCATGTGCCGCGGCACTGCCGAGGCACGACGGACCATGGCGCTCTTCCCCCCGATCGATGCCGACGTCGAGACCGTGCGCGAGGCGCTGAGGCCGCTGCGCAACGACTTCACGGTCGCGCTCCACACGGCAGAGAACGCGTTCGCGGTCGGCGCCATCATCCGCGTCGCGCACAGCTTCCTTGCGCGCGAGGTCGTCCTCATCGGGGACGCGCCCTATTACGAGAAGGCGTCGATGGGCATGGAGAAATACGAGACGATCGTACGTGTGCCCACGGACGATGCGTTCCTCGAGCACGTCGGCGGCCGCCCGCTCTGGGCAGTGGAGAAGGACGCGGCGACCACGAGCGTGATCGCCGTCGATCGCTTCCCGAAGGACGTCGTGCTCCTCTTCGGGAGTGAACGCTTCGGAATCCCCAGGACCTTGCTCGAACGCGCCGACGTCACGATCGGGATCCCGATCTACGGCGTGAACCACTCGCTGCCGCTCGCCATCGCGGCCGGAATCGTGATGAACGAGTGGGCGCGGCGTCACTACACGAGCGGGAGCGTCGTCTAGAGCACCGCGGGAGAGACGAAGGCTCCCCCACCCTGGGTCGCGGATCGGGTAGTGGTCGAGGGTGAAGCAGTGTGCACGGTCGTCGGGAGCGAGTCAGTCAACATCATGTCGTCCTTGGTGGTGATCCGGGCGGCGCGCATCAGGGCACCGGGTTCTGCGCGAGGCGACGCGCCTTGTTCATGTCGGCCTGGCTGTCGACGAACACGACGGTCGCGACGTAGTCGAGAGCGCGGACGCCCGCGGGAAGCGTCGCGTTCGCGAGGAACGCCGTCGGCGAGTAGTTGCCGACGTTGCCGACGCCCGCGTTGAGCTGCGTTGCTGCTCCCGCGAGCATCTCGGCTGGCGCGCCCTGCGCCTTGGCGCCGTAGTACTGCGCGAGGCCGTCCATCAGCGGCGCGACCTGCTCCGCGACCGCGCGGTGCCCCGACGAGAGGCCGCTCGCGTTGCCGGTCGCGAAGACCTTGCCGATGAGCGCGGGGCGCTCGGCCGGCGGAGCGACGAGGAGGTTCTGGAGCGGCCCTTCGGCGAGGCCGATCTCTCCCTCCGTGGTCGAGACGAGCGGCATCGGCTCGAAGAGCGGGTCGACGCACGCGGCGCCCTCGGGACCGGCAGCGCGGATCTGCTGCTCGTCGCAGTTCGAGAGCGCGAGCATGTGCCACGCGAACTCGGAGCAGTACATCGGGAGCTTCGTCGTCCGGTCCTGCTCGAGGATGATCTGACCGAGCTTCGTGACGGTCTGCTTCGTCGTGAGGCCGGTCGCAGCGAAGATCGGCGTGAGGTAGTCCTTCTGGAACTTCACCTGCGAGCGCTCGCCGTTGATGCGCGCGACGTTCGACTTGAGCGTGCCGATCCACTTGCGGAGGCTCGCCTTGCGTCCGTCGGTCATGTTCTTCGGGCGGACGATCTGGAAGGCCTCGCCGTTCTGCGTGTAGACGAGGCTCGCGTGCGTGACGCCCATCTGCACGTGCGGGTACGCCATCGTCCCCGCGAGGTTCGGCCGGAAGCTCAGCGCGATGTCGCCGTCCTCGAGGACCCCCGCACGCGCGAGCTGCTTCGCCATGTCGACGCGAGCGACCTTCTTCTTCGCCGGCTCCTGACCGCCCTGGTTGATGACGATCACGCGGAGGCCGGCGTCGCTCACCTCGGTCGACGGGTTCCACACCGTCGGGTACGAGTACAGGCGGCGGTTCAACGGCGTCGTGATCGACGACTTCGGAACCGAGAAGTAGAAGGGCATGTCGAGCAGGCGATCGGCGGCCTGGCTCGTGGTGATCGCGTCGACGGCCTCGGACTCGGCGCTGTCGTCTTCGGCGGTCTCCGCCGCGCACCCCTGGGTGAACGCGAACGCGGAGCCCACGGCGAGGAGCATCGAGAGGCGAGCGAACCGAGCGAGAGCAAACATGGGACCCCTTCTTCCTGACGTCGGCGCAGGATTGCCTACATCAGTGCACTGGGTATGCCTGAAGCTCGCTTACATAATTCCAAGCACTTACCCCCGCCTCCGAGGGCTCCACGGGCATCCGCCGAGGGTGGATTGATCCACTTCGGGCTCGGGATCGAGGCACCCGGCGCATCGACGCCTACCGCCGCTCGCCACGGATGGAGGGCGACGTGTGCCGATCACCGCGAGGCGCGCGATCACGGCGCGAACGCGCGAAAGCGGGAGGCGCCAGCCCGGCACCTTCCCGCCTTCCGCTCTTCCCGGGTCTGCCGATCAGCGACGACGGCGCGTGACGACGAGCGCCGCGATACCGGCGAGCGCGAGGACGCCGAACGAGCTCGACGACGTGGTGCGCGGCGCCGCCGAGCAGCCCGTGGTGGTGGTCTTCGTGACGAACGTCTCGGGGGGCTCCGTGACGTCCGTCGCGGTGCAGGTCTCGCCCTCGCACACGGTGCCGGTCTCGGGGTCGCCCGCCGTGTCGGGCGAGGCCGAGAGCCACGACGGCCTGTCGTATCCGCCGGCCTTCGCGGCCTTCTCACCCGCCGCGAGGATCATCTCCGCGTGCGCGTCGGTACGTGAGTAGATCGCGGCGAGGCAGCGATCCTCCGTCTGCGGGCCACGCGAGAGCGCGCCGAGGACGTAGGGCGCGCCATCGTCGAACGTCTTCTGATCGAAGGCGCCACCACCGGAGTCACCGGAGCAAACGTAGCCCTCGGTGAGGAACTCCTTGTCGCTGTCGAGCATGCGGGCGTAGGCGCCCTTGCACGCCGCGTAGCTGTCGTCGCCGGGAACGCAGACGATGTCGATCTCCTCGCGGATGCGGCGGACGCCGGAGTCGCTCGCTTTCGGGCTCGTGATGCCGTAGCCGAGCGCGGTGATCTGACCGCTGATCTTCGTCCGATCCGTCATCGAGAACTGGACGACGGGCGTGACCGGAGTCGCCTCGGACGTGGGGATGTTGTCCTCGAGCGTGATGAGGGCAATGTCGTTGCCGCAGAAGCCTCGCGCCTTCGGAGTCGTGATCTCCTTCGCGACGTAGCGCTTCGTCGCGCGACGAAGGCTGGGCTCGGTGGTGACGAACAGGCTCGAGGGGCTGATGTTCCGCGACGGGAACTGATCGTCGCAGGTGACCGCAGCGGATCCCTCGGGCGGGACGACGCAGTGGCGTGCCGTGAGGACGAGGTTCGGGGCGATCAGGGTGCCGGAGCACACCGCGCCATACTGGAACGCCATGATGCCGACCGCGAAGTTGTGAGCCTTCTTGGTATCGGACTGGCCATCCTGAACCGCGCTCGACTGCTGCCCCAACGTCTCGGATTCCGAGGGCTCGGGGGCACTTCCGCAAGCGATGAGCGCAGGGAGTAGCACCAGTCCGAGCAGGCTCGTGGTCCGCATGGTCATCCTTTCCCAGGGTTGCCGGGCTACGGGCCGCTCCATCGAGTGTCCTGTGGATGGATCGCGCGCGCCCCACCGGCGGGGATGACTGACTGTACCGGACGCCCCCGACGGCGCTCCTCTCGAATGCGTCTCACCGGCCGAGCTCCCGCGTTTTGGGAACGCCGTAATTTTCGTAAGCTTTCGGGTATGTCGCGTACCGCTGAAGGCCTCTCCGCGCCGCGCCACCCTGCGAAGGACGCTCGCGTCTTCCTCTTCCACTGCGATGACTACGACGTCGCGCGCATCCGGAAGATCGTCGGCACGGCGATGAAGGAGCTCGGGCTTCACCCATCAGGGCGAACGCTCGTGAAGCCGAACCTCGTCTGCGCGGGCGAGCCGTTCGCTCATGCGTACACGCGGCCCGAGATCGTGGAGGCTGTGCTCGGCGCGCTCCAGGAGGCCGCGGAGCGCGAAGGCTCACCGATGACGGAGCTCGCGGTCGGTGAGCGCTGCGCGATCACGATCCCGACGCGCTTCGTCTTCCGTGAGGCGGGCTACGACGCCATGCTCGAACGGGTCGGCGCGAAGAAGTACTGCTTCGAGGAGGTACCGCACGTCGAGATCCCGCTCACCCACGAGGGGCGTCTCCGCGACTACGTCTTCACGCCCGAGCCGGTCGCCAAGGCGGACTTCTTCGTCAACTGCCCCAAGTTCAAGGCGCACCCGTGGACGACGGTCACCTTCTCGATGAAGAACTACATCGGGATCCAGGACGATCGGCACCGCCTCATCGATCACGATCATGCGCTGAACCGGAAGGTCGCCGACCTCCAGTACATCATCCAGCCGCAGCTCATCGTGATCGACGCGATCATCGCCGGCGAAGGACGGATGCTCACGCCGATCCCGCGCAACATGAACCTCGTGATCGTCGGCAACAACCAGGTCGCGATCGACTCGGTAGCGTGTCGGATCATCGGGCTCGATCCCCTGAGCGTCGAGCACATCCGCCTCGCCCACGAGCGTGGTTTCGGCCCGGTCTCGCTCGACCAGATCCGGCTCGGCGGCGACGTCACGGTCGACGAAGCGAAGCAGCGCGCCAAGGGGTTCCAGGTCGGGCTCGTTCGCGTCGAGAAGTACTTCGAAGGGACGAACGTGCAAGCCTACGCCGGACCGCCGCCGGCGTCCGCGACGGATGACTACTGCTGGGGCGGCTGCCCGGGCGTGATGGAGGAGGTGATCGAGGTCCTCCGCCTCGCCGACGAGTATTGCGATCGGAAGCTCCCGCGCATCCACCTCGTCTTCGGAAAGTACGAGGGCGCGCTCGACGTCGGGTACGGCGAGAAGGTGATCTTCGTCGGCGACTGCGTCGAGTGGGACGGAAAGATCGACGGCGAGCTCGTGCAGATCCGGAGCAAGTACGTCGAGCGCGAGAACCTCGATCCGCACGACGCCAAGCACAAGGACGTCTATGAGCGGATGCTCAAGATGGCGAACAAGCTCCGCGAGCTGAGGACCAAGCCGTACATCCGGCTCGAGGGCTGCCCGGTGAGCGTCGGAGAGCTCATCCTCCTCCTCGCCGAGCTCGGCGGGATCAACAACCCGTACTTCGATCGCCGGGCCGTCGTCGGCTTCAACCGCTCGTACCTCGCCTGGCGGGCGACCGACGCCTGGAAGCGGCTCACGGGCTCGAAGTACCAGGTGCCCGGTCCCACCGAGCGCGGCGCGGCACGGCCGAGCGTGACACCGCTCGCGAGCAGCGCCCGCGAGGACCGGACTGCCTCGACACACGAGCACGCCTCGTCCGAAACGAGCGCCGAGTGACGTGTCGCGGAACGTGTCGATGATCGAGGCCATGCCGAGCGCCGCGCCGAACAAGATCGCGGTGCTCGCGGAGGTCCCGCTGCCCGGCCGTTGCCTTCCGGACCTGCTCGCTGCCCACGCGCCGGAGTGGGTCGCGGGGCTGTACGCGGCGATGCTGCGTGACACGCTCGACGGCCTCCTGTCGATCGACGCGAGCGAATATGTCGTCTACGCGGCCGACGACGAGGCGGCGATCGCGCTCGCGGCCCACGTGCCCGCGCCCTGGCGCATCGTCGCCGGCGTCGTCGACGCCTCCGCGGCGTTCGCGAGCCTCGGAGCGACGGACGGCAGCGCAATCCTCGCGCGGAGCGACGCGCCCTCCGCCCCGATCATGCCCATCCTCGAGGCGCTCGCCGCGAGCAGCGCGGCGCGCAGCGTGATGCTCGGCCCATCCGAGGACGGGCGCGCGTGGCTCGTCGGTGCGCGCGGCCACGACACGCTCGTCGCGGACCTGCCGTGGGGGAGCCCGGAGCTCGTTGCGACGATGCGTGTACGATGCACAAAAGCGAGCGTCACGCTTCGCGAGCTGCCGATCGCGACGATCGTCGACCAGCCGAGCGCCGTGCTCGCTTTGCTCGAGGAGCTCCGCCGGCATCCAGAGCGCGCGCCACGCACCGCGCAGTTCGTCGTCACGCACGCCTAGCGCGAGCTCCCGCTCCGCGAAGTCAGGCGCGTGGCCCATGACGTAGTCCTCCTCGTGCCGCGCTCGCGTCGTCGCGGATCATCTCCCGACCGAGGTCTACGGATCGGGCTCGCACCGTCATCGTGACACGACACGCAGGGCAGCAACCTGTCGCGCGGGCGGGTCGCAAGGCCATCGCGTCGCGGCGCCCACGCGCCGGCCGCATCGTGCGCAGCGTGTCGGTGCTTGCCTGGCCTCCACACCCTCGTTTCGCAAACGCGTTGCTCCGCGCACTCCGTCGCTGGGCACGCGCCCTGCTCACGCGCCGGCGGGGCGCTCGCGCCCCCCCTTTGCGAAACGGAAACCTCATGCGTTACTTGAGAACTTCATTCGTGCTGGCGATGGCCGCCTCAGGGGCCGTGGCCTCACTCGCGGCGTGTGAAGACACGTCGGACGATCCGCCGGCCTCGACTGCGTCGGAGATCCGCGGCGGCGACGACGACGACGACGACGACGACTCGGCTCGAGACCGGCATCGACACCGGGACGCGGGGCCGAAGGACGCCGGGAACCATCGAGACGCGGGCCACCGTCGAGACGCAGGGCGACCTCCACGTCACGACGCCGGTGACAGCGGCAAGACCTGGTAGGCCCATGAGACGAAGGGCTCTCCCGTTGCTCGTGCTCGTTGCCTGCGCTTCGTCGCACGGCACGGGAGAGCGCCTCGAACGCGCCCCAGCCCCGTTCACGAGCGCCCGAGCCGTCCTGCTCGACTTCGAGCTCGACGGCAAGCTCATTGCCGACACCGAAGATCGAGGCGAGCTGCGCTCGCTCGTCGAGGCACAGCTGCTGTTCACGGTCGGACAGCTCAACGGCGAGCGATCGGTGGGACGGCTCGGGCAGCTCGAGCTGTCGGAGATCGAAGCGAGGCTCATCCCCCCGCCTGCACCGGATGACGACGCGGGCGCCTCGGGCGACGCGGGCGACGCGGGCGACGCGGGCGACTCGGAGGACGCGGGCGCGCCCGTCGCAGCACCGCCTCCGCCGCCACGTTATGCCGTGAGCTACAAGGCCAACCTGCCCGTCGCGTGGGGCGGGGAGACGAGTCCATCGAGCTACACGTTCACGTTGCCGGCGAGCATGTCGCAGGCCGATCAGAAGATCTTCGCGACGAAGTACGGCTCGAAATGCGCCGACCCGACGGCAGGCTCCACCGACGTCGGTCACCTGTTCGTGGCCTACCGGCCGAAGCAGGGTGGGTGCACGCTGGCCGCCGACGACGTCGTGACCTTCGAGGCGAAGGTCACCGAGTCACGGGAGAACACGCGCGGGAAGCACCCCGAATACCACCGCATCTGGGCCGACGGAGCGCTCCGGATCGTGGCGATGTTCACCCGCGAGCTCGAGGTCGGGACCGGCGGCGACGCGGGCATGCAGGCCTACGACGACTTCCTCTGGCGTTCGGAGACGTACCTCGGGGAGCTCCAGCCGGACGACAGCAAGCGGAGCGAGCCGCCCGGCTACTCGACTACCGGCGCGACGACCGCGACGCTCGCCGCGGTGCTGCCGGACCGTCGCACGATCAGGATCGACGTCGCGCTTGTGAACGCCTCCCTGGGCGCCGAGGGATCGGCGTTCGATGCATGGTACGACGGCCTCACTCCCGCGGCCGACGTCGTCCTCTTCAACGGGCACGCGGGCCTCGGCGCGAACGTCCGGTCCCTGATGCGCAAGGGGAAGTTCGAGGCGGGTCAGTACCTGATCTGGTTCGCGAACGGCTGCGACACGTTCGCTTACGTCGATCGCACGCTCGTCGATCGCCGCGCGCGCGTGAACGTCGACGACCCCGACGGCACGAAGCACATGGACACCGTCTCGAACGTGATGGCGGGCTACTTCACCGCGCTGGAGGCGACCTCGCTGACGCTCATCCGAGCGCTCGTCGACGTACGCGATCCCTCGCGTCCTCCGAAGACGTACGAGCAGATCTTCTCGGAGATCGATCCCGAACAGATGGTCGTCGTCTCGGGCGAGGAGGACAACGAGCTCCAGCCGCTACCGCCTGCTCCGCCCGCCCCCCCCGCGCTACCCGCCACGCCCGAGGGAGAGGCTCCTCCGGCGACGGAGGCTCCCGGGAAGGAGGCTCCGGAAGCGAGCCCGGAGGCGGCCGGTAAGGCTCCCGCCAGCAAAGGCGGGCAGCGGAATCGAAGCAGCTGCGACGTGGGCCTCGCGCCGGCTGATCCCGACACCGGGCTCGCCGCGTTCGCCATTGCACTGGCCACGCTCCTCCGGCGCCGCTTCACGCGCCGAACGACGCCGGCCACGTAGCGAGGTCGGCGACGCGCGGCCGTCGACGATCGGCACGCGCGCGGGTGGTCGTCGGCTGGCCGACCGTGAACGCCGCTTCGCGGGAGCAGTGAAGCGGCGGTCTCGGACGCGTAGTCGGGTGCGCACGACGGCGGAGAAATCCCGGGAAATTCGAGGGCGGCAGCGTGGATCGACTCTTGCGACTCATTGAGTGGTTCAACCACTCATCCACCAGACGTCACCATGAACTTCCCCGAACGCCGATCCCTCCACCCGACCGTCGGGGCCTCCGCGGCGTCCAGCATCTGGCGCGAGCTCGCGCTCCAGGACTGGGTCGCGGTCGTCTACCTCGCCGTGCTCCTCGTCGTCACCGTCGCCGGTAGCGGTTCGCGACGCCCGACGGCGCTCGCATACCTCTCGCTCGACATCACCGCCTTCGTCCTCGCGATCGGGCTCTCGCGCGGGAAGGTCCTCACCGGCACGCTCGGCGCGATCGTCTATCGGCTCGGCCTCTTCGCGGCCGTCTTCGGGTCGTTCACGCATCTGCAGTACATCCTGCCCACCGCGCGAGCCGTCAGCGTCGACGCCGAGATCTACGCATTCGACAAGCTCGTCTTCGGCTTCGAGCCGGTGGAGGTCTTCGATCGCTTCGTCACGACGTCGACGGTCGAGTGGTTCTCGTTCTTCTAC
>Ga0066256_1004175_pt1 | contig 13074 bp, 10 predicted proteins | sample ThiBio_1000_biof_FD_87107 | JGI IMG/M metagenome (GOLD analysis project Ga0066256, IMG submission 87107) | Wastewater bioreactor microbial communities from Cape Town, South Africa - Thiocy_expt_1000_biof (version 2) | ecosystem: Engineered > Bioreactor > Thiocyanate-remediating >...
CTCCGACGCCGCCCATCGGCCTCGGCGGGCAGGATGCCTACGGCCCGCCACCGAACGTGCAGCCCGCGCCGCGCGCCGCAACGGCGCTCGGGATCGCGAACAGCGCGCCTGATCACACGCCCGCCGCGCCTCCCGTCGCTGCGGCTGCGCCTGCGACCGGAGCCGAGCGTCGCTGCAAGATCTGCGATACGGCCAACGGCCCGAACCTCCGCTACTGCACATCGTGCGGGAGCACGCTCGAGCCCGCTCCTGTCGCTCTGGCGTCAGCGCCCGCTGCCGTCGTCGCCGCGCCGCCCGCTGGAGCAGTCCCGGTGTCCCCCGCGAACGCGATCGTTCCGACGGGCGTGGTGAACCTCGCGAGCGGCGCCGCTGCTCCCGCGGACACGACGCGCACGTGCAGCCGGTGCAAGGGCACCGCCGATGGATCCGCGCAGTTCTGCAAGTTCTGCGGGAACCCGCTTGGTAGCGAGCCGGCGCGCGAGCCGGCGCCTCAGCCAGCGGCCGCAGGCCCCGCGCACGAGCGGCTCGAGCTCCCGCGCCCGAATGGCGCCGGGGACGCCGCGCAGCCTGCGCTCGCGCGCCCGCCGACCGCGCCGATCGCGCAGGTCGCGTCGCAGGTGCTCGCGGCCATGCGGCCGATGCCGGCGCAGCCCGCGCCTGCGCCCTCTCCGTCTCCCATCGGCCCGATCGCTCCGGGCGCGTCGGCGGCTCCGGCCGCGACGGCCGAAGAGCGCTCGTCGAGCTACGGCGCACCTCCCCAGCCGAGCGGCGCCGCCGCGCTCGCCGCGAGCCAGCCGGCGCCGATGCCGACTCCTGCTCCGGCTCCGGCGCCTGCCCGTCCCGCAGCGAGCCCGCAGCGTGGACGCCTCGTCGTGATCGCGAAGAGTGGCGCGGACGGGCCGAGCTACCCGTTCGGCGACCTCCTCGACATCGGGCGCACCGACGGCAACGTCGTCGTGAGCGAGGACCCCTACCTCTCGCCGCGTCACGTTCGCATCGTCTGGAACAACGGCAAGTTGCTCCTCCGCGACCTCGGGAGCACGAACGGTGTTTACCTCCGCCTCGCGGCCTGGAGGGACATGGGCGCCCGGCGAGCCGGGGACAGCCCCGAGATTGCGGTTCCGCTCTCCGACCAGGACCTCATCCTGGTGGGCCAGCAGGTGCTGCGCTTCGATATCCTCAAGGAGGGCGAGGGTGGCTTCGGTCCGGCGCAGGAACACGGCACGCTCTTGTTTGGCTCTCCCGCCGCTCCAAGGTACGCTCGCCTCTCTCAGCGCACCGTCGAAGGAATCGCGCGAGACGTTTATTACGTCCGGAAAGTGGAGACCGTGCTCGGTCGTGAGTCGGGAGATGTGGTGTTCACCGAGGACCCGTTCCTGTCGCGCCGTCATGCCGCGATTCGCCTTCTCGCACGGGACGGCTCGCCGCCAGCGGCTTCACGACCTCTACCGCCGACCGAGGCTCGCTTTGCGCTCGTCGACCTCGGCTCGTCAAACGGAACCTTCCTTCGTATCCGGAGCGATGTCGAGCTCGCGCCGGGCGACCACTTCCGCGTCGGACAGCAGCTCTTCCGCGTGGACTTCGACGGGGCACGTGGGTAGCCGCATGAGGGTTCGCACGTGACGCAGCCCGAGACCCCCGCACCGGCGCCCGCCACCTCTGGTGGGAGCACGAGCGAGAACTCGAACACCGGCGAGGAGTCGCCCGCGACGGAAGTCCGGGTCCACCTCTTCGCTCGTACGGACGTCGGCCAGGTCCGCGAGCACAACGAGGACAACTTCCTCGTCGCGGATCTCACGCGCCGCTCGCGCGGCCTGCTCGAGGCAAACCGCGCAACGGTCATCGGCGAGCAAGGCGCCGTCTTCGCCGTCTGCGACGGCATGGGCGGCGCCGCAGCGGGAGAGATCGCGAGCCAGCTCGCCGTCGACATCATCTACGAGCGCCTCGTCGACGGGCTCGGCGACCGGCCGATCAAGCGCGACGACCTCGCTCGTCGCCTCGTCCGAGCCGTCGAGTCGGCCGGGCTCCGCATCTTCCATGAGGCCAAAGCCGACCGCTCGCGCCGCGGCATGGGCACCACCGTCACGGCGGCCGCCCTCGTGGACGAGGTCCTGTTCTTTGCGCAGGTCGGCGACTCGCGCGGCTACATCCTCCGCGGCGACACGCTCGTGCAGCTCACGCGCGATCAGTCGCTCGTGAACCAGCTCATCGAAGCCGGCCAGCTCACCGAGGAAGAGGCCGAGACCTTCGAGCACAACAACATCATCCTCCAGGCGCTCGGTACGTCGGACACGGTGCAGGTCGACCTCACGTACGCCGAGGTCCGCCGCGGAGACATCCTGCTCCTCTGCTCCGACGGCCTCTCAGGCATGGTCCGCTTCGAGGACATCCGCGAGACGCTCCGGCCCGGCGCCGAGCCGCTCGACATCTGCAAGGCCCTCACCGAGCGCGCCAACCAGGCCGGTGGCCACGACAACATCACCGTCATCATCGTCCAGTTCGACGGTCCGACGCTCAAGCCGAGCGACGCCGAAGGCGGCGAACCGCTCAAGTATCGCAAGTACGTCCTCGCCGACGAGTCGCTCGACGAGAAGACCCGCCCGATGCCGGCGATCGACGTCGGCGCGATCACTCCCAGCGACTCGAGCGTCGGGGAGAGCGCCCCGCGAACGACGTCGAACGCGCCGACGAGCTGGCAGGAGCAAGGCCTCCACGGCGGTGACCACGACTACGACCGCGTCGACATCCCCGGTACGCACGTGCCGGTCTGGATGGTGATCGGCATCGTCGCCGGCGTCGTCATCCTCCTCGCTGGTACGGCGTTCCTCCTCCTCCGCTAGCCCGGGCTAGGGTCTCGGCTCAGAGCAGCTTCGCGGCGATCGGGTTCTCCGCATCGATCGCGAGGGCCTCGCGCGCCGCCGCGCGCGCGCCGTCGCGGTCCATCCTCGCGAGACGCGCCACTCCGATCCACGACCAGGCGGCCGAGGCGCGCGTCCGATCCGGATCGTCGGTCAACGGAGCGAGGATCTCCTCGGCCTCCGCGAACGCATCGCGCCGGAGGAGCTGTCGCGCGACGAGCATGACGAGCTCCGGCGCATCTCCGAACCGCAGACGCGCGCGGCCGATGACGTCGTCCGCCTCCCCTTCCCGATCGAGGCGGAGCAGACACTCGGCGAGGCCGAGGTAACCGGCGAGCGCGTCGGGCTCGACCTGCGTGAGGCGGAGGTACTGCTCGCGCGACTCTTCGAATGCACCGCGCTGGAAGAGCCTGCGAGCGAGGTTCGAGCGCGCCGGGACGAAGCCGGGGTCGACCTTCAAGGCCTGACGGTAGTGCCCCTCGGCTTCCTTCCCGATGTCGCGCTTGTCCGCCAAGAGGCCGAGCGCGTGGTGCGGCGCAGGCAGGTCGGGGTTGAGGTCGCGCGCCTTGATGAAGTGCTTCCGGGCGCGCTGGAGGTTGCCGCGTCGCAGCTCGACGTACCCGAGGTTCACCCAGGCCTCCGTGAACCGCGGGCTGTACTCGAGCGCGACGGAGAACCGCGCCTCTGCGGTCGAGAGATCCCCGGCGGCGAGCGCGGCCGCGCCATCTCGGTTCAGCTCCAGCGCCTTCGGAGGCAGCGGAGGGACCGTCGAGCAAGCCAGCGTGAGCGCGCACGACAGAGCCACGACGAGGGCGAGCATCACGAGGCGCATGGTGCCGCTGTCGGCCGGAGGCTCTGCTTGGTTGCGTGCATTCGACGAGGCCGACCGAAGGCCCAGCCCCCACCTCGCCAGCACAGCCGACGCGAGCGCGGAGGACCAAGCCCAAGTAGACGTATTTCCTCGGAGAGAACTGCGTCGCGGGAGCTGCTCGGAGGCCGTGCGATGGCACGCGGGGTGCGCTATGTATGAGCCAGGTCCATGAGCGTGCCCAAGGGATTCGTCAGCGCGACCCACTCGGTTCTCTTCGAAGACGGCGAAGATCGCTGCAGCGTCTGCACCGAACCGCTCGGGGCCGAAGGCGACGACGGAACCGAGGTCCGTGGTCGTGGCCTGCTCGTGTGGGCTCGCGGCGAGGAGCGTCGCTACGAGGAGCCGCACCTCTGTCCGAGCTGCGCGTCGGCGATCGGTGTCAGCGCCCTCCAGCGCTGGGAGATCGAGGAAGACGAGGGCTGACGCGCCGCCCCCCTCGAGCGGTCGAGGGGGCGACGTCGCACGATGCGAGCGCGCAGGCGCCGGCCATGCAGGCGCGGCTCACTGGAGCACTTCGTCGTCGGGCTCGTCGAAAGGCGACGGAGGGCGCCGCTCGAGGTGCTCGAGGCAGAGCGCGCGAAGCGCGGGCGCGACGGTGGTCGACGTCGCGACGAGCCGAAGCTCCTGACGAACGAGCAGCCCGACGAGCGGCGCGCTGACCTCGAGCGGAGTGTCGGGGTTCAGCACGAGCGCGATCCGGATTCGCGGCCGATGAGTCCATCGCGGCGTCCGGGCGATCTGCGAGAGGACGTCGGGACGGCAGGGCCGACGCGAGGCGAGCGACAGCACGTCGTCCTCGATGACCTTCGGGTTCGACAGGAGCTGCCGGATGACGTCGGGATGCGGATCGCGCAGGAGCCGTTCGGTCATCGCCCGATCGGGCTTGCGGGCAAGTGACTTGCGCTCGCCGAGCGTCAGCGGCCTCCCCCGTCCGTAGTCGGGGATGCGATCTTCCTCGGGATGGGGGACGTCGCGCGCGGGGGCGACCGAGAGCGGCTGCCTCACGAGCCGCTCGAGTGCGAGGTGTGGAACGCCGGCCGCCTCCTCGCGCAGGAGCTGCACCACGGGGCCGAGCAACGGGTCCTGGAGCGCATCGACGAGCGCGACGAGGGCCTCGCGCGCCGAGGGCTCGGCCTGCTCGGCACGCGCGCAGAGGACGTCGAGCGCTCGCGCCAGCTCGACGACATCCCCCCTCCGGAGCAACGACCTCACGTACGAGACGCGGAGCTCGGCCTCCGGGATCGACCGCGTCGCGCGAATGATCGCCTCGGCGCGCTCGCCGGGAGGCCCGGCGCTCAGGAGCCAGCCTCCCACTTCCTCTTCGCCTCGCGCTCGAAGCGTGCACCAGCCTCGGCGACGCTCGCGAGCTCACCGGCATCTCCTAGTTCACTCGACTCGAGGGCGCACGCGATGTCGAGGTGCGGGTCGAGCGCGCGCCGGACCGAGCCGGTGCCGCCGCGGCCCATCGTCCGGATGAGCCGGAATCGACCTGCGACGACCCTGTTCTTCTCGAGCATCATCGTGAAAGGCCCCGCATAGGAGCGTGCCGGTCCCGAGTCCGAGCCCGAGCCCGGGGCCCCGACAGGTACAGCCATTCCAGGCTAACAGCGCGTCGCGCCACGCGGAAGCGAGCGGCTCGTGCGAAAGCGCCTGCAGGCAGACGGCGCGCGGTCCACGGCGCGCGGTTCCGCGACACGACACAACGGGAGGCGCTTGAAGAGCATCCCAACGAGGGTCGACGCGAGCTGCGGCTCGAACAGCCTCTGCACCCGCTTGCGCCAGGTCGTGTGGAACGCGAAACTAGGCCCACTGCCTTGTCCGATTTCACGGTGGAGCTCTTGGTCCCGATTCGGCGTTTGCCGACCCCTCTCGACCGGGATGGTCGGGGTATGCCCGAGACGTCGTCCGTCGACCCGACCCCGGGTTCTCTTCGGGTCGTGGCGGCGGGCGGCTCCGATCCGCCCAGACCGATCCAGACGCCGGGCGAAGGCGAGGACGTCGAGCTCGAGGACTCACCGGTCAGCGCGACTCCGCGCCGGTACAAGGTGATTTTTCACAACGACGACTACACGACGCAGGAGTTCGTGGTTTACGTGCTCGAGCGGTTCTTTCACAAGTCGGAGACCGAAGCCCGACACATCATGTTGACGGTGCATCACAAGGGAGCCGCGGTCGCCGGCGTCTACACCAAGGACGTCGCCGAGACGAAAGCTCAGCAGGTAATGGACGCCGCTCGCGAGAACGGTATGCCGCTGCTCCTCACGACCGAGCCGGAATAAGTAAGGTAGACGAACGATGCGTATCAGCCCCGAAGTCGAGATCGCGCTCACGCTCGCTCAGAACGAGGCGGCCAGGCGTCGTCATGAATACTTCACGCTCGAGCACCTGCTCTACGCGCTGCTCTTCGACGAGTCGACCGCGCAGATCATCCGGCACGCAGGTGGAGATCCCGCCGCCATCAAGAAAGAGCTCGAGCAGTTCCTCTCCGATCAGCTCGAGAGCGTCCCGGAGGAGAACTTCGACGTCCCCGCCGCCTCGCTTGCGGTGCAGCGCGCGATCCGCCGGGCGGCGGCTCATGTGCAGTCGAGCGGCAAGGAGCAGATCACGGGTGCGAACGTGCTCGTCGCGATCTTCGCCGAGCGCGAGCGGGTCACGCGCCTCGACGTGGTCGCGTACATCTCTCATGGCGGGTCGAAGGCGGAGGAGCCGGACGAGGGCCGCGAGAAGGAGGCCGCCTCGCTCGACGGAGAGGCCGAGGGTCCGCGCTCCCGCCGCGACCCGCTGAAGGCCTACACGGTCAATCTCAACGACGAGGCACGCGACAAGCGCATCGATCCGCTCGTCGGCCGGTCGAACGAGATCAGCCGCATGATCCAGATCCTCGCGCGGCGGAAGAAGAACAACCCGCTGCTCGTCGGAGACTCCGGCGTCGGCAAGACGGCGATCGTCGAAGGGCTCGCCCTCAAGATCGTCCAAGGCAGCGTCCCGGACGCCCTCAAGAAGGCGACGGTGTACTCGCTCGACATGGGCGCCCTCATCGCCGGCACCCGCTACCGCGGCGAGTTCGAGGAGCGGCTCAAGGGCGTCGTGAAGGCGCTCCAGAAGGTCGACGGCGCGATCCTCTTCATCGACGAGATCCACACCATCGTCGGCGCCGGCGCGACCAGCGGCGGCAGCATGGATGCGTCGAACCTGCTCAAGCCGGCGCTCGCCTCCGGACGAATGCGCTGCATCGGCTCCACCACGTTCGAGGAGTTCCGCCAGCACTTCGAGAAGGACCGCGCGCTCTCGCGTCGCTTCCAGCGAGTCGAGGTCGCCGAGCCCTCGATCGAGGACACGAAGAAGATCCTCGAGGGGCTCCGCGGCAAGTACGAGGAGTTCCACGGAGTCCGCTACACCGACGACGCGCTGGACGCCGCGGCGACGCTCTCCGCCCGCTACCTCCACGACCGACGGCTGCCGGACAAGGCGATCGACCTCCTTGATGAGGCGGGCGCCGCGGCGAAGCCCCAGCTCCACAGCGACGAGGAGACGCCCCCCGCCCCCCCGCCGCGGGTGCCCGCCCCCCCCCGCGAGCGAACGCTCGACGGCGCGGGCGACGGCGCAGCCGTGGCGGCGAACGGGAGCGGCCCCCCGCTCGAGACCGCGCCGAAGACGCCCCGCCCGGGGGAGGCCCCCGCCGCGACCCGCGCGGCCGCGGCGAAGGGTGACGGCGCCGACAAGGCCGAGAAGCCGAAGATCATCGTCGGCGTCGTCGAGGTCGAGACGGTGCTCGCACGTATGGCGCAAATCCCGCCACGCGAGGTCAGCTCGAACGACAAGGAGAAGCTCAAGAACCTCGACGCCGATCTCCGAGGCGTCGTCTTCGGTCAGGAGCGCGCGATCAAACAGCTCGCGGCGGCGATCAAGCTCGCGCGCGCCGGCCTTCGCTCTCCCGAGAAGCCGATCGGCAACTTCCTCCTCACCGGCCCCACCGGCGTCGGCAAGACCGAGGTCGCCAAGCAGCTCGCGAAGATCATGGGCATCAGCTTCGTGCGCTTCGACATGAGCGAGTACATGGAGCGCCACACCGTCTCGCGCCTCATCGGCGCGCCGCCGGGCTACGTCGGCTTCGACCAGGGCGGCCTCCTCACGGACGCGATCGCGAAGACTCCGCACGTGGTGCTCCTCCTCGACGAGATCGAGAAGGCGCACCCCGACGTCTTCAACGTGCTGCTCCAGATCATGGACCACGGCAAGCTGACCGACAACAACGGCAAGTCGACCGACTTCCGCCACGTCATCCTCTTGATGACGAGCAACGTCGGCGCACGCGATCTTGGACGCCGCGCGGTCGGCTTCGGCGATCGCCGAGCGACGGGCGACGCGGAGCGCGAGTACAAGAACCTCTTCAGTCCCGAGTTCCGAAACCGCCTCGACGCCCGCATCCAGTTCGATCCCCTCTCGCAGGAGACGATGGGCAGCATCGTCGACAAGTTCATGAAGGAGCTGTCGGCGCAGCTCGCCGAGCGCAAGGTCGCCCTCGACCTCACGCCCGCGGCGCGCGCGCACCTCTCGGAGAAGGGCTACGATCCGGACTTCGGTGCACGTCCGCTCACGCGCGTGATCCAGGAGGACGTGAAGCAACCGCTCGGCGAGGAGCTCCTGTTCGGCAAGCTCGAGAAGGGCGGCAAGGTCACGATCGACGCCGAGACCGCGGAGATCGAGGACGAGGCCACCGGAGAGAAGAAGCCCGGCAAGCGGCTCGCGTTCCGCTTCGAGTCCGCAGCCGCACCGCCTCCCGCCGGCGAGGAGAAGACGAAGAAGGCCTCGGCCGGAGCTGCATGATCCTCGGCGCGAGCGCGACGGGACCGCGCGAGACGCCACGTCGTCACGCGCGGTGGAGATCGTGGGGCACGTCGGCCCTCGCGATGCTCGTCGTGCTCACGCTCGTCGGGTGTGCCCCGTCCAAGAAGAAGGTACGGAGCATCGACGACGAGGACGACAACTCGAAGGCCTTCGCCGAGCTCGAGAAGAACGGACGCGACGACACCCCGAGCCAGCCGGATTCGCCTGCTGGCAGCGACAAGCCGAAGGGGCCGGTCTACCCCGCCCCGTTCACCGCGGAGCAGATCCGCGGGGCGACGAAGAACGGCCGTACGTATCGCTACAAGGTCGAGGTCCCGAACAAGCCGACGAAGGAGTACGCGATCACCTTCCGCAAGGTCGACGAGGGCGGCGCAGAGGTGTGGAGCGGAAGCGACAGCTCGAAGCGCATGGGGTGGCTCACGCTCCAGCAGCAGTCCGAGTTCCCGAAGGACAAGGTCACCACGCGCGACGACAAGCTGAAGACGCCCGCCGGAAAGTTCGAGTGCGTCGTGTACGAGGTCGACGGCGACGAGGGCGAGGTGTGGACCTACTACTTCGCGAAGAAGCTCCCTGGCGCACCGGTGTTCTTCTACGTCGAGCGCAACGGCAAGCGCCTCCGCACGACCACGCTCGTCGAGCACGTCCCCGGACGCTGACCACATCCACGACGGCACCCGAGCCGCCGCCGGCGCGCGAGATCGACGCCGCGAGCCACCCGAACGCTGACCGCGCTACGCCCGCGCTCGCGTCGAAGCACGATGCGGCGCAGCCCCAAATTTCCTTGCGTGAGGCCTAAAGAGCTTCGCGCGCGGGCCGTTCAGCCATCCATGACCGTGAGGAGCATCGCGACGGCCCGGCCCCCTTCGCTCGAGTCCCGTGGCACCGAGGCCGCCGCCCTCGCCCGCCTGGCGCGCCTCGAGCAAGCGCTGGAGACGTCGATCACGGCGTGCCGAACAGGATCGGAGCTGGTCGAAGAGACCGCGCTCACGCAGGCCGTCGCGGTCGTTGCGCACCTGTTCGGTGCCGCGGACCGGCGTATGTCCGCACGCGCTCAGAGCGCCATGGCTGACGCCTACGACGCCTGCCTCCAGGGTCTGTCCGGCGCGTGGGCGGGCGACTCCAACTCGCTCGTGCTCGCGCTCTCCGCCGTTCGCACGATCCGAATCTCGCTGGCGCCGCGCAAGCCGACGCCGTCGACGCTGCCGCGCGCGGCGTGAGGGAGCTCGAGCTCATCGGCAGACGGAAACGCGGGGCTCGGCGATTCCTCTCGGGAACCCGCCGACGGGCAAAAGAACGGCGAGGCTGGACACTGAACATAGGTTCCGTATAGTTGCCGGGTGGCCCGCTTCCTCCCGGTCTCGAACCCGCCGAGTCGCTTCGACTCCACGATGCTGGAGTACGACGACGGCGAGGCGCCGGACGCGGAGGTCACCGTCTACGAGGACCAGTCGAAGAGCATCCTCTCGGCAAACGACTCTCCCGACGTCGGCTTCCGCTGGAGCGTGAACCCGTACAGGGGCTGCCGCCACGCGTGCGCCTACTGCCTAGACGGGGGGACGCCGATCCTCATGGCCGATGGGAGCACACGCGACCTGGCATCGATTCGCGTCGGCGATGAGATCTACGGAACGGCCGTCGAGGGCGCGTACCGTCGATACCGGCGCACGCAGGTCCTCGCTCACTGGCAGACCGTGAAGCCTGCTTACAGAGTGAAGCTCGCCGATGGAACCGAGCTCGTGGCCAGCGCCGATCACCGGTTTCTCACCGATCGCGGCTGGAAGCACGTCACGGGAAGCGAGTGTGGTCGAAACCGGCGACCCTTCCTTACAACGGCGAACCGCCTCATCGGCACGGGCGCGTTTGCGAGATGCGAGGCGATGACCGCCGAATACGAGCGCGGGTATCTCTGCGGGATGGTCCGCGGCGATGCGCTGCTGAAGACGTTTCGCCATCAGCGCGCGGGGCGTGCGAATGGCGACCAACACCAGTTTCGGCTGGCCCTCGTCGATCTGGATGCCCTTCGACGAACCCGCGCGTACCTGGATCGCGTGTCGATCGCTACACGAGAGTTCGTATTCAAGGAGGCTTGCGGGAGCCATGCCCGTATGGAGGGCATCCGCACCCATGCGCTCGGAAACGTCGATCGCATCCGATCGATCATCGAGTGGCCGGCAATGCCCACACGCGACTGGCGCCGCGGCTTCCTCGCAGGAATCTTCGACGCCGAAGGATCGCGAAGCCGCGGTGTCTTCCGCATCTCCAACACCGACACGTCGATCGTGAACGCCACACTCGACTCGCTTCGGGCGCTCGGGTTCGACGCAGTCCTCGAGCCCCCCGGCCCACGAGCCGTAGCGAGCAACGTACGCATGCGTGGCGGCCTCCGGGAGCAGCTGCGCTTCGTCCACATGACGAACCCGGCGATCCGTCGGAAGTGGAACCTGCAAGGCTCGGCGCTGAGGCACCCGAAGCGCCTGCAGGTCTCGTCGATCGAGCGGCTCGGGTTCGACCTGCTCATGTTCGACATCACGACGGGCACCGGGGACTTCATCGCCAACGGGGTTGTCAGTCACAACTGCTACGCGCGCCCCTCGCACGAGTACCTCTCGTTCGGTGCGGGGACCGACTTCGAACGGAAGATCGTGGTCAAGCCGCGGGCGCCCGAGCTCCTCCGCGAGAGCTTCGAGAAGAAGTCGTGGAAGGGCGAGCTCGTCGTCTTCAGCGGGATCACCGACTGCTACCAGCCGCTCGAGTCGAAGCTGCGGCTGACTCGCGGCTGCCTCGAGGTCTGCGCGGAATACCGGAACCCGGTCGGGATCATCACCAAGTCGCCCGTCATCGAGCGCGACATCGACGTCCTCCAGGAGCTCGCACGCGTCGCCAGCGTCCGTGTGAGCGTGAGCGCTCCGTTCTGGGATCCGGACGTGGCAAAGGCAATGGAGCCGACGGTGACGACGCCCGAGCGGCGCATGAAAATCATCGAGACGCTCGCGAAGGCCGGCATCCCCACCGGCGTCAGCGTGTCGCCGATCGTACCGGGGCTCAACGACGATCACCTCGGCGATGTCCTCGAGCGCGCACGCGATGCCGGCGCGCACCATGCGTTCTACGTGCTGCTCCGATTGCCGGGTCCGGTGAAGGACGTGTTCGAGAAGGCACTGCGCGAGAAGCTGCCGCTCCGTGCGGAGAAGGTGCTTCGTCGCCTCCGCGAGGCGCACGACGGCAAGCTCTACGACGCGTCGTTCGGTGCGCGCGGCCGCGGACACGGCGTCTACGCCGATACGATCCGGATGCTCTTCGAGCGAACGGCGAAGCGCTGCGGGCTGAGCGCAGACGAGCTCACCCAGTATGTCGCGCCGTCGACCTTCCGCCGCCCTTCGAAGCACGGGCAGACGTCGTTCGGCTTCTGAGTGCCCGCGAGGAGCGCCGTCGAGGCGCCCTCCGCTCCGCTTCGCTCGTCAGATCGACCTTCCGCCGCCCTTCGAAGCGCGGGGAGACGTCGTTCGGCTTCCGAGTGCCCGCGAGGAGCGCCGTCGAGGCGCCCCCCGCTCCGCTTCGCTCGTCAGAGCGTCTCGAGGTAGGTGACGAGGTCTTTCACCTGCACGCTGGTGAGGCCCGAGGTCTGACCGTGGGTGTCGCCGCCTCCCGCCGGTCCGAACCGCTCGAGGAGGGTGGCCGCGCGACCATCGTGGAGGAATGGGGCGCGAACGCCGACGCCGAGGAGCGAGGGCACCTGGAAGAGCTCGCTCTTGCCGGGCGCCCCGGTGCCGACGTCGACGCTCTCGTTGTTCGTCAGCTTCGCGCCGGAGTGGCAGCCGCTGCACCCGACGGCCGCGCTCTCGAAGAGCTTCTTCCCTCGCGCAGCTGCCGCAGGATCGCTCGGCGCGGACGTGCTCGGCGCAGGAAGGCGCGTGAGATATGCGCGCAGCGCGTCGAGCTGACCGTAGCCGAGTTGCGGGCCTCCCATCCGCTTGCCGAACACCGGGCCGCCGAAGCTCTCGATCCCCTCCATGTCCCCGCCCCAGTGGTACGGCGCCGTCCCGTCGAGCGTGCCTTCGAGGGACTGAGTCCGACGCTCGCCGGTCGAGAACTTCCAGACGCGACCGTCATCGCCGCCGCCGGGATGACACGATACGCAGGCGATCCCGGTGCTGGAGTTGCTGTGGAAGATCGCATGCCCCGTGTCCTCGCGGCTCGCGCCGCCGAGGGCGATCGACTGCCAGCTCGCGCTGTCCGTCGCGCGAACGTGAATCGCTGCAGGCTCACGCGTGAACACGACGAGCCTGTCGTCCCGGGTGAAGGCGACCGCGACGGCCTGTCCGCTCGGGTCGCGCGCCACGCCTTGCCCGCCGGGCGCTCCCTGGCAGCCGGAGGTGTCGAGCGAGGCGAACGCTTGCACCTGCATGAGCTCCTTGATGTGCGCATTGCCGGCGGCGATGACCGCCCATCGATTGCCCGCATGTGACCGCGCGAGGTCGACGGGGACGACGGCTTGCA
>Ga0066256_1004176_pt1 | contig 13074 bp, 5 predicted proteins | sample ThiBio_1000_biof_FD_87107 | JGI IMG/M metagenome (GOLD analysis project Ga0066256, IMG submission 87107) | Wastewater bioreactor microbial communities from Cape Town, South Africa - Thiocy_expt_1000_biof (version 2) | ecosystem: Engineered > Bioreactor > Thiocyanate-remediating >...
GTCCGACAGGGGGCGGGGCGGTCCGCTGGTGGACCACCAACGGGCCGCCATCACCGCCAAGATCGTGCAGGCCCGCTCCACCCGGGGGGAAAAGCGGGGGGTGCGGGACCGCATCACCCCCCCCAATCCCGCCGATGTCGGCCAGATCGTGGCGTCGCAGACCATCATCCAGCTGCGCGCCCAGCAGGCCCAACTGCTCAGCGAGGAAGCCAGCCTGAACGCCAAGTATGGCGCGTTGCACCCCAAGATGCAGGCCATCCAGCAGCAGAAGCGCGACCTGGAGTTCAAGATCACCCAGGAAGTGAACCGCGCCGCCGCCTCGGCCAACAGCGATGTGCTGGTGGCCCGCGCCCATCTCAACTCGCTGATGGGCAGCCTGGCCGCCACCCAGCGCCAGGCCACCACCCAGAACATGGCGCGGGTGCAGCTGCAGGCGCTGGAATCCAACGCCAATTCCACGCGCCTTCAGTATGAGGATTTCGTCAAGCGGTTGCGCCAGACCCAGAACATGGACGAGGTGCAGACCCCCGAATCGCGCATCATCAGCCGTGCTCCCGTGCCCACCGGCCCCAGCGGCCCCAAGCGCGGCCTGATCGTGGGCGCCTCGATTCCCGTGGGCCTGCTGCTGGGCCTGCTGGCGGCGCTGGTGGCCGAGAAACTGGGGCCGATGATGCCGATGCGGGTCCCGGTGCGGGTCCCAATGCGGACCAATGGCGCCCCGCGCGGCCGCAAGACGCCCCCGCGCCCCGCCCCCATCGCTGTCTGGAGCGGCCCGCCCATCCTGGCGGACATCCAGGACAGCGCCGCCCTGCGCGCCGCCGATTTCGTGCTGGATTATCCCGGCAGCACCTATGCCCGCACCATGGCGGGGCTGGTGCGCCAACTGGAATCCAAGCCCGGCGCGGGCGCCGCCATCGTGGCGGTGACCTCGGCGGACAATGGCGAAAGCCGCAGCACCATCGCGGTCAGCCTGGCGCGCGCCGCCGCCAAGATGGGCAAGAAGGCCATCGTGGTGGATTGCACCCCCGCCCGAACCGCCAGCAAGACCATGAAGGCGCCGGTCAAGAACGGCATCTATGAAGTGCTGACCGGCGCGGTGCCCCTGAACAAGGCGCTGGCCAAGGATTCGCGCGGCGACGTCTATGTGCTGGGCGCGGCGCGGCGTCCGGCCAAGAGCGTGGTGATGTTCGCCTCCAAGCCGATGGCGCGGCTGGTTTCCATCCTGCGCGGCGGGGCCGATTTCGTGGTGCTGGATTGTGGCGCGGCGGGCGCCGGGCCCGAGGCGGCGGTGATCGCGCGGCTGGCCGACGCCACGGTGCTGGTGTCGCGCCGCCAGATGCTGCACAGCCCGCTGGTGGCCAATGCGGCGCGCATCCTGGAAAGCGCCAGGGCAGCCCCCATCGGAATCGTCATTACAAAGTAACGAAAGCACAGACCCTCCTCCCCCTTGTGCGCGCAGCGCACCCGAAGGGGGAGGTGGTTTCAGCGAGCGAGGCAATTGCGAGGGCGAGAGCCCGAGCAGCCGAGCGGAAGCTGAAACCGGAGGGGGTCAGAATTAACGCGGCAGTTCCGAACTACCCATCAGGAACTCATCCACGCCGCGGGCGCACTGGCGCCCTTCGCGGATCGCCCAGACCACCAGGGACTGTCCCCGCCGCATGTCGCCGCAGGCGAAAATCTTGGCCTTGCTGGTCCGGTAGCTGGTCACCGGCGCCTTGACGTTGCCGCGCCCGTCCAGTTCCACGCCCGCCTGCTCCACCAGACCCGCCTTGACCGGACCGACAAAGCCCATCGCCAGCAGCACCAGATCGGCCTTCAGCGTGAACTCGCTGCCCGGCACTTCGACCAGATTCATCTTGCCGCCGTCACCCAGCTTCCATTCCACCCGCACGCATTCCAGCGCGGTGATCCTGCCATCCTCACCGATGGCGCGCTTGGACTGCACCGACCAGTCGCGCTCGCCGCCTTCCTGATGCGAGGACGAGGTCCGCAGCTTGAGCGGCCAGTCGGGCCAGACCAGCTGCTTATTCTCCTTCAGCGGGGGCTGCGGCATGATCTCGAACTGGGTGACGCTAGCCGCGCCATGCCGGTTGGAGGTGCCGACACAGTCCGAGCCGGTGTCGCCGCCGCCGATCACCACCACATGCTTGCCCTTGGCCGACAGGGTGCCCTTGGGCGCGGCCTTGGCTTCGGGATCGCCCGCCACCCGCTTGTTCTGCTGCACCAGAAAATCCATGGCGAAATGGATGCCGTCCAGTTCGCGGCCCGGCACCGGCAGGTCGCGCGGGGCCTCGGCGCCGCCCGCCATCACCACCGCGTCGTAATCGGCCAGCAGCATGTCCATCGAGACGGTGACACCCACCTCGACATTGGTGCGGAACACCACACCCTCGGCCTCCATCTGGCGCACCCGGCGGTCGATCAGATGCTTTTCCATCTTGAAGTCGGGAATGCCGTAACGCAGCAGGCCGCCGATGCGGTCGTTCTTCTCGAACAGGGTCACCGAATGGCCGGCGCGGGCCAGCTGCTGGGCCGCCGCCATGCCGGCGGGACCGGAGCCGACCACCGCCACCGTCTTGCCGGTCTTTTTCGCCGGCACCAGCGGCTGAACCCAGCCCTCTTCCCAGGCGCGGTCCACAATCTGGCATTCGATGGTCTTGATGGTGACCGGACTGTCGATGATGTTCAGGGTGCAGCTGGCCTCGCAGGGCGCGGGGCAGATGCGGCCGGTGAATTCGGGAAAATTGTTGGTGGAATGCAGCGTCTCCGACGCGGCGCGCCACTGCTGGCGATAGACCAGATTGTTCCAGTCAGGGATCAGGTTGTTGACCGGGCAGCCGTTGTGACAGAACGGAATGCCGCAATCCATGCAGCGCGCCGCCTGGTCGCTGACCTCCTGGGAGGGCAGCGGGCGGACGAACTCATGATAGTTGTAGACCCGCTCCTCCGGTTTTTCGGAAGGACGGTCCTTGCGCTCGATTTCCAGGAAGCCTGTGATTTTTCCCATCTTCTGAACCTTATTCCGCTGCGACCGAGGCCGCCCCGCGCCCCTTCATGTCGGCCAGCGCCTTGGCGTAATCGGTCGGCATCACCTTGACGAACCGGCCCAGCGCGGCATCGCAATCGTCCAGGATCGCCTTGGCCTTGGCGCTGCCGGTGTACCGGTGGTGACGCTCCACCAGGAGACGGATGCGCTCGGCGTCGAAGCGCAGCAGATCGCCCATGCCCGGATCGGAGACGTTGAGCGAACGCTGGCGCGGCAGTTCGGGATCCTCGGCGCCGCAGAAGGGCGCGATCCGCTCCAGCTTCACCATCGCCGGGTTGCAGCGGGATTCGAACTGGCCGTCCTCGTCATAGACATAGGCCACGCCGCCCGACATGCCGGCCGCGAAGTTGCGCCCGGTCTTGCCCAGCACCAGCACCACGCCGCCGGTCATGTATTCGCAGCCGTGGTCGCCGGTGCCTTCCACCACGCAGACCGCGCCGGAATTTCGCACCGCGAACCGCTCGCCCGCCACGCCGTGAAAATAGGCTTCGCCGGCGATGGCGCCATACAGCACCGTATTGCCCACGATGATGTTCTGCGCCGGGTCGCGCGCCAGGCCCGCGGGAGGCTTGACCACGATCCGTCCGCCCGACAGGCCCTTGCCGACATAGTCGTTGCTGTCGCCCGTCAGTTCGACGGTGACACCCCGCGCCAGGAAGGCGCCGAAGCTCTGCCCCGCCGTGCCGGTGAACTTCACGGTGATGGTGTCCTCGGGCAGGCCGGCATGGCCGTGAATCTTGGCCACCTCGCCCGACAGCATGGCGCCCACGGTGCGGTCGACATTGCGGATGCCGCGTTCCAGCCGCACCGGCTGGCCGCTTTCGATGGCGGGGCGGGCGGCGGCGATCAGGTCATGATCCAGCGCCGATTCCAGGCCGTGATTCTGACTTTCAACATGACGGATGGCGGCGCCCGGCTTGGGCGTGACGGTGTGCAGGATGCGCGACAGGTCCACGCCCCTGGCCTTCCAATGGGCCACGGCCTTCTTCATGTCCAGCCGGTCCACCCGGCCCACCATTTCGGCGACCGTGCGGAAGCCCAGCTGGGCCATGATCTCGCGCAGTTCCTCGGCCACGAAGAAGAAATAGTTGATGACATGCTCGGGCTGGCCGGTGAAGCGCTTGCGCAGCACCGGATCCTGGGTGGCCACCCCCACCGGGCAGGTGTTGAGATGGCACTTGCGCATCATGATGCAGCCCGAGGCGATCAGCGGCGCGGTGGCGAAGCCGAACTCGTCCGCCCCCAGCAGCGCGCCGATGGCGACGTCGCGGCCGGTGCGCAGGCCGCCGTCCACCTGCACGGCGATGCGCCCGCGCAGGCCGTTCAGCACCAGGGTCTGCTGGGTTTCGGCCAGACCAATTTCCCAGGGACTGCCCGCATGGACCAGCGAGGTCAGCGGCGAGGCGCCCGTGCCGCCCTCGAAACCCGAAATGGTGACATGGTCGGCGCGGCACTTGGCGACGCCCGCCGCCACCGTGCCCACGCCCACTTCCGACACCAGCTTGACCGAGATGCGCGCCTTCTGATTCACGCTCTTGAGGTCGCGGATCAGCTGCGCCAGGTCCTCGATCGAATAGATGTCATGATGCGGCGGCGGCGAGATCAGGCCGACGCCCGGCGTGGAATGGCGCACCTTGGCGATGTTGGCGTCCACCTTGTGGCCGGGCAACTGGCCGCCCTCGCCGGGCTTGGCCCCTTGCGCCATCTTGATCTGGATGTCGTCGGCATTGACCAGATATTCGGTGGTCACGCCAAAGCGGCCCGACGCCACCTGCTTGATGGCGCTGCGCAGGGAATCGCCGTTGGCCAGGGGCTTGAAGCGGTCCGGCTCCTCGCCGCCCTCGCCGGTGTTGGAGCGGCCGCCGATGCGGTTCATGGCGATGGCCAGGTTGGTGTGCGCCTCGCGGCTGATCGAGCCGAAGCTCATCGCGCCGGTGGCGAAGCGCTTGACGATCTCGGCGGCGGATTCGACCTGGTCCAGCGGAATGGCGTCTTGCGCGAATTTGAATTCCATCAGGCCGCGCAGGGTGAGCAGGCGCTCGCTCTGCTCGTTGATCTGTTGCGCGAACAGTTGGTACTCGGCCGGATTGTTGCCGCGCACCGCATGTTGCAGGCGGGACACCGAGTCGGGCGTCCAGGCATGGTCCTCACCGCGCAGGCGGAAGGCATAATCGCCGCCCACATCCAGCATGTTGCGATAGATGGGATTGTCGCCATAGGCGTCGCAATGACGGCGCACGCTTTCCTCGGCGATCTCCTTCAGGCCGATGCCTTCCACGGTGGTGGCGGTGCCGGTGAAATATTTCTCGATGAAGTCGCTGGACAGGCCCACCGCGTCGAAAATCTGCGCCCCGCAATATGACTGGTAGGTGGAGATGCCCATCTTGGACATCACCTTGAGGACGCCCTTGCCGATGGCCTTGATGTAGTTCTTCTGCACGGCATAGGGCTTGAGCGGCAGGCCCTGGCGGACGCGAATCTGCTCCAGCGTCTCGAAGGCCAGATAGGGATTGATCGCCTCGGCGCCGTAACCGGCCAGCACGCAGAAGTGATGCACCTCGCGCGCCTCGCCGGTTTCCACCACCAGCCCGGTCTGCATCCGAAGACCGCGACGGACCAGATGGTGATGCACCGCCGCGACGGCCAGCGCCGCGGGAATCGCGACCCGGTCGGGACCGGTGGCGCGGTCCGACAGGATCAGGATATTGTTGTCGGCCAGCACCGCGTCGGTGGCGTTGAGGCAGATGCGCTGCACCGCATTGGACAGGCCCCCGGCGCCCTCGGCGGCGGGCCAGGTGCAATCGATGGTGGCGGTGCGGAAAGCCCCGTCCACCAGCTCGCTGATGGCGCGAATCTTCTCCACATCGGTGTTGGTCAGCACCGGCTGGCTGACTTCCAGCCGCTTGTGCGCGCCCGCATCGCGGCCCAGCAGGTTGGGGCGCGGCCCGATCATCGAAACCAGGCTCATCACCAGTTCCTCGCGGATCGGGTCGATCGGCGGATTGGTGACCTGGGCGAAATTCTGCTTGAAATAGTTGTAGAGTAGCTTGGGCTTCTTCGACAGCACCGCGATAGGGGTGTCGGTGCCCATCGAGCCGATGGGATCGTCGCCCGCGGACGCCATCGGCTCCAGGAAGAACTGGATGTCTTCCTGGGTGTAGCCGAAAGCCTGCTGGGTATCGAGCAGCGTCAGCGGATCGTTTGCCTTGGCGCGGCTTTCTTCCGGCAGGTCGGGCAGGTCTTCCAGCTTGAACTGGGCCTGGCGCAGCCAGTCCTCATAGGGTTCGGCCTCGGAGAATGTCTTCTTGATCTCCTCGTCCTCGACGATGCGGCCTTGCTCGAAATCGATCAGCAGCATCTTGCCCGGCTGCAGGCGCCACTTGCGCTTGATCTTCTCCTCCGGCACCGGGATCACGCCCGATTCCGAAGCCAGGATGATAAGATCGTCATCCGTGACGATATAGCGGGAGGGCCGCAGGCCGTTGCGGTCCAGCGTGGCGCCGATCTGGCGGCCGTCGGTGAAGGCGATGGCGGCCGGACCGTCCCAGGGCTCCATCAGGGCGGCGTGATATTCGTAAAAGGCCCGGCGCGCGGGCGACATGGAGGCGTTGCCGGCCCAGGCCTCGGGCACCAGCATCATCACCGCATGGGCCAGCGGATAGCCGCCCGCCACCAGCAGTTCCAGCGCATTGTCCAGGCTGGCGGTGTCGGACTGGCCATGCGGGATCAGCGGCCACATCTTGTCCAGGTCCGGGCCCAGCAGGTCCGATTCCATCGAGCGGCGGCGCGCCTCCATCCAGTTGACGTTGCCGCGCACCGTGTTGATCTCGCCGTTATGGGCGATGTAGCGGTAGGGATGCGCCAGCTTCCAGCTGGGGAAGGTGTTGGTGGAGAAACGCTGATGCACCAGCGCCACCGCCGAAACGGTGAGCGGATTTTGCAGGTCGCGGTAGAAACGGCCCACGTCATGGGCCAGCAGCAGGCCCTTATAGACCACCGTGCGGGTGGAGAAGCTGGGCATATAGAGCTGGGCGATGGCCGGCAGCTTGTGCTTCCGGGCCAGCTCCGCCAGGGGGTTCTGGGTCTGCTTGCGGATGGTGAGAATCTTCCGCTCGAAATGATCCTGGTCCTTGATATGCGGCCCGGCGGCGATGATCGCCTGGCGGATCAGGGGCATCTCGTCCAGCACGGTCTGGCCCAGACCCGCCGGATCGGTGGGCACGTCGCGCCAGCCCAGAAGGCTCTGGCCCTCCACCTTGATGAAATGCTCGAACTGCTTGACCACGATCTCGCGGGCCTTGGCCTCGCGCGGCAGGAAGCACATGGCCACGGCATAGCGGCCGGGCGGCGGCAGGGTGACGCCGGTGTCCTGGGCCCAGGCGCGGAACAAGGGATCGGGAATCTGGATCAGGATGCCCGCGCCGTCGCCCACCAGGGGATCGGCGCCCACCGCGCCGCGATGGTCCAGGTTGATCAGAAGCTGCAGGCCCAGGCCGATGATGTCATGGCTTTTGGCGCCTTTAATATTGGCGACAAAACCGACGCCGCAGGCATCGTGCTCGTTGCGGGGATCGTAAAGACCCTGCTTTTCCGGCAAACCCATGTCTAACCCCAACAGTCGTCCGGGCACACGATTTGCCCGCCCTCGCGAGAGGACGGGGTAAGGCCCAGTGTTCTTAGAATTGCCCAGCATGTGAACATGTGAGGCGGTGCGGCGCAACATGTCAGAATTGCATAGGACGGATGCGTTCCAATGCACCTTGCGGCAGCCACGCACAGTTCCCGGCCCGGCAGGGCGTAAAACCGCCCTTCCGGGAATCCGTCAGGGGTTGCGTTGCGATTGCCGCAGGACAGGGCTGGCGCCGGGCAGAGACGGCGCGGCGGCGGAGGGCGCGGGCGTCATCGGACCCGAAGGCATCGGACCCGGCGGCGCGGGCGGCTCGGAAGACGGCGCGGGTTCGGACGGGATGACGGGCATGGCGGCGGACGGCGAAGCCGCCGGATCGGCCCGCGCCACCAGAAGCTGCGGGTCCTTGAGATAGCCCTGCTTGAGCGCTTCGCGCAGGTCATTCTCGAACCGGACCAGGCTCAATCCGCCGGCGGGCACGGCCCCCACCAGCGGCAGATGCACCGTGCGGTCCTGATCGACAACGAAGGTGCCGGTCAGGTCCTCCTCGCCCAGCACCATGATGCGCAGGGCATCCCCCGGCCGCAGGACATCGGGCGCCACGGCCACCGGACGCGCCCCACCCAGCAGGCCGCAGCCGCCCAGCGCCGGCACGGCAAACAGCCCCAGCACGGCGGACAGCAGGCACATGCGCCGTATCTGCATCGAATCTCCCTGCGCGCCAATCCCGCCGTCAATATCGCGGCGGCGAGCGCGCGCCGCCACCATACAAGGCCAACCGTGCAAGGCTAGCCGCGCGCCTGCACGGTGCCGGTGCGCTCCAGCTTACCCCAGCCCACGAACGGACCTTTCAGCGCCGTCCAGAGCGAGCGCAACACCACGTAATACATGATCTGGCGATAGCCGAAGCGTTGCGGCACCAGCCACCATAGCAGGCTCCAGTCCTCGTCCTTTTCCAGAAGAAAGCCGATCGCCGCCGCCACCAGGTCCACCACCACGAACACCAGGTAATAGATGCCGATCAGCCAGAGGCTGGAACTGTTGAACTCGGTGCCGTGCTGGGTATAGGCGATCCACTGGCCCAGAAGCTGCCACAGCAGCAGCAGGTCGGCCATCGGCGCCAGCGTGGTCAGCAGAATCTGGAACAGCCAGACCTGGGGCAGCGCCACCAGACCCAGCTCGCCATAGCGGCGGGTTGAGGGGGGGCGGGGCGGCGTCCCCCAGCATTTGCCCGCGCCCAAGGGCCCGCGGGACCGCCGCTCGGCCCCGGCGGTGGAATCGAAATGCACCCGCCAGCCCGCCGTCTGAATGGCGATGGTGAGATCCTGATCCTCGGCCAGCGTATCGGGGGGAAAGCCCCCTTGCGACGCCAGCACATCCTTGCGCCAGGCGCCCACCGCGCCCGGCACCACCGTCAGCGTATCCAGCGCCGACAAGGCGCGCCGTTCCAGATTCTGCGCCACGATATATTCCAGCGCCTGCCAGCGGGTAATCATGTTGACGCGGTTGCCGACCTTGGCGTTGCCCGCCACCGCGCCGATGGCGGGATCGGAAAACCAGCGCACCAGACGCGAAATGGTCGCAACCTCGAACTGGGTGTCGGCGTCCATCGCCACGATGATGTCGCCACGCGCCCGTCCCAGGCCGGTATTCAGCGCATGGGCCTTGCCGCCATTGGCGATGGAGAGCACCGAGACGCGGGCATCGCGCATGAAATGGCTGCGGGCAATAGTAGCGGTATGATCGCTGGAGCCGTCGTCGATCACCAGCACGTCCATGTCGGGATAGTCGCTGGACAGGATGCGTTCGATGGTCTTGACGATCACCTTCTCCTCGTTGAAGGCCGGGATCAGCACCGTCACCGGCAGGGCCGCGCCGCCGCGCGGCAGCGGCGCGTCGGCGTCGCCATGGGCGCGCTGCCAAAGCGCCAGCCCCGCCAGCACCAGCAGGCGGCCTATCCCCAGCACGATGGCGCCCAGGAAACAGTAATAGAGGAATAGCGAGACCGTGCTGATGGTCAGAAACACCACCCGGTCGGCATAGAGCGACACGGTCAGCGGCAGGCGCGGCATCACCTGGTCGCGGCTGAAGCCGCCCAGTTCCGACACCGGCACGAAGCGATAGCCTTGTGCCCGCAGCCGGTCTATCAGCACCGGCAGCAGTGCGATGGTCTGGCTGCGGTCGCCGCCGGAATCGTGCATCAGGATGATGTTGCCGCGCAGGCCGGGATTGGGATTGTTCACCCCCTTGTCCACGCTGCGCAGCATCTTTTCGACCGGCGGCATGGTCCAGTCCAGCGTGTCCACATGGGTGCCGATGGTGGTGTAGCCCAGCCCCTGCGCGATCTGGACCGGCACGATCTCCTCGGCGTCGCTGGGTTCGGCGTCCGCCAGATAGGGCGGACGCAGCATCCGCATCGAGCGCCCGGTCAGGGCCTCGAACAGCCGCTGGGTGGCGTTCAGTTCCAGCCGCACCGCGGCGGGCGAGGTTTCGGCCAGGTTGGGATGGGTGAAGGTATGGCTGCCGATCTCGTGGCCCTCGTCCAGCACCCGCTGCACCAGGCCGGGATGGGCCTGCATGTTGGACCCGATCATGAAGAAGGTGGCGGGCACCTTCTTCTGTTTCAGAATGTCGAGAATGGCGGGGGTCCATTCCGGGTCGGGACCGTCGTCGAAGGTCAGCGCCAGCTTGCCGGGCACCGCGCCGACCCGGCGGATGACATAGCTGGTGGGCAGGCTGTCATAGCGCTCGTCCACGATGTCGCCGGTCTTGGGCTCGATGGTCAGGGTGCGCCGCCCCGGCGAGGGATCGCCCTCCACCCGCAGGATTTCGCCTTCGCCGTCGAAATCCACATTCTCCAGATTGATGGCGATGCTCTTGAGATTGTCCGGCACCGGCGCGCCATAGGTCCGGCCCATCACCCCATCGCCCTTTTGCGGCAGGATGGAGGGGTCCTCGGTGCCCAGCCGCCACAGCGCATAACCGGCGGGACGATAGGGATCGGCGGCATGAATCTGGTTGAAGGCGGTGACGCCGTCCAGGAACCAGACATCGTGGCGCGCCCCGCCTGCTTCCCGGTAGGAAAAACGGGGATTGTTGCTGGCGGGATCGAACTGCACCCGGGCGCCGCTGTCGCGCGCCGTGGCCATCGCATCCTCGAAACTCAGCAGCGTCGCCGGGCCCTTGCCGCTCCAGTCATAGGCCCAGGAGCCGATCGCCACGATGGCGCTGTCGGCGGGAATCTCGCGCAAGCGCGCGTCCAGCTTCTCCTCGAACCAGCTCTGGCCGGCGATGGAGCCGGCGGGGCTGTCGGGGTCGGCCTGGTCGTAGGCCATCAGGATGGTGTAATCGACGATCCCCGCATAGGTCTTGTAGGGCCAACTATCATCGTCAAAAGGCGCGGCCTGGGTGATGATCCAGCCATGCGGCGCGAAGTCCGCCGACAGGCGGGTGAGAAAATCCTCCAGGGCCGGATGCGCGGCGGCCGGCACCTCCTCGAAGTCGATGGTCACGCCCTGCAGCTTGTGGGCGGCGAGGAAGGCGACGATCTTGGCCCGCAGGGCGTCGGCCCGGGGCCGGTCGGCCAGCAGCGCCTGCAATCCGGGTCCGTCCCAGTTGCCCACCGTCACATTCTGGATCATGGGCAGGATGGCGACGCCGGGCTTGTGGCGGCGGATATAGGCCAGCGCCTTGTTGTCCAATGTCACCGTGAAATCCAGCTTGGGCCCGGTGAGCGACAGCCAACTGGGAATGACCCAATCCAGATGTTTCAGCGAGCGGCGCAGCGCCGGCCAACTGGCATCGTCCCGTCCCGACCAGTTGGTATAGAAGGCGACGGCCAGGGAACGCCCGGCCTGCGGCTTCAGGATGGCGGGCAGATCGCGGCCCGCCTTTTCGCGCGCCTCGTGGCGGGCGCGGGCGCGTTCCTGGCGGCGGCGGCGGGCCTCGTCGCCCAGGCGTTCGGCGCGGGCGAGGAGGCCCGGCGCGGCGGCGCGATGTTCCAGGCGCGGGTCCAGGCCCACCGAGCGGCCCGGCAGGTCCAGGCTGGCGACCGGCGGCGTCAGCACCAGGCTGGCGGCGAAACCGGTGAGCATGACAAGAACGACAAGGCCCACCACCCAGGCCAGGACGCGGAGACGGGCGGCGCGGCGGCCCGTGGCGTCAAAGAAGATCGGCTTGTTGGCCATGCGTGTCCGATAGTGCGCCGCGCCCCGCCAAGGGCAAGCGCCTTGCCAGTATAGCCGCCCATGGCCGCCGCGTCACGGCGTCGCCATCGGGGGCGGATCGCCTGTCAGCGCAAGGCGTTCATGCTATCAGGAAGCCTCAATGATTCAGGCGGCGAAGACGTGACTTCTTATAACTGCGCGAAATGTCCCGGCTATTGCTGCTCCTATCCGCTGATCCAGTTGAACAAGCGGGATGTCGAGCGGCTTGCCCGGCATTTCGGCCTGAGCTTCGACCAGGCCCGGACCAAATTCACCAAGACCGACCCCGAGGCCAAGTATGCCATGCGGCGCAAGGCCGATCCGCATTACGGCAAGATCTGCCAGTTCTTCGACACCGACAAGCGCCGCTGCACCATCTATACGGCGCGGCCCACCATCTGCCGCGAGTATCCGGGTGGCGGCTGCGGCTATTACGGCTTCCTGATGTCCGAGCGCCGCAGCCAGGACGATCCCGATCACGTCGCCTCGACCTGGAACGGCTAGCCCCGAACCGTCTGGCCGCCGCCGCGCGGCAGCGGTTGGAACGGGCCGGAAATGGTGCGCTGCACCGTTGCAAATGCCTTGGCCGAAACGGTTTTTTTTGCTCTAACGGACTCTGGACAGCGGGGATCTGAGGAGCAGGCGGGGCATCCGGTACCGGACATCGCAACACGGTCTCGCGACCGTGATCCGGACTTCCATCCCGCGCGCCAAAATCCCGATATTTCCGAACCGGCGGCTGCCCCTTGGGAGCCACAACCGGCCGGGACACGCATCACAAAAGCCGCGCCCAAAGCGCGGCCGGGTCATTTGAGGAAACGGGGCGCAAGGCCGCCGCATACGGAGAAGCAAGATGTTCCACCAGCTACTCACGCCCATCGGCAACAGTATGCCGCTGTCCTTCCTGGTCGCCTCCATCCCGATCATCGTGGTGCTGGTGATGCTGGGCGTGCTGCAGCGTCCGGCCTGGCAGTCCTCGCTGGCGGGCCTGGCGAGCGGCATCCTGGTCGCCATTATCGGATGGCAGATGCCGGGTGGCATGGCGCTGAACGCCACCGCCGCGGGTGTGGCCTTCGCCCTGGGGGCGATCATGTGGATCGTGGTGGCGGCGCTGGCACTCTACAAAGGCGCCCTGCAGTCGGGGCGTTTCGACGCCTTCCTCCGCTGGAGGCTGGGGCGTCTGCGCAACGACAAGG
>Ga0066256_1004178_pt1 | contig 13072 bp, 5 predicted proteins | sample ThiBio_1000_biof_FD_87107 | JGI IMG/M metagenome (GOLD analysis project Ga0066256, IMG submission 87107) | Wastewater bioreactor microbial communities from Cape Town, South Africa - Thiocy_expt_1000_biof (version 2) | ecosystem: Engineered > Bioreactor > Thiocyanate-remediating >...
TGTGATGTATCTCCCCTCCGCGAACCCCCGGCCGCCCCCCCCCCCCCCCTCGCCAAGGCCCCCGCAGCAACACGTCGGGGGACGTCATCAAGACGCGCATGCAGGGCCTGCAGGCGTCGCAGTACCGCAACTTTGCGGACTGCGCGATGCAGATCCTGCGCAAGGAGGGCCCGAAGGCGTTCTACAAGGGCGCCACCGCGCGTCTGGCGCGCGTGTGCCTGGACGTCACCGTCGTCATGGTGCTGTACGAGCAAATCAACAAGGCACTGGACGCGGTGTGGCCCAAGGCGGCGTAGCCGCTGACCAGTTGTGCCCACCCCAGGCATCCCTGTGGATCACGTGAGGGCGGTGCTCCCTGCCGCGCAGCGCCCACGCCTGACGCCGCCCGCGGCCTGCAACAGTGCGTTGTGGGCCGCGTGGTACCGGCGTCGTCGTGGGTGCCCGCCGCAGGTGCGCCCGCCCTTGCATCACCCGCACCCCCCGCGGCGTGTCATGCCGCCGCTGCCGCCACCGCTGCCGCCATGGTGCCGTGCCGCCGCTGTGCCGTAGCGCCGCTGTGCAGCGCGCCAGCCTGCCGAGCCGCCGTCGCCACCGCATCGCTGCGGCCGCGCCGGCTGGCTGCCAATAATATGGATACTCCACGGCCTGCGCGCCAGCGCGGCGCGCAGGCCGCTGGCTACTTCTTTGAATTGCGTGTTCTTGGTTGCCACTGGTGTCATGCATGCAGTCACGTTGACGACAATTTGCCGTTGTCGATGTTGTCGACATCGTCGTCGTCAGCCTGCAGATGGTGTGGCAGAGGCAGGCGACCAACTCTGACAGTGACAGCAGTGCAAGTGGTAGTACGCACACGCGGTGACGTCGCCAGCACAAATCTTGATGTACACGCACACCTGTGTGTCCCATCCGGTGTGTCATAGTGGTATCGTGCCGCGCCGCGGTGTCTGCCATCAACAAATCTTGCTGCAAATCTTCGTCTCACCGTCGTAGCCAGCAAGCGACGCTGCCTTGTCGACAGCCGACAGCAGGGTGACGCCAGCATCCACAAGTCATTGTCACCCGCGCCCAGAGGGTGAAGGTATCCGTTCAAGAGTGATATACCGCAGGGTGGCGAGGCTGCTGTCAAGTGACGAGTGAGCGTACCGCAGTGCACCCTGAGGGTCAGTAGTCACCTGGCGGTGGCCGACAACACGACACTATCTCAACCGGCAAGTGCGCCAGTGAGATCTACGCTCATCGGTAGTGGGGGCACCATGAAGGCAGTGCTGCCAACTAGCAGCAGTATGGCGGGGGCGATGCCGGTGAGCGCCCCCGGTGGTAAGGCTAGCGGCAGCGGCGGCGGCGGTTCTAGTACAGGTAAGCGCGCACCGTCCGCGGGCTGCAACTGGCAATGGTGGCTGTGTTGTGGCTGCTTTGGTGGCGGCGGCTCGCCTCGTGGGACGCCACCCGCGGCTGGGACGGCGTCGACGACAGGCACCTCGCGCCGCTGCGTGTCCGCCTCGCTGCTGCTGGTGCTGGGCACCGCCGCCAGCCTGCTGTGGATGCTGCGCAGCTCTGCAGCGCCGCCTACCGCACTGCGCCGCAGCGACCGGCCGGGTGGCGGCCTGCCACCAGCGGGCGGTGGCGGGTACATTGCTGGCGGTGGCTATATTGCCGGTGGGCGCGGCAGCGGCAGCAGCGCCGAGCGGCCAGCGCCGACGATTGGCCGGCGGCCGTGGTGCGCGATGGCGGATGTGGACAACCCGGACCGGCCGCCGGTCGCCACCCCGCTGGGGCCCAACACGCACCTGCTGTGTACACGGTGGGCGTCGTGCCCGGTGGTGGGCGACACCCACCCACTGACCCTGGCTGCACACCTGGCGTGCGAGGCGGATGTGCCACTGTTTGCCGTCGCCGTGCGCAACGACGACGTCACCCTGCTGACGCGGCACTGCTGCGGCACGGTGGCGGTGGAGGCGGCGCCGGCCACCGTGTTCCACCCCGGCGGCGGCCTGGTGGGCCACCTGTCGCGTGTAAATGCGGCCGACCCCATTGATGCGCTGTACGTGTATATCAACCCGCACGGCACGGCGCCGGCGTCGAGCAACGGCCTGGCAGACCTGCTGCGCGCCGCCGCCGCCACAGGCTCCCTCCTGCCCCTGCGGCAGCCCGACATGGAGGGGTACGTGCACGGCGTGCCGCTGCACATTGTGGCATCGCTGCACGAGTGGGCGGGCCTCGTGTCATCGCACCACACTACCACGGACGACGTGCCGTCCTCCATGGTGGGCAGTGCCGTGGACACGGCGCGCTGGGCGGGCGGCTTTGACGCGATGCTGGTGGGCTACTGGAACCCGGACGTGCGCGCGCCGTCCGCCGTGGCGGCGCGCGCCATCCGCGACCACGCTGCCGGCACCCTGCTGCCCATCCGCAGCTTTGTGCTGCGCCCCGCCGCCTCACGCAGTGAGTCGCGCGTCACGCTTGCCGCGCACGGCGTGTACCCTTCCCTCGGCTACGTGGACCACGCCGTGCTGGCGCTGGGCGCGGCGCGCCCTGCCATGCCCGTCCTGTTCATGGCGCCAGCCGCCACGATTGCGCGTGCGCTGGCAGAGGCAGACCGCCCGCCAGGCCTGTCCGCCGACCGCACCTCCCTTGCCACCGTGCTGGCGCCCGGCGACGGCGACGGCTCGTGGCGGCCGTACACCACTGCGGGCGACATCTCCACGCTCAACACCGCCTCCCTGGCGGACGGCGGTGGCGCCTTCCGGGTGGGCGTGGCGGCACTCACGCTGGCGCTCGCCAAAGACGCGGTACGCCGTGCCGGTGCTGCTTCCGCGGCGTGCGGTGGCATGGCCATTGACGCTGCCGCGGGGGCAGGCATGCTGGCGTACGCCGCCGCCGCCGCCGGCACCCACGTGCTCGCCTTCTCACCCAACCCTGCGTGCCAAGCCATCCTGCACGACGCGCGTGCCGCCAGCGGCAGCCCCGCGCTGGCCACCCTGCTGCATCCCCTGCCCTGGCTGCCGGCGCCTAATGCCGCCGCCGTGCGCATGCCGGCGACGCTGGCATGCGAGGCGGCTGCGACGGCGGCGCCCCTGGCGGCTGGCGGCGGCGCCGACACGGAGCAGGTGTGGTACTCCCGCGCGCCCGACGCCGTGGTGGCGCAGCTGGAGTTGATACTGCTAGCGGTGCGCCCGCCCTGCACGCCGCGTGTCGGCATCCCCATCCCCTTCCTGCGCGTGGGTGGCGACGGGCGGGAGGTGCGCGCGCTGGCAGGGCTGCAGCACACGCTGGCCTCCCTCCGCGTCCGCCGCATTCTGGCGCAGCTAGCGCCCGCGACTTGGGGCGGCGGCGCGGAGGACATGGACGCCGACATTGGAACCGTGTGTGACGCGCTGGCGCTTGTCACGCTGGCGAAGCCCGTCAACATCACTGCCACTGGGTTGGAGGACCGCGCCGCCGCCGCCGCCGCTGCTGCTGCCGCTGCCGGCGTTAAGCCCGTTGCTGGTGCGATGCTGGCGTCACTCACCCCCACCCCGCCACCCCTGCCGCCCACTACCTATGCCGTGTACGTGTATGACGGCGCCGACGCGCACGACGTGGTAGGCCTGCCCACCGGCGCTGTCATGGACCTCCAGCTTCCCCGCATCCCGCACTGCGACCTGCTGGCGGGCATCATCCGCCGTGCCGCCGCCTCCCGCCGCACCCTCCACATTGTGGCTGACCGCGTGGCGCCATCGTCGTGATGCACCCGTAGCCACCGCTCCCGCCGCCTGCCGGCACGCCGTCGTCGCCCCTTCGCGCGCCCTACAGGGGCGCGCACCGCGTCGCCGTGCGTGCCGTCCTGGCGTCGCAGCCTGGCTTTTTGTTCCACCCCTGTATGTGTATATCGGTATATCATAACCTAATGGCCGCTATGGCGCCAGTACCTTGTTTCAAACACGCTGGTTGAATCAATGGGTCGCACACACACGCAGACGTCGGGTACGGATGGGGGAGAAATGGGACTGGAGGCGGCAATCACATGTGGACGCAACGCTAATGCTAAAATGGGGGTGGTGGTGGCAGGTGCGGCAGCGGCGGCGGCGGTGGCAGCGGCATGGCAGCGCGTGAGATGCCGCCTGGCAGCGGCATCAAGCTGATGACCGGCCGCAGGCGCGCGCCACCCAGCGGGGCAAGCGGCGGCAGTACGCTCGGAGTGCCAGCTCCGGCGTACGCCGCTGCTGCAATGGGCGGCAACAGCGTCGGCGCCGCAGGTGGTGCCGCTGACGGCGGCGTGGATGGCAGCGGCGGCGGTGGCGGCAGTGACGCTACAACTACAGCAATCGCGGGAGGCATTGGCAGCGGCGGCGGGGGCAGCGCTATGGTCTGTCGTTGTGGCGACGCTTCCAACACTACTGAAGGGGGAGGTGGCAGCGTGCCGGGCCACATGGTCGGCGGTGACAATGCGTCGACGCCAGCAGCTGGTGGTGGTGGCAGCGCATCAACGCTGGCAGCCGGTGGTGGCAGCGCTACAACGCCTGTAGCCGGTGGTGGTGGCAGCGCCACAAACACCGGCGCAGCACGTGGTGACGCCGCCACAACACTAGCCACTGGGATTGGCGCACCGGCATGGGGATAATGCGGCGTCTCACCGGCATGGGTCACAGCATCCGCAGCCGGAGGTGTCGGGTCGTCCCCGTCACCTGCACGGACTGGCAGCAACAATGCGGCTTCAGCAACATCTCTGCCGCTTTCCACAATGACAGGCGCATGCATCCACGCGACGCCGCCGACAGGGTTGGCGGCGGGCGGCGCCTGGGACGACGCTCGACGCGGGCTCGTTGCAATACCGACACCCCGCGACTCGCCGTCACGACAACTGCTGTCTGCCTCCAGTGCCACAACAACCACCGCCAGTGCGGACGCGCTGTCCCGTCGGCCGGCTGCCACCAGGTTCCCTGCTGGCCGGCGGGCCACGGGCGCCACGCTGGCGCGCCGCATGGCAACCGGCGCCAACCGCGCACGCTCATCGCCGTCATCACCCCGCCCGCTACCCAAGATGGTCGCGCGGCGATGCTGCAGCAGCTGCGGCAACGTGGTGATGACTGCTGCAGCAGCAGAGTCGTCACCGCGCGTTGTGTCTGCTGCGGCGGTGGCAGCACCATCATCCGGCTTGCGCTCCACTGCGGCAGGCGTCGGGTCGTCATCGCTTCTACTGCGACTGCTCCTCCTACTGCCGCTGCTGTCACTGCGGCGGCGGTCCCTGCTGCTGCGTCCGCCGCCGCTGGACGATGGCGCACTGAGGCGGGTGGAGCGGAGTCGAGGCGGCACGGTGCTGCCCGACAATCGAGGCCGGGAGGCGGCGGCGACGGTGGCGGTTGGCGGACGGGGCGTGCCAAAGTGGCGCAGGAGGGCAAGGTGGTTGGCTGGCGGCGCTGCTGGAAGACCACCCCTGCGCACGTGCGGGGCAGACGCCGCCGACGCTGCTGCCGCCATGTCCACCAGGGCATACGACGCGCGGCGCATCCGCCTGCCAGCCTTGGCGGCGACGGCGACGGCAGCAGCGGTGGCAGCATCGCGCCTGCTCTGCAGCAGCGCCACCACGCGGTCGGCAACGCGCCCGCCCAGCTGGCGCAGCCATACCAGCACCAACACAAACACGGTGGTCATGTTCAGCAGGATGAGGCCCACCGTGATGCCCGTCGTCCAAGGTGTGCGGTCCAGCGTGCCGGCGATCGCCTGCGGCAACATGACGGTGGACACAGCGGCAGTGGCGTACAGCGTGACGAGCGCCAGCAGCTCCAAGCGGTTGAATTGGCGGTCGGCGTACGGCGAGTAGCGCTGCTGGATGACAATGAAGCCGGCAAAGAGGAGGACGGCGCCCACCACCTGGTAGAAGGGGTCCGCCACGATGGTGGCCAGCAGCACCACGCCCGCCTTGCGCAGCAACACGACCGCCTCCCACCACACAAACATGGTGGGTTTGTGCGTCGCCAGCGCGCACGCACGGCGCACAAACCGCTTGCGCGCCGCCTTGCGCCGCACCGTGCGCGCCTCGGCGTCAGGCAGCCGGTTCACGGCGCCAGACGCCACCGCCAACTCCGCAGGGTGCACCATGGGCGCCGCGGCGTCCAGCTCCTCCAGCAGGCTGTGCTGCGCGCCGTCGCCGGCGCGGTAGCCCTGGTACAGGAAGCCGTAGGCGCTAAAGAAGTGCGGGTCGGTCAGCTGTGCCGGCGTCATGCGCGCCAGGATGCGGAAGACGGTGAGCGGCACGCCGGCACCAAACACGACGAGCACGACGATGGCGAGCGTAGCAGCGAGCGCTTGCTCGCCCTCGTAACACGCCACCGCCAGATCGCTGGTAAGCCACCAGTGGCCGTCGATGGCGGTGGGCGTGCATGCCATGACGCGGAGGGAGGCGGACACGATGGGCATGTACGTCAGCATGAACATGAACATGAGCACCGCCGTGTGCCGCCGCTGTGCCAGCCAGTCCGCCATGGCGGCGCGCCACGCGCCCGCGTCAAACGCCACTCGGCGGCGAGAAATCTGGCAGGCGCGCGCGGCGGTGAGGGCAGCCACGATTGCGACGCTGCCGGCGGCAGCCACGGCGGGCAGGGACACGGTGGAGATGTAGCGGCCCAGCATGCTCCACTGCAGCAGGCACTGCACCGTGCCGGACGACAGCGGCGACTCGGACGCCGAGTCGGTCCACCCCATGGCGGAGCGGAAGAGGTGCGTGCCGCCAGCCTTGAACACCTGCAACAATGACAGCGCCTGCAGGAAGCCCAACAGCAGCTTTAACGCGACGGCGGCAGGGTTCACGCCTGTTTGCGTGCGCTTGCGCAGTGCAATGAACGCCAGGAAGGCGACAAATGCGACCACCAGGCCGCCCAGGTACACCGCCGACTGCAACGACGTCCAGCACGGGCGGCACACCTTGCCCATGACGCCGTACCCTGGCTGGCACACGCCACACAGCGGGCCGCCGTACCCCTCAGCGCAGCCGTAGCCCTCCGCCGCGGCGTTCAGGGTGCACGCCTCCGTGTTGAAGCACTCCAGCAGCAGGGAGGCAGGGCCAATGGGAGTGCTGCGCTCGTTCACGGGCCGGAAGTAGTTGGGCAGCAGGGTCAGGTGCCCATCTTCGCACACCGCGCCCGCTGCAGGGCACGCTATGCACTCTTGCTCGTTGTTGCCGCGCGTGAAGGTGCCGACCCCACACTTGCTGCAAAACAGTCCCGCAGGCACCTCGCCCGCCCTGCATGGCAGCATCTGCACCTCCAGGTCAGCGCCGCCTGGCAGCCGCAGCGCACCCAGCCAGCATGCGGCGGCGAGGTTGTACGACGCGCCCCGCACGCCCACCACCGACATGTCCAGGAACGCTTGCTGCCGCCCGTCGCTGCCCGGCACGGCCACCGAGTCCGCGTTTTGTACGAACGCCTGCTGCGACGTGCCATTGACCACCACGAGCGTCACGCAGTGCGTGTCTGGTGGCACGGCGCCGCTTGCGTTGCAGGCGGCGGCAGCGGCGGCTGGCGAGCTGTCTGTCGCAACCCCCAGCGTCCAGGGCGGCACGCGACCTCCCTCGTCAGTAACGGGTGCCGCCGGCGGGCCTGTCACCCCCGTCAGGTCCCGCACCGGCACCGACCCCCCGGACGGCGGCGGCCCGTCCCCATCCCCCCGCGCGCACGTGGCGCGGCGGGGGCAGGGCGGGGGGGGAAAGGGGGCCACCACCCGAACTGCCGGGAACACAACGGCGTGGCTGGTAGCATTGGGCTCACGGTCGTCGGCGGGCATTGCCAGGGTGGCAGCCCCTGACACGCATGTCAGCTGGCATGTAAACCCGGGTGGTGGGGCCATGGGGGTGAGACTGTTTGCATGTACCACGGCAAGCGCCAGCGGTGGGTCCAGGTACACTGGCACGGTGCCGTCGGAGGGCAGGAAGTCGGCGGGCAGGGCGCCGGCGGGCGTCAATGCTAGCGGGGTGGCAAGGAGCGTAAACGTGGGTGACATCACGGTGCGCAGCCACAGGGTGCACACCAGGGTGGCAACCAGGGAGGCGCCAGGGGACCCTGACACGGCAATAACCACCGGCGCAAGCAGGCTGCCGTTAGACGCCACGTCATACACGGCGGCCAGCGCGGCTTGCGTGAACTGCAGTGACGCTGCGTCGCCAGGCGTGGCGGCAGCTGCCACCAGGCGGCAGGTCGCTGCCGCGCTCGCCAACGCCGCCGGCGCGCCGTTGTACACCACCGCGCCTGCAGCGTGTGCCACCTCCGCCAGGAACAACTCTCCCGGCGGGTCAGCCACGGCCACGCGGGCGGGGGCCGCCCCAATGGCAATGGACGGTAGGCGCACGCGCTCCCCCGTGGGCGCCCACGTGCACTCGCCCGTCACGACAGCCGTCTCACCCCACGCCGCGGCAGAGAGGGACAGGTCGGCGGCTATGAAGTCAAGACAGTGCGTGACGGTCACGAGACTGCCGTTGGCGACAGATAAAACCAGGTCACTGGCGCCGGGCGTGCAGGTGCCAGCAAACGTGAGCGCGACCTGCGACACGGCAGGTGATGGCGCAGATGACAGTGGCGACCCAGGCGGCGGGCCAGCGCCCAGGAACACCGCGCCAATGCAGCTCAGCAACCCGCCTACACTCACAGCTGCCGTGGCATTCCGAGCGGCATCCATGGCGGCGGCATCGACGCCCGCCGCCGCGGCGGGTGACAGCACCCACACCGCTGACAGCGCGATGGGAGGCAGCGGGGTGGGTGGTAGGGGGGAGTCAGTCAAGGCGCTCACAGCAAGCGGCGGTGCGGTGGCATTCGAGTGCCAAGCCGCCGCCAAGCGCGGGAGGGTGTATGGCAGCCCGGCGGCAGTGACAGACACCGCGCCATTGTTGTCCGCGCAGGTGGCAATCACGACGCCACCCTCGCCGCCGCCGGCGCTCACACCAGCGGCGTCATACAGCAGGGTTGCCGTCGGTGTGGCGGCGCCCACCGTCACCCGCAGCGTGATGGTGCCGGTGGTGGCCGCGTCGACGGCAACTGCGGGGCCGACCCCAGCGGCAGCGCCGGCTGGCAGGGTGAAAGTTGGTGTGGTAGTGGTGTTTACTAGCGACAGCCAGCAGCTGCCTGACCCCGCGCCCTCCACACGCAGCCGGAGCGGCGGCACCAGCGGTGCCAGTGACGCGCCAGTCCGTCCTGATGGCGCAGCAACCCGAACCACCGGCGGCACCTCCGCCTCATCCCACCGCAGCTGCAGCGCAGACACGTAGCTGATGTTGTGCGGCGTGGCAAGTGGCACGCCAGCGGCGTTTACCACCGACACCGGGACGGTTGGGTAACCAAGGCGGGAGAGAGGCGGCGGCGGCGCGGTGCACACCAGTGTGGCATTCCCCAGCGTGGTGACATCGGTGCACGGCAGGTCGGCAATGCTCACTGCCAGCAACGACCCATGGCATGCCGCCGCCGCGCCAGCGGGCGTGGGGCTGCAGGCGGCAGCGGGGAAGAGGGCAGCTTGCAGTGTAAACGACACGCGGGTGTTGCCCTGCACCAGGCCGGGCGCAACAGACAGCAGGCGGGGCGCACCAAGCAACGTCACACCAGCGGCACCATCGCGCATGACCACGCTTCCACCGCGCCAGGTCACAGTCGGGACGACGGTGGAGGTGCCGGGTGCGCAAGCCGTCGCGCGCCAAGACTCACACACCGCGGTGTCATCGCGCAGCACGGTGACGCGTGTGCAGGGGTACGAGCCAACCACCGCGGCTATCAACCGTGGCGAAGCGGGCGAGCCAAACCCCGTGCCGCGCAACGTGAAGTTCCACTCCGCGGTGGGGCCGCCAGGCAGGCACGCCACCATAGTTGGTGCAATGGACGCCAGCGTCGGCGGCAGGAACGCCAAACTATTGCAACTACTGCTACTGCTGCTGCCGCTGGCGTTGTGCGCCCCCGCCACGCTCAGCATATTGCCGCCTCCTATCGGTAGGCCCACACGCACCCGCTTATCAATACCGTCGCTTACTGCGCCCGGTCCCACGCCGCCTGCGCGGCATGCAACCACACCGGCGGCAGGCGTGACGTAGCATGACGGCGGCGCCGCGCCAACCCACGTCGCGCTGCCATTCCAGCACGACGGCACCGCGTCTGCCGGCCACGCAGAGCGCGGCGGCAGGGGGCGGGACAGCGTCGCCAGTGCGCGGTTGCCGCGGCGGTCCAGGTTCAGAGCCGTGGTGGCAGCGACGGAGGCAGACAGGAGAGTGAGCTGCGGCCGGCGCACAGAGGTAGCCAGCGCGGCGCCAAACGACACGGGCGTCGTCCCGATGGCAAAGGTGGCAAGCAGCTCCAGCGGGGTGTCAAACGCTGCGGTGGGCAGTCGCCACGGCGTACATGTAACACTGTCGTTGCCGGCCACCACTACGTTGCTGCACGGCAGTGGAGCATTGCCAGGTGCGGCTGGCAGCGTCAAGTACACGGCGGTCGGGCGCGCAACGCCGATGGAATCACCGGTGACCGTAAGCGTGTCGCCGTACGCCGCCCCGCTGTTGACAGCTAATGGCGCCACGCTGCAGTCGTGCGGCAAGAGTGCGGGCTTTGCGACCGTGTACCAATAACTACCCACGCTGACATTGAACGTTGCGGTAGACCAGTACAGCGTGGCTGCCGGCACTGCGGCAGTCAGGAAGGTGTCATTAACGACCGTCAGCGGCGCCGAGGCGCCTCCCATCGCAGCGACCGGGTTGGATGACACGCTCGGTACACCGCCTTCATACAGCCGGTAGCCCTGCCCTCCAAACCCCAACTGCCCGCTGCCGCCCGGCCGCGGTGGCGGCACTAGGGCCAGACGGTTCACCTGGAACACGGCAGGTGAGGTGGACGGCGTGCGCGTCTGCGTCTGCGTGGGTGTGGCTGTCGGCGACTTGGACGGCGTCGACGTCTGCGTCACCGTCTTGGAGGGCGTCGACGTCTGTGTCACCGTCTTGGACGGCGTCGGCGTCACGCTGGTGGATGCCGTTCGCGACGACGACGACGTCCATGACGGCGTCCATGACGGCGTGGGGGTTCTAGTGAGCGTGGGGCTGGGTGTCGGTGATACCGTGGCCGACCGCGACGGTGTGATGGACGGGGATGCGGTGCGGGACGTCGACGCGGTCCGGGACGGCGATGCTGTTGGGGTTCTGGTTTTTGAGCTGGTCGGCGTGCCGCTGGGGGAGGGGCAGCACTCCTGCGCCGTGGCAGTGAACACGTAATGGCACTGCGGCGACTCAACCGCAGAGGCAAGTGCACCTGTGGAGGCGCCGCAGGTCAGCGTCAGCACTGAATTGCGGGTGCCACCGACAGCCGCGCACAAATCGTGGGGCGCCCCATTGGTAAACGTCTCCGTGTAGGTCACCGACCCCGCGCCGTTCACAGTAAATGTGCGACTCGCACTGGTACCGCAGTTTGTTGTCCCTGATTGTGTCACTCCTGAGCCCGTCACTACGCTGTATGTAAACATGCCGCCGGCGCCAGTGTAGGTGCGCCCCGCCACGTCTGCGATAGTAAATGCCGCGCTTGGTACCAGCGGAGTAGCAAGCAGCGCAGCGCATGCTATTGTTATTGACAGCACCAGCCAGTCTTGCCGCTGCCGCCGCTGCTGATTCTGTCGCCAGTGGTGCCGCCCCTGCTGTCTCCGCCAGCACCTCCACCTGCCTCCGGCGGCGGCGGCAGTGCCAGGTGCGGCCCTTCCCCTCGCACCTGCCGCCATGCTGCCCGTGGCACAGCGGCGGTCAGTAGCGGCGGCTTCTTGCGTGCCCGTGGGCACCCACACCCCTATACCCGCACATGAGGGGCTCCCAGACCCGGCGGCAGAACCGCGGCGGCGTGGTGGATAAACCGGCAGCAACAACCGACAGATTCACGGCATGTCAGCGGCCGCCGGCATTGGACCAAAGACAGATTACTTGTCGACCGCCGTGCCGTGTTGATGGCGCCGCTAGCTGACGGTGGTGGCGTGGCTACCGTGCACACAGCGGCACAACATGTGTTGACACTCCGCGTTGTTGTCGTTGTCACAGTGGTTACACAATGCACCATGAAGCTAACGGCGTGCGATATCGGGGCAACGCGGGGCACACAACACATCGCTCAAATACTACAAATACTGGCAGCTGCGGCACACCCACTATGCCCGGGCCGGTGACCATTGGTACCGGTACCATGTGCGTGATTAGCCGCCTGCGCTGCCGCGTGTTGGAAGTTTGACGCGGCGGCGTCGCTGTGCAGTTGGAAGTTCAAAGAGCGAGCTGCAGGTGACAGCCTGATAAAGCCGGCCACGAACCATTCCCGTGCTGCTGCTGCTGGTGTTGGGCGGGCGACGACCAGGCCGCTGTGCGCGCGTGCGGCGGGTCGGTGCAGCGTGGCACACCCCGGGCGGTCATTGTCACTTGTTGGGGGGTTGGTTGCACGTCCCTCCCTGCACCGCACCGGCGCTGGTTGTCAGCTTTGACGCGTCACTCGCCGCTGCTGGCCTGGTCTGCCACACACGCCACCTCCTCCCTCCTCCTACTCCTCCTCCTACTCCTCCTTCTCCTCATCTCCACTCCCCCTCCCTCCCTCCCCTGCCTCCCTCCTCGCCGTCGGCACTTCCACACACTCCTGCCCTCACGCCGCCTGCCCCTCCTCGTCGTCCCTCCCGACGGCCTTGCCCGTCATCCACCGTCCGCCGTCGTCGGTCCACCACCACCAGCACCAGCACCAGCACTCCACGGCGGACCAGCCTGGTCGCCCGCCCCCTCTTGTTGTGCTTCCCCGGCAGCCGGCATGGCTGACCACCGCGGCCGTCGCGGCGGCGGCGGCGGCGGCGGTGGCGGTGGCGGCGGTGGCCGGTCTGCTGCGCCGCCGCCGCTGCCGCCAGATGATGGCAAGCGGCGAGGTGGTGCCGGAGGCGGAGGTGGCGGCGGTGGCGGCGCTGGTGGCGGCGGCGCAAGTGGCGGCGGTGGCGGCGGCGGTGCCAAGTCGACGCTGGATGTGGAGAAGACTGTTGTCAAGTTCAAGGTGCGTGGGACAGCAGCAGCGGAGAAACAGGAGCAGAAACAGGAGCAGCGACGTACAACAGCCTGCACTACCGTTGACAC
>Ga0066256_1001902_pt2 | contig 13070 bp, 11 predicted proteins | sample ThiBio_1000_biof_FD_87107 | JGI IMG/M metagenome (GOLD analysis project Ga0066256, IMG submission 87107) | Wastewater bioreactor microbial communities from Cape Town, South Africa - Thiocy_expt_1000_biof (version 2) | ecosystem: Engineered > Bioreactor > Thiocyanate-remediating >...
GGTCAGCAGGGTACGATGAGCATGTGGGTCCAGCTTGACGCTCTTGGCCGGCGCAACCAGCTTATCGAGGGCCCGAACAATGGCGGAATGGAGTTCCAGTACCGGAACAACACCAACGGCCAGTTCTACGGATCGACTAACGGCGCCGATAGCGACAACTATGCGATCCAGAGCGGTGGGGCGAACGGCTATGCTGGCGGCTGGACCAACGTCCAGTATGTCTGGGATTTCGAGAGCGGCGGCTCCGGCCGTTATCTGAAGATCTATGTAAACGGCGCCGAGGTGAGCTACCTCAGCGCTACCTACGACGCGCTCCTGCAGAACTGGGCCCATGCGCTCGATACGACCGGCGGAACGTTCTTCCTCGGCCGTGATCCGGGCGATGCAACCCGCATGCTGGACGGCAAGATCGACGATCTCGCGATCTTCAACACGGCTCTCGATCAGACGCAGCTCGACGCGGTCCGGACGGGCTCCGTTGCGATTGACACGACGAACTACAACTCTCTCGTCGCCTATTGGAATTTCGAGAGCGTTGATGGCACGACGGTCCATTCGGTGGGTGGCACCAATGTCGACATCGAGCTGCACTCGATGAAGGAAGATGTTGGCGCTGTCATCGCCGTCAAGGGAAGCGGGGACGACACTCAGATCATCGGCAACGAGTTCGATGTTAATGATCCGAAGCTTATTACCAGTGGCAATGAGCGCATCGGCGGCACCGGAAACGACAATATCCTCGACGGTGGCGCCGGAATCGACCTGCTCGACCTGTCGCGGGCGACCGGGCCGGTGACGTTCACGCTTGTCCAGAGCAGTTCCGACACGACCGTCGACCTGACGTCCGTGGGGCTGGGTATAGATACCTACCGCAACTTCGAGGGTGTGGTGGGCTCCGACTTCGACGATGTGCTGACCGGCTCGTCCGGCAACGACATCCTCGCCGGCGGCGCGGGGCTGAACACGCTGACCGGCGGCAGCGGGGCGGATACGTTCGTGATCGATCCGTCCGCGCTGACCGAGGTCGGGCTGGTCGACGTCATCACAGACTACAGCCAGTCCGAAGGCGACAAGATCGATCTCGGCGACCTGCTCGAGACGGCCTTCGGCCATGCGGCGTCGGCGACCGACGTGGCGGACAACGTCCATCTGGTGCAGACCGGCGGCAACACAAACGTGGTGGTGGACACCAATGGTGCGGCCCCCGGCGGCGACGTGATCGTGGCGACGCTGAACGGCATCCACAACACGGTGTCCGTCCTCTACGACGACACCCACCAGACGAACGTCACCCATCCGTGACGATCCGGCCCGCGCTTCGGCGCGGGCCGCTTTCTTCGAGCGCTTGGCGGCTCCGCTCTTCAGGCAAGGGCGGGGCCGTCTGCCTGTCGGCCGCGGCGCAGCATGGCGGCCAAGCCTTCCATCCCGGGCCGAAACGCTCTAAAGCAACACCCGTGGGTGAGGCATTTCTCGGCATGAGCGGATTTGGATCGATCGCGGCGCGGCTTCCGGCACTGCTGCCTTGGCGCTCGCCGGCATTTCTCGCGCGCGCCTGCGTGGCCCTCGGCTTCGCCGTGCTGCTCGCCGCCTGCCAGGCGACCAGCACCGAGGAGGTGTTGAAGGTCGAGCCCAAGCTTCCCGCGCCGGCGCAGGAAACCGTCGGCACCGGGCCGACGATGATCGCCATGCTGCTGTCGCGCAACGGCGCCGAGCCGCTCGCGGGACGGGCGCGCGACGATTTCGAGGCCGCCAAGCTCGCCATTGCCGACCTCGGCGGCGGGACGGTCCGGCTGACCGCCTACGAGACAGGCGGCGACCCGGCCAACACCCGCTTCATGGCCGAGCAGGCGATCGCCGCCGGGGCGCGGCTGATCGTCGGGCCGATCGACACGGCGAGCCTCGCGCAGGTCGCGGCGATCGCGCCGAAGGGACGCCCGCCGGTTCTGGCGCTGACCGGCAGCGGCGGCCGGCCGGGCGGCGTCTTCGCCTTCGCCAGCGACGCGGTCGACAGCGCGCTCGAAGGCGTCCGCGCCGCCGTCTCGGCCGGCCAGTCGCAGGTCGTGCTGCTGCTGCCGCAGGGTTTTTCCGACGCCGACCGCGCGCGGCTTGCCGCCGGCGTGGCCGGGCTCAAGGGCAAGCTGCTCGGCACCGTGTCCTATCCGCTCGAGGCGGCGGCCATGCCGGCCGCGCTCAAGGCGCAGCAGCCCGCCTTTGCCAAGGCCACGACCGCGGTCATCTTCGGCGACGGCGCCGCGCCGGCCCAGGTCGCCCGCGCGCTGATCTCGGGCGGCTTCGGCGTCACGATCACCACGCTGGTCGGCAATTCGTCATGGCAGCGCGAGATCTATGCCGATTCCGTGCTGGACGGCGCGCTGGTCGCCCTGCCGGACCAGGACAGCCTGGCGCAGATTTCCAGCCGCTATGCCGCCGCGGCCGGTCGGCCGCTGTCGGTCGAGGCCGCGCTCGCCTACGACGCGGTGGCGCTGGGCGCGGGCCTCGTGCGTGCCCGCGGCGCCGACGCCATCACCTTGCAGGCGCTGACGGCCGACACCGGCTTCCGCGGCGCGGCCGGCCTCTTCCGCCTGCGCAAGGACGGCTCCGTCGACCGCCGTCACACGGTCTACCGCATCGAGGGCGGCAAGCTGAACGTCCTGCAGGGGCAGGGCGACGGCTTCTGACCGCTGCCGGCGGTTCTCTTCTGCATGATCCGGGGGAAAGGCGGCCCGCCCCCCCCCCCCGCGGCCCCGACGGCCAGAACCCCCGCCCCCCCCCAGCCCCCCCGCACGGCGCGGGTGTCGCTGTTCTGCCCCCTCCGCCGCCGCGCGCGGGGGGGGGTCGATTCGAGGGGATGGGGGATCCGCCTTACCGCCCCCGCGCGCCCGCCCGCCCTCAGCGCCCCCCCGGACTCGGGGGGCGCGGAGACCGCGCATTCCGACGAATGGGGCCGCCCGTATAAAGCGAGGATCAGCGAGCTGCGTGCCACCAGCTCGTTGACGTAGCGGATCAGCGTCGCGTTGCCGGTCATCGAGGCGAGCAGCGTGTGGAATTCGCCGGCGAGGCGGATGGAGGTGGCCTGATCGTGCCCGCGCGCGGCCTCCTCGGCGCCGATATGGTCGAGGAGCTGCTGCTCCTGCTGCGCGCCGAGCTGGCCGGCCAGCGTCTCGACAACCAGCCGCTCCAGCGCCAGCCGCGTGGTGAACAGGTCGCGGCCCTCCTCGAGGCTCGGCCGGGCGACGACCGCGCCCTTGTTGGGCCGCATCTCGACCAGCCCTTCCTCGCTGAGGCGCACCAGCGCCTCGCGCACGAGGGTGCGGCTGACGCCCAGCCGCTCGCCGATCGAATCCTCCGGCAGCTTCGAGCCGGGCGCCAGCGCCTGGTCGAGGATCGCGCGTTTCAGCGCCCGGTGCACCGCCTGCGCCCTCATTCCCGACTTGGCCGAAATTCCGCGCATGTGGCGCCTCGGATGGCATGCAAAACCGGCCCGCCTATTGTCTACAATCGGGCCCGCGAACCTAGCCGCGATACGCATTCGATTGCAACCCCGCGCCGCTCCGCATGGCCTATCGATAGCGCGAAATCCGGCTTGCGCATACACAAATTGTATGCTGTCGTAATCAATATCGCATGCAGAAATGCCGCACATAAGGGGAATGGCACGCATGCTCGCATTCGACGACAGGCAGATTTTCGCATCGCCCCCGGCTTTGGCCGGGACGCGCGGGGCGCGTGGCCATGTACGGCTGCGCGCCGCGGCCACCCGGGCGTGGCGCGATGCATCCGAAAGGGTTGCGGCATGAATTCCGGGGGCGATCCCTTCGACGCGGTGGACTTCGACTTCAGCCGGCTGGGGGAGCGCGAGAAATACAAGCTGCTGATCGGCGCCGTGGTGCCGCGCCCGATCGCCTGGGTGACCACGGTCGACAAGGCCGGCCGCGTCAACGCCGCGCCGTTCAGCTTCTTCAACTGCCTGTCGGCGGAGCCCGCGATCCTGGCGCTGGGCGTCGAATACCGGCCGAGCGGCTTCTCCAAGGATACCGGCCGCAACATCCGCGACACGCAGGCCTTCACCGTCAACATCGTGTCCGGCGCGCTGATGGACGCCATGAACGTCACGGCCGTGCCGTTCGACGCCGGCGTCGACGAGCTCGCCCATGCCGGGCTGCGGACCCGGCCCGGCGTCAAGGTGCCGTCGCCGGCGATCGCCGAATCGCCCGCCGCCTTCGAGTGCCGCCATCACGTCACGCTGTCGATCGGCAATTCGCGCGAGATCATCCTGGGCGAGGTCGTCTACGCGCACCTGCATCGCGGCATCGTCAACGAGAGGCTGCATGTCGACCATGTCGGGCTCGACGCCATCGGGCGCATGGGCGGCCACGGCTACGCGACGACGCGCGACTATTTCGAGCTGCCGACCATGACGGTCGAGCAATGGGAAAAGGAAACGAGGCCCGCGAGCGCCGCAACCGCGAGGTGAGGCGACCCGCGGGGAGGGCGATGCGATGCGGCGGCCGCGTCCATTCACGAACCACAATAAAAGAGGGAGAACTGAGATGAGATTGCATACCGGATCGGCCCCGGGGCCCGCTGCGGCGGCGCGCCCGGCCGCCGCCCCGCACTGACCGGCGCCGCCGGCGATCCTTTCGAGCTTTCACGTATCCGCCAATCCAGAGGATGCAGTCATGATGAAAACCCTACTCAAGCGGACCAGCGTCGCGGCGATCATCGCGGCGACCATGGCCTTCGCCTCCTACGGGCTGTCCGGCACGAGCGCCTTCGCCGCGTCGGACGGCAACACCGCGGTCGTCATCGGCGCGCGCATCGTGCCGGAGACCATCGACCCCGCGCACGCCTCGAACGCCAACAACGACTTCTACATCGCCGCGCTCTACGACCGCCTCGTGCGCTTCAGCCCCGAGGGCAAGCTGGAGCCGGCGCTGGCGACGGAATGGAAATATGCCGCCGACGCCAAGTCGCTCACCCTCACCATCCGCGGCGACGCCGTCTTCCATTCGGGCAACAAGCTGACGGCCAAGGACGTCGCCTATTCGCTCGACCGGCTGGCGGCCATCGGCGCCGGCTCGGGCGGCCTGATCGCCGACTATGACGGCTCGGACGTCTCCGGCGACCAGATCACCATTCGCCTCAAGCGGCCGAACCTGAACTTCCTCGGCGCGCTGAGCACGATCTACGTCGTCGATTCGCAGGTCGTGGCGCAGCAGGAAGGCAGCGACCACGGCCAGCGCTGGCTGAGCACCAACGAGGCCGGCTCCGGCGCCTACACGCTCAAGGGCTACAACGCCAACCAGCAGGTGCAGTTCGCCCGCTTCGACAAGCACTGGTCGAAGGCCGAGGCGCGCCCGACCGAGCTCACCATCCGCATCATCACCGAGGCGAGCGCCATCCGCGACGAGCTCAGGGCCGGCGGCATAGACCTCGGCGTCGGCGTGCCGGCGATCGACCTGCAGGCCTTCGAGAGCGACGCCAACTTCACCGTCCAGAGCCTGCCCTCGACCCGCGTCACCATCGGCGCGATGAACATGCAAGGCAAGGTCACCAGCGATCCGCGCGTGCGCGAGGCCATCCAGCTCGCCTACGACCAGAAGGGTCACATGAAGGCCGCGCTCGGCGGCTACGGCCAGATCGCCACCTCGCTGGTGCCGGCGGCCATGGCGTGCCGCGTCACCATCGAGCCCTACGCGCCCGACCTGGAGCGCGCCAAGAAGCTGGTCACCGAGGCCGGCGCGGCGGGCGCCACGCTGCGCATCGCTTACCAGCCGGTGATCCCCGAGCAGCGGGTGGCGGGCACGCTGCTCGAGGCCAACCTGCGCCAGATCGGCTTCAACGTCGAGGTGACGCCGGTGACGTTCTCGCAGTATCTCGGCCTCATCAAGTCGGCCGACACGACGCCGGACGTCGCGATCCTGTGGGATCTGGCGCCCTATCCGTCGATCGGACCCATGCTGGCCCGGACCTGGGGCGGCGACCGCGTCGGCGTCTCCAACTTCGCCCGCTACGCGAACGCGGAAGTCGACAAGCTGCTGGCCGACGGCCTGTCGCAGACCGACCCCGACAAGGCCTGCAAGGACTACGAGCAGGCGCAGGAGCAGATCATCAAGGACCGGCCGGCGATCGTCATCGCCTATCCGGCGGTGGTGCAGGTCTACGACAAGCGCATCGCGGCGATCCCCTATTCGCCCGTCGCGCCGACCTTCGACCTGTCGCTGCTGACGCTCGCGAAGTAAACCAAGCGAAGGGGCGGGGCCAGGCTCCGCCCCCAACTCGCCGGAGGACGGGATGGCCCACTATGTGCTCCGCAGGCTGGCGCTCGCGGCGTTCGCCCTCTGGGGCGTGGCGACGCTCGTCTTCCTGATGTCGCGGCTGATCCCCGGCGACATCGCCGCGGTGGCGGCCGGGCGCCTGGCGACGCCGGAGCAGGTCGAGCAGATGCGCGTCACGCTCGGCCTCGACCGGCCGCTCGTCGTCCAGTACGCCGACTACCTGCTCGGCGCGGTCACCGGCGATTTCGGCGTCTCGGCCTACACCCACCGGCCGATCGTCGAGGAGGTGGCCGAGGTGCTGCCGAGCACCGTCCAGCTCGTCCTCATGGGCATGTTCATCACCGTCGTCGTGGCGCTGCCGCTCGGCATCTGGGCGGCGCTGAGGGAAGGGCGTGGCGCCGACGCCGCCATCCGCATCCTGCTCGTGCTGAAGGGCGGCATTCCGGTTTTCTGGCTGGCCATCGTGCTGCGCTGGGTCTTTGGCTCCATCCTCGGCTGGTTCCCGATCACCGGCGAGAACAGCATCGGCGGCGCTCCGCCCGACGTCACCGGCTTCACCATCCTCGATTCCCTGCTGTTCGGCTCCTTCGCCAATCTGCGGGATTCGGTCAGCCACCTGTTCCTGCCGGCGCTGGCGCTGAGCGCCCCCTTCATCTCCACCCTGGCGCGCAACGTGCGCTCCAACATGCTCACCGCCATGCGCTCCGACTACATCACCTTCGCCGTGTCGAAGGGCGTGCCGCCCGGCCGCGTGGTGATGCGCCACGGCTTCCGCTCGGCCTTCGGCTCGACGCTCACCATCTTCGGCCTGCAGTTCGGCTGGATGATCAGCGCCGCCGTTCTGGTCGAGACCGTGTTCGCGCTGCAGGGCATCGGCAGCCTCATGTACAAGTCGATCGTCAACCACGACACCTTCGCCGTGCTCGGCTCGGTGATGGTGATCGGCTTCGTCTTCGTCTTCACCTCGCTCGTGGTCGATCTGCTGCACATGCTGCTCGACCCGCGCGTCCGCACCGCGCAACTGGCCCGCGCATGACGATCGACAACGCCCCCTTCGACCGCGTCTCCTTCGTCGGCGTGCTCTCGCGCCGGCTGTTCGGCCGCGGCGGCCCGGTCGTCGATCGGCTCGCGCTTGTGATGGTCGGCATCCTGCTCGTGCTGGCGGTCGTCGGCCCGTGGCTGGCGCCGCACGATCCCTATGCGGTCGACCCGATCGCCTCGCTGGAGCCGCCGGGCGCCGCCTACTGGCTCGGCACCGACGACACCGGCCGGGACGTGCTGTCGCGGCTGCTCGCCGGCGCGCCGCTGACGATCCTGTCGGCCGTGGCGGTCGTCGTCGGCTCGACGATCATCGGCGTCTTCGTCGCCAGTGTCGCGACGCTCGCGCCGCGCTGGCTCGACGACGCGCTGATGCGCTGCACCGAGATCTTCCTGTCGATCCCGTCGCTGGTGCTGGCGCTCGGCCTGACCGCCGTGCTTCGCCCGTCGCTGACCTCGATCATCATCGCCATGGTGATGGCGCTGTGGCCAGCCACCGCCCGCATCACCCGCAACATCCTGCGCGAGACGATGACGAGCGCCTATGTCGAGGCGGCCAAGATCATGGGCGTGTCGCGCCTGCGGCTGATGCTGCGTCACGCGCTGCCGAACTCGCTCGACGCCATCTATGTCCATGCCAGCATGGAGCTGTCGGGCACGCTCGTGATGAGCTCGGGCCTGGCATTCCTCGGCGTCGGCGCGCCGCCGCCGAGCGCCGACTGGGGCTCGATGATCGCGCAGGGGCAGGACTTCATCACCACCGCGTGGTGGATCTCGCTGTTCCCCGGCCTCGCCATCACGGTGGCCGCGCTCGCCTTCGGCCTCGTCGGCGACGCCATCCGCCGCATCAACGACCCGACCTCGGGGAGGGCGCAATGACGGACGGGGCCGCGCCGCTGCTCGAGGTCGAGCGGCTGAGCATCGCCGTCCCGGCCGGCCGGCGGATCGACGGCGCGAGCGCCGGCGACCTGACGCTGGTCAGCGACGTCTCCTATGCGATCCGGCCGGGCGAGCGCGTCGCGCTGGTGGGCGAGTCCGGTTCCGGCAAGTCGCTGACGGCGCGCGCCATCCTGCGGCTCGATCCCGGCCTGCGGCTCTCCGGCTCGATCCGCTGGGACGGCCGCGAGCTGGTCGGCGCGCCGGAGCCGGTGCTGCGCCGCATCCGCGGCGACGACATCTCGATGATCTTCCAGGACCCGATGACGGCGCTCAACCCGGTGCTGACCATCGGCGAGCAGGTGGCCGAGCCGCTCACCGTGCGCGGCGTGCCGAAGAAGGAGGCGCTGGCGCGCGCCGCCGAGATGCTGGACTGGCTGCGGGTGCCGCGGGCGAAGGAGCGGCTGCGCTCCTATCCGGGCGAGTTCTCGGGCGGCATGCGCCAGCGCGTCGTCATGGCGGCCGCGCTGATCGGCCGGCCGCGGCTGCTGATCGCCGACGAGCCGACCACCGCGCTCGACGTTCGGGTGCAGGAGCAGGTCCTCGACCTGATCGTCGAGCAGTCGAGCGAGCTCGGCCTCGCCGTGCTGTTCATCACCCACGACCTGTCGATCGTCGCCGGCCTCGCCCACCAGGTGATCGTCATGTATCGCGGCGAGTTCGTCGAGAAGCGCGACGTCGACGGGCTGTTCGCCTCGCCGCGCCACCCCTACACGCGCGGCCTGATCGGCTCGATCCCGCGGCTGACCTCGGACCCGTCGGTGCGGCTCAGCACCGTCGACGAGTACATGGCCCGCAACGGGGGAGCGGCCGATGAGTGAGGTCCTCATCGAGGTCGCGGGCCTGACCAAGCGGTTCGGCATCCTGAGCGCGCTCGACAACGTCTCGTTCGAGCTCAGGGCAGGCGAGGTGCTGGGCCTCGTCGGCGAATCCGGCTCGGGCAAGTCGACCGTCATCCGCTGCCTCGTCGGGCTCGCGCAGCAGACCTCCGGCCGCATCGCCTATCGCGGCATCGACCTCGCCGCCGCCACGGCCGCCGAGCGCCGGCAATACCGGCGCGACGTGCAGATGATCTTCCAGGATCCTTATTCGAGCCTCGACCCGCGCATGACGGTCCAGCAGATCCTCGAGGAGCCCATGCTCGTCGTCGGCGGCTTCTCGGCGCGCCAGCGGCAGGAGCGCATCCTCCATCTGCTGCACCGGCTGGGGCTGAAGGAGGAGCACCTGTCGCGCTACCCGAAGCATTTCTCGGGCGGCCAGCGCCAGCGCATCGCCATCATCCGCGCGCTGACGGTGGAGCCGAAGGTGCTGCTGTGCGACGAGCCGGTCTCGGCGCTCGACGTCTCGGTGCAGGCGCAGGTGCTCAACCTGCTGCGCGACATGCAGAAGGAGCTGGGGCTGACGATCCTGTTCGTCGCGCACGACCTCGCGGTGGTGAAATATCTCTGCTCGCGGGTCGTCGTGCTGCACCACGGCATCGTCGAGGAGGCCGGCACGGTCGACGAGGTCTACGGCGCGCCGAAGGCGGCCTACACGCGCGAGCTGCTCGACGCCGTGGCCGAGCCCGACCCGCAGGCCGAGCGCGCGCGCCGCGCCGCGCGGCTGAAGCGCCTGGCGGCGATCCGATGATCGCCGTCGGGGCCGACGTCAAGTTCAGGGACGGCGCGTCGCAGCTCGCCGCCGATCCCGTCGCCACGCTCGACGTGCTCGAAGGGCTGGGGCTGCGCGGCATCCTCGTGCGCGCGCTCGACGACGCCTTCCCCACGCTCGACGCCGGCGACATCGCCCGCTTCGCCCACGCGGCGCGGGACCGCGGCTTCGTCGTCCGGGTCGGGCTGGGCAAGATCAACCCCTACATGACGGCCGAGTTGCCGCGCATCCGCCGGCTGGGCGAGGGCAGCTACCTCGCCGGCATGGAGCGGATGCTGCGGGTCTGCGCCGAAAACGGCTGGCTGGAGGCCTGGACCGCCACCGGCGGCTACAAGCCGCAGTTTCCCGCGCCCTTCTGCTTCGACCGCTTCCGCACCGACGTCGGCTGGCCGGCCCAGCTCGAGGCGACGCGGCGCTTCCTCGAAAGGCTGGCGCCGGCGCTGCGCGCGACCGGCGTGCGGCTCAACGTCGAGACGCATGAGGAGATCACCACCCACGAGATCCTTCGGCTGATCGAGGCGGTCGGCCCCGACCTCGTCGGCGTCTGCCTCGACCCGGCCAACCTGCCCGTCCGCGGCGAGGCGTTCCTGCCGGCCGCCCGCCGCGTTGCGCCCTACACGCATCTGACGCATCTGCGCGACGCCGTGCTGGTGCGCGGCGAGGGCGGCATCGCGCGCCATCTCGCGCCGATCGGGCGCGGGCAGATCGACTGGCCGGCGCTGCTGGCCGCGCTTTCCGCGGCACCAGAGGATGCGGCGCTGTTCATCGAGGGCGTCGGCGGCACGCGGGCGCGCATGCTGCTCGCGCCCGACGATCCGGCGTGGCGGGACGCCCATCCCGACCTCGATGCGGAAGAGATCGCAGAGATCGAGCGCCTCGCCGAGGCCGGCGCGGCCGATCCCGCCCTGCGCGACGGCTTCGCCCCGCTGGCGGCCGATGCGCGCGAGGACCACCTGGCCTTCCTGCGCGTCTCGCTCGACGCGCTGCGGGGCCATTTCGATGCACGGAACCCATGAGGAGAAGATGATGCGCAGCGTCACTCTGCCTGCGGGCCTGGATGCGGCGGTCGAATGCGCCGTCGTGTTCCCGGGCCAGCCCGGCTACGAGACCCTTCGCCGGGTCTGGAACGCCGATATCGACCAGTATCCCGCGGCGATCGTGCGGTGCCGCAATGCAGCCGACGCGGCCGCCGCGCTGAAATGGTGCGTTGGCAACAAGGTCTCGATCACCGTGCGCGGCGGCGGCCACAACCTCGCCGGCACCTCGGTCGCCGACGGCAGCGTGCTGATCGACATGGGGCTGATGCGCGAGGTCAAGGTCGACACCGCAAGGCGGCTCCTCACCGTCGGCGGCGGCTGCCGCTGGGGCGACGTCGACCGCGCCGCCGAGCCCTACGGCGTCGCGCTGCCGGCGGGCGTCGTCTCGCACACCGGCGTGGCCGGGCTCACCCTCGGCGGCGGCGTCGGCTACCTCTCGCGCATGTTCGGCGCTACGGTCGAGTTCCTGCAGGAGGTCGAGCTGGTCACCGCCGACGGCGCGATACGGGGCGTCAGCGCGCAGTCGGACCCCGACCTGTTCTGGGCGCTCAAGGGCGCCGGCCACAATTTCGGCATCGCGACCAGCTTCGTCTTCCGCTATGTCGACCTGCCGGGACTGGCCACCGTGCGGCTCGCCCTGTTCGGCGCCGCCGACCGCCGCGAGCTGCTGCGCCGCTTCCGCGAGCTCGGGCCGGGCATGCCCGACAATGTCGGCACCTATGTCAGGCTCTATCGCTGCCCGGAATACTGGAGCCAGGTGCCGCGCGCGCATCGCGGCAAGCCGATCATCTCGGTCGCCACCGTCACCTATGGCGACCCGGCGGCCGAGCCGGCTCTGTCGGCGCCGATGTTCGAGGGCTACACGCCGATCTACCAGGCCGTGCGCTCGATGCCGCACGTCACCCTGCAGCACGCCACCGACGACGAGTTCCGCTACGGCATCTCGCATTACTGGCGCCACGTCGCGTTCCGCGAGCTGCCGGACGAGCTGATCGACATCGCCATCGAGCATGCCGACGCCTATCCCGGCCGCTCGCTCAATTCGAGCGCCTTCATCGCCCATCAGGTCATGTGCCCGTTCGAGCTGATCGCCGGCAAGCTGACGCCCCGCGACCACCGGAACGATTCCACCTCCGGCATCCATTCGCGCTGGGGCGGCAATATCGGCGCCGACTGGGAATATCCTGACGAGCGGCCCGAACTGGTGGCCTGGGTGAAGCGCTTCGGCGCGGCAGTCGCGCCGTGGGAGAACGGCACCTACATCAACTTCACCTCCGAGCACCACGATTCGGCGTCCGCCCGCGAGGTCTACGGCCCGAAATACGACCGGCTCGCCGCCCTCAAGGCGAAATACGACCCCGGCAACGTCTTCGCGCACGGCCTCGTGGCGCTGGAGACGGCGCCGGCCGGCTCCGACTGGGCCGGCAAATAGCGGCATGCGCGTCGGCGTCGACAGCACCAAATATCCGGGCGCCGGCGCGCACGACGCCGCCTGGCTGCTGGACGAGGTCGCGCGCGAGGGGCTGGACGGCGTGTTCTTCCGCTCCGTCCGCGAGCTGAGCCCGACGCTCGACGAAGGCGAGATGCGCGACGTCGCTGCCCGCGCGCGTGCGCTGGGGCTGCGGATCGAGGCCGGCATCGGCAAGGTCAATCCCTTCTCGACGCCGGAGGCACCCGAGATCCGTGCGCTCGGCGGCGGCGATTACCGCCGCGCGATGGAGCGCATGATCGAGGCGGCTGCCGAGGCCGGCATCCACGAGCTGTGGACCGCTTTGTGCAACTACCAGTTCGATCTCGCACATTTCGGCGTCTTCGCCTTCGACCGTTTCCGCACCGACGTCGCATGGGAGGACCAGCTCGATGCGACGGTCGCCTTCCTGCGCCTGCTCGCGCCGGCGCTGCGGGCGCACGGCTCGCATCTGAACGTCGAGACGCATGAGGAGATCACCACCTTCGAGCTGCTGCGCATCGTCGAGGCGGTCGGCCCCGACGTGATCGGCATCACCTTCGACCCCGCCAATGTGGTTGTCCGCGGCGAGGAGCCGGTCGCGGCGGCCCGCCGCGTCGCGCCTCATGTCCGCGCCACCCACATCCGCCACGTCGCGCTGGTCGCGACGGCGGATGGCCTCGC
>Ga0066256_1004180_pt1 | contig 13070 bp, 3 predicted proteins | sample ThiBio_1000_biof_FD_87107 | JGI IMG/M metagenome (GOLD analysis project Ga0066256, IMG submission 87107) | Wastewater bioreactor microbial communities from Cape Town, South Africa - Thiocy_expt_1000_biof (version 2) | ecosystem: Engineered > Bioreactor > Thiocyanate-remediating >...
GCGGGACCCGCCCCCTCTCCCTGGCGCGACCGCGGGCCCACGTCGCCCGCGCCCCCTCCCCCTCGCCGCCCCCCCACCTTGGCCGCGGGGGGGGGGTTGGCGGCCCCGGCCTTCCCCCCCCCCCCCCCCCCCGGCCGGGCCGGGCCCCCCCCCCCCCCCCTCCCTCCCATCTCACATCAAGAAGGCCGCCAGCATGCCAACGTCCGGCTGCGGCGCCTAGGGGGCGGTTATGGGTACTTATCAACTTAGGACGCTTTGTGGACGCCTAGGAGTGGCTCAAGATCACGGGCGACGATCCTAGGGCGCCCTGCCCTGTGACGCTGCGCTGTCACGCCATCCCCGTGTTTCGAGCGTGGACGCGGCGTCGTCATCGCCTGCCCCCGTGTTTAGCTCAACTCCGCCTATGCGCCACCTCTATTCGACTCCGCGCCCTACCCCCGTGTTTGGATACGCTGGGGCGGCACGGAGCACTGGGCAAGCCAACGCGCGCGTGAAGCGGCATTTGTGCGCCCCTCTTCTGGCTCGCACATCTTTGCTCATGCCACGCCCAATCAAGGCCTCGGCGTCGGCGCGCGCCGCGCGACACACGCCTGGTGCTTCGACGCCGCGTGCACGCGCCCCGCCGCCGTCGTCTGACGACGAGGTTGGCGATGACGTGCATGACCATGCGCACAGCACGCCTGCCCACCCACCTCCCACCACCACCACCACTGCTGCAGCTGCGGCAGCTATGGCTGCTGCTGCGGCTGTAGCGGCGCCATCGGCCGAGATGTTGCCGGCTACAAGTGGTCACGTGGAGCCGTCTGACGACGACGGTGGTGGGGACGACGACGGGGATGAGGGCGACCTGGACGACGACAACAACGATGACGACTACGGTGACGTGGACGACGACGCCGACACTGTGGACGACGCTGCTGACGGGATGGGCGACGCCGTTGCGGTGGCATATGTGAGGAAGCTGGAGGCCCAGTGCATGGCACGCGGCGAGGTCGTGCCACCAGCGCGTGTAAGGACGGTTCGAGCCACCCCAACCATCATCTCGGAGTACGAGCTCTCTGGGCATGGTGTAGGGCCGGGTCTGAGCGACAACGTCCTGGGGGCGCACATCATCCTGCTGGAGCGGATGGTCAACGCGCACAGTCGCGTGCGCGCTGCCACGGGCGGGCATGCGGCCACTCCACCCCTCAGTGTGAGTCGTCGTGCGGCCATACCACCCACATCTGACCCCACCAAGTTCACCCCACCGACGGCAGCGGATGTCACCACGCCCTCGCCTGGTTCTCCCCCAGTGCGTGGTTACCCTGCTGCTGCGGTGGCGGCGGCGGCGGCGGCGGCCGTGGACGACACTGAGGTGCCGGTGTGCCTCCACGACATCCACCTCATCACCACGCGCGACGGCGCGGCCTCCATGGAGCGCGACCACCTACTGACGGTGTGGTCGGCGCGGGCGGTGGAGGTGTGGCTATCTCACCTATTGGACCTACGGGACCGGGGCCTGTCCATCTACTTGCCCCTGGTGATCGCCACGTCGACGTTGAGCACCATCGCGTCGGCCTACAGCGCGCACCGCCCGTACAGCGCGCCTGCCTGGCCGGACTTGCCACCGTTGCTGCAGCTGGTGTACATCTTAAGGCCGGCCCTCAAGGACGCACCATCTCAAGAAGTCGACGACATCGTGCCTACGCGCCGCCTGGATGCCCAGCTCACCACCAGCGAGGCCATCATCACCCACCTGCAAGGGTACTGCGAGCAAGTTCGCCATGCGAGTCTGCTGCTCACTCGTGGTGCCCGCGTCATGCCCGCGCTGGTGGACCACTTCACCACGCAACTTCCGACATCGCTGGCGGCGCTGGTGCGGGCACCGCCGGTTGCACCTGTGGCCCACCTCAATGGTCTTGGGTATGCGGCCGCGGTCGCGCTGGGTGTGTTGGCGGACTGGAGTAACACCAGAATCCCCAACTACCGTGCGGTGCGTGATGAGGTCAACGCGGCCGTTGTGCGCCGCGGTCGCTGGATGGCGCGCACGAGTACGGCCGCCTATTCCGGCACGCCCGCCACGCCATCATGGTCGCGTACTGCACCGGCGGCGGCTGGCGGCGCTGGTTTCGCCTTCCGCGGCGCGCGGTCCACGTCACGCGGCCCGGATGAGACGGGCTATGCCAGCCGCGGCTCTGATTACGAGTCCGGCTGGTCACGTCCCCCGGCGCCCTTCCGCCCTTCCTGGCGAGACGACTTCGGTAGGGACGATGAGCGCCGTGTGAGGTTCGCTGACACCGCACCACGCCCATGGACACCTGCCACCACGCCGCCGGACGCGACGTCGGCGGCACCTTCTGACTACCACCGTCTGACGGACACCGTGCGCCGTGGACGTGACGGTCATCGTGGTGGTCATCGTGGCGGGCGCGGAGGTGGCCGTGGTGGTGCGCGCGACGCACGTGCGCCTGATCACCGCGTGCCTATGTTGCGCGAGGCGCCGCCGGGTGGCCACCGCGGGGGGCGTGCTGCCATGCGGCTGGCGCTCGCGCACGACCCGCTGGCTGCGGGTGGCGAGGTGCACGTGAGGACGCCGCTGGCTGAGCTGCCGCATCACACCATTGATGCGTGCGACAAGCCTGTCGCAGCCGACGTGCTGCCCTTCCGTGCCATTCCATTCACCGTCGGTGACCAGCAAGTTCTGGCGGTGCTGGACAGCGGCAGTGACGTTGCGGTTGTCAGCGCCGAGATGGTGACGCGTCTTGCGCCACACCTGCTGGAGCGGCGCGCTACAGCGCCGGTCACGCTGGTGGGCGTATTCACTGCCGCCGAGGCGTGTGAGACGGTCATCTTTGAGGCTATGTACTGCCCGGTGGTGGACGGCGTGGCGCTCCCTCCATCCACCATCACGTTGCGAGCGCTGGTTGTGCCGCACTTGCCGGCGGGCACCGACGTGCTGCTGCCGTTCCAGATGGCGTGCAACCCTGCGCACATTATTGGCAACCTTTTCCTGCGCGCGATGCTGGGCGCGCGTATTACGTTTGTGGTGCCCAACCCCATCACCTACTCCACCACTGACACCACGTCACCTACCTTCACTGCGTCGCCGGCTGCAGATGGCGCCGTGGACATCTTGGACGCCACTGCCGCCATGCACGGCGACGACGCTACGCCGCCACTGCCGTCGGTGGCCGTCACCGGTGTGGCGGCGATCATCCCAAGTGCTGCGGCTCACGCGGCAGACGGTGGTGCAGGTGCGCTGCCGGTCGCTGCCAGTGTGGCGCGGCTGGTCGCCACCAACACCACTGTGTTGCCCGTGCCGGTCACCTCTGGCGCCATCATGGCGACCACGACGGCTGTCGCCCAGCCGCTGCCCGGCTACATCCCGCTTCGCGCCGCGCTGCCTGCGGCGCTGGTGCATCATCACATCGATGCGGTTGACGACGACGCCGTGTTTGACGACGCGGACAAGCTGCTGCCGCTCCCCGTGCCCGCGGCACACGAGCGGGGTGACGCTGCGGTTGCCGGGGTGGTGGCTCACTTGCCACCTCCCTGGCGTGACGCGGCGGCCACCTTGCTGGGCGAGTATGCAGACATCTTTGGTGGTGTTGACACCAAGCCGGCACACCTTGGGACGGTGTCTTACGCCATTGACCCCACCTTCGCGCCCTACCATGCTGGTCTGCTGCGCTCGCACGTGCCGCATGAGGTGTGGCAGAAGCGGGCGGCTGTCTTGGATGAGTTGCGGGCGCAAGGCATCGTTGAGCTGGCGGGCAGCAGTCCCTGGCTTCATCACGCGGTCTGGGTGCAGAAGAAAAACGGCAACGAACGCCTGGCAATCAACTACAAGTGGGGCTTGAACAAGGCTCTCACGCTGCCGCCGGGCGGCACGCCCACCGTCTCCGTCATCTTCCACCGTGTGGCCGACTTCCTGGCGGAGCAGAGTCGCCGCCCCTCCACCGCCGACGACCCATTGGACCCCGTGTTCACAGTGATCGACTGTGTCTCGGCGTTTTTCCAGTGCCATCTCGACGAGGCGTCTCGCGCGGCCACTGCCTTCACGGCGTTGCCTGGTTACCCCGCTCTCCAGTTCTCCCGCATGCCGCAGGGAGTATCCACCTCCAGCGTGCTGTTCCAGCAGAAGCTGGACGCGGCGTTCCACGACATTCTGGTGCACGGCGCGCTACACGATGCTGTTGCCGGGTGGTACATGGACGACGGCTACCTCGTCGCAAGAAACAAGCGGGCGGCGCTGGAGGCGCTGCGCGTTGTGTTCGAGCGTGCACGCCTCCTCCACCTCAAGCTCGCCCTGGACAAGATGCAGCTGATGCGCCGTGAGGTGCGGCTGTTGGGCCACGTGTTGGGCGTCGATGGGAGGCACATGGGTGCCGACGCGGTGGCGGCCCTGCGCACGCTAAGGCGGCCGTACACGGTGCGCGGATTGAGGCAGCTGGTGGGACTGCTCTCCTGGCATCGTGACTACAGTGACGCCATGGCGGCGGCTTTGGAGCCGCTGCAGCGCCTCATCATTACCATCCCGCCTGGTCAGCGCATTGGGGCGCGCTGGCAGCCACACCACACGGCAGCCATGCAGCGCGCCATTGACATCATCTGTGGGGGCGTCCTCCTACGGCACCCCAACTTTGATTGCCCCTTTTACGTGCAGACGGACGCCAGCGCTGTTGCGCTTGCGGCCGCTCTCTTCCAAGACTCGCCGTCTGGCGGCCGTCATCTGGTGGCGTGCGCGTCACGGTTGTTTTCTGTGGCAGAAGCGGCCTACAGCACTGGCGACCGGGAGGCCCTTGGGGTGGCGTTTGGGCTAGCGCATTTCAGTGACATTTTGCGCGGCACGCGGCAGCCGATCTACATCGACTGTGATCATCGCAACCTGGCCGCATTGGCGGACGCGGTCAGCGCACCCACCTCGCCGCGCGCTGTCCGCACGCTGCTGGCCATCGCATCGTTCCCGACGGCGCACCTGCGCTGGATCAAGGGCATCAATAACATCGTGGCGGACGCGCTATCGCGGCCGGACAGCGTTAGGCAGCATGCGCTGCTGCCGCCTGTGCCGGCGGTGCACACTCACGGCGTGCTGGTGTTGACGCGCAGCGGCGCATCGTCGGTTCCGCTGCCACCACCTCCGCCGGCGCCACCTCCCCTGCCTACGCCTCCTCCATCATCGGGGGCACCCACGGGCGTGGACATGCTGGGGCTACCTTTGCCCCCCTCTGCGGGGCGGCAGCGGCCGTACCGCAACAAGCGTCGCTCGCGCGCCCTGCCCACCGCATCGCGTACACCTTCACCGGTGCCCCTCCCTTCCCCCCTTCCTACCACTGCAGGGGCAGCGTCGCCACCCGCAGCTGCCCCGGGTGCTGTCACTGTGGCAGCGCCACCTGCGTTGGACCTGGTGTGGCGGGCGGACGCGACTGGCAGCCTGGCACAGTCCTGGTTGGCACGGGTAGCGCGCGCACAGGCGTCGTTGCCGCCCTCCACCAGGACGGCCTGGGAAGCGCTACCGTCGTTTCGGTGCGTGCAGTTCAGTGTCGGCGACGTATGGTATCACAACGACGCCGTGGTACTGCCGCTGTCAGCGCCCGACTTGGTGTCTGACGCGCTGCGCCTGGCTCACGATGCAAGCGGGCATGGCAGCGTGCGCAAGACGCTGGATTTGCTGCGCCGTAGCTGTGTGGAGTGGCACGGCATGCGTGCGGCCGTGACGGCGTACATCGCGTCCTGTCCGAGTTGCCAGCGGGACACGGCGCCTTCACACCCGGCGAGGGTGGGTCCGCTGTCCTGGTGGCCGCAGCCGACGCAGCCATTCCAACAGATCCAGGCTGACTACCTCACGCTCCCGCCTGGCGACGGCGGCTATCGCTTCATCTTTGCCATCGTCGACATGCTCACCCGGTACACCATCCTTGTACCCACCCGCGCTTGCACTGCTGCCACCACTGTGGCGGTGCTGCATGAGCGGGTCACCTTGGTGTATGGCCCACCCGGCCTCCTCCTGTCCGACGGAGCCAGCACGATGACCGGAGCCCTGGTGGACAGCTACTGCCTGAAGTACGACATCAACCAGCGCGTCGGGCGCGCCCACCACCATGAAGCCCAAGGCGCCGTCGAGCGACTCAATCGCACGGTACTTTCTCTTCTCCGCCGCGAGTTGGCGGCCGACTACGCGCGCTGGCCGTCGCTGGTACCGCAGGTGGCCCTCAACATCAACTGGTCCCACCATACCTCCATCAACATGGCGCCTCACCAGGCCCTCTTTGGGGTGGTTCCACCGCCGCTGGCGGGCGCCGCGCTCACCGCGCTGCCCTCGGCTCTTGCGCTCGATGTCACTCACCTCACCGCCATTCTTCACGCCACTCATCACACCGTCGCCATGTGCAGTGCGGCGGCGGCGGCGGCGGCGCGGGTGCATTACGACAAAGTGGCCATTGTCCGCCGCTTCCGCGTTGGCGATGCAGTGTTGGTCCACGCCGGCAGCGTGCCACACAAGCTGGCGTCGCATTACCCCTACACGGGCACCGTCGTGGAGTGCGTGTCGCCTACCACCTACACCGTGCGCCTCCGCCTGTCTGGCCGCACGGAGCTCATGCACGCCAATCGGCTGGTCAAGTACAATGCGGCGCGCACAACCGACACCTCGGAGCTGCGCCGCTTCCTGCGGCCGGGCGAACAGATTGTGGAGGCCATCTTGGCGCACCGCGCCGACCCTACATCTCCCACATCCTGGCACTTCTTGGTGCGCTGGGCCGGCTTGCCACCGGAGTTCGACACGTGGCTCCCAGCTGCACAACTTGTTCATGTTGCGTGTTTTCGCGTCTACTGCACGGCCCACGGCTTGGAGTCCCTGCTTCCTTCTCGCCGGCGTCGTGGCACGACGCCGTAGTGGGGAGGGGCGGTGTTAGGGACCCCTGCGCCTAGGCCTACTACTATCTTCCCTTTCTCCCCTTCCTTCCTTCTGACATGCATATCTGCATTCCTACCTAGCCACCTCCTCCGGGAGCGGCAGATCTCCTTCTTGCGCGGCCCGGCCCCATTCGGGGTCGGGCCACCCTTGAAGACACCTTACGGGACACTTGCTATAAGGGGTGAGCCCAACAGTGGTACGACAGCGTCGGCGGCGGGGCCGGATGCCACCCGCCGCGGATGCCGCATGGGCGCGCAACACTGAGTGACGTCGCCACGCAGCGGCAAGGCAGGCCGCGCTGCTGTGCCAGCACCCTCTCGCGTACAAGCAGTAAGCGGCCGCCTCGCCGGCGCCAATAAAAGAAGGCGTTGTTGCGAGCGACCATGCCAAGGCCGCCGCCGTCAAAGAGACCGTCAGACGCGGCAGTGGCGCCACCCAACCGGTATGGTCGGACGGCGCGTGTGACGGATGGCATGGCAGGCAGTGAGCCCGCCACCCGGACGGTGGATGCACCCAGCACTGGGCCAGCAGGGCGTCAAATCAACCGCTGCAGGGCGTGTATGCGCCAATACCTTCCGGTGCCGACATCATCGCAGCACTGCGGTCAGCGCGGAGCTGCGGGTCAGGTTGTATGACGCCGTGACGACGGCCGGCAGCGCGTGCCTGTCAGTACCCAGAACACTACGGGTGCCCTGCAACCTGCACAACGCACACCGTCGCACACGTGCCTCCACTGCAGCCTCCAGCTGTGCCACAATAGCAAGTACCATTAATGTGGCTACTACATTCAGGGTTCAAAGCGTGCCGGGGGGCACACACGAAGCACAGTGCACACGACTGTGAAAGACACAAAAACCGGCGGCGAGCCGGTGGCGGCGCCGGTGGCGAAGCGCGCAGCAGGCAGCATAGTCACACCCATATGTCCGACACTGCAGCGCGTGTGCGCCACTGCACACTCTGGGATGAGAACGCGAAGAAGGAACAGAGCACAATGGTGACGCCGGTAGCAAGAACGGCGCCACTACACAGTCTCGCGCATGATGCCGTCGCCGCCGTACAGCACAAACCCGCCGCCCGTGGAGTTGACGGTGATGGCGACGTCCAGCGCCGCCTTGGCAGCCGCGGTGGACACCGAGTCCTCCTCGCCCGCCAGGTTGAGCACCAGGCGGCGCCCAGTGCCCTTGCCAGCCTCCTCGTCGGCGGCCGCCGCCGCCCGCTTGCGGCCAGCCCCGCAGCAGCAGCAGCAGCGGGGGTTGCGGCAGGCAAGGACCAGAAGGATGAGGATGAAAATGACCGCCAGCACTCCCAGCACGGCGGCAGCCACCTCTTCCCGCTTGTGCGACGTCGACGCTGCCGCGCCAAGCAGGGCGGCCGTGGAGGCAGTGGCAGTCACGGACGGCGTGGGCGAGTTGGAGGGCGTGGCGGAATCCGACGGCGTGTTAGAGGGCGTGATTGAGGGCGTCGGCGTGTAGGAGGGTGTGACAGAGGGCGTTGGTGAGTTGGATGGCGTAATGGATGGCGTGGGTGAGTTGGAGGGCGTGATGGAGGGCGTGGGTGAGTTGGAGGGCGTGATGGAAGGCGTGGGAGAGTTGGAGGGCGTGATGGAGGGCGTCGGTGAGTTGGAAGGCGTGTGAGATGGTGTTGGTGAATTGGATGGTGTGTGGGAGGGCGTGGGTGAGTTAGACGGTGTGCGGGAGGGTGTGGGCGGGGCGGAGGGTGAAATGGAAGCCGTGCCGGTGCCGGTTGGCGTCTTGGAGTGCGTCACAGCTGCAGTAGGCGTGCCGCTCGGGGCGCCGCCATTGGGCGAGCTTGACGCAGCGACCGGCGAGTTGGATGCGCCGCCATTGGGCGAGCTTGACGCAGCGACCGGCGACGCGCTGGCGCCCCCATTCGGTGAGCTGGATGCAGCAACTGGCGACGCACTGGCACCATTGGGTGAGCTGGAAGCGGCGACGGGAGAGTTGGACGCGGCAGCAGGCGACGCGCTGGAACCGGGGGCCGGCGACTCGCTGGCACCGGGAACGGCTGACGCGCTGGAGCCGGGGGCCGGCGACTCGCTGGCGCCGGGAACGGGTGACGCGCTGGAGCCGGGGGCCGGCGACTCGCTGGCGCCGGGAACGGGTGACGCGCTGGAGCCGGGGGCCGGCGACTCGCTGGCGCCGGGAACGGGTGACGCGCTGGAGCCGGGGGCGGGCGACTCGCTGGCGCCGGGAACGGGTGACGCGCTGGAGCCGGGGGCGGGCGACTCGCTGGCGCCGGGAACGGGCGACGCGCTGGCAGCGACTGGGGACGGGGATGCGCCGCAGCCCGCGCGCCAGCTGCTGGGCGGGTTGCCGGTCTCATCAATGTTGTTGAACGACAGCTGCGGCTGCTTGGCGGCTGTGAAGGCGGCGCAATGGATGAGGCTGGGGTTGTTGCCAATCCACAAGAACACGAGGTACGGCGCCGGGTTAATGTCGTGCTCCTGGATGTCGGTGAGGGCGTTGTCCGTGAGGTCCAGCGCCGTGAGGCCAGCAATGCCAAGCAGGCCGGAGGGCGCCAGCAGGGACAGGTTGCCGGCCGTGGGGGACGACCGCACGCCCAAGCCTGACATGTTTGCCAGCGCCGGCGTGGCGCCGCAGTTGATGCAGGTGACGGAAGGTAGGCCACTAAAGCTGTTGTACGTAATGGTCAGCGCGGCGGCCACGCTGGCAATGTTCAGCGTCTCCAGCACCGGCAGCACAAGTGCATAGGAGGGCACGTCGTCGGTGATCAAGGTGAGGGTGTGCAGGCCGCGGCGTGCGGAGGTGGAGAAGGTGTGGACGTCGGTCGGCCCCGCGCCCGCCTGCTCCGGCAGCGCAACAATGCCCAGCACCATGGTGCGGATGGCGGGGTTCATGCCGGCGGTGTTGGCAGCGCGCAGCGAGTTGGCAAATGTCAGCGGGTTGGCGTCCACGACGGCCGACCCATGGGTACGCGACGGGTTTACAGCAAGCGCGCGCCACGCCATCAGCTGGTGCCCCACATCAACAGGCGACGGCGGCAGGAGGGCGGCGCCGATGACAAGCGGGGCGGGCGGCAAGGTGAAACTCAGGTCCGCGCGGCGCACCTTGCTGCTGGAGAAGGCCACAACCCAAATCACGCCGGTAATCGGGTCCAAGCGGATGCCCCACGGGTTTTCGATGGCCGCGTTTGTGCCGACGCCATCAATGTCCGCTCCAATTTGACCAAACAACGTGGTGGCTGTCCCCGTGGGCGTGATCTTGCGCACGCGGTTGTTGAATGAGTCGGCGGCGTACAGGTTGCCCCACGCATCGATCTCCAAGCCGCGCACCCAGTTGAATTGTGCAGCAGTGGCAGGGCCGTCCGCGAAGCCCGCCTCGCCGCCGCCCGAATACAGCGAGAACTCGCCGTCGTACGTCACCTTGTAGATGCCCGCCTCCGCGCCCACGTACATGGTGCGGTGTACAGGGTCCAAGACAAGCGCGTTGATACTGAAGCCAATAGTTGCGATGGTGACCACGCTATTGTTGTTGGGGTACAGGGCGCGCACTAAGCCGTTATCAAAGTCCGTGAAGTACATGATGCCGCTGGTGGGGTCGTACCGCATGTCGTAGATGCTGCCCACAATGGCGTTGGTGCCCACGCCGTCTAGTGGGGACCCGTACAAGACGCCTTCCTGGCCAGCCACCGTGGTAACGCCGCCGCCGACGCTAATCTTGCGAATCAGGTAGGTGCCAACGTCGCCTACATACAGGTTGCCGTCGGCGTCAGCATCTATGCCAGCGGGGGTGGTAAAGGTGGCGAGGAGCGGGTCGGCGTCGTCGTGGGAGCCATACACGCCGGGCGTGCCCGCAACGGTGGTAACCTCCCCACTGGTGATGTTGATGCGCCTAATCACACCGTTACCCGCATCGGTCACGTACAGGAAGTCGCCGCGTCGGGTCATAAGTGACGGGCCACTGAGTAAGGCGTCTGTGCCGACGCCATCCGCGTAGCCGGACGTGTCGCCCACCCATTGCATCAAGGGGTAGGCGCGCGGGATGGGAACTTCCTGCAAGGACAGCGCGGCAAACGGAATACTGGCGGTGCCGCCACCCACGTCCTCCCGCACCAGAGAACCCCAGGGGGAACACTCCACCTCTAAGGAACACCCGCCGCTCCAGTTGCCCGTGGACTGGCCCCAGCACTCCAGGTAGCCCGGCGGCGTCATGTTGTCGGCGCTGCCACCCGAGATGGCGCACGTCGACGTGGCGCCCGCCGACAGCCACCACACGGCCGACACATCGTTGATACTGGACGGCACGGACGCCTGCCCGGCAGAGTCGTCGCCCCAGCACACCACGCCGCCAGCCGTGGTGACATAGCACGCGTGGTTAACACCCACCGACACGTGGTCAGCGTCGGACATGCCGAGCGGCACGATGATGGGGTTGTTCGAATCACCCCAGCAGATGATGGTGTGGTCGCGGCCCACAGCACACGCCACGTCAGTGCCAGTGGAGATGCTTTGGTACACGCCCGACGGCACGGACGTGACGCCCGACGCCGCGTCGCCGTAGCACAGCACCGTGCCGTCCGCCAGCAGGCCGCACACATGGCGCGCGCCGGCGTGGATGTCAATGAAGGTGAGGGTAGGATCGGGCACGATGCCGCCCGGGAGGTTGCCCCAGCACTGCACGGAGCCGTCGGTGACAAGGCCGCAGGTGAAGTCGTCGCCCGCCGTGATGCCCATGAACGAGAAGACACCCGGCACCGCCGTCTTGCCTGCGTCGTCCGGGTACAGGTCGTCGTAGAAGCACTCCGCCGTCTCGTCCGGCCGCACCACGCACACATGGCCGCTCCCCGCCGCCACATGCCGCTCGGCGCCCACACGCGTGACGCCCAGCGCCAGCACCGCCGCAGCGGCAGCCGCCAGTACCGCCTGACGCCTCCCCATGCTGATGATGAGCTGTTGCGGGTGGCGGGTGGGCGGAGGTGGTGGTGGTGGTGTTGTGATCATCAAAGGTCGAATCGCAAGTGAATTACCCCACAAATTCACCCCAGCCGACATCGTATTAAGTTTTTTGCCCTGTGTGCAAACGTGCATCGCGCCGCGTTGCTTGCTGCGCCCCCACCGCCCCCGCCCGCCGCTGCCACCATCCATTTGGCGGGGCGGGCACGCGTCTTCCACCGCCACCCGTTTCACAATCCATCCCTGCCCCATCATCCTCCTACCGCGCGGCGGCTGCAGGCGCAGCGGAGGATGATGGCGACGGGCGACACTCACTACAAAACACAACCCGGCAGGGGTGTCACGTACCGAGGTGCACGTTTGCCGTCCCCGCGCGCACGGAATTGGCGTGCATGCGCCTCCGTGCGCGCCGGGCACCATGTGTGGTACCGCCTCGAGTCGCGAGTCGTGACTCCCGCGCGGCGCGTGCCCGAATGGGCAATTTTGAGGCGCCTTACCGCCACACACGCGCCTCCGCAATTCAACTGCAAAAACACGGCAAATGATACTGGTAACCACCAGCGCGACTCCAGAGCGCAGGGGCAACGACATAATCGTTCAGTGCGCATGGTGCACAGCGCCCGCGTCGCCGCACTACGATGGGTGCAATGCGCCTTATTCGCCGGCGGGTTTCGCGCGCGGCGCGCTACCGCCCGTACTACAGTACCGCGCCTCGTTGGTACCGCAACAAGGCGGTACAGGCCCCACAGACACGAGAACTCCGCGACTCCGAGTCGCAGGGTGTCGCCCTATGGCGGAGGTGGAGGACAGCCGTATTCAAGGAATCAACACCTTCGAACTTAAACCTGGCGGGTTACTTGTTCTACAAGCAACATGTGTTTGCAGACATTGATAAGCTTGTACCGGTAAGCAACAGATACGTTGAGAAACAACAAATGCCGGCGGCCCGCCTACGCCCTACGCCAGCCGGTGAAGGGCATGGAGTCGGCGACGGGCGAAGGCGGCGGCAGGCGGCTCAGGGCGGCAGTGAGGGCGGCATCCACCTTCAGCAACGCGCGCGGCACATGGAAGGCGCCCTTGTACGGCCCGCCCTTGAACCTGTGCGTCACCGTGCCGCTGCGGTCGGCGTACCCAAACCACTCGCCGTACCGGCGGTCCACCAGGTGCGCGTACGCCCACGTGCACACGGCGTCCAGGTGCACCAGCGCGCGGGTGCTGCACAATAGTGGGTGGGAAGGAGGG
>Ga0066256_1004181_pt1 | contig 13067 bp, 18 predicted proteins | sample ThiBio_1000_biof_FD_87107 | JGI IMG/M metagenome (GOLD analysis project Ga0066256, IMG submission 87107) | Wastewater bioreactor microbial communities from Cape Town, South Africa - Thiocy_expt_1000_biof (version 2) | ecosystem: Engineered > Bioreactor > Thiocyanate-remediating >...
TCGGCCGCCGATGTCTGCGGCCCGGTTTTCTGTCTCATCTTCGCTTCCTTTGATAGAGCTACGATGAGCCGAAAATCCTCTCTTCTCAATTAAACCAATTCTGTCTCAAGGGCGCTGATGTCGGACAGATTTGGATTGCAGGTATTGTTCATCTATTTCTATGTATATGTCTGGTACTTCAATGAAATTAAATGGCGAAAGCATTGCTAATTCAAAAAAATTATTCTACACGTGTTTATCGGATTTGCTTCGTTAGCTTTGTTTCTGCGTGCAAGCGCATTTGCTGATCTTCCCTCTCAAGCTCGATCATTGATCGCCCGCATATCTGCGGCGTCGTAATTTCATGCGATTGAAAGGACATCGTCATGGCTAAAGGCATCGTGAAATTCTTCAACATCAATAAGGGGTTCGGCTTCATTGCTCCGAGTGACGGATCTGCGGATGTGTTCGTCCACATCTCCGCGGTAGAGCAGTCCGGCATGTCTTCTCTCAGGGAAGGCCAGACGATTTCCTTCGACTTGGTACAAGATGTGCGCAACGGCAAGAACGCCGCGCAGAACCTTTTATCCGCCTAATCAATCAGGCGATCTGCTCGCATCGCTTTGCCCCGAAAGCACCAGCGTTGCGGGACTGAGAGCTTTGAAAAGGTCGGGCAACCCCCGGCCTTTTGTTTTGGAGAGACAGAATGACAAAGACAAATGCAGAGAAGATCCTTCGGCGAGCGCTGCGCCAAGTCAACAACACGAGTGGCGGCGGGCATCTGGGCGGCACGAATTTTGGACAGGCCTTCGATGCGAAAACATCGTCTAGCAAGAGCAGGAACGATAAATCCCGCAAGCCGCCGCGCATCAAATAGCCTTAAATGGAGAGCGATACTGATCTATCAGTGTCGCTCTCGTCTCGCCTTGACCAGTATATCGCGATCCTTCGAGGCTATGGAACGGCTTCTTGTAAAGGCGGCTCTTTGCGATGGCCGCACCAAGCGGCTAGCTCGTCAGTGCTCGCTGCTCTACGCTCCAAGAAGGAAACAGCCATGCAAGTCGAAAATCTCCCCCCTCCGTCCGGATTGGGGGTGGCGTCAAACTCTCCTGATCCGATAGGTGCAGAAGTACTCGGGCCTCCGGATTTGAAGGTCTCCGATGAGGCGGCTAGAGAAGCCTATGAGCGTGGCGGCGAAGCCGGCATGCGGGACGTGGCAGATGAGGAAAATCCTTATCCGGAACGAAGCGTGCTCGCCAAGGCTTACGAACACGGCTATCTTGATGGCCAAAAAGTGCAACGATAGAACTGCAATCCATTGAAATGGACGGGTTCTTTTCAGGATTTCGTGGGAACTGTACCCAGCCCTGTTGGAAGAGCCGTAGTGGGGTCCGCGAATCCTTGAGGGTCCCAAATTGACTTGTCGTATCGGTTGCCACCGCAGATATTTCCCTCTGCGAGGGTGTCGGAGAGGAAATTAGTGGGCTCTGTCATTAACGTCGGATTCTCGCTCATCTGGGAGACGCCGGTCCTCATCCAGGAAGCTGGCTTTTGCACCCGAGCCATCAGCGGGCCAAGAGAAGCGCTTCGATATCTGCAGAAAGATTTCGATCAACACTCCGGCCAGCTTTATTGGGACGCGGTTTTTTCCTGTATGACAGCGCTTCGATATCGCTCCGCCCCGAGCGTTGCCCGTCAGTATTTTCTTTTCGCCTGCGACAATGCGCATATCGACGCCAGTTAGCCTGGCGACTTTGTGGTGACTATCGAGTGGAAAGGAGCTAGCGGTTCAGCGTTCACGGAATCACGGAACCGCTCCATCCTTGAGATCGCGAAGACTCAGATTAAAGCGGAAGTAGGATCAGGCAACACGCGCCGCAATCTTGCTCGACAAGTCACGATTCCTTAGCGCACCGTTCTCTTGGAGCAGAGCCATCCCAATTTCTTCAAAAGCTCAATCAATATTAGCGGGCACCGGAAATGGAAACGATCCAACGACCGTCTCCTGCTCCTCGACGTCGTCCGGCTATTTGGCTACGTGCCAGACGTTGCCAATGCCATCGCCGTTCATCTCGCCTGCCTTTTTGTCTCCGGCAAATGTATAAAGCGGTTTTCCGCCATATGCCCAAATTTTCTTGCCGTTAGCATCCTGGACCAAAGACCATTCGCCCTCTGCCTTGGCTTGGTCGGCAGCGTGAAAAGCTGGCCACTTTTTGAGGCAATCCTTGTCGCAGTTTGATTTACCTTGAGCATCCTTGTCGAAGGTGTAAAGCGTCATGCCCTTTTCCGTGGCCATGATCTTGCCCATTTTAGTGTCGACCATCTTGACGGGCTCGGCTGCCAGAGCCGGCAAAGTTGTTGCGGCGAAAAGGCCGATCGCGATCAGCAGCGTTTTCATAACTTCCTCCCATTCGGACTGCCGACGGAATGTCAGCAGTGCCCGACACAGTCGAGGGAAACGTTCGGAAATCAATGTTTTTCCATTGAGCGCCCGGGTACACGGCCACGGCAACCGCCTTCAATGTCAAAACCACTCTTGATTGCTTTTGCTCTGCTTCAATCAACTCAGCAATGCGCCCAGGCGGCTCGTAAGCCAGCGTGTTCTTCGGATGGCCACTGTTATAGCGGGCTCGGGCCTCGCGACGATCATGAAGGATGCCGGACTGACGAATGGCGCCTTTTATCCGCACTTTCCATCAAAGCCAGCTTTCGGAGGCGCGGCCTATATCGAGACGGGCCGTGCGAACGGCAAGGTCGTGATCAAGGTGCATTAACTCCGGAACCGCCAGGCTAGGCATTCGCCGGTCGAAAACGCGACCAGTCGTTTCATTGTAAGCGCCGTCTTTGTCCCATTTTGTCCGCTGCTTTTTGAGCATGGTTTCTCATGCGAGAAGGCTTCCATGTTATCTGGAAGCTGAATGATGGATGATGGATTTGTTGGTCGCTATGAGGTTGTTGAGCCGCGCGGCGGTAACCGGCGGTGGCCTGATGACGTGAAGGCTCGCATTGTCGAGGAAAGCCTTGAGCCTGGTGCGCGCGTTGTGGATGTCGCGCGTCGTCACGGTGTCATAGCAAACCAACTTTCCGATTGGCGACGTCAGGTGCGCGACGGCATTCTGGCCCTGCCGTTTGCGGCGTCAACGACGCCGTCGTCGCACGATGGCGGCGAGCCGGCATTCGTGCCTCTGGCAATCGCTGCGGAGCCGCCTGAGCCTGTCAATCCTTTGTCGACGCCAAAACTGGCCTCCGACTGGCCGCAGGCGGGATCAGCGGTGTTGACGTTGGAGATTGGCTCAGACGTTGTGATGCGAATTCCTGATGATGTGCTGGTGGAACGGGTCGCTGCTCTGGTTCGCGCTGTGCGAGGAGCGTCATGATCGTCGCTGGCCAACGCCTGCCGATCCTGATTGCAACACGGCCGGTGGACTTCCGCTGTGGGCATCAGGCGCTGGCTCTGATGGTGCAGACCGAGTTGAAGCTCGACCCGCATTCCGGGGTGACGGTGATCTTCCGGTCGAAGCGCGGTGATCGTCTGAAGATCCTGGTATGGGATGGCACCGGCATGGTGCTGACCTACAAAATTCTTGAACATGGAAGCTTTGCCTGGCCCAAGGTTCAGGATGGAACGATGCGTCTTTCCAGGGGGCAATACGAAGCGTTATTCGAGGGGCTCGACTGGCGGCGAGTGATGGCGCAACGGGTGATCGCGCCGTCGGCGGCAGGGTGAACATCCCGCTGCCTTTGCATTGTTTTATTTGGCTTTTCTGTGCTGCCTTGCTATGAGGCGGCATGTCGTCGCCGCTTGATCTCAGCCTGTTTCCGGACCTTCCGCCAGAGGTGGTAAAAGCCTTTGGGGCGATGCAGTTCGAACTGTCGGTCGAGCGTGCCGCACGTCAGCATGAGCAGGCTGTGGTGGCCGAAAAGGACGCCTTCATCGCCGAGTTGAAGGAACTGGTCGAGAAGCTTGAAGGTCAGGTTCACGACTATCGGCGCACGAAGTTTGGGCCGAAATCGGAAAAGCTCGATCCGGCGCAGATGGAACTGGCGCTAGAAGACCTTGAAACGGCGATTGCCGAAACACAGGCGCGGATCGCCGCCGTCGAGAAACAGATCGACGCCAGCGCATCCGATCTGGACAAGGCCGTTCCTCGCAAGGAGCGCAAGGCCCGTGCACTGCCCGAACACCTGCCACGAGTCGAGAGAGTGATCGAGCCCGAGAGCATCGTTTGTCCCTGCGGTTGCGGCAACATGGTCCAGATCGGCGAAGATCGGACGGAACGGCTCGACCGGGTCCCGGCACGCTACGAGGTGATCGTCACGATCCGCCCGAAATACGCATGCCCCAAAGGTCGAACGGGCGTCGTCCAGGCCAGAGCGCCAGCGCATCTTTTGGAAGGGAGCTGGCCGACCGAAGCCCTTCTGGCTGAGATTGCCGTCTCCAAGCATTCCGAACATATGCCGCTCAACCGGCAGGCCGAAGTCATGGCGCGACATGGGGTGCCGATAGACCGCACGGTCCTTTCCGATTGGATGGGGCGCACGGGCAGCGAAATCGCACCGGTGGTCGACCACATGGCAAAAGGGCTGCTGTGGGAAAGCACGCGGCTCTATGTCGACGAGACCACGGCCCCGGTGCTGGATCCTGGGCGAGGCAAGACGAAGACCGGCTATCTATGGGCCGTGTTGCGTGACGATCGCGGCTGGAATGGCTCCGCGCAGTCGGGCGTGGTGTTCCATTATCGGCCTGGGCGTAAAGGAGAATATGCCGCTGAAATCCTCGACGGCTTCAACGGCACAATCCAGGTCGATGCATACGGAGGCTATTCTCACCTCGCCACGTCGGATCGTATCGGCGGTGCTCCGCTGAAGTTGGCTTTCTGTTGGGCACACGGGCGCAGAAAACTGATCAAGGCCACGCCAAAGAGCGGATCGCCCATCGTCGACGAGGCGCTGTTGCGGATCGCCGCGCTCTACAAGATCGAAGACAGTATCCGGGGCTCAGATCCCGAACATCGCCGGGCAGTTCGACAGGACCTGTCCCTTCCGCTCGTGGACGAGTTCTTCACCTGGCTGGCAGCGCAAGCCAAGCGCGTCTCACGCAAGTCTGACCTCGGAAAAGCCCTGGCCTATATGCTGACGCGGCAGGACGGCTTCCGGCTGTTCCTGGACGACGGCCACGTCGATATCGACTCCAACCTCGTGGAAAACGCCATCCGCCGACCGGCCATGAACCGCCGCAATGCGCTTTTTGCCGGGCACGATGAAGGGGGCCGAAATTGGGCCCGCTTTGCCAGCCTGATCGGCACGTGCAAAATGAACGGCGTCGAGCCATACGCCTACCTGTGCGACCTCTTCACCCGCCTCGCAAACGGCCACCTCGCCAAAGACATCGATGCCCTGATGCCATGGGCCTATGCCGCCCGCATCAAGGCCTCACAATGAGCTCGTCAGATACTATCCGGTGAGCTCACATCCGGCCCGCAGGTAGCTTTGCCCCGTAGCTGAAAACTCTAAAATCAATGGGGCGTAGACGGCGCATACCATCTTTCTATGTTGTTGAAGCGAACAAGCTTTCCTGATCTGGATGCGATCCTGTGGGGTGTCGGGGATTCTGCCGGGCGCGATCGAGGATCTGACGTGCTTGTGAGGTCGCGAGTTTTGAACGGCTGAAGATCCATGGGCCATCGGGTAGCGGATGAGTCCCCTCGATCTCGCCAGCCTCGGCCGCCAGACGCAGTGTCTTTGGCGTTATCCCGAGCAACTTCGCCGCACCGCCCAGATTAAGCCACGACTCGACCCCGTCGATCTGGGGGCGGAAGACTGGAATCTCGCGATATGACCTCACCGCAGTGACCCGCTCCCGTGTCCAGCGATTACCATTGCCGGTCGTCAGTCCGTTGCGATTGAGGACACCGGCAATCACATCGTCATTGGCAATAAGGACGAGCTGTCGCACAGCGTCGACAATGTCGTCAGGCGTCGCGTTTCTTTGTCCTCGGCGTCGCTTCGGCAGGCGCAGTTCGGTGTGGACGCCACCAACCCAATGAATGACGAGGACGATCTCAGAGGTTCCATCATCGAGATCGGCAACCACTTCATTGATGAGCGTACGCACGATGCGCTTCTTCAGCCTTGAATCGGTTGTCGGCGCCGTCCAGACGGTGCGAAGGTTCCCCGCAAGGGCGGTTACCTGTGATGCGGACATGGGGAACGGCTGCGGTGTAACCGTCCGATGTTTCTTTCAATTACCCACAAGTTCAGCGCCGATGGTCATGCCGATCCTGATATCGGTGAGGCGGGATAAACCTCGCCACATGACGGTGTTGCCTGGTGGCGGATCATGGGCGCGAGCCAGGTAGCCGCCGAGCTTTGCAAGCTTGATCATATAATCGGACAAAGTGCGCGCGCGGGATGCGGGCGGCTCGCCCTTATCAGGAAGCAGATGGTCGAGCAGCTTCATCTCAATCTGCGTGATCGCGACCGTGGGGTCGGCATCCGGCGTAGCTCGGTTGAGCATGGTCATCCAGAAGATCCGCCAGGCAAGGATGCAGAAGACGGCAATAAGCTTTACAAGGCGCTCGGCGGTTTGCAGGCGGGCCTCTTCAGCCTTGCAACCGGATTTCAGGATCTTGTGGAAGGTCTCTATCTTCCAGCGCATAGCGTACCAGTCGAGCTTCTCGATGGCGTCTTCGTGGGAAAGAACGGGCAGATCGGTGATCAGCTTCCAATCGATCCTTGGCCGATGCTTTGGTTCTGCCCGCTCCTGGGCGTGGATCACCGTCAAATCAAGTGCCGGATAGTGCTTCTGCTTACCGATCGGCGGCAAAACATGGATGCGGCGGAATCTGATCTCGACAGCAATCGTCTCAGGCTTGCCATTTGCATCGCGGACCTCGACCTCGTGCATTCCGCTGATTTCGGCCTCATTCATCTCGGCGGCGATCGTATGCTCGCCGTCGCCCGCCAACCGGTCAACGCAAGTCCTCACCAGGAAATGGGTCCCGAGTTCATGGGCCATGCAGAAAAGCTCATAGATGTCGCTTTCGCGATCACCTATATGGATGCAGCGCGCGGCATCACCGAACAGCGCAATTGACTCTCGCATGTTCTGTAGCCAACGGAAGCTCTCCTTCTCTTCTATAGGCAACCGCGTCAGGTTGACTTTTTTCTTCAGCGCAGCGGTTCCCTTGAACTTCGACCGCGTCCAGAACTTGATGGCAGAAAGGCCAAGCGGCAAACCGTCCAGCGTAACGGCCATGCTCGAATGCATCAAAAGCCCGCAAACGGACTGCGCCCAGGAACGGTCAGCCTTGCCCTTGTTGGTCCGACCGGTGAACCCGATCCGCTCGGAACCCTTCCTTTGATAGATGAATTCACTCGTATCCTGCAGGACCAGAATAGGGCCGGTCGTCGAAGCAAAACGACTGCGCGTCGCCTGAAAGTGACCAGCGAGAATTTCGCCCTCGCTGACCCGATCATTGGCTAAGAACCGATAAGCCGCCTTGGTGTTGGCCCAGTCTTGACACGCCAGTGGAATGCACCGGCCTTTACGAAGCCGACGGGAACAGTAACGACGAGTTCACCGCGGCGAGCCTTCTCATAGCGGGCGGAAAGGGAACGCTGACGCAAGAGATCGAGTTCATACTCGTTGAGACTGCCCTTCAGACCCAAGAGCAGGCGGTCGTTACCCTGGCGGGGCGCATAAACCGCTTCCTGATCGACTAGAACGGTATCGACAACACGGCACATCTCGATGAGTTGCTGCCAGTCCCGGCTGTTCCGGGCGAAGCGCGATACCTCACGTGCGGCCACGGCGCCCACCTTGCCAAGGCAGACTTCGGCCACCATCCGGTCAAATCCAGCGCGGGTCACGCCGCCGGCGGCCGAACGACCAAGATCATCATCCACCGTCTCTATATGTGACCATCCGAGTGCCGCCAGTCGGTCCCGCATGGCATACTGGAGGGCGCTGCTTTCGCGATTGTGCAGAACCTGGTGAGCTGAGGACTGCCGGACATAGAGGATGGCCTTCCGCTCCAGATGGTGTGGTCCGATCTTCTCATGCATCATGACCGGTCTCCTTCTGCCGGGAGACACGCCCGCAGTTTGCGTGATCGACGAACAGCCGCACGATCAGCACCGTCAGCGCTTGGCGGGTCTCTTCCGGCAACTCCGGCCATTGCGGTGTCCCTGCCGTCTTCCCCCGCTGCGGGGCCGAGAACAGATCGAACTGGTATGTCATGGACTGGCGAGGCATGGACATCTCTCCGACTCGTTTTGTGAGAGATCAATGCTGCGCCCATTGCCGCAGATTGTGAGTAAGCGCGATTTTCCATGCGCATTGACGGCCTGACCGGTGAACCGCCCTCGGATCTGTAGTGATTATTCCGGCTCTGTTAGGCGGCGGCAGAGGCTTTGGAGAAGTTGATCGGCAACAGGTCACCTATGTCGGCCGCTTCCGTCCGCTGCGGCAACTCGGTGAGCACGTGGCGCAGCCATGCCAGCGGATCGACGCCACAGGCGCGGCAAGTGAGCATCAGACTGTAGATCACGGCACTGGCCTTGGCTCCATCGGCGGTGTCGCTGAACAGCCACGATTTTCTTCCGGTCGCAAAAACTCTGATCTCGCGTTCGAGAACATTGTTATCGATCGGCATCCTGCCGTCGCCGGTGTAGCGTGTCAGGTAATCCCATTGGTTCAAAGTGTAGGACACGGCATCGCCGAGCTTGGTATCCGGCACAACCTTTGGCGCGATGGCGTCGAGCCACGCCTTTAGGGCATTCAGGACGGGCAAGCTGTGTTGTTGTCGGAAGCGGCGAATGCAGTCGGCCTGCGTTTCATTGGCGCCGTTCTTTTCGCTTCGGGCCTGCCTCTCGATCCTGTAAAGCTGCTCGAAGAACCGAAGCGCTTGCTCCGGCGGCCCGCCGCCGTTCTTTCTGGCCTTGAGCGCGTCAACGAAGCGTCGCCTGGCATGGGCCATGCATCCGACATGGGTTGCACCATTCAATGTGCGCCATGCAGTGTAGCCATCGCTCACCAATATGCCGCGGTAGTCTCCGAGGAAGGTCTGAGGGTAAATCTGGCCGCGGCCGGGCTGATAATCGAGAAGCACGATTGGCTCGTCGCTGTCCTCGCCACTGCGATATGCCCACATATACGACGTGCTGGTGGCTTCCTTGTCCTTCTCCTTAAGGACCTGAACTGTTGTCTCATCACCATGAATGAGGGGTTGCGATCGGAGCCGCAGCTTCAGAGCGTCATAGATGCGATGAAGATGCTTCTCGCTCGAACCGATTACCCAGTGAGCAAGAGCGCCGCGGCTGATCGGAACGCCGGCCCGCTCGAATGTCTGTGCCACGCGGTAGAGCGGGGTGCCGTCGACGTATTTATGAACCAGCGCGAAGGCTAGCGTCGAGGCAGTAGCGATGCTGCCTGGCAGGGGTTGTGGCGGCATTGGAGCGATTACGACGGGCGTGTTAATCCCGGTGCGGTCGCAATGGCGGCAAGCATATTTGAACCGCACATTCTGCAGAACCTTTGCCTTGACCTCGATATGGAGCTGTTCAGTAACGGCCTCGCCCATGCGATGCATTTGACTGTTGCAGCACGGGCAAGCCTTCTGATCGTCAGCAAGGTCGTATTCGACACGCTCGCGCGGCAAGTCTTCCGGCAGAGGTCTGCGGCCGCGTTTCTTTCCTGCGGTGCTCTCGACCGGCGGCAGGCCTGTGTCCGGGAGATCGACAACGTCATCACCGCCGTCACTATCATCTTCGTCTGCAGCCTCTTCGGCTTCGTTGAAGAGGCGATCAATATGCTTTTCGCTGCGTGGGGCAAAGCGATGAAGCCTTGCCAGTGCCAGCTCCTCTTCCAGCTTGACGACCCGTTGCGAGAGCGCTTCCTTCTCGGCTTTGAGCGCGGCGATTTCGGCAGCATTTGCCGCCAACTGCGCCATCAGTTCTGCAACGCTCGGCTCGCCGGTTCTCGTCATCAGATCCTTGAATCTGAACCGGCCCTGCGCGTCAACAGCTCAATTCGCCATCCTCAGCCGGCGATCTGATATTGCCGAACCGGATGGCGCACCATCGCATCGATATCGATGCCGTCCAGGATCCACTGGAGCTGCTCGGTCGAGAGTGTCACCACCACAGTCTCTCGGCGGGGCCACCTGAACTTGTCTTCCGTCAATTTCTTCAGGACCATAACAAACCCGGACCGATCAAAGAACAAAAGCTTCACCCGGTCACGCCGGCGATTGCAGAAGGCAAATACCGCAGGAGCAAACGGGTCCAGCGCCATCGTCTCCTGGACCAGGACTGCAAGGCTGTTGATGCCTGCCCGAAAGTCGATCGGCTCTCGGTACAAATAGACCTCAAGATCAGCGCCCAGTCTGAACATGACCCAGCGCTCCTACGATTGCGACCAGTCCATCCACATCGTCGTACTCAACGGTCAGGCTAATCCCATTCGGCAGGAGAGCACTCACCTTGGGTGCATGAGAGTGCTTGCCCAATGGCTCGGTCTTCGCCAGCAAATCGCCGCCAGAGGCCGAGGAAATATCTGCAGCAATCCGAACCGGAACGAACCCCGAGACCAGAGGCAAAGGACGTCCTTCTTTGGCTCTCTTCACCCATTTCCGAACAAGATTAGCATTGACGCCGTGCTCCAACGCCAGACGCGAGACCGAAACGCCGGGTTCCAGGCAAGCCGCGACAAGCCGATCTCTCGACGCAGGGTCATATCGACGACGGCCGTCGCGACCAACAAGCCGCACTTGCAGTTTAGGAGCATCTTCATCCATGATTTGGTGTCCACCTATTTCGGGTGGAAACTTCATGCATCAGAGCACCGCCCTTCAGAAGGCGCACAGAAATTCGCGCTTACGATTGACGGACGTAGATTGTCGGCGAACCTCGCTTGTCGCTTGCGCATCATGTGGACCATCTCGATAGCGGAGAGTGATTTCAGCGCTTGCCGTCGATTTGAAGCCGAGCATGGACCGGATGCGGCGCTTGATGCGCCGATGGTCCTGCTCGATCCGATTGTTGAGATATTGGCGCCTGCGGATGCGGATCGAGTTCAGTGAACGCCGCGATCGGTCGCGCAGGCGGTTTTCGGTATCGCTGGAAATGACCACCTGGTGATTGGTCTGACTGCCATCGATGATGATGCAATCCGGCCGGCCATATGCCGGAGATAGGTTGCCATTCCGTCTTGCGACAGAACCGGTTCGTGTTGGCTTGGCTAGTTGCAGATGAACAGATGTGCGCATCAGCCATGTAACGGAAGGACCGCTGGCGCCATTGCTCCAGCCATTAAGTTACCGAGATTCGCGATCGATATCCCGTCTTAATACCACCGCAGTCGTGATGTCCTCCACCGCCTCGTGGCTGGCGATCAAGTCGCGGACCTGATTGAGGTCGTTGATCGATGCTGCCTCCAGTTCTACCACCAGGTCGAGCTGACCGCTCACCGACGAAACGCGCTTTACCTCCGTGTGCCGCGCAAGCAGGTCAAGTAGGTGGAGTGCCGGCGTGCGCTTAAGGCTGACGAGAAGGATCGCTCGGATGACATTGGCATCGATCTCACCAATGTCGGCGCGGTAACCCCTGATGACGCCGCTTCGCTCGAGATTGGTAACACGTTCGCTCGTTGCGCTTCTCGACAGGCCGATCCGTCCGGCGAGAGTCTTGACCGCAATGCGTGCTTCCCTCGACAGGATTTCGAGTATTTCCCGATCTTTGGCGTCAAGGTCACGCATGGTCTTCTCGCTTTGAGGCCGGACATCTGTCGGCCCATTCCGACAGTGTGCCGGTTCGATCCGACAGGATACTTGCTTGATCCGGCAGGATACTTGATGCCTGAAAACCGATTGCGTGCCAAGCTATCGGAAAGAAAAAATAGCTTGGAAAAACAACAACTATGACTGATCTCTCCCATCCGGCTCCTCAACTGTCTGCAGGAGATGCCGAAAGGCTCGCCAAGGAAATATTCGGCGTCACGGCCAAGGCGTCGCCGCTCGACAGCGAGCGCGACCGCAACTATCGATTGAAGACGGAGGTCGATGCTGGCTGGATCCTGAAGATCGTCAACTCCAGCGAGCCGAGGATCGAGAGCGAGTTTCAGACCGCGCTTCTCAATCATCTTGCCGGCGCCAATTCGGAGCTTGTGGTTCCTCATCTGAAGCCAAGTCTCTCGGGCGACTTTCTGGCGTCCACGACGGCCGCGAATGGCGAGACGCATGCGTTGCGTCTGGTCGGTTGGCTGGCCGGGACGCCGCTTGCCGAGGTTGGCAGAACCATCGAGTTGATGCGCAGCCTCGGCCGGTCGCTTGGTGAACTTGACCGAGCGCTCCAGGGCTTCATTCATCCGGGCGCTCTGCGCGAGCTTGACTGGGATCTGCGTCATGCGGCGCGGGCACGGTCTCGTCTGCATTTTGTCCGCGACGGCGCAAGGCGGGCGATCCTCGAACGCTTTATCGAGCGCTTTGAAACTCTCGTCGAGCCCAAGCTCTCGCGGTTGCGCGCGCAGGTCATCCACAATGATGCCAATGACTGGAATGTGCTGGTCGACGAGCACAACAATCAGAGAATTTCAGGTGTTATCGATTTCGGCGATGCCGTCCACACCGTTCTCATCGCTGAAGTGGCCATTGCCTGCGCCTACTCGATCCTGGACATGGAGGATCCGATCGGTGCGGCCGCGGCTCTCGCCGCCGGCTTCCACGAGAGATATCCGCTGCAGGCCGAAGAGATCGACATCCTGTTCGACCTTATCGCCATGCGTCTGGTGACGAGCGTCACCTTCTCCGCCTCCCGTCACGAGCAGACCGGCGACAATCCCTATCTGGCGATCAGCGAGGCGCCGGCATGGCGTCTGCTTGAGAAGATGGATGGCATGAATCCGCGTTTCGCTACCGCAGTTCTGCGCAAGGCGTGCGGCTTCGACGCAGTCGAAGGCGCCGGCGCTGTTCGCCATTGGATCGCCGACAACAGCAAGAGCTTTGCCGATATCGTCCGCCCGGCAGCTGCCACGATGAGCAAGGCGATCGTCCCTTATGGCGACGCATCGCATATCATGACCGTGGCCT
>Ga0066256_1004182_pt1 | contig 13067 bp, 1 predicted proteins | sample ThiBio_1000_biof_FD_87107 | JGI IMG/M metagenome (GOLD analysis project Ga0066256, IMG submission 87107) | Wastewater bioreactor microbial communities from Cape Town, South Africa - Thiocy_expt_1000_biof (version 2) | ecosystem: Engineered > Bioreactor > Thiocyanate-remediating >...
GCGAGGTGGTTACCATTGCCCTGCGCACGCCACTGGCTGACAGCTACACTGTGGTGCTGGCCACCGCCCCAACCGCCAACGTCACCGTCACCATCACGGCGGCGCTGCCCGCCGGCATGCAGCTCACTGCGCCCATGGTGACGGTGGGCAGCGGGGGGTTGACCGCCACCCTCACCTTCACGCCGGCGACGTGGGATGCCCCGCAGTCGGTGTATGTAGTGGGGGAGCTGGATGTGGGGTGGGTGGAGCCGGCGGCGGCGCCTGTCGCAACCCTAACCCACACCTGCGCTTCCGCCGACGCCGCGTACGACGGCAGCACATGCACACTGGCGCCCGCTGACACGGTGCGCATCACGCTGGCCGACAACCGCAGCGAGGTGGCGCGCGTGTCGCTGTCGGCGTCGTACCTGCTGGCGGTGGAGGGTGACGCCGCGTCGCCCACCTACGTCATCAGCCTCAACATCCCGCCCACCGCCACGGTATGGGTGACGGCGGCCACCAACACCACCGGCGACGTGGTGGTGGATCCGCCTGTGTGCGCCCTGGCGGCCGGTAACTTCACGACCGGCTGCACCGTGACGGTGACGCCCGTGGACGACGACGCGGCGCGCGGCGATCGGTACGTTGCCATCACGCATACCGTGGCATCCGACGACGCCGCCTTTGCAGCGGGTGCGCAGGTAGCGGGCGACGCCGCCTCGCTGCGCGCGGTGGTGGCGGTGGCGGACAACGACCGCCCCGCCGTCTTGCTGTCCAAGTACGCGCTGCTGGCGGTGGCACCCGACGCCTCCGGGTACGCAAGCGCCGCCGGCACGGCAGCAGCGTTCAGTGTGGCGCTGCAGTCGCAGCCGGCAGCTGAGGTTAGTGTGACGCTTGCGGTGACGCAGACGGCATCGTCGCTGGCAACGGCGGGTGCCATCACACTACCTACGCTGTCCGCACCCACCATCGTCTTTGACGCCGCCAACTGGTCCACGCCCGTCACCGTCACAGCGGCGCTGGCGGCGCAGGACGTGGCGGTGGGCGTGTCGACCTTTGATATTGACGTGGCGTCGTCCTCCGCCGACGCGGCGTACGACGTGCCTGTCGGCGCGCAGCGCGATGGCATCAGCAGCGCGCGCGTGGGGTCGCGTGGGCGCCTAGCGTTGACGGCAGCGGCGCGCACCACGCCGTACATCCACCTGTCGCGCACCCTGCTGGCGGTGGCGGCGGGCGGCTGGCAGCGCAACGATTCGTACACTGTGGTCCTGGCGTCGCAGCCCACCGCGCTCGTGTGGGTGACCGTGCTGCCGGTTCTGCCTGCCGGCATGCCAGCGTCTGCCCTGGTGCAGCCGCCGCCGGGCGGCCGCACCCTAACCTTCACGCCCGCCAACTGGTCCACGCCTGTCACCGTCGTTGTCGCGCTGGCACCGCTGGACGGTGCGCTGGCGCTGCCAGACACCGGCATCACGTTGGTGCACACAGCGGCGTCTGCCGACCCCAACTACGTGGGCGGCGGCGACGTACCCACCAGCGAACCGTTCCAGCCGACGTGCAACATCACCGTCGCGGTGTATGACGCCGCCACCCCCAGTGTGGCCGCCAGCGGCAGCCATGCAACACTGGCGGAGGGTGGCAGCACGACGCGGTGGCTGTGGTGCACCTCTGCACCGTCGCAGGATGTGACAGTGTCATTCACGGCGGCGCTGGCAGTGGGCGACGGCCCCGCTAGCCAGCTTGCGCTGTCGCCCGCCGCCCTCACATTTACGCCCGCCAACTGGGCGGTGCCGCAGCCGTTGCTGATCACCGCGCCAGACGACAGTGTGGTGTACGCACCGACGGGCACGGTGCCCGCGACCAGCCTGGCGCCCGCCGTGTCGCGCACCTTTGTCATCACGACGGCTGTGTCCTCCACCGACGCCGCGTATGCTAACGCGGTGGTGGTCCCCGCGGCGGAGTGGGACGTAACGACGGTGGACGACGACGTGGCAGGTGTGGCGCTGTCGGCAGCGCTGGTGACGGTGGCCAAGGGCGGCGAGCCCGCCAACTACACCGCCCGCCTGCTGTCCCGCCCCGGCGCACTGGTGCTGGTGACGCTGACGCCGTCGTCCGACTCCGTGTCGGTGGATCCGTCGCGCCTCGCCTTCTCGCCTGCCAACTGGAGCACGCCCGTCGCCGTGTCGGTGTGGGTGCCGTCCACGCTGCACGCGCAGCCGGCGCCGACGTTCAACCAGAGCATCCTGCATACCGTGACGCCGAGCCCTGACGACAGCCAGTTTGCCTCCGCCGCCGTCGTGCCATCGGCGGCGGTGGTGGTGCGCGTGGTGGACACCACACAGCCGGCCGTCCTGCTTGGCGCCTCGCCGGTGTACGTGGTGGAGGGCGGCGGGCAAGACGGCGTGTACGCCATCAATTTTACAACCGTGCCCGCCGCTGACGTGACGGTGACGGTAACCGCAACCGCGCTTGCCGCCCCGGCGGCCTGCGGCTCAACGGCGCGCCGCTGCCGTTTACCTGGGTGGCGTCCGCTACCGCCGTGGCCCCACCCGCCACCACGGTGGCAGTGAGCGCGGAGGCCGACGGCTCTGACGCCGGGAATGCGTACACCGTGCTGCTGGCGCACACCTTCACCAGCGCAGACGCCTCGTACGCCAGCCCCGCCGTCATGACGTCACCCGTGTCCGGCGTCGTCAACGTCACTGTGTTTGACGCCTCCGTCGCCTGCCGCCGCACCTGCGCGCCGGGCACGTACCTCAACTACAGCGACCCCGTCGTAACGTGCCTGCCGTGCCGGCCGGGTCACTTCTGTGCCGGCGACTGCGCACTGGAGACGGCGTGCCAGGCTGGCACGGGTGCCAACGCCTCCGCCGCCGCGTGCGACCTGTGCTGGCCGGGCACCGCGTCGGTGGATGGCATGTGCGCGCCGTGCGCGCCTGGCACCTTCAGTGCGCAGTGGGGTGCCACTGCCTGCGAGCCGTGCCCGTCCGGCGCCATCGCGCCGGGCCACGGCGCGGCGGCGTGCACGTGGTGCCGCGTGGGTCGGTACGGCAACGCGTCTTGCGATGCGTGCGGCGCAACGACGGCGGCGGGCGACGTGCTGCCGGCGTGGTGCCGGCACTGCAAGCCGGGCGAGTGGGCGGACTACACCGCGCCGGTCGCCGACTTTTGTGTGCCGTGCGGCGTGGGGCAGTATGCAGTGGGGGACAACGCTACGGCGTGCGCGGATTGCGATGCGGGGTGGTACCAGCCGCACGCAACGGGCGGGCTGGGCACCTGCTACCCCTGCCCTCCCGGGTGGAGCTCGCAGGGCGGCGCCGGCACGTGCTCCCAGTGCCCCATGCCCACCGTCGCCAACGCGACGGGCGGCGTGGGGACCTGCACCGCCTGCGCGCCTGGCTACACGCCCAACGCCGCGCAGGGCGCGTGCGTCGCCGTGCCGCGGGGCTGGTACGATGACACCAGCGGCAGCCGTTGGGCGCCGGTGCCGTGCCCCGCCGGTACCCACGCGCCGGCGCCCGGCGGCTACGGTGCGGCGTACAGCGACGCCACCGCCTGCACCGCCTGCCCGCGCCGGTTCTTCAACGACGCGCCCGGGCGGTGGGATTGCCAGGAGTGCCCCGTGGGCACCACCACCAGCGCTACCGGTGCCACGGCGTGCACCCTGTGCGCCACCGCCATTGACATGGCCACCGGCGAGTGCGTGGCGTGCCTGACGGCGGGCGAGGTGGCGGTGGCGTACATGGACGGCGGGCTGCAGCGCGTGCAGTGCCAGAAATGCGGCGCAGGGACGGAGCAAGTGGGCATTGTGTGCACGGCGTGCGGTGTGGGCACCGCCAACGGTGTGCCCGGCAGCGTGTGCGACGCCTGCGCGCCCGGCCGCTACGCGCCCACGGAGGGCGCGGCGGCGTGCACCGCATGCCCGCCCGGGTTCGAGCAGGCCGCGGGGGGTCAGGTGTTGTGCAACCGGTGCGCCGCCGGCAGCATGTCGGGCGCGGGGCAGGCGGCGTGCAGCCCGTGCGCCGCCGGCAACTACACCGCCATCGAGGCGCAGAGCGAGTGTGTGCGCTGCCCAGTGGGGCGGTACAGCCCTGCCGACGGCGCCACCACCTGCTTACCCTGCACCGGCAACACCTTTACCAACGCGACCGGCATGGCGACGCCGTTGACGTGCGCCGGCGGCACGGTTGTGAACGAGGACCGCTCCGGCTGCGTGCCGTGCGCCGCCGGCACCGCCTCCGCCGGCGCCTCCACCTGCTCCGACTGCGAGCTGGGCACCTCCACCGACGGCATGACGGGGTACACCGCCTGCGCGTGGTGCGGGCCCGGCACATACAGTGACGTGCTCCGCCTCGCTGCTTGCCTCCCCTGCCCCGCCGGCACCGCCATGAGTGCGTCCCACGCCGTGGCGTGCGACCCGTGCGCAGCGGGCACCTTCACGGCCGCCACCAATGCCACCGTCTGCACTGCGTGCGACGGCAACCTGTACGCGCCCACGACGGGCGCAACAGCGTGCGTGCGCTGCGAGGCGGGGACGGTGGCCAGCGCGGGCCACACGGCATGCACACCATGCGAGGCAGGCGCCATGGAGGTGGACGGGCTGTGCGTCGTGTGTGGGCCGGGCAGCTTCTCTCTGGGCGGCGCGTCGACGTGCACGGCGTGCTCGGTTGGCCGCGCCAGCAACGCGACGGGGGCGGCGGCGTGCGATTTGTGCCCCTCTGGCAACTACAGCGACGTGGAGGGGCGGACGGCATGCACCGCCTGCGCACCGCACTCCTATCGCGCGTACCGCGCCGAGGGTAGCGACGACGAGCAAGCGGCGCTGGCGGCGGCGTGTACCGAGTGCCCGCGCGGCACCGTGTCGGACGCCGCCCGCACCAGCTGCACCGCGTGCACCGCCGGCACGTACCAGCCTGACGGTATTGACGCCTGCGTGGAGTGCGACGCGGGCAGTGCCACGGAGGGCGCAACTGGCGCCACGGCGTGCACAACATGCCTGCCGGGGTCGTACGCCGGCGCGGTGGGCACGCCGGCTTGCGCGCCGTGCGACAACAACACCATGTCGGCAGCGGGGGCAGCAGGGTGCACGCCGTGCGATGCGGGCTGGCGGCACGTGGGGCACACGGCATGCACCATTTGTGACGGCGGCACGTACCAGGCGGGGGAGGAGTGCTTGACGTGCGGCGCGGGGCGGTACGCCCCCGCTGGCACGCCCGACGCTTGCCTGCTCTGCCCGCCCGGCTCCTACACGGACGCTGCCGGTGCGTCCGTGTGCACACAGTGCGACAACGGCACCGCGGTGGCATACCCCGGCGCCACCGCCTGCACCACCTGCGGCTTCCGCACCGCCCGCGCCAACGGCGACAACACCACTGACTACGGTGCCGCCGCCGTCTGCCCCACATGCGCCGCCGGCTGGGTGCCGGAGCCGGAGACGCGCGCGTACTGCATCCAGTGCGGTGCGGGCACGCAGCAGGTGGGCGAGGCGTGCGTGGCATGCGTGGGCAACCGCTGGAGCGGCGCAGGCGTGACGGCGTGCGACCTGTGCGATGCCGGGTGGGTTTCCACTGCCGCTTTCACGGCGTGCGCGCCCTGCGACCCCGGCACGTACCACGCGGCGCATACTGACACGGCGTGTACGCAGGCGCCCAACGGCAGCTACGTGGCGGCCGCCAACGCGACGGCGTACGCGCTGTGCCCACCCGGCTCCACCTCCCTCCCTGCCGACGCCGTGCGTTCCACTTGCGCCATCTGCCCCAACGGCACGTGGAGCAACGCCGCCGCTGCCACCGCGTGCGCCGCGTGTGGCGCGCGGGATTACCGGCTGCAGGTGGCCGCGGACGACGTGAACTACGCTGCGGCCACCGGCTGTGCAACATGCGCCGCCGGTTGGGTGGGCACGGCAGACAGCGGCGCGACGGGGTGCACGCAGTGCCGTGCGGCGACGTATCAGTCCGGCAACACGTGTGCCAGCTGCGACGGCAACCGCGTGGCTGGCGCGGGCGCCACCACATGCAGCCTGTGCGCCGCCGGCAGCATCACGACCGACCATGTGGCGTGCGGCGTTTGCGCGCCCGGCAGCTTTCACAACGCAACCACGGACGTGGTGTGCAAGCCGGCGCCGGTGGGCTACTACGTGGCGGTGGCGGGCGGCACGAGCGCGAACGTGACAGCGTGCCCGCCGGGGTCGTACGGCATGGCGGCGGGCGCGTCCGCCTGCCTTGTGTGCGACGCCGGCCGGTACAACCCCGGGCCCGCCGCGACGGCATGCAGCGTGTGTGGCGACCGCACCGTGCGTGTGAACGCGCCGGGCGTGGTGAATAACACGGGTGGCGGCGCGTGGGAGGCGTTTGCAGCCAACGCGACGGCGTGCGACAGCTGCGCGGCGGGCACCATCAGCGTGGCGCGCACGGCGTGCGTGGCGTGCCCCGCAGGTAAGCGGCAGGAGAACAACACGTGCCTGCAGTGCGTCGGCAACTCGTTCACGACCGGCGGGGACGCGGGGCTGGCGTGCCCCCCGTGCACGCCCGGCACCCTCACAGTGCGGTGGGCGGCGGGCGCCGCCCGCCGCCCCCGCGCGCCCGCCGTCAGCGCGCTGGACTCGTACTGCCGCACTTGCAGCGCGGGGCGGTACACCAACGTGTCTGGCAGCGTGGGCGAGTGCCTCACCTGCCCACCTGGCTCGTATCAAGCCGCCACGGGGCGCACGGCGTGCGACGTGTGCCCCGCCGGCGAGTACCAGCCGAGCAGCGGCGCGCAGCGCTGCCGCACGTGCGCCGAGCACACGGTGCGCGTTAACGCGCCGTACTTCACCATGTTTGACAACAACGCGCAGGAGTGCACGGCGTGCGCGGACGGCGAGTACAGCGACGGCTCCAATACGGCGTGCGTGGCATGCATCCCGGGCTCGTACCAGGCCACGCATGTGACGGGCAACACGTGTATGGAGTGCACCGGCAACACAATTGCGGCGGCGATGCGCTCCAGTACGTGCACCGCCTGCGAGCCGGGCTTCATTACCTCCAACTACGTGCGCTGCGTGGGGTGCAAGGGCGGCAGCTACCACGACGCCGTTACTGACACGGCGTGCACCACGTGTGCCGTGGGGCTGGTGTCGAGCGACAACGCCACCAGTTGCTTTACGTGCGCCGACGGCAAGTACGCGCCAACGCTGGGCTCCACGCTGTGCCTGGACTGCCAGGCAGGCTGGTACCGCAACGCCGGCATCGTGTGCCAGCAGTGCGTGAACCGCACCGTGTCCGCCGCCGCCGCCGCCACCTGCACCACCTGCACCCCCGGCTGGGTGAGCAACGCGGCAGCGACGCAGTGCAATGCGTGCCCCGCCGGCACCTTCAACCCGTTCGACGACCCCGCCGTCAACAACAGCTGCCTTGTATGTGCCGGCAACACGTACTCGGCGGCCGGTGCGACGGACTGCGCGGACTGCAGTGCGGGGTCGGTGCACGTGGGCCACACTTCGTGCGCCGTGTGCCAGCCGGGGTACCTGCAGGTGGGCACGGCGTGCGTGGCGTGCGAGGCGGGGCGGTACAGCGGCGCGGGGCAGTACGGCGCGTGCATCGACACCGTGGCCGGCTACTACACGCCCGGCACCAACTACTCATCGCCGGTGGCATGCGCGTCCGGCACGTTTTCGAACACCTCCGCGGCGTCGGCGTGCATCACCTGCCCCGCGGGCCTCTTCTCGCCCGTCGCCGCCACGGTGTGCAGCGACTGCGCGCCGGGCTTGTACGCGCCGGCGGGCTCCGCCAACTGCACCCTGTGCCCGCGTGGCTACTACGCCGACACGGGCGGCGCGTCGTCCTGCGCACCGTGTGCCGCGGGCAGCTACGCACCACGCACCGGCGCGTCGGCGTGCATTGCCTGCGAGGTGGGGAACGCCACCGCCACGCCCGCCGCCACGACGTGCACCGCCTGCGCGCCCGGCTACTACGCCAACGCCACGGGGTACGTGACGTGCGTCGCGTGCCCACTCGCCACCTTTGCCGCCGCGTCCGGCACCGCAAACTGCACACGCTGCGCCGCTGTGTCGCCGCGGCACGTGGCGGGCGGCACTAACTCCACCGCCTGCTCACGCTGCCCCAACGGCACCGCCGCGTCAGCGGACGCGACGGTGTGTGTACCGTGCGCCGCCGGCTGGTGGCAGGCGGGTGACGACATGGTGAGCTGCGCGCCGTGCCAGCCCGGCTGGTACACGCCGGCGCCGGGCGCGACGGCGTGCGTGGCGTGCGCACCCGCCACCTACAACGGCGCAGACAACGCCTCCACCTGCACCGCTTGCCCCGCCGGCACCGCCACCAACGTCAGCGGCACGGCGCAGTGTGGTAACTGCAGCGCCGGCTGGTTCTCCGCCGCCGGCGCGGAACGGTGCACAGAGTGCCCGTTGGGGCGGTACGCCGGCAGCGCGGGGACGCGGGACGCGTGTGCCGTGTGTGTGGATGGGACGTATTCGCCGCGCACGGGCTTGACGGCGTGCTCCGCATGCGCGCCCGGCACCTACATTGATGTCATGGAGTCCAGCGGGTGCTTGGCGTGCGCCCCCGGCACGTACCAGCCCGCCACCAACGCCTCAACCTGCCTCATCGTGACGGCCGGCTACGCGACGCGGCAGCCGGGGTCGGCGGTGCAGTTTGCGTGCCCCGCGGGGCGGTACACGGAGGTAGATCGCGCCACGCGGTGCCTGCTTTGCGGCGCCGGCACGTACACGCCTGTGGAGGCCGCGACAGCGTGCGTCGCCTGCAGCCCCGGCACCGCGGTGGGCGTGGAGGAGGCGACGGGCTGCGTGGCGTGCACCGGCAACATGTACGCGCCGAACGCCACCATGGCGGCGTGCGCGCCGTGCCCCAATGGCACCGTGGTGCAGCCGGGTGGCACGTCGTGCACGCGGTGCGCGGCGGGGCAGTACCGCAACGGCACGACGTGCACGACGTGCGGCGACGGGCAGTACTCCCTGACGCCGGCGCAGTGGGAGTCGCTGTACCACGACGTGCCGCCGCCGGCGGACCTGCAGGAGTCGTGCCTGACGTGCCAGGCGGGCACGGTGTCGCGCGACGTGGCGGACCCCGCCGACGCCAGCAAGTCCATCCGCACCTGCAGTTCGTGCGCGGGGCGCACTATCCAGCCCAAGACGGGGCAGGTGCGGTGCCTGTCGTGCGAGGCGGGGCGGTACGCCAACCGCGACCACACGGAGTGCATCTCGTGTGACCCGGGCACGTACCTGGTGGAGGACAAGAATGCGTGCGAGAAGTGCGCGGCGGGGTTCTTCAGTCCCACCGGCCAGCTGGCGGCGTGCCTGCCGTGCCCCAAGGGCACCTACCAGCCCGCCGACCTGTTTGTGCTGGACTCCTGCGAACCGTGCAGCCCCGGCACCATGAAGGACAACGAAGGGTCGGGCGACTGCATCAAGTGTGCGACGGGGCAGGTGTCCAACGCCAACCGCACCAAGTGCATCGGCTGCGACTCCTCATCCGTGTTTGACTGCAGCACGCAGACGCTGGTGATCCCGGCGCAGGGCGCGTGGTACGCGTCGTCCATCCAGGACCCGTTTCAGCTTGTCGTCGGCGACGCCTCCACTGCCTCCGCGCCGCTGTATCGCTGCCTGGCGGAGACGGCGTGCTCAAACTACTACAACGCGACGCTCGGGCTGAACCAGACGCTATGCGCACCGGGGCACACCGGCACGCTTTGTGCTCTGTGCCTGCCCGGCTACGCGCTGGATTCCGGCACCAGCCTGTGCTCACCGTGCCAGATGGACGCGCTGGCGCTGTTCCAGACCGCGGTGTTGTCCGTCGCCATCGTGATCGGCGCCGTGTGGTTTGCGCGTCGTGACCAGTCCACCGCCAAACGCGAGCAGGCGGTCGCCATCCTGCGCATCTTCCTGTCGTACGCGCAGACGCTGTCCATGCTGGGCAACTTTGCGGCAGAGTCGGCTACCATCATCAAGTCGTATATGGGCGCGTTGTCGTACACCACCGACCCGGCATCCAAGGTGTTCTCGCCGCTGCAGTGCTTCCTGGGCTGGCGCTTCTACGAGCAGTTCTACCTCGTCGTGTCCCTGCCGCTCATCATCGTCGCCTTCTCCTACACCACAAACTTTGGCATGTACGTCGTGCGCCGCGCCCTGCCGGCGTCCTGGGTGGCGGACAAGTCGGCGGCGGAGCTGTGGGACGAGTTCAAGAACAAGTCGGTGCAGTCCATCGCCGTCCTCATGTTCCTCATCCTCATCAATGTGGTGTCGTACATCTTCCGCGCCTTCTCCTTCTACGACGAGCCCATTGACGGCCACTACTACCTGCTGCACGACTTTCGCATTACGCGCGACTCCGCCGCGTACCGCCACATGGAGATCACCGCCATCGCAGCCGCCATCCTGTACATCGGCGTCATGCCCACCGTCATCTTCGTGTACCTGTGGCGCAACCAATTCAAGCTGGAGACGCCGCTGCTGAACGAGCGCCTGCGGTTCCTATACCAGGGCACGTCGTACGTGGACAGCCCCATGTGGGAGGCGCACATACGCCGGCGGTTGACGGCGGCCGCCGACGCGTCGCAGCTGACGGCGGCGGTGCGCGAGAAGCTGCGGCAGAGGCGCATGGCGAGCGGGCTGCATGGCGCCGCCGTGGCACGCGACAGCGACAGTGACGGCGGCACGGAGCGGAGGGACGATGCGGTGGAGGTGGTGGGCAGCGGCGATGGCGGCACGGGGGCGGCCGATGGCGGCGAGGGCGTATCGGGTGTGACGCGCGCGGCCACCGCCACTAGCAGCGGCGGCGGCGACGACGACAACGGCGTGCAGAGCAAGCTGCCGGCAGGGCTGACGGCGGATGCCGCGGGCGTGGTGTGGGCGGCGGCGGCGGACGGCGTGGTGGTACTGCCACGCGGGTTGCACCTGGATCGCACGCGGCGCGTGGTGGCGGCGGACGGCAACCCCGTGTCGGCGGCGGTGGTGCTGGCTAAGGTGGCAGCGGAGCGCGGCGGCGGCAGCGGCAGCAGCAGTGGCCCCTTTGCGGGTGTGCGTAATGAGGAGCTCATGCGCTCCAAGAGCAGCGTGGTGGTGCTGCGGAACCACATGGTGGCGTCGTCCTCCACCGCGGTGAAGCGGCAGTACACGGGGAAGGATGTGGCGATGGTGAGCCGGGGGCGCGGCGGCGGCAAGTTTGGGTACAAGGCGGGCGACGCGCCGACGTGGCGCGTGGTGGGCTCCTGGTACTACGAGCTGGTGGTGGTGACGCTGCGCAAGGTGGCGGTGGCGGGCATCGCCATCAACTTTGCGTCCGACGTCATCCTGCAGCAGTTTGCCGGCTTCTTCCTCTTCCTACCGCTCTCCATCTTCCACTTCAGCCTGGACCCCTACGACGACGCCGACATCAACATGCTGGAGGGCTTGGCGCTCGGCGCGCTGGTGCTGACGCAGCTCTTTGGCTTGCTGCTGTCTGTGGAGGACTACTACATGAAGCGGTGGGGCGACACACTGCGCTACCTCGTGCTGTTCATGAACCTGGCGGTCATGGCGCTCATGGTAGTTGGCGTGCTGAAGGACGTCGGGGGGCGGTGGCTGGACAAGCGGCGGAAGAAGAAACTGGCGGCGGCGGCAGCGGAGGAGGCACGAGTGGCGGCGGCCGCTGCAGCAGCTGCCGCCGCCGCCGCCGCCGCTGCTGCTGCCACCCCCATGTGCAGCCGCCGCAGGTGCCTCAACACCATCATCTACGCCCGTGCCACGCGCAGCGTCGGGTAGGGGCGGCATCAGGTACAGCGTGGACTCGTAGGGGATGTCTCCCAGGCGCCGGTCGTCGATCACTTCACCAGCAAAGGTAAGCCGCTGCTGGTCCAGTGGGATGCCTTCCTGGTCCCTGATCTTGGCTTTGGCATCATAGATGCTGAACACGTCCAGCTTGATGGTCTTGCCCGTTAGCGTCTCAACAAGTATGGCCACGCTACGCAAGCGCAAAACCAGACTCACTGTGGCCTCATTCCGGATGTTGTAGTCAGAAAGCGTGCGGCCATTCTCCAGATCCTTGCCGCCGAACAATATACGCTGCTGGAAAGGCGGGATGCCCTCCTTGTCCAAGATAATGCCCTTCACCACCGCGATCGTGTCGTCCGGCTCCACGTTCAGCGTGATGGTCCTGACCCTCACCAATGGCCCCGTTACAAAGAGATACATCCTGCAATATCCGTGTACCGTAAGCTGCGGTAAGCAGTGGGAATGCGGTTCTGCAACAATTGCAACACGTACCGGTACCGGTACACACGGACGGCGTTGCCGCCTTCATCATTGTGCGCTGGTGTCCACATTTTCCCGCCTGCATATCCCACCATGGCGTCGTCCATGCGAAAACTGGCAAAACTGCACTGCAGACTGGGCTGAGCAGGGCAACATGATCAGACATGTCTTACAAGAGGGGGAAAGCAGCGAGAGAGAGAGAGAGAGGAGAGAGAAAGAGTTGGAAAAAATCGGCAGGGCAGCGACGCCACGAACCAGTGCACACACACCGATATTGCACACCACGCGTGCGCCCACGCCAATAGTACCTGCAAAACGCTTCTAAGCTCACTGCGTGCTGATCCAGGTCGCGTACCTGTGTGTTTGAACGGTGGTTATAAATATCACTTTTCGTCCCTCCCATCGCTACCCTGCTCTAGTCTCCACCTTTCTCTATTCTCTCCTCTCTCCCTCTCTCCCTCTCTCCCTCTCTCCCTCTCTCTCTCTCCCTCTCCCTCTCCCTCTCTCCCTCTCTCTCCCTCTCCCTCTCTCCCTTGCTCCCTCGCTTTCTCGCTCCCTCACTCCCTCTCTCCTTCCTTCTCCCACTCTTCTCACTCCCTCACTCCCTCTCTCACTACTACTACTACTCGCTCGTCGCACGCTTGCCGCGTTTGCACTGCTGCTGCTGCCAAGACCAAGGCGCAGGATGCCGTTCAAGAAGGGACGCGGTGGCCGCGCGCTGCGCATCATGCGCGACCGCGAGCCCAAGCTGGTGGAGGGCGAGAAGCGCCTCCTGGTGGTGCGTGGCCCCCACACGAGCAAGGTCGTCGTGTCGGTCATGAAGGACCTGGTACGTTGTTGTGTTGCGGCG
>Ga0066256_1001733_pt2 | contig 13063 bp, 16 predicted proteins | sample ThiBio_1000_biof_FD_87107 | JGI IMG/M metagenome (GOLD analysis project Ga0066256, IMG submission 87107) | Wastewater bioreactor microbial communities from Cape Town, South Africa - Thiocy_expt_1000_biof (version 2) | ecosystem: Engineered > Bioreactor > Thiocyanate-remediating >...
ATTTTCCCTCAATTGCCGGGATGACAGTGCCATACCTGTTTAGTTTTGGGGGCATGCGTATAGGGTTGCCTTTTAGTATGTCAAAAATGAATCTGGTAAACAAAAAATCCTACACTTTAAGAACGGACATCAATTACGGATTTCTCAATAAAGATGTGAACGGCCTTGTGAGTTTCACCAGAAGGTACAATCCGTTTACACAATCGTATTACTCGGCTGATGCTTCCAGAACTTTTGTTCAGATATTCAGCGGCGATGCCTGGATCAATCAGTTGAGCCGCCGCAATTATTATTTGGATAATTCAATTGGCGGTGGCTGGGGCAGGGAAGTTGTGAACGGCTTCAATATTAAAATTAGCGCCCGTACGGCTCTACGGCGAAGCCTCGCCAACTATAAGACTTATTCTGTTGTTGATACAGTGTTTAAAGATGTATTTGATAATAACAAAGCTCCTGCGTTCGAATCTTATAATGCTTTGTATGGTGCGCTTGAGATTTCATATACTCCATTTCAACCGTACATCAGGGAGCCAAATCAAAAAATTAATCTTGAATCAAAATGGCCAACAGCTTTTGCCCGCTGGCAAAAAGGTATCCCCAAAATTTTTAACAGCGATGTGAATTTTGATTACCAGGAATTTGGCCTGCAACAATTTTTACGGTTGGGAACGGCTGGTGTTTCAAATTACACGGTTAAAACAGGCTCGTTCATTAATAAAAAAGATTTAAAACTGGTCGATTACAAATATCAGCGTCGCGGCGATCCGTTTTTATTTTTGAACCCTGAACAGGCTTTCCAGGCACTGGATTCAACGTTTCCCGTATTTAAAAGATTTTACGAAGGACACTACCTTCATGAGTTCAATGGTGCTATTTTGAACAGAATCCCGCTTTTTAAAAAGATTGGCCTGCGTGAAGTTGGAGGTACAGGGTTCCTGATTGCTCCCGAGGCAGATTTGCGATATGTTGAATTATTTACAGGCGTTGAAAAAGTGGTAAAGCTGCCGTTTCAGTTCCTGCAAAAAATAAAGATCGGCGCGTACGTTGTAAGTTCTTACGCCAACAGGTACAACAACCCACTTCAATTCAAATTCGGTATTACAACCTGGGATTCATTTGGAAACAGGTGGAGGTAAAAACTAAGCTTTTTTCAAAGCCTCAATAGTTGCAGCAGGGGCGGGTGATTTAAAAACAGTACTCCCCGCAACCAACACATCAGCGCCTGCATCAATAATTTCCCGGGCATTTTTAACTGTTACGCCGCCATCGATTTCAATAAGAGCGGTTGCATTTTTTTCATTGATTAGCTTTTTCAATTGACGGATTTTATTGATTGTCTCCGGTATAAATTTTTGACCGCCAAAACCCGGATTGACGCTCATCAATAAAACAATATCAATATCCCGGATTATATTTTCGAGTTGTGCGACAGGTGTGTGCGGGTTCAAAGCCACCCCGGCTTTCACGCCCAAACTTTTTATCTGCTGAATATTTCTATGCAAATGTGAGCAAGCCTCAATGTGAACTGTGATGTGGTCAGCGCCTGCTTTTTTAAATTCATCAACATATTTTTCCGGCTCCAAAATCATCAGGTGTACATCACAAATTTTGTTGCAGGCTTTTCGCGCAAACTCAATTACCATAGGTCCAAAGCTGATGTTGGGAACAAATCTTCCGTCCATCACATCCAGGTGAAGCCAATCAGCAGCACTATTATTAACCATTTCACACTCGGCTTGCAATTTTAAAAAATCCGCAGCCAGTAAAGAAGGAGCAACTATCGCCATTGTAAAAATTTATCTGGCAAAGTAAATTTATTTTTTTGATACCGGCTGAAGAACATAACCCATCGAATTTGTGTCACACTCTTGTGCTATCGAACATCCGGCATCAGCTTCTGTTTCATTTTACCAAAATATTACAATTCATTCAGGTGGCTTCAATACATTTGCGGCTATCATAAACCACAAGAATATGTTACAAAAAGTTGCGGTTGCCATCATTTTTTCGTTGGCGCCATTTATCGTAAAAGCACAAAACACTGACGATGTAGTACATTACCCGGAAGAGAAGCATTTTAAAAATATTCAACAACTCACATTCGGCGGCGATAATGCCGAAGCCTATTGGAGTTACGATGGAAAGAATATAGTTTTTCAGCGCACCAGTGCAAAAGACGGTATTCCCTGCGATCAGATTTTTATGGGCAAAGTTCCCGCGCCCGGTGAAAAGTTTGAATACAAACCCATCAGCAGCGGAAAAGGCCGTACTACCTGCGCTTATTTTACAAAAGACGGTAAGCATATTATTTACGCATCAACTCATCTTGCCGGAGATCAATGCCCGCCGGTGCCCGACAGGGCAAAATATGGTAATAAATACATTTGGCCATTATACAGCAGCTACGATATTTTTATGGCCGATCTCAAAGGGAATATTGTAAAGCGGCTCACCCACTCCAACGCCTATGACGCAGAGGCCACGCTTTCGCCCGATGGCAAAAAAATGATTTACACAAGCACCAAAGACGGCGATATTGAATTGTACATAATGAACCTGAAAACGGGAAAGGGAAAGCGCATCACTCATTCGTTGGGTTATGATGGCGGCGCTTGGTTCAGCCCCAACGGTAAAAAAATCATCTGGCGTGCATCAAGGCCAAAAACTGACGCCGATATAAAGGAGTATGAAGAGTTACTGGCAGAGGGGCTGGTAGCGCCCACCAACATGGAAGTGTTTGTGGCAAAGTCAAACGGTAAAAAACAAAAACAGGTAACAAAACTCGGCAAAGCCAATTGGGCGCCAAATTACATGCCCGGCAGTAAACGGATTATTTTCGCATCCAATCACGAATACGAGAGAGGATTTCCTTTTAACATGTACACTATCAACGAAGATGGTTCCGATCTTCAAAAAATAAGCAGGGATAAAGGTTTTGATGCTTTTCCTATGTTTTCTCCTGATGGGAAAAAGATTATTTTTAGCAGTAACAGAAACAACGGTGGAACGAGGGATACAAACATTTTTATAGCAGATTGGGTGGAATAAAACCCCTATTTTCGCAACAATCACAAAAACAAAAATATGGACGCAACGCTTTTAATGATCCACAGCATTTTACGCTGGGTGATTTTGATTTTAATCCTCGTGGCAATTTTCAGGAGTTTTGGCGCCGGTAGCAAACCTTTTACCGACGGGCATAAAAAGAACGGCTTGTTCCTGATGATCTCATGTGACATCATGTTACTGATTGGCCTGATTCAATGGTTCACGGGAGGATTTGGTTTAAAAGCCATTCAAAACAACGGCATGGGTGCGGTAATGAAGGATGGCGTGATGCGCTTTTTTGCAGTTGAACATTTAATGATAATGATCATCGCGATTATTTTAGTACACGTCGGTTATTCTTTTAGCAAGAAAAATATTTCTGATGCAAAAAAACATACCAAAACCACTTTGTTTTATATTTTGGCCTTGCTGGTGATGCTGGCAGCTATTCCCTGGCCGTTCAGGGAGGCGGGTATGGGCAGGGGCTGGATTTAAGATATTATGCCCCGTTAGAGTCTTTTATTTTAAGTTGCTGATACCCGAAAGGGAGATTAGCAATAGTCTTTAAGCTCAGAATTGTTAACGAAGTTATCAACCCTTCCCTCGGGAGGGGCGAAGCAGGAGCCTTAATCTTATTGTTTCTTCGTCAGGGATGGGCTTCCCAGTTCCACTACCTCACAATCTTTAATATTTGAACCATCGATCGTAAACCGAACGATGGTTTTTACTTTATGCCAGCCCTGGTTGCCAGCCGCGCCGGGGTTCATGTGCAGGCATTGTTGTTTGTCATCGTAAATTATTTTCAGAATATGTGAATGCCCGCTGATAAAGAGTAAGGGTTGTTCTGCAATAATTTGCTTTTTGGTTTGGGGTTTTTTTTGGGGGGGGTAACCGCCGATATGTTTCATCATCACCTTTACACCTTCGCAATTAAAAATATTTACTTCGGGAAAGACCGAACGAATTTCCTGCCCGTCAATATTCCCGTAAACGCCACGCAACGGCCTGAATTTTTGAAGTGCTTCAACCAGGTCTATATTTCCAAAATCTCCGGCATGCCACACTTCGTCACATTGTGCAAAATGTTTGAAAACAGACTCGTCTAAAAACCCGTGAGTGTCGGAAATAAGGCCTATTCGTTTCAAAACAATATTTTTTAAATTATTGATGCGAAAATAAATTTTCCCACGGAAATTTGATTGTGAATCGGTATTCGTAACTTTAGCACAATCAAACTTAATAATATGAAACTTACAGACTTAAAAGCCGGAGATTGGGTGAGAATAGATGATGAGGGCGTCAACAGGGAAGGTACTGTTGTTCGTGTAAGCACAGAGGACCATGAAGTGTGTATTGATAACGGCATTCAGGAGTTTTGGTACAGCCTCGACCATGTGTATGGCGTTCCGCTGAATGAGGAACAATTAATGAGGCTTGGGTTCGAAAAAAAGGAAGCGGAAGAAGGCGTGAAATACGGAAAAGGTGCTTTCAGGATTTGGGTTCCCGCCTCAAATGATTTCTCCCGTTCAGAGGTTTGGTACCGCGAAGATCGCCGCCATTTTGACCGTCCGTTAATGGTTCATGAACTTCAGAATGCCCATTTGCAGATGACTAAAGTGCCGATGGACCAGGCTGGGTAGCCCGTTCTTAAACTTGAAAAATATTTAATGAGGCCATTCGTTTTAATGAATGGCCTCTTTGTATCTTAAATTTGCAGGCAAGTAACTATCTATAAAATGTATAAATTATTGTAAATTAGCTGGTTATAGTTATTACAATAAAACTCCCGGCAAAATTTTATTGATTATTAAGGGATTAGTTCCCTGCGATTCAAATTTCCGGGGCGGGTATTATTTTTATTCATATAATCTCCCTATCTTTGCAGCCCAAAATTTTTATGGCTAAACAACCTTTAATTAAACAAGACGGAGTAATCCTGGAAGCCTTGTCCAACGCGATGTTCAGGGTGAAATTAGAGAACGGGCATGAAATTTTGGCAACTATTTCGGGAAAAATGAGGATGCACTACATCAGAATTTTACCGGGTGACAGGGTGGGATTGGAGATGAGCCCTTATGATTTGACAAGAGGAAGGATCAATTTCCGTTATAAAAATTAAGCTGAAATCTTAAAAAAATAAAAAAATGAGAGTAAGAGCATCCATAAAAAAGCGTAGCGCCGACTGCAAAATTGTTCGTCGCAAGGGAAAGCTTTACATTATTAACAAAAAGAACCCCCGCTACAAACAAAGACAAGGATAGTCTTAATTAAATAATTAAAAATTAATAATTAGATATGGCTCGTATTGCCGGTGTTGATTTACCAAAAAATAAAAGAGGCGAAATAGGTCTTACCTATATTTATGGTATTGGCCCTTCTACTGCCAAATATATTCTTGACAAGAATAATATTGAGCGCAGCAAAAAAGTGAACGAATGGGACGATGACGATCTGAACGCCATTCGCCACACAATCACTGAAGAACTGAAAGTGGAAGGTCAGTTGCGCTCTGAAACGCAAATGAACATCAAACGCCTTTTGGATATCGCTTGTTACCGTGGTTTGCGTCACAGGAAAGGCCTACCGGTTCGTGGCCAGCGTACAAAAACCAACAGCCGTACCCGTAAAGGGAAACGTAAAACAGTTGCGGGCAAGAAAAAGGCCGCTAAGAAATAGGCTTCGACAAGCTCAGCCTGACATTTTTGTCATGTTGAGCCCATCGAACCATGCACCATTTTTTACTGAACTGATTACGGATGCCCGGTGCAGGTGGAGGGTTAGTTCAGGGTCTCGCATAAAGCGGGATTTATTTTTAAACTTAAAGATTACCTGATTTTCAAATGGCAAAAGCACAATTAAGCGCAAAAGCTGCCGCAAAAAAAAGGATCGTAAAAGTAGATTCTTACGGCGATGCGCACATCTCAGCAACTTTTAACAATATTATCATAAGCCTTACCAATAAAAGCGGGCAGGTTATAAGCTGGAGCAGCGCCGGTAAAATGGGCTTTCGTGGTAGCAAGAAAAATACTCCTTATGCCGCTCAAATGGCTGCAGCAGATGCTGCTAAAGTTGCGGTTGACGCGGGTTTGAAAAGAGTGGACGTTTTTGTAAAAGGCCCTGGTAGCGGCCGCGAAGGCGCTATCCGTTCTTTATCTCAAAGCGGTATTGAAATAGTGATGATCAAAGACGTTACGCCTTTGCCTCACAACGGCTGCCGTCCTCCAAAGAAAAGAAGGGTATAAGCCCCGCTAATCCCCGGAGGGGGAAATTAACAACAGCAATTAAAGTTCTTTTTATATAAATAGGATAATAATTTTTAAATTAAAATTCTATTGCCAGATTCAATGAGGCTTTTTTAAGCCCCTTCTTCGGAGGGGTTGGAGAGGCCGTTTCATTTTAATTAAAGGGTACTCAATTTATTTTTTCCAAAGCTTTTTAGTGATTGACGTACCGGTTTCTAAAAAAGCTTAAATGAAAGTATAATTATGGCACGTTACAATGGTCCTAAGACCAAAATCTCCCGTATTTTCGGGGAGCCTATTTTAGGCAATGGTAAATGGTTGGGTAAAAACAGTAACCCTCCCGGTATGCACGGCGAAAAGCGCAAACGTAAAACCCTTGGTGAGTACGCATTGCAGCTTCGCGAAAAGCAAAAAGCAAAATACACTTACGGTATTTTGGAAAAACAGTTTCGCAAAACTTTTGAGGAAGCTAACCGCCGCAAAGGCGTTACCGGTGAAAACCTTATCAAATTACTTGAATCCCGTTTAGACAACACAGTTTTTCGTATGGGTATTGCACCCAGCCGACCTGCTGCTCGCCAGTTGGTAAGCCACAAACACATTGAGGTAAATGGCGATGTGGTGAACATCCCCTCGTACCAGTTAAAGGCAGGTGATGTAATTACTTTGAAAGAAAAAAGCAAAGCAAATACATCTATTACCAGCCAGGTTCGCGCAAAAAATCCAAAATTCGGATGGGTTGATTTTAACGAAACGGAGATCAAAGGTACTTTCATTACTTACCCTGAGAGGGAAAATGTTCCTGAAAATATTAAGGAATCATTGATTGTAGAGTTGTACAACAAGTAATTTATTTGGTTACAGGTTGCCGGTTTACCGGTACTTGTAACTGTTAACCCCGTCCGACCCGGTCATCCGGGAGGGCAGTAACAAAATCTAAAATATGGCAATTTTAAATTTTCAGCAACCCGATAAAATTATTCTGCAGAAGGCTTCTGATTTTGAAGCCCAGTTTGAGTTCCGCCCGTTGGAACCAGGCTATGCAGTAACAATTGGTAATGCGCTTCGTCGTGTTTTGTTAAACTCCCTAGAAGGCTATGCCATTGTGGGTATCAAAATAGAAGGTGTTGACCACGAGTTTGCAACCATCAAAGGAATCAGCGAAGATCTCGTAGAAATTATTTTAAACCTGAAACAGGTTCGCTTTAAAAAAATTGTTGATCACGATGTGACTAACGAAAAAATTTCGTTGTCGGTTAAAAATCAAACTGAATTTACGGCGGGAATGATTGGCGAAAACACACAGTCTTTCCAAATTATGAACCCTGAATTAGTGATCTGCACTTTGGATTCTTCTACAAAACTGGATATTGAATTAACCATTGGTAAAGGCCGCGGCTATGTACCTTCTGATGACAATCAGGTTAAGGACGCACCTGTTGGTTATATTCCTATCGATTCTATTTATACGCCAATCAAGAACGTAAAATACGCCGTTGAAAATACGCGTGTGGAACAACGCACCGACTATGAAAAATTAGTTATGGATGTTGTTACAGACGGTACTATCCACCCTGAAGAAGCGGTAAAACAAGCAAGCCGCATCCTTATTCAGCACCTGATGATCATTACTGATGAAAACATTACTTTCGACAATAAAGAAGAAAAGAAAGAAGACATCGTTGATGAGCAAACGTTGCAATTACGCAAGATGTTGAAAACTCCTTTGGAAGATTTAGATCTTTCAGTACGTGCATTCAACTGCCTGAAAGCAGCGAAAATCAATTCTTTAAGCGAGCTGGTTCAATACGAGCAGGAAGACCTGATGAAGTTCAGAAACTTTGGCCAGAAATCTCTTTCTGAAATTGAGCAGGTGTTAAATGAAAGAGGCCTCGGCTTTGGCATGGACCTTCAGAAATTAGGGATCGATAAAGATGATTATTAAGAACTCCCGCTAAAGTTCTTTAAGTTAAGATGATACCTGGAAGGGGAGAAATTAAAAGTTCTTTGTTCTAAAATTAGTAATGGTTTACCCTTTCTTCGGGGAGGGCGAAGCAGAACCCCTGAAATAGAAATGCTCCAACAGGGTGGGGCTAAGCCACAATTCCTGACACGGTGTGGCTGAAACATTAATAACAAAAATCGGATAGTAAGAATTGGCTAATTGTCAAATTATCTGATTGTCAAATTTAAATGTCATGCGTCACGGAGACAAAATTAAAAATTTAAGCCGCACTAAAGCGCACAGGGATGCTCTATTAGCAAACCTTTCATGCCAGTTGATCCAACACAAACGTATCGTTACAACTGTTGCAAAAGCCAAAGCGCTTCGCGTATATGTTGAGCCGTTGATTACAAAAAGTAAAGACAACACCACTCACCAGCGCCGTATTGTTTTCAGCTATTTGCAGGATAAAACAGCTGTTACTGAGCTGTTCAATAATATTTCAGCAAAAGTTGCTGGCCGCCCAGGTGGTTACACACGCATTATTAAGCTGGGCATTCGCCCCGGCGATGCTGCTGAAAAAGCAATGATTGAACTGGTTGATTTCAACGAAATTTACGGTAAAGGAATTAGTGAAGATAAAGGCGCTGCTAAAAAAACACGTCGTCGTGGTGGAAGTGGTAAAAAGCAGCCAGCAGAAGCCCAGCCTGAAGAGGCTGCATTGGCTGTAAAGGAAGAAGAGGCTGTTGAAACTGCTACTGCTAAAGCTGATGATACAACTGATGACATCACTAAAATTGAAGGGATCGGGCCTAAAGTTGCAGAAATTTTTGCGGCTGCAGGCATCACTACTTTTGCCCAGTTAGCAGCTAAAACAAAAGAGGAGCTGGAAGCCATTTTAGATCCTAATGGAGGTGTATATGTAGCAATGGACCCCACAACCTGGCCACAACAAGCACAATTAGCTGCTGATGGCAAGTGGGATGATTTACAGACTTTACAAGATGAGTTGAAAGGCGGAAAAGAAGAAGCTTAATTGCTCTTTATTTTCATCTGATAATACTGAATGCCTCGCGGAAGCGGGGCATTTTTTGTGGCTTTAGGGTTAACTTTTATGATCTCGCGCGAAGCTGGCTGGCTTACGCCTCAGCACCACTTAAATATCGTTTACTGTAAGGTTCAAAGGGGGCACTGTGTAAATAAACTAATACCAGTTAAACACCATAACAGATTCCCGGCCGACCATATTTTCAATTCCCTGGTAATGAAAGCCATTACTTTCAATTTCGCTCATTTTGTTCAGCGTTGCTTCATTATCATTTTCAGGATTGATTGGTAAATGAAACACACCTTCTTTTTCATCAACACACCTAAGACCGAGTTTTTCCGCGAGAACACCCATAATATTAATTTTCATTGGTAGTATAAAAGATTTTCAATAGTCGTTTGCTTACGCAAGATAAAAAGTCATTTTCTGAAATATTGAAGAATACTGTTAAAAAATAGTTGCATACCTGTTATATTTTTTATTCTTTCATACATTGTTCGTATAGAAATTTTACCGCAAAAGTTGGCTATCTTTACCCACTATCAAAATTATGAAAAGTAAATGCATCAATCGTATAAACAGCCCGATGAACTTGGTTATTACGGTGAATTTGGGGGTGCCTTCATACCCGAAATGTTGTACCGGAACGTGGAGGAGTTGCAGGAAAATTATTTAAAGATTATCAACAGCGAGTCCTTTCAAAAGGAATACCAATATCTTTTAAAAGATTATGCCGGCCGGCCAACGCCGCTTTATCATGCTCAAAGGCTCAGTGAACAGTACGGAGCAAATATTTATCTCAAACGGGAAGATCTCTGTCACACCGGCGCTCATAAAGTTAATAATACCATCGGGCAAATTTTAGTAGCAGAAAGGCTTGGGAAGAAACGGATCATTGCCGAAACCGGCGCCGGGCAGCACGGCGTGGCAACGGCAACGGTTTGTGCTTTGAAAGGACTTGAATGCATTGTTTACATGGGTGAAAAAGACATTGAACGCCAGGCGCCCAATGTTGCCCGTATGAAAATGCTTGGCGCAGAAGTAAGGCCTGCAACCAGCGGCAGCAAAACTTTAAAAGATGCTACTAATGAAGCCATTCGCGATTGGATTAACCACCCTGAAAATACATTTTACATTATTGGAAGTGTTGTAGGCCCGCATCCTTATCCTGACATGGTCGCGCGTTTTCAAAGCGTGATCAGCGATGAAATTAATTGGCAGTTGAAGGAAAAAACCGGCGGCGAATTGCCAAAGGCTGTGATTGCCTGCGTGGGCGGTGGCAGCAATGCCGCAGGCACGTTTTATCATTTTGTAGACGAACCATCGGTTGAAATTATTGCGGTGGAAGCCGCAGGTTGTGGTGTGAACAGTGGCATGAGCGCCGCTACAACCCAGCTTGGCAAGCCCGGCGTTTTGCATGGCAGCAAAAGTTTTGTAATGCAAACTCCTGATGGCCAGGTTGTGGAACCGCATAGTATTTCAGCGGGCTTGGATTATCCGGGTATCGGGCCGATGCACGCGAATTTATTTGCATCCGGCCGCGGAAAGTTTTTATCGGCAACAGATGCAGAAGCGTTGGAAGCCTCATTTCAACTTGCAAAATTGGAAGGTATCATTCCCGCTTTAGAAAGTGCCCATGCGTTAGCAGCACTCAATCAATTGCAGTTTGATAAAAATGATGATGTTGTGATCTGCCTGAGCGGGAGAGGCGATAAAGATATGGACACCTACATGAAACATCTTGGTGTGTAACTCCCATTGTAATTTTCCACGAACTTCGAACATTGAACTATGAGCCGTTTACAAAATCTTTTCCAAAGAAAACAAAATCATATTTTAAATATCTACAGCACGGCGGGTTATCCTAATTTGGACAGCACTTTGCCCGTGATGAAAGCTTTGCAGGAAAATGGCGTTGATATCATTGAACTTGGTATGCCATACAGCGACCCGCTCGCTGATGGAGAAACAGTTCAGCATAGCAGTTCGGTTGCACTTTCAAATGGTATGACCATTAGAAAGTTATTTGAGCAACTGCAGGATTTTCGCGCTAATATCTCTATTCCGGTGGTGGTGATGGGTTATTTGAACCCTTTGTTGCAATACGGGTTTGAAAATTTTTGTGCAGATTGCGCCAAGGCCGGTATTGACGGACTGATCATTCCCGATATCCCTGTACATGAATATGAAAAAAATTATAAAGCAATCGTTGATAAATACGGCCTAGATTTTATCTTTTTAGTCACCCCTGAAACTTCAGAGGAACGTGTTAGAAAGCTCGATGAATTAAGTTCAGGATTTTTGTACGCGGTATCATCATCTTCAACAACCGGAAACGAGAAAGATTTTTCGTTAGTGGAAAAATATCTACAAAGGCTTCAAACCTATAATCTAAAAAATCCGATACTTGTTGGCTTTGGCATTAAAGACAAAGAAACTTTTACCAAATCTTGTAAATATGCTAACGGCGCTATCATTGGATCGGCTTTTATTAAGGCGCTCGGTAATGGTTCGTCTGAAGAAGTCGCCGCTAAAGAATTTATTTCAGCAATTCTTGAAAACTGAAAAATTATAAAATCCTTTGCGGGAATATAGTTTTGCATCAAAAGGATTTTTTTTTCTGAAAATTTGAGGATTATTTTTTACCCTCATGTTTCGGTTCTTAACGGGGGTGTGTAAATTTTTAAATCGGTTGCCAGCTTCTAAATAAAGAGAAAATGAGTAAATTGTCAGTATCAATTGCTAAACAATTACCAATAATAATTCAATAATGAGATACTTGTTCCTTTTGCCTTTTTTATTCAGTTCATTTTTTATTCGTGCGCAAAGCGCTCAGCCCAACGTGATTATTATTTATGCCGATGATTTAGGCTATGGAGATTTGGGAAGTTACGGCGCCACAAAAATCAAAACGCCCAACCTGGATAAATTGGCGGCATCAGGCATTCGCTTTACAAACGGTCATTGCACGGCTGCAACCTGCACTCCTTCACGGTATTCATTATTGACGGGCATGTATCCCTGGAGAACTGGCGCGGCAATACTTCCGGGTGATGCGAAACTGATCATACCACAGAACAAAGCAACCCTGGCAACGGTTTTTAAAAAGGCAGGGTATCAAACCTCAATCGTTGGTAAATGGCACCTCGGCCTTGGCGATGCGGTGCAAAAGGACTGGAATGCTGACGTGAAGCCCGGCCCGCTTGAGTTGGGCTTTGATGAATCATATATTTTTCCGGCAACCGCTGACAGGGTACCCACAGTTTTTTTAGACGGCCATAAAGTTGTGGGCCTCGAAAAAAATGATCCTATTGAAGTAAACTATAATGAAAAGATTGGTACTGAACCCACCGGCCTTGAGAACCCAGAATTACTGAAAATGAAAGCCAGCCCCAATCATGGCCACAACAACACGATCGTAAATGGCATCGGCCGCATCGGCTGGATGGCCGGTGGAAAAACCGCCCGTTGGGTAGATGAAGAGATCGGAACAACATTTTTGTTTAAAGCACAGGAATTTATTGAGCGCAACGCAACCCGGCCGTTCTTTCTTTTCTTTTCACTGACCGAACCACACGTACCAAGGATGCCTGCCACAATGTTCAAAGGCACAAGCGGGTTGGGCTTCAGGGGCGATGCGATCTTACAAATGGACTGGACGGTGGGCGAAATCATGAATCAATTGAAGGCGCTTAAAATAGATAAGAACACGATGATTATTTTTAGCAGTGATAATGGCCCTGTTTTAGATGATGGTTACGAGGATGGCGCAGGCACGAT
>Ga0066256_1003572_pt1 | contig 13060 bp, 10 predicted proteins | sample ThiBio_1000_biof_FD_87107 | JGI IMG/M metagenome (GOLD analysis project Ga0066256, IMG submission 87107) | Wastewater bioreactor microbial communities from Cape Town, South Africa - Thiocy_expt_1000_biof (version 2) | ecosystem: Engineered > Bioreactor > Thiocyanate-remediating >...
GCCGGGCGCAAGGTCGGGGTGATGCAGATAATAGGGTTTGACCCGGATCTCGACAAAGCTGCGCATCAGGTCTGCCAGCACCGCCGGATCGTCGTTGACGCCCCTGAGCAGCACCGACTGGCTGATCATCGCAAAGCCGGCATCGACCAGCCGGCCGCAGGCTGCCCGCGCCGCCGCTGTCAGTTCCCGCGGATGGTTGGCGTGCAGCGCGATATACACCGTCTTGCCGCACGCACGGATCGCGTCGATCAGCGCTGCATCGATCCTGTCAGGCGAGACCACCGGCACCCGCGAGTGGAAACGCACGATCTTGACGTGCCCGATATCGCGCAGCTCGGCCATGATGGCGGCAAGTCGCCGCGGCGACAGCACCAGCGGATCGCCGCCGGTCAGGATGACCTCCCAGATCTCCGCATGGTTGCGGATGTAATCCATGGCAGCCGTCAGCTTTTCCGCCGTCAGCGTTCCCTCGCCTTTCGGCCCGACCATCTCGCGGCGGAAGCAGAAGCGGCAATAGACCGGACAGATATGCACCGCCTTCAGCAGCACCCGATCCGGGTAGCGATGCACGATGCCGTCCACCGGGCTATGGGCATGGTCGCCGATCGGATCGGCCCGCTCTTCCGGCGCGGTCAGCAGTTCGGCCGGATCGGGCACGAACTGCCGGGCAATCGGATCGGCAACGGCACCTGGCTCGATCAACCGGGCGATGTCTGGCGTGATCGCCACGGCATACCGCGCTGCGACGGCCTCGATCCCCGCCTGTTGGCCTGGATCGACAAGGCCTGCGGCCTCCAGTTCATCCGCAGTGGTGATGGCGCGGGCGAGACTCATGGGCCATAATCCGCAACCGGCGCCCACAACACCTGGTCGATGCGCGCGGCACCGATCGCCAGCATCACCAGCCGGTCGAAGCCGAGCGCCGAGCCGCTCGCCGCCGGCATCAGCGCCAAGGCCGACAGGAAATCCTCGTCGATCGGATAGGTCGCGCCGTAAATGCGGGCCTTCTCCGCCATCTCGATCTCGAAGCGGCGGCGTTGCTCCGCCGCGTCCGTCAGCTCGCCGAAGGCGTTGGCGAGTTCGACACCGCAGGCATACAGCTCGAAACGCTCCGCCACCCGCGGATCGCGTCCCGAAGGCCGCGCCAGGGCCGCCTCGCTCACCGGATATTCATCCAGAATGGTCGGGCGGCCGAAACCGAGGTTCGGTTCGACCTTTTCGACGATGATGCGGGAAAAGATATCGGCCCAGCCATCATCTCTCGCCACACGAATGCCGGCAGCACTTGCGCGCTCCGCGAGGCCATCCCGATCCGTCTCACCCGATGGCGCAACGGTTGCAAGCAGGTCGACGCCGGCATACCGCCCAAAGGCTTCGGCGACGCTCAGCCGCTCCGGCGCGGCAAACGGATCGCAGGTCTCACCGCGATAGGTAAGGCTCGCCTGTCCGGCCGTTTCCGCCGCCAGCGCCAAAAGGGCTGCGCAGTCGGCCATCAACGCCTCGTAGCTTTCCCCGGCGCGATACCATTCCAGCATGGTGAATTCCGGATGGTGCAGCGGCCCGCGTTCGCGATTGCGGTAGACATGCGCAAAGCAGGCGATGCGCGCCTCTCCCGCCGCCAGCAGTTTCTTGCAGGCGAATTCGGGCGAGGTATGCAGATAGAGCGGTGCCCTTCCGCCGCTGGTGGTTATGCCCTCGGTCGCAAAGGCATGCAGATGCGCCTCATTTCCAGGTGAAACCTGCAGCGTCGCCGTGTCCACCTCGACAAAATCGCGTGCCGAAAAATATCCGGCGAGTGCCGCGCGAATGCGGTTGCGCGCCATCAGGAAAGGCCGGCGGTCGGCATGCACGCCGGGTTGCCACCAGGGCGACGGTTTGAAGGAGGAAGCTGTCATTTCCAACGGTTTCTTTACGGCTTTCGATCACGGAAGGCTGGCTATTTCCGCCGATTTGCGGTAGTGGCGCCCCAGAAAAACAAATAAAGCGTCTCCGGCATGGCTGTTGCCAGTCCTCTACGACGCCATGGCGCGAGTTACAAGGAAGTCTTATGGTCAAGATCATCGCCTCTTCGGTCCGCAAGGGCAACGTTCTCGATGTGGACGGCAAGCTGTATGTCGTTCTCACCGCCCAGAACTTTCACCCCGGCAAGGGCACGCCGGTAACGCAGGTCGACATGCGCCGCATCGTCGACGGCGTGAAGGTTTCGGAACGCTGGCGGACGACGGAACAGGTCGAGCGCGCCTTCGTCGAAGACCGCCCGTTCCAGTTCCTCTATGAAGACGGCGAAGGCTTCCACTTCATGAACCCGGAAAACTACGATCAGGTCGCCGTCGATGCCGATACGGTCGGCGATGCCAAGCCCTACCTGCAGGAAGGCATGACCGTCACGCTGTCGATCCACGAAGGTGTGGCGCTCGCGCTTGAACTGCCGCGCCACGTCATCCTCGAAATCGCCGAGACCGAACCGGTCGTCAAGGGCCAGACGGCCTCGTCGTCCTACAAGCCGGCCATCCTGTCCAACGGCGTGCGCACCGCCGTGCCGCCGCATGTCAGCGCCGGCACCCGCGTGGTGATCATGACGGAAGACAATTCCTACGTGGAACGCGCCAAGGACTGATCTCGGCCGGCGGCCTGAATGATCCGACAGCCCTCGAAGCTTCCGGTTTCGAGGGTTTTTTCGTTTGGATAATTGTCACCGGTTTCGCCAGCCATTGCCGGTCGTCTTTCGAACTTATATATATAATGCCGATATCAGTTATCGGAGCGATGACATGCGCACATTGATCGATGTAGGCGAAGCGGAGATCGCGGCTCTCGACCGCCTCGCGGCCAAGGGCAACGTCTCGCGCGCAGCACTCATCCGCAAGGCAATCAAGGGATTTCTCGATACAAACCGCGATATGGAAGAGCAGCAAGCCTTTGGTTTGTGGGCTGAGCACCCCGTCGATGGCCTTGCCTACCAGGAAAAGCTGCGTGACGAATGGTGAAGGCGCTTTTCGATACCAACATCCTCATCGACTATTTGTCCGGGCGAGAGGAAGCACGCACGGAATTGTCTTTGTACAAGGACAAAGCCATCAGCATCATCACCTGGATGGAAGTCTTGATCGGTGCTCAGCCTCAAATCGAAAAGCGAACACGCGCCTTTCTGGAGGGTTTCGATTTGATTGTTTTGGACAATGATGTCGCTGAACGATCAATCGCGATACGCCGCGAACAACGCCTAAAGTTGCCGGATGCCATCATTCTGGCAAGTGCCGAGGTTCATTCGCTGCTTCTCGTCACGCGCAACACCAAGGACTTTCCGGCAACGTCACCGAACGTCCGCATTCCGTATCATCTATAAAAAGAGCCCCGGATCGCTCCGGGGCTCTGCTTGTCACATCATTCGATGCCGCCGAGGCAGAGATATTTCAGCTCGGTGTAATCCTCCAGCCCGTACTTGGAGCCTTCGCGGCCGAGGCCGGATTGCTTGATGCCGCCGAAGGGGGCGACTTCGGTGGAGATCAGGCCGGTGTTGATGCCGACCATGCCGTACTCCAGCTGTTCGGCGACCCGGAAGATTTTTGCGACGTCCTTCGAATAGAAGTAGGAGGCGAGGCCGAATTCCGTGTCGTTGGCGAGTTCGATGACCTGCTCTTCGGTGTCGAACTTGAAGAGCGGCGCCACCGGTCCAAAGGTTTCTTCGCGCGCGACCAGCATGTCCGAGGTTACACCGGTCAGGATGGTCGGCTGGTAGAACAGGCCGCCCTGCGCATCGCGATTGCCGCCGGCGGCAACCTTGGCACCCTTGGAAACGGCGTCTGAAATATGTTCCTCGACCTTCTTCAGGGCGTTCTGGTCGATCAGCGGGCCGGCATTGACGCCTTCCGCCATGCCGTTGCCGACCTTCATCTTGGAAACCCGCTCGGCGAGCTTGGCCGCAAACGTGTCATAGACGCCGGACTGGACATAGATGCGGTTGGCGCAGACGCAGGTCTGGCCGTTGTTGCGGTATTTCGAGATCATCGCGCCTTCGACGGCGGCATCGACATCGGCATCGTCGAAGACGATGAACGGGGCGTTGCCGCCGAGTTCCAGGCCGAGCTTCATGATCTGGTCGGCACCCTGGCGCATCAGGATCTTGCCGACATTGGTCGAGCCGGTGAAGGTGACCTTGCGGATCTTCTCGTTCGAGCACATTTCCTGGCCGATCATGGCCGACTGGGTGGAGGTCACCACCGAGAAGACACCAGCCGGAACGCCGGCGCGTTCGGCGAGCAGCGCCAGCGCCAGCGCCGAAAGCGGCGTCTGTGCGGCCGGCTTCGACACCATGGTGCAGCCTGCGGCCAGAGCCGGCGCCATCTTGCGGGCCAGCATGGCGTTCGGGAAGTTCCACGGCGTGATGGCGCCGACGACACCCACCGGCTGGCGGATGACGATGATGCGCTTGTCGGCCTGGTGGCCGGGGATGGTGTCGCCGTAGACGCGCTTGGCCTCTTCGCCGAACCATTCGACATAGGATGCACCGTAAAGGACTTCGCCGCGGGCTTCGGCCCAGGGCTTGCCCATCTCGATGGTCAGGATGGTGGCGAGGTCGTCGGCATTGGCGACCATCAGGTCGAAGAGCTTGCGCAGGATCGTCGCCCGCTCCTTGGCGGTCTTCTTGGCCCAGGCCTTCTGTGCGGCATGGGCGGCATCGATCGCCTTGGAGACTTCGGCCTTGCCGAGGTCGGGCAGAACGGCGATGACGTCGCCGTTTGCCGGGTTGGTCACTTCGAAGGTCTTGCCGCTTTCGCTGGCCGCAAGCCACTGGCCGCCGACCAGAGCCTTATCGGGAGCAAGCGACGGATCCTTGAGCTTGGAAGACAGTGCGTTGGAGATGCTCATGATTATTTCGCCTCTGCGGCGCATTCGCGCATGGATGCTTCGATAATGTCGAGACCTTCCTGGAAGACGCCGTCCTGGACGGTGATCGGCGACAGGAAGCGGATGACGTTGCCGTAGACACCGCAGGTGAGCAGGATCAGGCCCTTTTCAAGCGCCTTCAGGCGCACGGCATTGGCAAAATCCGCATTGGGCTTTTCGGTGCCCGGATGGTTGAACTCGACGGCGACCATGAAGCCCGGGCCACGGATATCGACGATCTGCGGAACGCCCTCGCGCAGGGATTCGAGGCGCTGCTTCAGGCGGTTGCCCAAGAGGTTGGCGCGGTCGCAAAGCTGTTCTTCCTCGATGACGTCGAGAACCGCATGCGATGCGGCGATGCCGATCGGGTTGCCGGCATAGGTGCCGCCGAGGCCGCCCGGTCCCGGTGCATCCATCAGTTCGGCGCGGCCGGTGACGGCAGACAGCGGGAAACCGCCGGCAAGGCCCTTGGCCATGGTGGTGAGGTCGGCGACCACATCATAATGCTCCATGGCGAACAGCTTGCCGGTCCGGGCAAAGCCGGTCTGCACTTCGTCGGCGATCAGCAGGATGCCGTGATCGTCGCACAGCTGGCGCAGTGCCTTCATCAGCACGCGCGGCACTTCATAGAAACCGCCTTCGCCCTGCACAGGCTCGATGATGATGGCGGCAACGCGCTTGGGATCGACATCGGCCTTGAACAGCTTGTCGAGAACGTCGAGCGCCATGTCGACGGTGATGCCGTGCAGGTCGACCGGGAACGGCACGTGGAACACGTCGCTCATCATCGCGCCGAAGCCGACCTTGTAGGGAACGACCTTGCCGGTCAGCGCCATGCCCATGAAGGTACGGCCGTGGAAAGCGCCGGTGAAGGCGACGACGGCGGAACGGCCGGTGGCGGCGCGGGCGATCTTGATGGCGTTTTCAACGGCTTCCGCACCGGTGGTGGCAAAAATCGTCTTCTTGGCGAAATTGCCGGGGACGGCGGCGTTCAGGCGTTCTGCAAGCGCGACGTAGTTTTCGTAAGGCACGACCTGATGGCAGGTGTGGGTAAAACGATCGATCTGGTTCTTGACGGCCTCGATGACCTTGGGGTGACGGTGGCCGGTGTTGACGACGGCGATGCCGGCGGCAAAATCGATGTAGCGGCGGCCTTCGACGTCCCAGATCTCGGAGTTTTCGGCACGGTCGGCATAGACCTGCGTGGTCATGCCGACGCCACGCGAAATGGCTTCATTCTTGCGTACTGCAATATCGACGTTCTTCATCCGCTTCCCCATCATGTTGATCGTCGGAGCAGGACGCTCCGCGACGTCGGTTCGCATGGAGGTATGAACCCAAATCCGGACCTTGGCAACGGTTGCCAAGGATTTGACCGAAAATTTCTTGCAGATTTACTGCAAAATATTTCCCCTCTGCCGATCACTGCCAAGCGCCCTGATCATCGGATAGACCGAGAAGCGGCCGGCTTCGGCCTTTCCGGTCAAATTCCGCAGATATCCACCGGGAGAGCGGATATCGGTGCCGCGCTGGAGGATTGCGGCAACGGTGACCGCGGCCCCGAGATCGCCCATCGCGCGGCGAGCTTTCCCCCATGCCTCCGGCGAGATCCCCAGCATGCCGCGGACGAAGTCGGCAGTGTGGGCGACATCGTTCCAACTGCGGATGGCATCGCGGTTATAAGCCGACAGATCGGGGCAGGCCTGCAGGAACTGCTTGAGGGAAAGCTGCATTTCTCTCGGCTCGGTTAAGGCCTGCCGTTGATCTGGCACAATTTTGGCTGTCGATTTTTCCGGAGCGATCGATTCAGATTTATATTCTATATTTGAATCTTGAATATGCCGCTCAAAATCGGATTCATTGGCGCTCATTTCTTGTTCGCTGAGGCTTTCGAGATAGGTCTTTTCTACGCTGTTGCGCAGCAGAAGCAGGGCATCGCGGCGCAGATGGAGGCCGTCCATGTCCGCTGAGCGGGAGATCCGGCCGGAAAGGGCGGCCAGCTGTTCGGTGAAATCCGTCCAGGGGCCGGAACGCTGCTCCATGTGGGCGGCCTGGATGGTTTTGGCGATGTCGCGCAGGTGCAGGGTGATTTCCATGCGCAGGGCCTGCACGGCCTTGGCACGGGCACGGGCGATGTCCGCATGGGCGTGGATTTCACCCGCAAGCAGCGCGAGGGGGGCGAGGTCGAAACCGAAGGCGCTTTCGACAGCACCATTGTCGTCACGGCGGCAGAAGCGTTTGCCGTTGGCGCTGTCGCGACGCATGATCAGGCCGGCCTCGACCAGCAGGGCGAGATGCCGGCGCAAGGTTGCCGGGGACATGCCGCGGGCGCGCAACGACAATTCGGTGTTCGAGGGAAAGACGATGATCGGGTTGCGGCCGTCGAGAACACGTTCGCCGTGGAAGCTCGTCAAAGCTTCCAGCACGCAAAGCGTCCTGTCGGATAGGCCGTAGGCGTCCCGCGCCTCGGTCAGGGCCCGCAACAGCAGCCATTTGTCGGCACTGCCGCTCTCGTCATTACCCTCGCCCTTTTTCAAAACCTGCTGCCGCCGGGCGATAGCGGCCTGCAGGCTAAATATGTCCGCACGCATGCGTGCGCCGCCAAAAGGCGTCGTCGCTAATCTTTCCATGCCAAAGGGTCCTCTTCGAAAGAGGCAAGAGGCACCCGCGACGGACATTTCAGGGCATAACGAATCATCCCGTCAGCAAATGATGCCGACGGCGCTTGACTTTGATTGCTGGAAGTGATTCTCTTGAATTGCTACATAGAAGAGGGCTTCCGAAATGGCGACGTTTTGGGGGCCTTTTTTCTTGCTCTCGATATTCCTTTCTCAAGCTCAATTCAGTTTAAACGCGGTTTACCAGGGCTTACGTCATGGTAACACGAAACAATGTACCGGGGATCAGCGACCCCACGCCGTGTGAATCAGGCGTTCGATCTCGCTGTTGACGGCATGCAGTGATTCCATCGCACGGTCGTAGGTCGCGCGGGTGAAGTTTTCCCGTCCGACCTCGTACAGCGTCTGCTTCGTCAGGCCTGCATCGGAAATCGCCGTTGATTTCAACATGCTGGCGGTCAGAACACGCTCGCCGAAGAGCGAGCGCATGAAACCGACGATTTGCGCTTGCGGCCCGTCATTGGGCTCGAAACGCGTGACGAGGTAACGCAAGAAATCGAAATTCAGCTGCCCGCCGGCCTCGCGCACGACGTTCAGCAGATCCGAGGTCATGAACAGGAACTGGTTCATCGAGGCGACGTCGAGCATCTGCGGATGTACGGTGACGACGACGGAAGTCGAGGCGCAGAGCGCCGACAGCGTCAGATAACCGAGCTGCGGCGGGCAATCGAGCACGACGACGTCGTAATCGTCGGCGACGCTCTGCAACGCCGCGGAAATCCGCGCGAAAAACAGCGGCCCGGCATCCTTGCCGTTATGGCGCTGGCTGAGCGCCTGCGGCGTCGAATGTTCGAATTCCTGGAGTTCCAGGTTTCCCGGCACCAGGTCGAGGCCGTCGACATAGGTCTTGCGGATCAGATCCTTCAGCGGCCGTGCCGAACCGTCGTAGCGGATCGCGCCGTAGATCGTGTCGTTGCCGTCGAGATCCAGTTCCGGCTGGTAGCCGAACAGGGCCGACAGCGACGCCTGCGGGTCGAGATCGACCGCCAGCACGCGGTGGCCGGTCAGCGCAAGATGCTGGGCGAGATGCACCGACGAGGTGGTCTTGCCGGAGCCGCCCTTAAAATTGGTGACCGAGATCACCTGGATATGTTCGCCGCGGGCCGCATTGCGCCAGGGAAGATAGGTGCGCGCCTTGGCGGCGTTGCCCTTGGCGACAGCCTGGTCGGCGAGATAGCGGCGCAGCGCATTGATATCGGCCAGCGAATAGAAGCGCCGGCCGGCAACGCCGATGCTCGGCTGCGGCCCGTCGCCGGCAAGCGAAAGCTGCCGCAGGTAGCCATCGGAAACACCGATGAGCTTGGCCGCCTCGCCGGAGGTAAAGCTGCGCAGCGATTTCTGCGATGTCGGCGGAAACAGCCGCTCGCGCATGGCCTTGAGCTGTTCGGACAGTGCGCGTGCATCGGCGGCTATCGCCTCGTCGGCGGGCAGGCGCATGTCGCCTTCCGCGTCCCGGCTTGCAAGCTGTCTCGATACCGATGCCATATGCATACTTCTCCGTTATCCACCGCCGGTGTCGTCAAACTGCAGCCTTCTCATGAAAGCTGAGTTTGCCTTGTCGTGCGATTCCATCACTCGTGTAAATACGCTGGACAGTTACTCTAACAGACGATCGGTCCGGTTACGCCGGAATGAAGAATCTGCGTCTTTTTCCGTTAGAGCGTGGTGAAATTGTCGAGTCGCGTCAAGGGCGTCGATCAAGTCTTTATTTTTCAATGACTTACAGCATTACACCAAGAATAAAAAAGATGAATTCCATCAAAAGGCGATGGAATCAATCCGTCGAAAAAAGCCGGCCGGAATGTCAGCCACGCCTCACATTTTCAGTCGCTGGCTGCGATCCTTCAGGCCGGGCGTTGCCAGGAATTCGTCCGCGCCCTCGACAAAATCGTGGAAAAAGTCGTCATCGGGATATTTGCGCGCCATGCGGGCGGCATAGTTGCGCATGTCCTGCAGCGGATAGACATCGGGCTCCGGCCGGCGGGTGAGAAGCAGGCGCACGCCGTGGCGGGACGGCCAGTTGGTGCAGACTTCCTCGAGGAGATAACGCAGCTGCTCGGCGGATTTGGAGAGCGCCTTCTGGATGAACTGCAGCAGCGTCTTGCGATCGAGACCAAGCGACAGCAGGCGATGCATGTCGACGGTGGAAAACCATTCCGCCGAGCGTTCCGCCGGCACCGACGACATTCTCAGGTAGACGGTGGAAATGCTCTCGACGAGATCGTTTTCGCTGAAGACGCAGGGTTCGCGCGATTTGCCCTTCGTCATCAGGCCGAGCTGTTCGGCAAAGACTTCGAGGACGATCAGCACGGCGAAAGGATTGACGCCCTCCTTGAGGGTCAGGCCGGTCAGCACCTCCACCGGATGTTCGCACCGGGCAAACAGCCTGTGCAGTTCGCGGAAGGCGCTCTGATGCGTCATGCCGAAACCGGTCGAAACGGTGGTGTCGTCGAGTTCGAGCAGCGCATTGAGCAGGCCGACGGGTTCGGGGCCGCCGGGCAGCAGCCGGTCCAGCCCGTCGAGGAAGGACAGGAGCAGCGGCTTGCCGTCCGAGCGGCGGCGGGAAAGCAGCGTCTGCACGTAATTGCGTGCCTTCGGCAGGTCGCTGCCGATCTGGCGAACGTAGCCCCATTCCTCCTGGGCAATGACATCGGTGTTCGGGAAGGATTGCAGGTAACATTCCCACCCCTCCCAGCTGTAGAGCGGATAGCGGGTATCCAACTCGTGCAGCCGGTCCTTCGGGTCGGGTGCCGCCCCCCCCAGCGCCTGGGCGACGTTTTCGAACGTATGCGCCAGCGTATCGGCGACCGCGTCGCGGTTGATCTTGCTCGCCTGGGCGATGCCCGCTTCGATGAAGGCGCGGTCCTCGGCATTGACATCGGCGGTCGACATGCCGATCCGCGGGTGGAAATAGATGGCGTGGCGCATGATCCAGTCGAAAACATCACGCTCCTTCAGGCGCAGCATCTCCATGCGCATCAGGTCGGTGGTGCGGATCGAGCGGCCGGTGGCGGCATCGGCGAAGACGAGCGCGTTGCGCAGGCGGCCGACGTCGCGCGGCGTGGTAAGCAGCACCCGGCGGCGCTTGAACGTCTGCATCAGGTCCTGACGCTCATTGGCATCCAGCGGCGCGCCAAAAATATCGCCGGCATGTGCCAGCAGGGCTTCGAGCAGCCGTTCGCCGGGCACGCGCGGCAGGTCGAGGTCGACCTGGACGATCTTTTCGAGAAATTTCGGCAGGCCGTTTTCGTCGCCGTCCTCGCCGAGCGCCTTTTCGAGCACCGAACGGTCGTACCCGATGAGATAGGTGATGTTCGGCAACTGCCCGATCGCCTTCATCATCGACAGGAGCGAGCGCACCTCGTCCGGGCGCAGGCGATCGATATCCTCGATGACCACGAGGATGCGGCAGTTCTTGAGCTTGTCCAGCTGTGCGGCGAGCTGGTCGCGCGCTTCCTGCAATGTCTCGGGGATCGGCGTCGCCGTCACCTTGCGGAACAGGCCCTTGAGGAAACCGGTGCGCTTGGCGCCCTCCTGCTTGTCGGCCAGCGGCCCGCCGCCGCTGGCCTCGGCATAAAGCGCCAGCAGCCGGCCCATGCCGGAGGAGGATTGCCGGGTCAGATCCATGAAATCCGCCAGCCGGCTGGCGGTTGCGCGGATATAAAGACGGATCTCGTCGTCGAGAACCTCGTCCAGCCGGTCGCCGAGGACACGGAAGAAATCCGACACCAGCGTATCGTGGCCCGACGCAAGCCAGGGATTGTACCGCACGATCACCGTCTGTCCGCCGGCCGATCCGCCCCATTCCCGCTCCAGCGCCGTGAGGTGTCGGGCATGGTCATCCGGGTGGACCCGGCCGATCAGCGTGTCCATCGCCTGGATTTCGTCGCGTTCGGAGGCGGCGTAGCGGTCGAGGCCTGCCTTTTCCATCGCCATCAGCCAGGCGACGGCCATGTTCAGCACGCTGGTCTTGCCGCCGCCCCAGACGCCGTTCAGGCCGACGACCATGTTTTCCCGGGCCTGCGCCGTCCGCAACACCCGCGCCAGGCGCTGCGAAAAGGGCGAAAGCGAGAACAGGTCCTGCTCCGGCGAAAAGATCGGGGTATCGGGCAATTGCTGCATTGCAGTGACTCCTTGCGTGCGCGAATTGAATGGCAACACGGCGCCCGACGCAATCTGCAAGGCGTCGGTTTCCGGCACTTTCAACCGAAAAATCACACGTTCGGACCATGCTCATAGGCGCAGGCGAGATCGCCTGCCCGTTTGCCGAAAACGTGACGGATGTCACACGACATGCTGCAGCCGCAATGGCATCGAAACTTCGCCATAAACCCGGCAGCACAATATCCCCCGTCGATATTGCTTCAGGGGAGACCGCCACATGCCGCTCATACGCAATCTTTTGACTGTTGCCCTTCTGGGCGGCTCGCTGTTTTCGCTGCCTTTTCCAGCTTTCGCCGCCAATGGCGCCGCACGCATCGAAGTGGCCTTTGTGCTCGACACGACGGGATCGATGGCCGGGCTGATCGACGGCGCCAAGCGCAAGATCTGGAGCATCGCCAACACGATCGTCGATATCAATCCCGATGCCGATATCCGCATGGCGCTGATCGGCTACCGCGACCGCGGCGACGACTATGTCGTGGAGACGCATGACATGAGCCCGGATCTGCAGGGTCTTTACGGCAAGCTGATCCGTTTCGAGGCCGATGGCGGCGGCGACACGCCCGAATCGGTCAACGAGGCACTCGATACCGCCGTGCGCAAGCTCGGCTGGGACAAGGCCGAGACGACCCGCCGCATCATCTTCCTGGTCGGCGATGCGCCGCCGCACATGGATTACGACAATGCGCCCTTATACCCCGAGGTTTTGAAGACGGCGGCGGAGCGCGATATCACCGTCAATGCCGTCCAGGCCGGCGACGATCCGGATACCCGCGCCATCTGGCGGGAAATCGCCCAGATGGGGCATGGCGAATACATTCCCATTCCGCAGGACGGCGGCGAAATCGTCGTCATCGAGACACCTTATGACGACGAGATCATCCACCTGCAGCGCCAGATCGACGGCACCGTGATGCCGTATGGCGATGCGGAAAAGCAGGAGGAAGTGCGCAGCAAGATGGAGGCGAAAGCCGCTGCGCCTTCTTCTGTCGTCGTCGAGAATTCCGAATTCTACTCCAAGCGGATGATTTCGCGTGAAGTCATCACCGGCGGCGGCGATCTCGTCGCCGATATCAAGAACGGCGCAAGACGCCTCGACGAGGTGGCCGACGACGCGCTTCCCGAGCCGATGCAGTCGAAGACCGCCGGTGAACGCGAAGTCTATCTCAAGAAGAAGATCGAGGAACGCGACCAGCTGGAAAAGCGCATGGCGGATCTGGTCAAGAAGCGGGATGGCTTTACCGCCGAAAAGCGCAAGACCGAGGACAAGAAGGACAGTTTTGATTCCGTCGTCGCCGAAACCCTGCGCAGCCAGCTTCGCTGAGGGTTTT
>Ga0066256_1004184_pt1 | contig 13059 bp, 9 predicted proteins | sample ThiBio_1000_biof_FD_87107 | JGI IMG/M metagenome (GOLD analysis project Ga0066256, IMG submission 87107) | Wastewater bioreactor microbial communities from Cape Town, South Africa - Thiocy_expt_1000_biof (version 2) | ecosystem: Engineered > Bioreactor > Thiocyanate-remediating >...
AATGCGGCTTCACCCCGCAGTACCAGGGCCTCGAAGCGCTGTGGCGCAAATTCGGCGACCGCGGCTTCGAGATACTGGCCTTCCCGTGCAACCAGTTCGGCGCGCAGGAACCCGGCGACGCGAGCGAGATCGCCGCCTTTTGCAGCGTCAACTACGGCGTCTCCTTCCCGCTGATGGCCAAGGTCGAGGTCAACGGCGACAACGCCCCGCCGCTCTGGCGCTGGCTTAAGGAGCAGGCGCGGGGAATCTTCGGCACGGGCCGGATCAAGTGGAACTTCACCAAGTTCCTGATCGGCCGGGACGGGCAGGTGGTCCGCCGCTACGGACCCGGCGTGAAGCCCGAGAAGATCGAGCGGGATATCGAGAGGCTGCTGTAGGCATCCTCCCCGGGCCGGGGAGGGGCTAGCCCGCCAGCCGCGCCAGCGCGCCTTCGTTCACGCTCGCCACGGCGTGCTTCAATTCGTCGATGCTTGCGGCGCCCGAGCCGCTCGCATGGCTCCGCTTCTCGGTCTGCATCCGGCCGTTCGCGGTGGCGGTACGCTCATAGCCGTCAGAGTCCGCGCGCGATTGCGAGACGCCCATCGCGCTGCCGAGCCCGGCGAGCGCGCCGACCGCGGCCATGTCGGTGATCTTGAGGCGGAAGCTCTTGCCGCCGGCGGTATAGGTGCCGTTGGCCTCGCTGCCCATCGCGCCCATCGCGTTGGTCTCGACCGCGGTGCGGGCGTAGCCGCCCACTTCGGCGGGGAGCAGCGCCTGGAGCCTGGCCGGATCGACTGCCGGCTTGCGGCCGTTGGCGGCGGCTTCCATCTCGTCGGCGGCCTTCTGCGCCTTGGCGAGGTCGAGCTTGCCGACGCCGGGCACGTTCACGGTACCGCTGACCGTGCCGGAATCGCTCATGTAGGTTGGCCCGGGGATGAAGGCTCCGACCACGGTCCGCGTCAGCGCGCCGACGACGATGTAGATCATGATCGCGCAGACGATCGTCACCGCCGTATAGGCGATTGCCTTGTCCTGCGGCACCTTCATCAGCGGCGTCGCGCCGGTATAGAGCAGGTAGATGCTGTAGAGGCCGAGGATCGCCAGGAAGGCGAGCGAGGGGATCAGGCCGAACACGCCCGCCAGCAGCCCGGCCGTCCAGCTATAGGCGACGAGCTTGAACGCCTTGGGCTTGCTCGCCTGGCCGTCGAACTTCGGGGCGAGGAAATCGGCGACCAGGCTGAGTACGAACACGCCGACCACGGTCAGGATGAAGGTGATCACCGCGCCGCTCAGCGCGCTCATCAGGCTCGGCCGGTAGGTGAAGCCTAGGGCGCCGTAGCCGAACACCTGGCTGCCGATGAAGGTCGCGATCGGCCCGATGGCGGCGAGTGGCAGGACGTAGCGGGTCAGGATCTCCTGCGTGGTCGTCGGCTCGGCCTCGATCTTCGGCCATTCCTCGTTCGGCTTGAGCAGGATGTTCTTGACGCGGTCGACCAGTGCGTTGCCGCGACCACCGCCGTTGATCACATCGGTCATAGCCTCTCCTCTTCCGGCCCGGCCACGTACCTCATTGCGGGCAGGGCCGGACCACACCATATTCGAGGGGAATTGCATAGCCTCGGCGCATTCCGGGCCGGGCTTTTCCCCAAGGCGCGTTCGCCCGCCGCTTGATCGGACGGGCGGGCCGCCGCTAGCGTGTCGCTGATGCCTTTTGCTCCCTTTGTCCCCTTGCGAGTCCTGTCGAGCTATTCGATGCTCGAAGGCGCGATCGATCCCAAGGGAATCGCCAAGCTCGCCAAGGAGCGCGGCTTTCCCGCCGTCGCGATCTGCGACCGCAACGGGCTCTACGGCTCGGTCGCCTTCGCCGGGGCCTGCCGCGACGTGGGCATCCAGCCGATCGTCGGCACGGTGCTCGGCGTGGCGCGGGGGACGGGCCAGAAGGACGAGGTCATCGACTACCTGGCGCTCTACGCGCAGGACGAGGCCGGCTGGCTCAATCTCTGCCACCTCGTCAGCCGGGCGCACCTTGAACGCCCGCTGGAGCTGGAGCCGCACGTCACGCTCGATGACTTCGAGGGGCACGGCGCGGGGCTGATCGCGCTGACCGGCGCGGGCGAGGGCGCCCTGGCGCGCCTGCTGGCCGACGGCAAGGCGGCCGATGCCGAGGACTACTGCGACCGCCTCCAGGCCCTGTTCGGGGACCGACTCTACATCGAGATCGCCCGCACCGGCGATCCCACCGCCGAGAACGCCGAGGACGCGCTGATCGACCTCGCCTATGCGCGCGACCTGCCGTTGGTCGCGACCAATCCCGCCAAGTTCGGCGAGCCGCACTTCCATTCCGCCCACGACGCGCTGCTGTGCATTGCCCACTCGACCCATATCGACGCGCCCGAGCGGCCGCGCTCGAACCGCGATGACTGGGTCAAGCCGGCCGAGGCGATGGCGGAGCTGTTCGCCGACCTGCCCGAGGCGATCGCCAACACCCTCGTCGTCGCGCAGCGCTGCGCCTATGCGCCGCCTAAGCGCAAGCCGATCCTCCCCAGCCTGGCCGGCGACAAGGAGGGCGAGGCGCGGATGATGGCCGAGGACGCGCGGGCGGGTCTCGCCAAGCGCCTCGCGGTCTATGGCGAACTGCCGGACGAGGAGCGCAAGGCCTACGAGGAGCGCCTCGAGTTCGAGATTTCGATCATCAACAAGATGGGCTTCGGCGGCTACTTCCTGATCGTTGCCGACTTCATCAAGTGGGCCAAGGAGCAGGGCATCCCCGTGGGGCCGGGGCGCGGTTCGGGCGCGGGCTCGGTGGTTGCCTGGGCGCTGACCATCACCGACCTCGATCCGCTCAAGCTCGGCCTGCTGTTCGAACGCTTCCTCAATCCCGAGCGCGTGTCGATGCCGGACTTCGACATCGACTTCTGCGAAACCCGGCGCGGCGAGGTGATCCGCTACGTCCAGCGCAAGTACGGGCACGATCACGTCGCCCAGATCATCACCTTCGGCAAGCTCAAGGCCCGCGCCGTGCTGCGCGACACGGGCCGCATCCTCCAGATGAGCTACGGCCAGGTCGATCGGCTGTGCAAGATGGTGCCCAACCATCCGACCGATCCCTGGACCCTGCCGCGCGCGCTCAACGGGGCGGCCGAATTCAAGCGCGAGTACGACGTCGACGCCGAGGTCAAGCGGCTGGTCGACCTGGCGATGCAGCTCGAAGGCCTGCCGCGCAACTCCTCGACCCACGCGGCGGGCGTCGTCATCGGCGACCGCCCGCTGGCCCAGCTCGTCCCGCTCTACCGCGATCCGCGCTCGGACATGCCGGTGACGCAGTTCGACATGAAATATGTCGAGGATTCCGGCCTGGTGAAGTTCGACTTCCTCGGCCTCAAGACCCTGTCGGTGCTGCGCAAGGCCGTGGACCTCCTCAAGAAGCGCGGGATCGAGATGGACCTCGACAGCCTCGCCTGGGACGATCCGCAGGTCTACGAGCTGCTCCAGCGCGGCGACACGGTCGGCGTGTTCCAGCTCGAATCGGAGGGAATGCGCCGCACCCTGGCGGCGGTGAAGCCGACCAACTTCGGCGACATCATCGCGCTCGTCTCGCTCTACCGCCCCGGTCCGATGGACAACATCCCGCTGTTCGGCCGGCGCAAGAACGGGCTGGAGCGGATCGAGTACCCGCATCCCAAGCTCGAGGGCATCCTCGCCGAGACCTACGGGATCTTCGTCTATCAGGAGCAGGTCATGCAGGCCGCCCAGGTGCTCGCCGGCTACTCGCTCGGCGACGCGGACCTGCTGCGCCGCGCCATGGGCAAGAAGATCCAGGCCGAGATGGACGCCCAGCGCGCCCGCTTCGTCGCGGGGTGCAAGGAGGTTTCGGGGATCGAGGCGAAGAAGGCCAACGAGCTGTTCGACTTGATCGACAAGTTCGCCGGCTACGGCTTCAACAAGTCGCATGCCGCGGCCTATGCCCTGCTGTCCTATCACACGGCCTGGCTCAAGACGCATTACCCGCACGAGTTCTACGCCGCCTCGATGTGCTTCGACATGCACCAGTCGGAGAAGCTGGCGGTCTTCGTCGACGACATGCGGCGCAACGGCGTGGCGCTCGAAGGGCCGGACATGAACCGCTCCGAGGCCGAGTTCACCGTCGAGCAGACCGACGAGTCCTACGCCGTGCGCTACGCCCTGGCCGGCGTCCGCAACGTCGGCGAGAAGGCGATGGAGGCGCTGGTCGCGGAGCGCGAGGCGAACGGACCCTTCGCCAGCCTCGACGACCTGTTCCGCCGCGCCCCGCCGGGCTCGATGAACCGCCGCCAGCTCGAAGGCCTCGCCGCGGCCGGGGCCTTCGACAGCCTGGAGCCCAACCGGGCCAAGGTGCTCGCCAATGCCGACACTCTGCTCGCCGAGGCCGACCGCTCGGCGCGCGAGCGCAACTCCAGCCAGCACAGCCTGCTCGACGACCATGCCGAGCAGGCCCTGCGCCTGGTCGAGGTCGAGCCCTGGGCGCGCACCGAGCAGATGGCCAAGGAGCGCGAGAACTTCGGCTTCTACTTCGCCGCCCACCCGGTCGAGCAATGGCGCGCGATCGCCTCGGCCAACGGCGCGCGGCCCTATGCCAGCCTGATGGCCGGCGGGGTCCAGGGCGGGCGGATGCAGGCGGGGGGCGCGGCGATGGTCGAGAGCGTGAACCGCGGCAAGACCCGCAAGGGCAAGGACTTCGTCCGCGCCGACTTCTCGGATTCGAGCGGCCAGTTCTCCGCCGCCTGCTTCGAGGAATCGCTGGTCGAGCCGATGCTGCAATGGGCGCGGGAGAGTACCTGCGTCCTGCTGACCGTCGAGCTCGACAGCCCGAGCCCCGAGGAGCCGCCGCGCGTCACCGTGCGCGGCGCCCGCCCGCTATCCGAGGTGACGAGCGCGGCGCGGATGATATTGACCCTGGAGATCGACCGGGTCGAGGCCGTGACCGAGCTGGCCCTGGCGCTCCAGCCCGGCCCCGAGGGCCGCGGCGAGGTTCGTGCCCGGCTCCGCACCGGCGGGCCGGAGGAGCCGACCCTGCGCCTCGGCGACAGCTTCGCGCTCGACGGCGAGTTGGCCGAGCGGCTGGCGACGATCGAAGGCCTGTCCAACATCTCGCTTTCCGCGAGCAACCGCCCGGCGCGGCTCAGGCTGGTGGCCTAGGACCGTGGCCCAAGCGGCGCTGCTGGCCGCCCTGCCTGGCTGCTCGTCCTCGGCACCGCGGCCGAGCGGCGCTTCTCCCGCCGGGCCTGGCTGGCGGTCTATTTCCTCGGCGGAATCGCCACCGAGTTCCTCGCGCTTGCCTGGCAGCCGCACGGGGCGGGCAATTCGATCGCCTGCATGGCCCTGGCCGGCGCGCTGTGCAGCGACTGGCGCGAAGGGCGCGGGCGCTGGTGGCGCGCGGCGGTCGGGCTGGTCGGGACTGCCGCCGCGGCGCTCCTGCTGTGGGAGAGCGACATCCACGGCATCGGCTTCTGCCTGGGGCTGGCGATCGGCTTCGTCCTCGTCGCGCACGGGGCGCTGGCCCGGGGCCGCGATCTCGACCCCCCGGCCGAACCCGCCGACAATGTCGTTTTCATAAGAGGAACCGACACGTATCATTAGCGCGAGGCTCCCCTCTCCGGCGGGGAGGGCGAGAGTTTGGGAGGGGGCATGAGCCAGGCAAATCCGTTGCGCACCCACGCGCGCGTGCTGATCGCCTCGACCGTCGGGACGGCGGTCGAGTACTACGACTTCTTCATCTACGCGACGGCGGCGGCGCTGGTCTTCGGGCCGCTGTTCTTCCCGGCCTACGACCCGGCGGCGCAGACCCTGCTGGCCTTCGTGACCTTCGGCGTCGCCTTCGTCGCGCGGCCGATCGGGGCGATCGCCTTCGGCCATTTCGGCGACCGGATCGGGCGCAAGTCGACGCTCGTCGCCTCGCTGATGCTGATGGGCGCCTCGACTCTGGGGATCAGCCTGCTGCCGACCTATGCGACTACTGGCTGGATCGCCCCCGTGCTGCTCTGCCTGATGCGCTTCGGGCAGGGCTTCGGGCTCGGCGGCGAATGGGCCGGGGCGGCGCTGCTGGCGGTCGAGAACGCGCCCAGGGGCTGGGTCGCGCGGTTCGGCGCCGCGCCGCAGCTCGGCGTGCCGCTGGGCTTCGCCGCGGCCAACGGCGTGTTCCTGGTCCTCGGTCTCGCCACGGCCAAGGCCGAGTTCGCCGCCTGGGGCTGGCGCATCCCCTTCCTGCTGAGCGCTGTCCCCCTGGCCCAGGGCGCGGGGCCGCTCGGCTACCCGCGCGAGGCCTTCATCGGCGTGCAGCTCGTCGCCAATGCCTTCCTCACGCTCGGCATCCTCGTCGCCTCGACCCATGCCGACCGGACCAGTCCGGGCCGCACCCTGGCCCTGGGTTCGGCCGGCACGGCGCTGGTCGGGCTGATCTTCTCGCCGGGGCTCGCCGCCGGGATGGGCTGGGCCGGGGCCATGCTCAGCCTGGCCCTGTTCGTCATGGCCTTCACCAACGCGCCGCTCGGCTCCTGGCTCTCCAGCCTGTTCCCGACGCGGGTTCGCTACAGCGGGGTTGCCTTCGCCTTCAACTTCGGCGGAGTGCTGGGCGGGGCGGTGACGCCGATCCTGGCCCAGGCGCTGAGCGCCGCGCATCTCGCCGGTTGGGCTGGCCTGCTGATCGTCGTCTCGGGCCTGGTCAGCCTGGTCGGCGTGCTCCTCGCCCGGCCGGTGGCGCCGGAGCCGGCCGCATCCTGACACCGCCTGCCCGCAACGACGATCTGTTACAATATTGGCCCTTTCCGGCCCATCGGCGCGCGGTACAAGACCGTGGAGATCAGGGAGAGTTCGATGAAGAGATTGTTCGCCTTTGCCGGCGCCGCGGTCCTCGCGGCGGCGTTGCCCGCTGCCGCGCAGCAGGTGCCGACCGGCCTTCACGGTATCAAGATCGCGGTCGCCGACTACGAGAAGACCACGCAATTCTACACGATCCTCGGCATGACCGCGGGGACGAGCTACAATCCCCATGAACGGGAGCTGCGCTGGGCGGACCCGGCCAAGGGCTCGGTCGTCATCATGGTCAAGGACGACAGCGGCCGGATGGCCAGGGGCGGCAATTCGCTGATGATCAGCGTGACCGACGTGCCCGCCACCGTGGCCCGGCTCAAGGCCGCCGGCTTCGCCGTCCCGGGCGAGCCGAACGTGACCCCGCGCGCGACGATCATGATGCTGAAGGACCCCGACGGCAACGCGATCGAGCTGCTCGGCGGGCCCTTCGGCGGCACTGGCGACACCCATCGCCATTGATCACAGCAGGCTGAGCTGGCCGTCGAGCGCGGGTCGCCGGAAGGCGGTGCGGTCGAGGTCCAGCTCGACCCGGTTCATCCCCAACCGCCGCGTCGCCAGACGGAAGCGGGTGCGGAACAGGTCGGCCCAGACGCCCTTGGGCTTCATCCGGGTGAACCACTTCGCGTCGTTGTCGCGCCCGCCGCGAACCGACCGGACGATGGCCATCACCTTGGCCGCACGCTCGGGATAGTGGACCGCCAGCCATTCGCGGAACAGCGGCGCGACCTCGTAGGGCAGGCGGAGCATGATCCAGCTCGCCGACATGACGCCGCGCGCCGCCGCCTCGCCCAGGATGCGCTCCATGAACTCGTCGGTGATCGAGGGGATGACCGGGGCGATCGAGATATGGCACGGCACCCCCGCCTCGGTCAGCCGGCCGAGCGCATCAAGCCGCTTGGCCGGGGCCGAGGCGCGCGGCTCCAGCAGGCCCGAGAGCCGGGGATCGAGGCTGGTCACGGAAATGCCGACCGCCGTCAGCCGCAGCCGGGCCAGCTCGCGCAGCAGGTCGATGTCGCGCATCACCCGGGCCGACTTGGTGGTGATCGTCACCGGATGGCGCGTCTCCAGGCAGATTTCGAGCACGGATCGGGTGATCCGGTAGCGTTGCTCGATGGGCTGGTAGGGATCGGTATTGGTCCCCATCGCGATCGGCGCGCAGGTGTAGCTCGGCCGGGCCAGCGCCTCGCGCAGCAGGCGCGGGGCGTCGGGCTTGGCGAATAGTCTGGTCTCGAAATCGATCCCAGGCGAGAGGTCGTGATAGGCGTGGGTGGGCCGGGCGAAGCAGTAGATGCAGCCGTGCTCGCAGCCGCGATAGGCGTTGATCGAGCGGTCGAACGGCACGTCGGGCGACTTGTTGAAGGTGATGATGGTCCTCGGATGCTCCTCGGTCACGGTGGTCCGTAGCTTCGGCCCGGGCCCGTCGATCCCCTCGGCCTGGTCGAGCCAGTCCCCATCCGCCTCGCGCGCGGCGAGCCCGAAGCGTTGCGGCACCGCTCCGGATTGCGCGCCGCGACCGTGGATGGGCTGGGGGAGACTCATTCCGTAGAATGGAACATAAGTAGAACAAAATGTCAAGAGGGAACTGCAATCCCCTCAGCCGTCGCCCCGGGCTTGACCCGGGGCCCCGCTTCCTTCGGCCAGGCGGAAGTGCCCTTGATGAGCACGGCAAAGCCGGACGAAGCCGATTGATCCGTTCGCCGGATGATCGTCGCGCAGGAAGAAGCGGGGCCCCGGGTCAAGCCCGGGGCGACGAGGTGGGGGTGTTGGAGGCCTCGGGCGATGAGGCAGGGAAGCGTTAGGCTTCCCGCAGCCGCGGCATCAGCTCGACGAAGTTGCAGGGCCGGTTGCGGCTGTCGAGCTGCTCGGCGAGGATGCCGTCCCAGCCGTCCTTCACCGCGCCGTTCGAGCCGGGCAGGGCAAAGATGTAGGTCCCGTTCGCGACCAGGCCGATCGCGCGGGACTGGACGGTGGAGGTGCCGATCGTCCGGTAGCTCAGCATCCGGAACAGCTCGCCGAAGCCGGGGATATCCTTGCCCTGGTGGAGCGCCTTGATCCGCTCCAGCGCCTCGGGCGTCACGTCGCGCCCGGTGAGGCCCGTGCCGCCGGTGGTGACGATGCAGTCGACCTGGCGGTCCTCGATCCAGGTGGCGAGGCGGTGGAAGAGCAGGGCGGCGTCGTCCTTCTCGATCGCGCGGCGGACCAGGTTGTGCCCGGCGTCCCTGATCCGCCCGGCGAGGATGTCGCCTGACGTGTCGGTCTCGGCAGTGCGGGTGTCGGAGACGGTGAGAAGCGCGATGTTGATCGGCGTGAACGGCCGGTCGGGGTCAACGGCCACGCAGGACCACCCCGTTGGCGGCGAGGCGCACGGCCTGGCCGCCGGAGAGGCCGGGGAAGGTCGGCCACATGCCCTGGGCCAGCGCCATGCGGCTTTCCGAGGGGCCGCCGGCCTGGCGCTCGTACATCCAGTAGTTGCGCATGACGATGTTCACATAGCCGCGGGTTTCCCAATAGGGCACGGACTCGATCCACAGCAGCGGGTCGCCGCCGTCGTGGATCTCGGTGTTCCAGCGCATGACGGGGGCGAGGCCGGCATTATAGGCGGCCATGACCTTGGGCAGCAGCCCGCCGGTGCCGCCCGAATCCTTGAGCATCTGCAAGTGCATCTGCCCGAATGCCAGGTTCACCTCGGGCTTGGTGAGGTCGCTCGCCGTGCCGGCATAGCCCAGCTCCGCCCCGCGGTCCCGCCCGGTGCCGGGCATGATCTGCATCAGCCCCTTGGCTCCCGCCGGGCTGGTGACGGCGGTGCGGAACACCGATTCCTGCAAGGTATGGGCATAGACCAGCGCCGGATCGACCTTCCAGCCGTTGACCGGGGTCCACTTCGGCGCCGGATAGCGCGCGGCCGGAGCGGGCACGCCGCCGGCCGGCACGTTGTAGGCCATCCACAGCTGGGTCGAGGGCAGGCCGAGGTCGCGGGCCAGGCGCGAGAGCGGCTGGTAGAGCGCGGGATCGCCGATCCGCGCCTGCTGGCGCAGGACCTCGTCGGCCAGGCCGTCCTCGCCGATCTCGGCCAGGGCCACGGCGCAGCGGACATTGCCGTAGTCGCGCAGGCGCTGCCAGTCGGCGGGGGTGAAATCGGGCTGCCCGTGGCTCTCGGGCACTTTCATGCCGAGCTGTTCGAGCGCGAGCATCCCGTAGAGCGTCTCGTCGCGCGCGGCGGCGGCGCGCAGCGGCTGGGTAGCCTTCTCGGGCTGGCGGGCGCGGATCAGCGCGCGGCTCTGCCAATAGTTGGCGGCGGCCTGAAGCTCGGCGTTGCTGGCGCCGTTCGCCGCCTTGGCGAAGGCGTCGCCGGCGGCGGCGAAGTCGCCCAGGCGCCAGGCGGCGAGGCCCGCGCCCCACCAGCCCTCGGCGACCCAGGGGCCGGCGCCGTCCGCAGCGGTCTGCGACACGGCATAGGCCGAGGCGTCGTCGTTCTCGATGTAGAACGACCAGGCGACCTTGGCCCGCCATTCGGCGCGGGCCTCGGGGCTCAGCGCGCCGTCGATTCCGTCGAGCAGCACCTTGGCCCCGGCGGGGTCGTCGTTCTTGATCCGCGCCTGGATGTTCGCGGCGATGCTGGCCGGCATCGTCCCGTCATTGGTGTCGCGCGGGCGGATGCGCTTGGGGGTCGAGGGCAGGCTGGCGAGCGGCTGGGCCTGCGGCAGCGCGGGATAGCTGGTCGCGCCGCGCTTCATTGCCAGGGCCGCGATCTGCTCGGCCTGGGGCAGGTCGCGCCCCGTGGCGAGCCACTGGTTGAGTGCGTCCAGCTCGATCCGCGGCGAGCTGGCGTCGAGGTAGTATTCGGCGCGGGCCACGGCGTGGAGCGGCCCGTCGGGCTTCTGCGCCAGCAGCATCTGGGTGCGCGCCCAGTCCTTCGCCTTGATGGCGCCGAAAAGGTCCTTGTAATAGGCCCGCTCGTCCTGGCTGAGCAGCGAGGGCACGGCGGTCCGGTCGGCCCGGCCGCGGAAATATTCGATCGCGGCGCTGTTGGCGTGGGCCGCGGGCGCCAGCAGCGGCGCGCCGATGGCCACGGCGCTCGCGACTGCGCCCAGCAGGGGGCGCGACAAGGTTCGTGCCTTCGCAATCACGTTGAGAGTGTTCCCGTCCAATCCAGCAATCGCTGCCACAGTCCGGCCTTTGCCCGCGGGCGCGCGATAAGCGCAGCCAGGTCCATCGCAGCCAATAGCGGCAGAGTCCGGCCTTCATGGTTAATAACGGGTAAATTTGTCGAATTATTCGCCGGGTCGTGGCCCAGCAGCGATGAAATGCCCCCGCCGAACAGGATCAGCCGTTTCGGCGCGGCAAGCCGGATATGATGCCACAGGACTTCGCCGAGTCCCGCGTCGGCGAGGCGATTCCAGTCCGGCAGGGGCGTGGTCCGAGGCAGGGCGCTGGCGAGATAGGCCTGTTCGGCGGTCAGGCCCAGCGCCGCGAGGATCCCCGCGAGCAGCTTGCCGTGGCGGCCGGAGAGCAGGATCTCGCCGTCGTCCTCGGCGGGATCGGCGACGAGGACCATCAGCTCCGCCCCGGCGTTGCCGCGCGGCGGCACGCGGCGGGCGACGACGCCGTGATCGAGCGACGGCTCGGCCAGCCACCAGGCGTGGAAGGCGGCAAGGTCCTGCGGCCAGCTTTCCGGCGGACCGCCGATGCGGACGCGCGGCGGCTCGGGCGCGGCGGGCCGGGCGATCGGCTGGAAGGCCATGTCCTCGGCCACGGGCTCCGGCTGCTTGGCCAGCCAGTCGCGCGGGGCGTCGGCGAAGTCGCAGTCGACCCCGGCGTCGCGCCACCATTCCAGCGCGCCTGCGATTTGCGCGGCAATGTCTGGTTTTGTCGGGCCGTCCATTGGGCTAAGCTCTTGACCTGCCGGACCGCACCAATCAAGGCGCAAATCTTGTGCCCGACCGGGAACCGGCCAGATGCTAAGGCCAGATTATTGAGGCCAGATACGAGGGAACCCATGACCGAACGCGAATCCATGCCCTATGACGTCGTCATCGTCGGCGGCGGCCCGGCTGGCCTCTCCACCGCGATCCGGCTCAAGCAGCTCAACGCCGAGCTTTCGGTCTGCATCCTGGAGAAGGGGTCGGAGATCGGCGCGCATATCCTGTCGGGCGCCGTGATCGACCCCAGGGCGCTCGACGAGCTGCTGCCCGACTGGCGCGACGACGGCTGCCCGATGGCCGAGACGCCCGTCACCGACAACTGGCACTGGTATCTGACCAAGACCCAGAAGTTCGCGATTCCCCACATCCTGATGCCGCCGTTCATGTCGAACGACGGCAATTATACCGGCTCGCTCGGCAACCTCTGCCGCTGGCTCGCCGGCAAGGCCGAGGAACTGGGCGTCGAGGTGTTTCCCGGCTTCCCTGCGGCCGAGGTCGTCTATGGCGACAACGGCGAGGTCATCGGCGTCCAGACAGGCGACATGGGCGTCGCCCGCGACGGCAGCCACAAGGGCGACTACCAGCCCGGCATGAACCTGCTCGGCAAATATACCGTCTTCTGTGAAGGGGCACGAGGAAGCCTGACCAAGCGCCTGAAATCGAAGTACGATCTTGAGCGCGATTGCCAGCCGCAGATCTACGGCCTCGGCATCAAGGAGCTGTGGGACATCGATCCCGACAAGCACATCCCCGGCCGCGTCCTCCACACCCAGGGCTGGCCGCTGTCGGAAAGCGACAGCTGGGGCGGCGGGTTCCTCTACCACCAGGCCAACAACCAGGTCGCCCTCGGCTTCGTCACCGCGCTCGATTACAAGAACCCCTACGTCTATCCCTTCGAGGAATTCCAACGCTGGAAGCAGCATCCCGCGATCCGCGCGGTGCTCGAAGGCGGCCGCCGCGTTTCCTACGGCGCGCGCGCGATCAACGAGGGTGGCTGGCAGTCGGTCCCGCGCCTGAGCTTCCCCGGCGGCGTCCTCGCCGGCTGCTCGGCGGGCTTCGTCAACGTGCCGCGGATCAAGGGCAGCCACACCGCGATGAAGAGCGGGATGCTCGCCGCCGAGGCGATCGCCGCGGCCATCGCCGCCGGCCGCGACAATGCCGACCTCGGCGAATACGACGCGGCCGTGCGGTCGAGCTGGATCGCCAAGGAACTGAAGATGGTCCAGAACGCGGAGCCGCTCGCCGCCAAGTTCCACGGCGACCTGTTCGGCTCGGCCCTGGCCAATGCCGACATGTGGATGCGTCAGTTCGG
>Ga0066256_1004185_pt1 | contig 13052 bp, 18 predicted proteins | sample ThiBio_1000_biof_FD_87107 | JGI IMG/M metagenome (GOLD analysis project Ga0066256, IMG submission 87107) | Wastewater bioreactor microbial communities from Cape Town, South Africa - Thiocy_expt_1000_biof (version 2) | ecosystem: Engineered > Bioreactor > Thiocyanate-remediating >...
ATCTCGATCCCCCTGAGCCTGCTCTCGAGCGGGGTCTCCGCGATCGTCGCGCCGTTGCGCGGGAAATCAAACATACCCCATGTGACTTCCGCACGGTGGGACGGGCGGTTTCCGAGCCACAATGCGAGCGCGTAGGCGGTCCGTGGTGTGGTGCCAATCGCCCATCGAGCCTCGAAGCCTTCTCGCTCCCCTTCCGTCCATGCTCGCCAGCCTTTGTATTCCGGCCGGTACGCTAACTTGTAGGTTGGGTCGATCTCGATCCATTCCTCATCGAGAGCAATGGCAATCATCTTCCGGATCGCCACCAACATGTGCTTCGCCTTATGCGGCGTGGCTGACTGACGAGCGATCACGTCTTTCGCATGCCGTCGCCGAAAATCCGAAACGAGCATGTCACCCCAAACATCCGTGGCCACCTCGACCACGGTCATGTTGAGGAATTCCTCGGCAAGGCGAACGTTCTTAGCCTTCGTGGCGTCGTCATGCCTCATCCATTCGTGAGTGCGCAGGACGCGCTTCCACGCATCCCGGAACGATCTCGGTACGGTGGCGCCAGGATGAGCCACAACGACAGCCTTACGTAGCGGACGGCCTTCCACGGCCGCCCGATAGGCTTCCTCGAATTCCCGGCGCGTCAGCGCGTGCGGTTATGGCGGTCTTGGAAGCTGGAGAGATAGGGGCGGCGCTCCTCGGACATCTATCAACCCTTCTTGGTGGGTGTTCGCGCAAATTCATCTTCGAGAATCTTTTGCAGAACTAGCTTCTTTCCTTCCTCGGTCAGGCTGAGATGGTCGATGAAGGCTTTCACGGTCCTGCCCAAGCCCTCGTTCAGGCCCTCGAGACGACTCACCTCTTTTTGGAGTTGCTGAATTGTTTCCTGAGCTTCGTCGCTGATTCCTCCGCCGCGGAGGCTTTCCTCTAAGCGAACGACAATTTCCGTGTTCATACTCCGGCCACGAACTTCGGCCTGCTCTTTAATACGAGCGCGCAAACCGTCAGGCATACGGAGCATAAACTTGTCTTGATAGGTGCGGTTTTGATCTTCTGGCATATGATAGCCTTAGGACATCTTTTATGGTTGACGCAATGAAGTCCTAAGGACATGATTAATGGTGTCCTAAGGCCATACTGGAGTCAACATGGTACAGAACTCACCTAGCAACACCTTCGAGCGATACGTTCTCCGCCTGCCTGAAGGTTTACGTGAACGATTGAAGGCGCGAGCAGCAGCGAACCGCCGCTCACTCAACAGTGAAATTGTGGTCGTTCTCGAACGAGCGATGGAATGCGCAGTGGAGGACGCTTCCCATGGCACGCGGGCATGACGGCATCAGCTATCCCCCGAGAGGTCTGAGCCGTGACGACGCGGCCCGGTATGTGGGCATCAGCGCGACAAAATTTGACGAGCTCGTCGCCTCTCGCAGGATGCCTAAACCAAAGCGGATTGATGGTCGCGTCTTATGGGACCGGATCGCTCTCGACGCTGCCTTTTCGGACCTACCGGACGACGGCGGCAACAAAATCGACCAGTTATTCGCGCGGAGGTCGCAATGACCGCCGGCACCTTCCAGAAACCAAAAAGCCCGGCGAGCGCTGGAACGCTGGCCGGGCCGTTGTCCACACGAAAGGCAATCGAAATGAACGTGAACATCGATACCACGACCACCGGCCACAATCCAAGCCCGGCGCTTTACAAGGCGTTGGCGATCACGCTTGCCGACGAGTCGCAGGTGTACATCTGCGAGAGCCACGTCGACGAACGCCACATCCTCAGCGGCGACGAAGCCGGCATTGTCTGCCACATGGTCGACCCGACCAAGGCCGATCTGCTGGTCGAGTTTCTGAATCGGAGGGGCGCGCAATGAGCGCTGTCTCCAGACAGATAAATGCGCCGCTCAAACAGCACCTCGCAGCGCTCACCGAAAGCGATCGGTGGGCGGCCTGGGCGAACCGATATGGCGAAGCCGAGGCCATCGCCGCGCGGTTCCAAGCAACAGCGAATGACGTTCGGAAGCTGTGCCGCGATCTCGAAAAGTCGGAGGCCGCCGTCGGCTTCGTACTGCTGAAAACGTGGCACGATGCGGTTTTGGTTCGCCAGGACCTCTCCGCAACCGAAAAGGTCGCCGCCCTTCGGGTTTGGAGCTTTGTCAATCACGCGCATCTCTATGCCTGGCCAAGCCAAGACCGCTTGGCTCAGGAGTTGGGCTATTCTCGCGGACCAAATCTGGGCAAGGCGCTCAGACGCTCTTTCGAGATAGGCGCGTTCACACCAGTCCGCATCAAAAATCTTCCCGTCGAAGTTCGTAAAGCGGCTGTTGAAGCAAGTCGCCGATCAACGCGCGGCATCGCCTACCGGTTGAACCCGGTGGACAGATGGCTCGAAGAATCTGCCAACTTCACGGCGTTGCAGAATAGCCACATGTTCCATGGTGGAACCCTCAAAGGTTCCGTGGCGCACCACCTTAACAGAGAAGGGAACCATCAACCGGCTTCGCCGGATTCTCTACACTCACGTGATGGCAATCCCTCTTCAGCGTTTCAACACGCGGAACCGCATCAGTATGGCATTGATAAGGGGAAAACCTATGGTTGAGGGGTTCGTTCTGCCTGACAGTGACGCAGCTCGCGTTCGAATTGAAGCTGCTCGAATCTTCAAACTGCGCCGGGAGATCAGCCGCAAGAACGCGCTGCGAGAGCTTGATTGCCGGATGGTGAAGGAGGCGGCTGCGGCCGGCATGCGGAGAGGAGAGGCTTTCACCAGGGCAGACGCCTTCCTCGAAGCCATCAATGCGCGCCTGACAGAGCTCGAGCGCCAAGCAGGCCAGTGCACCATCTTGAGAAACATCGTTCCGATCAGCAGCAAAGGAGCCGCAGCATGACCACGACCATTTCGATCCGGCCAGTGCAAATCGTCGGCCACAAATTCAGCGACGGCGTTTCCTTGTTCGAAACTGAAACGCTGTTGCCGGTCGCAGCATGGGGCATCTTCATCGATCACAGCGACGGCACAATGTCCGGCCTTGCATATGACCGCGCTTCGGCAATCGCCGCAGCAACCGCAATGGCAGAGCAACACGGATGGCGGATCACCCACATCGCGCCGGAGGCGGGAGCAGCGGGCGGAGGAACGCTGCAATGATCGCGATGCCTGCGGCCTTGCCGCCCGCGCCTCGAGTCGTCTGCCTCTCACCCTCCCCCTCCCCACGGCTAGGTTCTTCCAGGGTGGGGGCGGTCGGCCGCGGGTCGGCGGCAGCGCACCCTTTGAGCGTTTTTGGTGTTTTTATTTCTCCGTTTCGTTTTCGTTTTCGAGGAAAGAAAAGTGAAGAAAATCAAAGTTGAGGTGGAAATCACGGTGGCGAGTTCGCAAGAATGCTGTGAGGTGTTCGGATTGGAGCCGCGTCACTTTCAACAGCTCGTAAAGAGCGGTCGGGTTGAAGGCAAAATTGCGCACAACGAATACGATTTGGCCCGAGTGGGGCAGACGTACTTTGCATATCTGAGGGGTGAGGGATGAATATAGCGAACGAAATCCTGAACCCAGCGAGCCCTGCATACGACACGGAGCGAATCCGCATCGATAGGCTGGCAAGATTTTTGGTCATCGCGGACATGATGCCGGAGACCGGCTTCCGGCATTACGGCCTGACCGGCCGCATGACCCGCATTGGATTGCAGCTCGGCTGGTCGGAGGATGAATCGCACGCCGAAATTTTGCGGCGCTATTCCTCACACCTCGAAATGTTCAAGGCACATCGGGAGGTGTTTTTGGCGACGACAATGCGCCTGCGGGCGGAATATGGCGACGCGCAATTGATCCGGTGGGGCTGCTTAAGCCCCGCCGGTTGACCGCCTAAGCGTCTCGACCGAATAGTTCGGTACGGTGAACCGGAACGGCCCCCAGCCCATGAGCATCACTTGTCTCCATAGCGGATGCCCGAGAACGCAATCTGCGCAGCTCGGTTGAGTTGTCGATCAAGAGCGCGGACGATGCTGTCGACGTCATGCCCGCCGCCCTTACCGTGAAAATGGTTGGTCTGGTGAACAACCACGTTGTTGCCGCCCCCACCGAGCGAACTGTTCGGGAGAATGGTGCCGCTCTGCCCTGGGAAGAAAGGCTCCGGCCCATTCTCACCGACAAGGTACGCCTTGCCGGCCTGCACTGGCCCGCCCTTTGCCCGCGGACCACCGAACCCTGTGTTGGTATTCGTCGGCGTCCCACTTGAGCCAGGTGCAGCACGCAGCGCGGCGGCCAGCTGGCGCGCCAAGCCGAGTGCCCGCTCGATGTCGGCTGTTGCCACCGTGGGCTTCCCCTCGACCGAGAGGGCTCTCTCGACGCGTTGGCCGATCTGCGCCGCTTGAGCCTCAGCCTCTGGCCCGCCTTCAGCAAGCGCCAACCCGAAGGAGGTGATTGCCTTCTTTGCTGCCAAGGGCCAATCCTTGGTGATCGAACCCAGTTGGTTCTGCAGCCCGGAGACGTTGGCCTGCTGCTGCGCTTCCGCCTGCGCTCGGGACGACTCCTTCGCCGTCTGCTCAGCGTTGATCTGGGCAGCGCGCGCCCGCGCCTCGTCCCGCATCTTCTGCCGGTCTTCCGGGGAAGCATCCGCATAAGCATTCGTCGCGCTCGACCCGCTGAGGGAGAGCAGAGCAGCGAGCGCGGCCAAATGCGGCGTCTTGGAAGCCAGCCAGCCGAGCGCCCCGCCGGCGCCAGCGGAGTTTGCCGTACCAGCAGCAGCGCCGGCCGCCGCGCCGCCACTCAGGCCAAGAATCCGGCCTATCAACCCGCCGCCAGCTTTGAGCGCCGCACCGCCAGCCAAGATGCCGGCGGCGACGGCGAAGGCCTCTACAAGCCGGCGCGTGCCGTCTGACAAGTGGGTAAACCCGTCGACTGCAGAATCTATGCCGCGAATGAGAGGCCGAGACGCGAACTCCCAGTCCTGCGACACCCGAAGGAGTGCTGTCTCCACCGTACCCGTCAGCTTGGTCCAGTCGCCGTAGATGCCCTGATTTGCTTCCAAGCCGATCTTGTTCGCTACGCCGCCAGGCACATTTTGCATGAGGCTCAGCAAGCGTTGGAATTCTGCCCATTTCGAGAAAATCATGTTGGCGCGGCCGCCCTGCTTGTCCGTGAAGAACGCATTGAGATTGCCGATGCCGGGGTCAGCAGCAGCGATCGCGTTCATCAATCCGACCGCATCCACGCTTTCGATGGAGTATTTCTGATATTCGGCCAGCGCCTTGGCGAGCGCCTTCGCATCCTGCGCGGGCATTTTCCCGTTCTTGCCTCCGAAGAGAGGAGCGAGGATGTTGCTCATCTGGGAGACAAACTCGCCGGAGTCGGAAATTACGGAGCGGCTTTCGCCGGTCTCGGGGTCGGTGAACTCGCCGTTGTTGATCAGCTCCTCGACGGCGGCCTTCATCTCCTCTGTGAGACGCTCACCGAACTTGTTCTTCATCATGATCCCGATGCCGTCGGTATTCATGGCGTCGATTTTGGTGAACTTGCTGAAGTCGATGCCCATTGCAGCAAGGGCATCCTTGCCTTTCTGTGTTGGCGCTACGAGCTTGGACGCAGCAGAGCGACCGAAGACGCCAGCCTCGTCGCCACGCACGCCGGCGTTGCGGAGAATCATGCCCATGGCGGCCATATACGGGTCGGGCAGCTTTGCACCTGATGTTGGCGCGCCGGCATATTTGACGAACTGGCTGACGTCCTCATTGGACATACCGCCGTTCTTCGCCATCCAGACCAAGAAGTCGACGAAGTTGCCGATTGCCTTCGTATCCTTGAGATTTACCTGCTTGGACAAAGCCGAGCCGGTCACCGCTTCCGCGCCTTCCTCAAGCGTAACGCCCATGGCAAGGGCGTAGTCGGTGATCTGGGCGGTCAGATCTTCAATTGTCTTCACATCGCGAATGCCTCGCTGCAGGACGGTGGTCTGCGCACGCACAACGTCAACGTTCGAGAAGCGGGTGTCACCACCGATCTTTTCGGCTTGTTGATTGAGCGAGGCTCTATCCTCGCCTTTGAAGTCGCCTAGCGCCGCTTGGAATGCCGCTGCCTGGTCAAAGTCGATATGCGTAAAGAAAGACTTCTCAGCCAGGTTCTTGCCTTGGTTGACGGTATAGGCTCCTGCGGCGGCTGTCGCGACTTCGAATGCCGCACCAGCGCCCCCGTTGCGCCGGGGCCGCGGCTTGTTCGCCTCTTGGTCTAGCCGGCGCATCTCGCGGATGGTTTTCGCGATCTCGCCCCGGATTGCTTTTTGAGAGCCAGAGATGTCACGGCGGCCGGCGATGCCGAATGTCGAAAGCGCGCGCTCGGCCCCTCGCACCGCGGCACCTTGTTCCTTGAAAGCCTGCGTTGTCGACTTGAGCACGGCTCGAGCGGACTCGAGATCCGCCTTCATCTTCCCAGTGGGCTGGGACGCGGATTTCAAGGCTTGCTCAAGACGAGCGACGTTCGACCGCGCGGCAGCCATTTGCGTCGCCAGGTCTTTGAAGCCACGGCGTGAGGCCGTGAAGTCTTCGATCGAACCGGCCTTTTTCTGAAGGTATTCGAGCTGCTTGACGAGCTTCTGAACTGCAGGAGAGCCGCCGCGCCCGAAGCGCGAGATTGCGGAATCCACACCACGCAGTGCGTTGGCCGCGTTCTTCGATGGGCCGCTGACGGCGTCGATAAGCTGGAGGCGGAGTGAAGCAGTGCGAGAAACCATAATTTTTTCCTTAAAATTGCGGCACAATCGATAAGTATAACCTATCACGTAACAACATTTGCGGGTATGTTCTTGTTTGGTTCTTAGAGAGGAAATCATGATCACGCGAGCAGATGTCAGCCGACAATACGGCGTCTCGGAGCCGACCGTCTCCAACCTTGCGAAGGCGCTGCACCTCAAGGCAAAGCAAGACACCGAATTCGACATGCTCCGCATTGCCACGGTGCTTGAATGCAAAGCGATCGGCATGGCCACAGCAGTTGCAACGCAGCTGGTCGCCGGGCTGCATGGCGAGATGCGGCATGTTGCGGGCGGCGGTGATCGGAAATGCTGGATCGTATTTTGCCAGCGGCCTGGCAAAAAGGAGTTTCAACTCTCTTCCACCAGCGCGCGGCACCTTGAATCGATCATCGATGCATTTCCGACAGCTAAGGTTCTTCCGCTGCATGAACTCGCCGCCCGCGCCACCGAGCGCATTTCGGTAGCTCGTGCCCGCAAAGGAGTCGCGGAATAATGCCTACCGAAAGACAGAGGCTCGACGAGAAGCCATGGGTCAGAGAGCTGTCGTTGGAGCGCAACGCCACCCTCAACGAGGAAGACCGCACGGTCGAGGTTTGCTGGTCGACCGGCGCCGCGGTGAAGCGCTATTCCTGGGACGAGGGATACTACATGGAAGAGCTTCAGGTGGATGCGAAATCCATCCGGCTCGAGCGCTTCAGTGCGATGTCACTCCTCGACACGCACGACAACTACTCCATGGATTCGAGGCTTGGCACCGTCGTGCCGGGTTCGGTCCGCTTCCAGAACGGCAAGGCGTATGCGCGCATCAAGTTCTCGAGGAAGCAGCGCGCGGAGGAGCTTTTCCAAGACCTTCGCGATGGTCACCCAGTGCCGATTTCCGTCGGTTACAAAATCCACCGTTTTGAGAAAACCGAGGGCGCTGACGGCAAGCTGCCGACGATACGCGCCATCGATTGGGAGCCGCTTGAATTGTCGGCAGTCCCGGTCCCCGCCGACGCCGGCGCTTTCTCCCGATCTGAAGAGGAAAACCACATGCCGCAGACCACCGAAAACAATCTCCAGGATGACCGCCAGCGCCGCTCGGAAATCGAGGCCTTCGCCACGACTGCTGGCCTGGCACTGACCGACGAGCTGGTCCGCACTTCGCTCGGCGACACGAACTGCACCATGGAGAAGTTCCGCAATGCGGTGCTCGACAAGATGGTTGCTGACCAGGGTCGCAACCCGACCTTTCCCCACTCGGAGACGCGCGGTGTGCATACGTTAGATGACCCGAGCTTTTTCCGCAGGTCTGCGACGGAAGCGTTGCTGGCGCGGGTCCGGGGAAAGCAGCCAGAGGGAGCGGCGGCAGCAGTTTTCGCTGACGGCGAAACTGCATTTGCGAAGCGCTGCCTTCAAAACGCCGGGCGTGACATTCGCGGATGGTCTGACGAGCGAGTTCGACGGGGCTACATAACGACTTCGGACTTTGCTGCAATCGCTGGCTCAGTCGCAAACGTCCGGATCGTTGACCACTACAATGAAAGCCTGTCACAGCTCCAGCAGCTCTACGGCCGCCGCACGGTGCCGGACTTTAACAAGCACACTGAAGCGTTCGTTGACTGGACGGTCATGCAGATCGACAAGGTAAACGAACACGGCGAGTTCAAGAGCTCATTCATTCAAGAGGGTGGCGAAACGATCCACGTCACCACATGGGGCGGCATCGTGCCCCTGTCGCGTCAGTTGATCGTAAACGCAGCTGGCACCCTCGGCCGTATGGCAGAATTGCAGGGCAAGGCCTTGGCAGGGCGAGTCAACAGACTGCTGGCTGAGTATCCGCAGCTCAACAACCTGGCTGGACCGAAATTGAGCGATGGCGTTGCCGTGTTTCATGCGAGCCGGGGCAACATCGAGCAGCTAAATCTCAGTTCCGATCCGTCTATGCAACTGATGAGCCTTCGCGCAAAGATGGCAAGACGCAAGGGCAAAGGCGATGTGATCATCGGCACCTACCCGAAGTTTTGGTTGGTTCACTCCGATTTTGAAGGTCAGGCCATCAAGATCCTTGCGGATGTGCAAGCATCCTCGGTCGCCGATGTGAACCCGATCGCCGGACGCCTCACCATCGTTTCCGACCCGCGCCTAACGAGCGTGACAACCTCGTGGCTCGTTACCGATCCGGCAGCTATGGAGGGAGCGGTCAGGGTCTACCTTGAGGGCGAAGAAGCGCCCCATACCGATTCCGAGGTCGGCTTCGAGATCGAGGGCGTCAAATTCAAAATTCGACATGACATCGGCTTGGGCTGGCTGGAATGGCGTTCATGGACGCGGCTTGACCATCTGACGTCCTAACGAGATTGCCCGGGTTGGCTTTGCGGCCTCGCGCCCCGGGTAATGCCGAGCCGGCGATCTTGGCTCATAAAATCATCGCCCCAGCCCGATGGCGGGCAGCCCGGAGGCCGGAACCTCCGGGCATCTTTTTTCGAGAGGAGCACCCCATGTCCGCTTTCGACCGCCTCGACCGTCTGACAAGCAAGCAGGCTGACCGCATGTTCGCCGTCAGCGCTTACATCACCGCGATGACCTCCACGCCCAACGGCCGCCCGTCGCCCGATCCCGAGCGCGGGGAGATCTGGCTCAAGGGCATATTCGAGATCGCGCCGGCGCCCACGGGTGTCGAGATCGGCAAGCGCGATCGCTCCGGCAATGACCTGATGGCGGTGATCAACGGCCAGCTAACCACCTTCTCCGTCGACGTGAACCGCTATCCAGCCGCCAAGGACGTTCGCCAGGGCGATTTCCTGACGCTGGACGACGCTAGGCGCTTTCAGGTGCATTCGGTACAGCCGGACGGCCTCTCGCGCTCCGTGCTCGCCCTAGGCGAGATCAGGCCATCGGTAGCTTAAGTCCTGAGGCGTTTCGTCCGATTGCCCTTAACCGCCTCGAGGCATTCGGAATAGGTGTCCAAGATCCAGTTCCGGTCAGTGTCTTCATTTGGTAAAGCAAGCCCGTTGAGCTTCTTCTCACTCTGTCCGACCATCACCAGCAGTTTGAATGCAACTTGCTCGACAGTATCACCTTCGAGCTTGGCGACTGTATTATCCGACATTCCGTTCTCCCTATGGTTTAGCAATAGGAAGTTGTGCTGGAGGAGGATTCGAGTCAAGGATGTGCAAGTTATCCCCAGCATCCCATGGGCGGATCGTGAGAGCCAAGGGAACGATGTCACGGCCGAAGCAGCTCATCCACCTGCCGAAATACGTGGTCTCCGATCCTGACCGGCACGGAAACCAGCGCTACTATTTTCGCGCTCCGGGCCGTCCGAAAGTCCGGTTGACAGAGACGCCGGGGACCGAGGAATTTCACAATGAGGTAGCCTGCGCGCGGCGCGGGGAGCCATACAAAAAGGTCGAGGAGCCTGTCGCCATGGACGACGAATTCAAGATCCCCTCGTCCCGCCGCCGGGCGGAAGTCCTGCCTCTGTCCCTGCCGCCTTTCGGTGTGAACCGCGAGCAGGCGGCGGCTCTCCTGGGGATAAGCACCACCCTTTTTGACTGGGCGGCCGCCAACGGAAAAATGCCTCGAGCTCGCGTGTTGAAGGGGAGGAAAATCTGGGACGTCGACGAGATCAGGGAATTCTTCAAACGGCTGCCCCACGTTGGCGGGGAGGACGACCTCACGAACGAAGAAGACCCCAATTACAATCCCTGGGATGACGCGTAACCGAAGGCCACTTCACTGTCGCTTTCATAAAAAGGTTAGCCACGATTCTGGAACATATCGCGAAATCTGTTGGCTAACCTGCCGCTTAGCATATTGAAAAGTCAGACAATTTTCTGGCCCTCCGGGCCTACCATTATTTCTAGTTCGTCAGACTCGATGATTTTTTCGTCAGTTCGATTGTTCTGGCGGTTTTTGTTTTTATCACATAAATAGCGTTTTCTCCTCGCCCGTCGCGACAGGAACACCTGTCGTTTAGCGCTGCTCCCGTTCTGTTGAGCGGGCGCGTAAGCAATCCAAAGTGTTAGAAGCCGTATCAGCAGTACAGCCCAATGTTAAAATACAACCTGACCGATTGACTGCCGCTAAAGTAAAGATACTGTGGCTCACTGCAAAGGAGGAGCTACGATATGTCCGGACCGGGTGACCCTCGCAATACCGACAATAATGACACGAGGTGGGCACCCACATCGACAACGCCCTCGCCGGGGCAAGGAGGAGGTGGTGGGGGAGTTCCCGGGCCCAACCCATGCATGTTTACGGAAGAAACAATTCTTGCATCTCCGAACATGACAGTCGTTAGCACCCTTTCAGTCGGTGCTATTCTGACGGTACTTCAGAATGGATCACGTGTCGTCGCCCAAGCTTCAGCGGGCACAGCAGGCGCGATTACGTCGGCTCGCTTGCCAGTCATCATCCAATGCCTGAATGCCGGACAGCAATACCTCGCCCGTGTGACGCAAATCAATGGTGGCGCAGTAACCGTGGAAATCTATCCGGCATGAGCGTGATTGATATTGTTGGTGGTATCTACCGTGAGGAATGCGCCTTTCCATACTGGGATCAGTTGTACGGTTCGGCAGGCCGCGCGGCGTCCGCGTTAACCGGACACGTTTCGAGCATCAATCTCCATAGTGCCTTGGCAAATGAGGAACTCGTTACCGCGAACGCGATCTTTACATCCGAGGAAATCAATCTCCGCATTGCTCCTCGGAGACAATCAATCGGTTTCGAATATCTGCATTGCCTTTCGGTCCCAAAGATCAAGCCGGGGCGGAATGTTCCGCAAGTCAGCATACCCCCTGTTTCGGGCGACGTGATCATAAAGTTCGGAATGCTCGAGAGCGACCCAGTCGTGTCAGGCGACCACGTTGTTTACGACCCGCAGTCGTCTTCAAACCCAATACCATTCTCAGCGTCGGGGTCGACGGCCAAGCATCTCGCAATCATCGCCAACCGCGGCGAGATACTCGCCCTCGCGAAATCGGCATCTGTCGATGCCGCGATATCCACCCTGTTCGAAGCCGAGAAAGCAGAGGTAATCGTCGTCAAGGACGGGATAAACGGCGCGTCTGTCTACGAGGCTGCAGGTTCAAACTACGTTCCCGCTTACGTAACTCAGAATGTTTTCACAATCGGGTCCGGTGACGTCTTCGTTGCTGCGTTCGCACTCGCCTGGGCGATAAATGGAGTGTCACCCGCACAGGCTGCGGACTACGCCAGCCATGCGACAGCGGACTATGTCGAAACGCGCATGCTTCCGATTGGTCCGATGACCTCTGAACCCGCTGCACGTAGGCCTGCGGCAAAAGCGGGCGGCCATATTTATCTCGCCGGACCGTTCAGGGAACTCGGTCAGCGGATGATGGTCGACGACGCACGAGAACAGCTTCAGGGATTGGGAATGAGTGTCTTTAGCCCGATCCACGATATCGGACCCGGAACGGCGGATATTGTGGTAAAGCAAGACCTTGCGGCTATCGTTCAGTGTGACGCCGTCTTTGCGATTTTGAACGGGAGCAGCCCCGGAACCGTATTCGAGGTTGGCTACGCGCGCGCCCTTGGCAAGCCCGTGTTTTGCGTTGCCCAGAATATGCGTGACGTTGATCTCAAGTTGCCAAAGGGATCGGACGCACATCTCCATCAAGACTATGTCAGCGCCCTTTTCCAGATAGCGTGGCGCTCATGAGGCGGGCTCTCCTCCTGTCAGGTGGCATGGATTCCACATCGATTGCCTACTGGCGCAAACCCGATCTCGCGATCACCATCGATTATGGCCATAAAGCAGCAGCTGGGGAAATCCGTGCAGCCACCGCTGTCTGCACGGCGCTTGCTATCGAACACAAGATCATTCGTTGCGATCTCTCGGCACTCGGGAGCGGTGACCTCGCTGGCACCGCAGCCGACCCCCATGCACCAGCCAGCGAATGGTGGCCCTACCGAAACCAGATGCTAGTCACCATTGCGGCAATGGAGTGCATCAAGCACAAGATCAATGTTCTCGAAATCGGGGCGTTGCGAACCGATGGGTTCCACGTCGATGGCCGTCAGGAGTTTGTGGACGCGTTAAGTGCACTATTGTCGATGCAGGAAGGTGGGCTGAGACTGGAGGCCCCCGCGGCCGCCTATTCCGCCGAGGAACTCGTGCAAGTTTCAGGGATACCGATGAATGTCCTCGCCTGGTCGCACTCCTGTCACAAGAGCGACTATGCGTGCGGTTACTGTCGGGGTTGCGAGAAGCACTATCTCACAATGAAGGCGATTGGCGGTTTGCCCTATTGATTCGAGCCCGACAGGTAAGACTCCGGCGGGGACTGTCCGGAATTTCGTGTCCGGGCG
>Ga0066256_1004186_pt1 | contig 13051 bp, 11 predicted proteins | sample ThiBio_1000_biof_FD_87107 | JGI IMG/M metagenome (GOLD analysis project Ga0066256, IMG submission 87107) | Wastewater bioreactor microbial communities from Cape Town, South Africa - Thiocy_expt_1000_biof (version 2) | ecosystem: Engineered > Bioreactor > Thiocyanate-remediating >...
GGGCGGGAACACGCCCAGCTTGGCGACCGGTGCGATCGGCTCGACCTTGATGTCCTTGCCGTTGAGCTTGCCCGTGCCGTCTCCGTAGTTCTGGATGCTCAGGCCCGGGGCCGCGTAGTTGCCGGAGCCGTCGCCGTAGTTCTGGATCGTGACGCCCCCTCCGGTGAAGCTGCCCGAGCCGTCTCCGTGGTTCTGGATGGTGCCGTCGGGGCCCGTGTAGTTGCCGGAGCCGTCCCCGTAGATCTGCACGGTCATCGTGCTGTCGGAGTAGTTGCCCGAGCCGTCGCCGTAGTTCTGGATGGTGATGCCGTTCCCGGAGTAGTTGCCCGAGCCGTCGCCGTAGTTCTGCACGGTGATGCCGTTCAGCGTGAAGTTCCCTGAGCCGTCGCCGTAGTTCTGGATGCTGCCGTCGGAGCCGGTGTAGTTGCCGGAGCCGTCGCCGTACAGGTACGCGCTGCCGTTGCCTGCGATCACCTCGCCGCCGGCATCGCAGTGCGCGGGGGAGACCGTGACCCCGGGGATCTTCGCGAAGTCGTCCTTGATGTCGATCGTGAACCCGGATGCCGATGCGGTGTCGAGCAGCGAGAGATCCGGCAGCCGGAACAGCGGCACGGGCGGGAAGTCGCCGACGTCGTACCCGGGGACGACGGGCAGCTTCGAGGCGGCGGCTGCCGATGCCGCGGGCTCGGGCTTCTGGGATGCCGGCGCGGGCGAGGCCACGCCGACCGAGCAGCCGGCCAGGGCGATGACGGCCGAGGCGGTGCCGAGGAGCGCGAGGAGGGCTCGTGCGGAAGTGTTCATGGTTCGAGAGTATCGAGCGTCCGTCGCACGCCCGTCGCGGCCTTGTCGCAGATCAGCGACAATTCTCCGACGGCTCGAGATGGCCCTCCTCCGCATGCTCGGACAGCCCTGTTCAGCCGAGCCGGGCCTGCAGCGTGCGCGCGACCTCGAGCACGGCATCCGCCGGCGTCACTGAGCGCTCGCCCTCCCAGGTCACGGCCACCGCGGCGGCGGGCCAGCCCGCATGGTCGCGCACCACGGCGGCGACCGATCGGAAGCCCGGCGTCACCTCGCCGTCCTCGGTGGCGACGCCGGCTGCGCGCACCTCGCGGAGCACCTCCCGGAGTTCGGCCGGGCGCGAGGGTCCCTGCCCGGTGCGATCGGTGAAGGACGCTGTGTTCGGGTACAGCGCGCGCACCTGCGACGCGGGGAGCGCCGCGAGCATGGCCCGCCCGGTGGCCGTGAGGTGCGCGGGAAGGCGAACGCCGACATCCGTCACCAGCGCGGGCCGCCGCGCAGCGCGCTCCTCCACGATGTACAGCACGTCGCGTCCGCTCATCACGGCCAGGTGCGCGCTCTCCCCGATGCGGTCGGCGAGAGCGGCGATCAGCGGGCGTCCGAGCCGGGCCAGCGGCTCCTGGCGGGCGTAGCCGCCGGCGAGCTCGAAGGCGCTGGTGCCGAGGCCCCAGCGCCGCTCCTGCGAGAGGTGCACGACGAAGCCGTGCGCCTCGAGCGTGGCGAGGAGGTGGTAGACCGTGGAGCGCGGGATGCCCAGGTCGCGGCCCAGTGCGGATGCCGCGATCGGCGCGGGCCGGCGGGCCAGATGCCGCAGGATCCGCAGCGTCTGATCGGCCGCGGGCACCTGCGGGCGCGCATCGGAGGCATCCGGAGCCAGTTCGTCTGGGATCACAGACACAGTCTGCCACGGAGCGCTCCCGCGCGGGCATCCGACGGTGTGGAATCAGATCATGCAGCACTCCTCCACCGTGATCGTCGGCGCAGCCCCTCTGTCGCCCGCCGACGTCGTCGCCGTCGCCCGCCACTTCGCGAAAGTCGAGATCGCCGACGTCGCCCGCGAGCGCGTCGCCGCCGGCCGCGCCGTCATCGACGGCATGGCCGCCGACCCGCACCCGCACTACGGCGTCTCCACCGGCTTCGGCGCCCTCGCCACCACCTTCATCGCCCCCGAGCGCCGCCGCCAGCTGCAGCTCAGCCTGATCCGCTCGCACGCCGCGGGCACCGGCCCCGAGGTCGAGACCGAGGTCGTGCGCGCCCTGCAGCTCCTCCGCCTGCAGACCCTGGCCTCCGGCCACACCGGCGTGCGTCCCGTCGTCGTCGACACCTACGCCGCCATGCTCAACTCCCGCATCACCCCGGTCGTGCGCGAGTACGGCTCGCTCGGCTGCTCCGGCGACCTGGCGCCGCTGTCGCACGTCGCACTCGCCTCAATGGGAGAGGGGGACGTGCGCAACGCCGACGGCGAGCTGGTCCCGGCGTCCGAAGCGCTCGCCGCCGCCGGCGTCGAACCGCTCGCGCTCGTGGAGAAGGAGGGCCTCGCCCTCGTCAACGGCACCGACGGCATGCTCGGGATGCTCGTGCTCGCCCTGCACGACCTCGAGCAGCTCACGACCACCGCCGACCTCGCCGCCGCCATGTCGATCGAATCGCAGCTCGGCACGGACGCCGTGTTCGCCGCCGACCTGATGGCGCTGCGCCCGCAGGTGGGCCAGGCGACCTCCGCCGCGAACCTCCGCGCCTTCCTCGCCGAGTCGCCGATCGTGCACAGCCACAAGGGTCCCGAGGACGGCCGCGTGCAGGACGCGTACTCGCTGCGCTGCTCGCCGCAGGTTCACGGCACCGCCCGCGACACCATGGGCCACGCCACCATGATCGCCGAGCGCGAGCTGGCGTCCGTCGTCGACAACCCGATCGTGGTGTCGGAAGGACGCCTCGAGTCGAACGGCAACTTCCACGGCGCCCCTGTCGCCGCCGTGCTCGACTTCCTCGCGATCTCGGTCGCGGACCTGGCCTCGATCTCCGAGCGCCGCACCGACCGCGCGCTGGACCCCGCCCGCAACCGCGACCTGCCGCCATTCCTCGCGCACGAGGTGGGCGTCGACTCCGGCCTGATGATCGCGCAGTACGCGGCGGCCGGCATCGTCTCCGAGCTCAAGCGCCTCGCGGCACCGGCATCCGTCGACTCCATCCCGTCGTCGGCCATGCAGGAGGACCACGTCTCGATGGGCTGGGCGGCAGCCCGCAAGCTGCGCCGCGCCATCGACGGCCTCACCCGCGTGCTGGCCATCGAGATCCTCACCGGCGCCCGCGCGCTCGACCTGCGCGCGCCGCTGGTCGCCGGCCCCGCCACGGGTGCCGTGCGCGACCTGGTCCGCACCGTCGCCGACGGCCCCGGACCCGACCATTTCCTCTCACCCGACATGGAGGCCGTCACCGAGCTCGTGCGCTCGGGCGCCGTCCTCCGCACTGCGAAGGAGCACGCTGATGTCTGAACCCACCCTCCACGACCCCACCCGCAGCATCCGCGCTGCGCGCGGCAACCAGCGCACCGCCAAGAGCTGGGGTGCCGAGGCCGCCAAGCGGATGCTGATGAACAACCTCGACGCCGAGGTCGCCGAGCACCCCGAGGACCTCGTCGTCTACGGTGGCACCGGTCGCGCGGCACGCAGCTGGGAGGCGTACGACGCGATCGTGCGGACCCTCGACGAGCTCGCGCCCGACGAGACCCTGCTCGTGCAGTCCGGCAAGCCCGTCGGCGTGTTCCGCACCCACGAGTGGGCGCCGCGCGTGCTGATCGCCAACTCCAACCTCGTTGGCGACTGGGCCACCTGGCCCGAGTTCCGCAAGCTCGAGGCCGAGGGCCTGATGATGTACGGCCAGATGACGGCCGGTTCGTGGATCTACATCGGCACCCAGGGCATCCTGCAGGGCACTTACGAGACCTTCGCCGCGGTCGCCCGCTCGCTCGGCAAGGAGTCGCTGAAGGGCACGCTGTCGCTCACCGGAGGCGCGGGCGGCATGGGCGGCGCGCAGCCGCTGGCCGTCACGCTCAACGAGGGCGCTGTGCTGATCGTCGACGTCGACGAGTCGCGCCTGTCGCGCCGCGTCGAGCACGGCTACCTCGACGTCTACTACACCGATCTCGACGAGGCCGTGGCCCGTGCGGTCGCCGCCAAGGAGGCGGGCGAGGCCCTCTCCGTCGGCATCGTGGGCAACGCCGCCGAGGTGTTCCCCGAGCTGTTCCGCCGTCAGCAGGCCGGTGAGATCGCGATCGACATCGTGACTGACCAGACCAGCGCGCACGACCCGCTCGCGTACCTGCCCGTCGGCATCGCGTTCGAGGACTGGAAGGCCGAGGCCGAGCGCGACCCCGAGGAGTTCACCCGACGCTCGCGCGAGGCGATGGCCGCGCACGTCGCCGCCATGGTCGCGTTCCAGGACGCCGGCGCCGCCGTGTTCGACTACGGCAACTCCATCCGCGCCGAGGCCAAGCTCGGCGGCTTCGACCGGGCGTTCGAGTTCCCCGGTTTCGTGCCGGCGTACATCCGCCCGCAGTTCGAAGAGGGCCGCGGCCCGTTCCGCTGGGCCGCTCTCTCCGGTGACCCGGAGGACATCTACAAGACCGACCGTGCCATCGCGGAGCTGTTCCCCGAGGACAAGGCCCTGCACCGCTGGCTGGAGAAGGCCGGCGAGAAGGTGCACTTCGAGGGTCTGCCCGCACGCATCTGCTGGCTGGGCTACAAGGAGCGCCACCTGGCCGGCCTGAAGTTCAACGAGATGGTCGCCTCCGGCGAGCTGTCCGCCCCGATCGTGATCGGCCGTGACCACCTGGACTCCGGTTCTGTCGCCAGCCCGTACCGCGAGACCGAGGCCATGAAGGACGGCTCCGACGCGATCGCCGACTGGCCGCTGCTGAACGCCCTGCTGAACACCTCCTCGGGCGCCAGCTGGGTGTCGCTGCACCACGGCGGCGGCGTCGGCATCGGCCGCTCGATCCACGCCGGCCAGGTCACCGTCGCCGACGGCTCCGAGCTCGCAGCCGAGAAGCTCGAGCGCGTGCTGACCAACGACCCCGGCACCGGCGTGATGCGTCATGTGGACGCGGGCTACGAGCACGCCCGCGACGTGGCCCGCGAGCGCGGCCTCAAGGTGCCGATGCTGTGAGCACCACGCTCATTACGAACATCGGGGAGCTGACGACCAACGTCAGCTCCCCGCTGGACGGCGCTGTCCCGATAGGCGGAGCCCGACCCGATTCGCGGACTGTTTCGGGGGATTCGTCCGCGAGTCGGGACAGTATCAGCAGATCGGGGCATCCGGGCGATCGCTTCGGCACGCTCACGGACGCGGCCGTCCTCATCGAGGGCGACCGCATCGCGTGGGTCGGCCCGGCATCCGAGGTCCCCGCGGTTCCCGGCGGCTACCTCGAAGTGGACGCCGAGGGCCGTGCGGTCATCCCCGGCTTCGTCGACAGCCACAGCCACATCGTGTTCGGCGGCGACCGGGCGACCGAGTTCGAGGCTCGCATGGCCGGCGAGAGGTACGCGGCCGGCGGCATCCGCTCCACCGTCGCCGCGACCCGCGGCGCGTCCGACGACGAGCTGCGCGCGCGGCTGCGCGGCTTCCTCGACGAGATGCTCACGCAGGGCACCACCACCGTCGAGATCAAGAGCGGCTACGGGCTGGACGTCGAGACCGAGGCGCGCCTGGTGCGCCTGGCCGCCGAGGTCACGCCCGAGGTCACCTTCCTCGGTGCCCACGTCGTGCCGGCGGAGTACGCCGACCGCGGCGACGAGTACGTCGATCTGGTGATCGGCGAGATGCTGGACGCCTGCGCCCCGCACTCCAGGTGGATCGACGTGTTCTGCGAGACAGGGGCGTTCACGGTGCCGCAGTCCCGGCGGGTGCTCGAGGCGGGCATCGCCCGCGGCCTGAAGCCGCGCGTGCACGCCAGCCAGCTCGGCCCCGGTGAGGGCGTGCAGCTGGCCATCGAGCTGGGTGCGGCATCCGTCGACCACGGCACGTACCTCTCCGACGAGGACGTGGCCGCGCTCGCCGCATCCGACACGGTGCTCACTGCGCTGCCCGGGGTGGAGTTCTCCACCCGGCATCCGTTCCCGGACGCGCGCCGGCTGATCGATGCGGGAGTGACCGTCGCGATCGCCTGCGACACGAACCCCGGATCGAGCTTCACGTCCTCCATGCCGTTCTGCATCGCGCTCGCGGTGCGGGAGATGGGCATGACGACCGCCGAGGCCGTCTGGGCGGCCACCGCCGGAGGCGCCGCGGCGCTGCAGCGGGATGACATCGGCGTGATCGCGCCGGGCAGGCGCGCCGATCTGGTGATGCTCGACGCGCCCACGCGCGTGCACCTGGCCTACCGTCCCGGTGTGCCGCTGGTGAAGAAGGTCTGGAAGGACGGCGTCGCGGTCCGCTGACGCCAGGAGAGGACGAACATGGCACTTCCGCACGACGAGCTCTGGCCGCGCGCCGGATCCTGGCCCGCGCCGGTCGCGGGGGAGAAGACGGATGCCGTGCTGCTGGGCGTCCCGACCTGGCGCACGTCGATCTCGAGCACGGGCGCTCACGCGACGCCGGCCGCGATCCGCGAGGCCCTGCCGCGGTACAGTGCGACGCTGATGGGCACCCCCGCCGTGGACCTGAACGATGCGCTGCGGATCGCGGATGCCGGTGACGTGCACGAGCCCGACGGCGACGAGGGCGTGCAGCGCGCGGTCGACCGCGTGCGGGAGCTGGCCGCGGACTCGCGTCTGGTCATCGCGCTCGGCGGCGACAACTCGCTGACCTACCCCGTCGCGCGTGGCGCCGGGGCCGACGGTCTCATCACGATCGACGCGCACTACGACCTGCGCGACGGCGTCTCCAACGGCTCGCCGGTGCGCCGGCTGGTGCAGGATGCCCCGGAGGGCGAGCGCATCGACCCGAAGCGGATCGTGCAGATCGGCATCGCCGACTTCGCGAACTCCGCGGCCTACGCGCAGCGCGCGGCCGAGTGGGGCATCCGGGTGATCACTCTCGACGAGGTGCGCCGTCGCGGCATCGCCGACGTGGTCGCGGAGGCGCTGGAGGTCGCCGGAGCGGGCTCCCGCATCCACCTGGACATCGACGTCGACGCAGTCGATCGCGCGGCCGTCCCGGGCTGCCCGGCGAGTGTTCCCGGCGGCTTCGCCGCGTGGGAGCTGCGGGCCCTGGTCCGCGGCATCGCGGCCGACGAGCGCGTCGTCAGCGCCGACCTCGCCGAGGTCGACGCGACGGCGGATGCCGAGGACGGCCGCACCGTGCGCCTCGCGGCCTTGTGCGTGCTGGAGCTTCTGGCGGGCCTCGCAGCCCGCTGAGCGCGCAGGAGGGCTTCTGCTCCACCGAAGGCTCCAGCAGAAGGGTTCTGCTCCAGCGCGAGACGGACGTCATGAGGGCTGTCTCGTGCTGGGGAGAAGCTCTTCGGCGCTCCGGCGCCGTACCGGATCCGCACGAGTAACGTGGAGGCATGGCTCGGATCATCGTGTTCGGCGGCCACGGCAAGGTCGCACTGCTGCTCGCTCCGGTGCTCGTCGCTCGCGGCGACGAGGTCACCGCCGTCATCCGCGATCCCGCGCAGGCCGATGACGTGCGTGCCGCCGGAGCCGTGCCCGCGGTGTTCGACATGGAGCGGGAGGACCGGGCGGCGTTCGCGGCGCTGATCGCCGGGCACGACGCCGTCGTCTGGTCGGCCGGCGCGGGCGGCGGGGACCCGGCGCGGACGCACGCCGTCGACTTCGAGGCCGCCGTGCGGTCTATGGACGCGGCGAGGGACGCCGGCCTGGGCCGCTACGTGATGGTGTCCTACTTCGGATCCTCGCCCGAGCACGGCATCCCGGCATCCGATCCGTTCCACGCCTACGCCGAGGCGAAGGCGGCAGCCGACGAGTACCTGCGGGCGACCGGCCTGGACTGGACCGTGCTGGCGCCCAGCCGCCTGACGCTAAGCGAGGCCACCGGCCGCATCGACGTGACCGCCGATGTCTCGGGCGAGGTGAGCCGCGCGGACGTCGCTCTCGTGGTCGCGGAGACGCTGCGGCAGCCCGCGACCATCCGCCGGACCATCCGGTTCAACGACGGCGACCGGCCGATCGCCGAGGCCCTGGCGGGCTGAGGCCCCGGCTCCCGCCGACGGCGTCAGCCCAGTCCCAGGGGGACTGGGATCACGGCATGCGCGACGGCGAAGATCGCGAGCCCGGCGAGCGCTCCCACCACCGTGCCGTTCAGCCGGATGTACTGCAGATCGCGTCCCACCATCAGCTCGATCTTCTCGGTGGTCTCCGCGGCATCCCACTTCTCGACGGTGTCGGTGATGATCGACGCGATGTCGTGCCGGTAGCGGTCGACCAGGAACACCGCGGCGTCGGTGACCCAGCCGTCGACGCGAGCCTGCAGGGCAGGCTCAGTGGCCAGGCGCCGACCGATCTCGGCGACGGCGGATGCCGCGCGGCGGCGCAGCCCGCTCTCCGGGTCGGCGAGGGCGGTGAGCAGGCCGTTCTTGGCGGTGTCCCAGGCCTGCGCCGCGAGTGCGATCACCCGCGGGCTGTCGAACACCGCGGCCTTGGCGCCCTCGAAGCGGTCCCGCATGGCGGGGTCGTGCTGCAGGCGGTCGGCCAGGCGAGCCAGGTAGCCGTCGAGCGCCTGACGGGCCGGATGCTGCGGGTCGGCCTGCACGGCCTCCACGAAGCGGACGGCCTCGTGGTAGACGGTCTCGTCGACGAAGCGGTGCGCGAGCTTCGGGACCCAGCCCGGGAGCCGTCGGGAGACGAGGCCCTGGAAGGTGTGCGCGTTGGCGTGCAGCCAGGTCGAGATGCTGTCCACGGCCAGGTCGACCGCGCCGCGATGCGCATCCGCCTCGACGATGCGCTCCAGCCAGCCGCCCGCGGACGGCGCCCAGTCCGGCTCGATCAGGTGCTCGCGCGCGAGATCGGCGATGAGGCCCTGCACGTCGTCGTCGCTCAGCGCGCGGAGCACGGCGGATGCCGCGGTCGAGCCCTCTGCGGCGACCCGCTCCGCGTGACCCGGGTCCTGCAGCCATTCGCCGAGGCGCTTCGACAGCGCGGTGCGGGAGAGCTTGTCGCGCACGATCTCGCCGGAGAGGAAGTTGGTCTCGACGAACTCGCCCAGCGAGCGGCCGATCTCATCCTTGCGGTTCGGGATGATCGCGGTGTGCGGGATGGGTAGTCCCAGCGGGTGCCGGAACAGCGCCGTGACGGCGAACCAGTCCGCGAGCGCGCCGACCATGCCGCCCTCGGCGGCCGCGCGCGCGTAGGCCAGCCACGGATACCGGTGCTCCAGGGCGAACGCGATCACGAAGACCACGGCCATGAAGATCAGTGCGCCCAGGGCCACCGCCTTCATCCGGCGCAGGCCCCGCAGCCGCTCCTGATCGGCGGGGGACAGCAGCGCCATCGGGGTTCGCGACATGTGGACATCCTTTCACGGGCGAGGCCCGCGTAGACTGTGTAGTACCGTTACTACTTCTCCGGCGGAGGTGCACGATGTTCACCATGAGCGCACGGGAGTTCAATCAATCGGTCGCGAAAGCGCAGCGCATCGCCGATGACGAACCAGTGCTGGTCACGCGGCACGGCGAGCCGGCGTATGTGCTGTTGAGCATTGCGGAGTACGAGAGGCTGCGACCAGCGACCTCATCGGACGGCGGGGATGCTCCGTACAGTCTGCTGAAGCTGCTTTCGCCGCCCGAGGGCGTCGAGTTCGACGATGACGATGATTTCGACGAGATCCTCCGGGACATCCGCAAGAACACCCCCGACCGACCGCCCTTCGAGTTCGACTGATGTATCTCCTGGACACGAACGTCATCTCCGAACTGCGCCGTGCGGGGCGCGCAGATCCGCACGCGCTGACGTGGCTGGATGCGCTGGGGCCAGACGATTGGTGGGTCAGCGTGGTCACTGACTATGAGCTCGAGCTCGGGCTCGTCGGCAAGCGTCACAAGGATCCGCGCCAGGCGTCTTTCCTCGACGCATGGCTGAAGAAGATCCGCAGGACGTACGAGCCACGGATGCTTCCCGTGACCCATGAGATCGGCCGAATCTGCGCATCGATCCAGGTGCCGGATCGTCGGCAGCTGACGGATGCCCTGATCGCCGCTACCGCGCTGCACCACGACCTCACGCTCGTCACGCGCAACGTGAAGGACTTCGAGGTCCCGGGGCTGAGGGTGTTCAACCCGTTCTCGGAGGGTTGAAGGGCCGGTTCGCGGTTCTTCCAGTCTGGTGACTCTCCCTGCACAATTGTGGGCGGGCGTGGGTTATCCACACATTGAAAATCAGATCTGACCTGGAGCTGCAATGTCGGTGGCCCCCTGTTGAATGGATGCATGACATCGCTCCCGCAAGTGCTCCAGAGCATCGCTCGGCAGCTTGCCGAGACGCGTGCGGGAGCGATGCACGCCTCAGGCGTCGCGGAGCTGGACTCCGCCGAGCAGATCGGCGTGCTCCGCAGCGTCGGGCAGCTCCAGCGGCTGCTGGACGGCATCGTCGTCGACGTGGTGGACGAGACCGAATCCGAGGATGCGAAACGCGAGCGAGCGGACCGGATCACGGCACGTGCCGGATGCCGGAACACGTCCGAGCTGCTGCAGCGCGTCATGCTGATCGACGGGGCCACCGCCCGTCGCTATTCGACCGCGGCTGACGCCGTGCATGAAGACATCGCGATCGTCTCGGGTGAGCGGCTGCCGGGGGATTTCCCCGAACTGTCTGCTGCGTTTCGCTCCGGCGAAATGTCGCTGGCCGGATTCCTCGCCTGCACCGGTCCGCTGCGGCAGGCGCAACCGCGGATCATGCCGGAGGACTTCGTCGCGGCGGATGCCGTACTGGCACGAGCAGGGTCAGGGCGAGATCTCTCAGCCTCCGACGCTGATGCCTGCGAAGGGGACCGAGCGCTGCGCCCCACGGTCACGGAGCTGTCAGCGTTGGCCGCGCATGTGCTGCAGCGGATCGATCCCGACGGGGCCCGTCCCGCCGATGACGCAGGTGAGCGCAGACGGAGCTTCGCGCTCGGGAGGCTGCGTGATGGCGCGGTGCCGGTGCGTGGTGATCTGCTGCCCGAGGTCGCGGCGATGCTGCAGCGGCTGATGGATGCCTACAGCAATCCACGTGTGCAATTCGCGCCCTCGCCCGACGACGGGCGGCTGGATCTCGGCGACGAGCCGGACGTCAACGTGCCGCCACTGGCTGCGGCCGACCTGCGCACACCCACGCAGAAGCGCCACGACGTGTTCGCAGCCATCGTCGGCTCGGTCGCTGCGGCGGAAGCCGCGCCGCAGCTGGGCGGGGCCTCTCCGACGTTGGTGGTGTCGGTGGATGCTGCAGATCTCGCATCCGGTGCCGGCCGGACGCACTTCCCAGGCGCGGAGTGGGACGCGCCGCTGAGTGTCGCCATGCACGCAGCCTGCGCGGGAAACGTACAGCGGGTGCTGTTCGACGACGCCGGGGCCATCATCGGCATCAGCACCAGCGGGCGCATCTTCACGCCGCACCAGCGCAAGGCGATCCTGCTGCGCGACGGCGGATGCCTGATCCCGGGCTGCGACGTGCGCGGAGACTGGTGCGAGATCCATCACGTGCAGGAGTGGGCGAAAGGCGGGCCGACGCATACGAGCAACGGCGTCGCGCTGTGTTGGCATCACCACCGGACTCTCGACACCTCGGGCTGGCAGATCAGGATGCGTGACGGCACCGCCGAGATCCGCGGACCGGCGTGGTGGGACCCGTATTGTCGCTGGCGATCGCCGGGGGACGGGTATCGCGCGGTCGATCGGGCGCTGGCGGGGCTGCGTGGCCGGAGTCGCTGAGGGCGCGAGGCATACAGGGAGAGACGGGGTTCACGTCTCGAAGTGGGACGGCCCCGCGGATTGAGCAGCGAAGGCGGCGCGCTCGTCGTTCTTCGCGGCCACCAGCTTCGTTTCGAGTTCCGCGACTGTGGTCCTGGCAGCCTCGACGCGTACTCGTTGTGCGCGCACGCCTGCGGAGGTGTCGGCGGTGCGGAACTGTGCGTCGACCGCAGCGCTCAGTTCCGCTTGTGCGGCTTGCAGTTCGGTCTTGAGATCTGCGACGCGTGCACGTGCTGCCAGCCAGGATGCCGACAGCTCGTGCCAGCGGGTGACTGCTGCCGCGCGTCGCGTTTCTCGCGCGGCGAGCCAGAGTGAGTGCGGCTGGGCCTCGAGCACGTGGTCCCGGTAGTGGATGAACGCGCTGCGGCGGTCGTGATCCTCCGTGGAGATTCGCGCTGCCATGTCCGCGAGCTGCTGCCACGAGTCGCGCACGGCGTCGGCTCCCTCCATGGTAAGCGGACGGCGGGCATGGTCGGTCGTCCAACCCAGAAGATATCCCGTGCCTTGGGGGTACGACTTGACGGAGCGAAGCTCCTCCTCCCGAGATGGGAGCGAAGAATCGGCGGACACCAGACCAAGTGCCACGCTGCCCTCAGCTTTCTGAGCCCCGCGCCACTTGCCCGAGGCCGGATCGAACGCTCGCGTCGCGTCGCGGAGCGAGACACCGGGGTAGATGCCATCGATCCATCTGCCCTCCGCGGTGTCGACCGGCACGCAGCCGACGCCGTCGAACTCCGAGAACGGGGCGCTCGCGTTGATGTCGCATACGACGACAGATTCGCGCGAACCGCGGAGGAGGAGGGCGGGCACTTCACGCACGTAGAAGACGCTTCCCTGCTTTCGTAAAGACTCGGCCCCGAACCTCGCGCCGTAGATGTCCCTGTAGAGACGTGCCTCCCGAAACCAGTTCTGCACCCATGTGCTGTGCCAGGCGTTCCTGCCACGATAGAGGAACGCGATGACACCGACCTCGATGTCAAGCAGAAGATCATCGTCGTACTCTTCTTCGCGCGCCGGCCAGCGCAGCTCCGGAATCTTCACGGGCGAGTCCTGGCTACTTCCGCGTGTCCGGGGTCAGTCAACGTCGTACACCTTCATGACCTCGTCGCCGTAGTCGTTGATGACCTTGATGGCGATCTTGCCGGTGGTGGGGCGCTCGAATGGCATCGACGTCGTGCGGTAGAGCTGCTCCCACGCGTCCGCGTTGATATCCGCCTTGAGTGCGACCTTGAGCTTCTTCATCGGGTCGTTGCCACCGGTGAAGTAGCAGTGCCGTACGAAGAACGACTCCTCGTTGTAGTTCGTGTCGATCATCCATAGCGCGATGTCCTTGGTGTCGCGCGAGCGCACCTT
>Ga0066256_1004187_pt1 | contig 13047 bp, 12 predicted proteins | sample ThiBio_1000_biof_FD_87107 | JGI IMG/M metagenome (GOLD analysis project Ga0066256, IMG submission 87107) | Wastewater bioreactor microbial communities from Cape Town, South Africa - Thiocy_expt_1000_biof (version 2) | ecosystem: Engineered > Bioreactor > Thiocyanate-remediating >...
CCGCACAATGCCGTCATTAGGCTCCAGACGCCGAGCGAGACGGTCATGATCTTCGTGCGCGAACCTCTGTCCGCCAACCGGGCGATCGGTATCCCCGCCAGCGCATAAACCAGACCGAACAGGAAGCCGACCAGCATGCCCAGTTCGGTGTCGGAGAGGGCAAATTCTTGCTTAATCGGCGGCATCAGCGCCGAAAGGACCATCCGGTCGGCATAGCTGATGAAATTTGCCAAGGTGAGCAGGATCACCATCACGATCGCATTGCGCTGGATCAAAACGCGCGTCACGCTGCTCGGTTGGAGAGCAATTTCCGGCTGCTGCGATGTCATAGCCCGAATTCCCTTCGAATCTCGGCCCCCTGTGCGCCCAACGCCGGGGATGCCGCATGCCACTCAGCCATCCCCGTCCGGATCACGGGATGCCCGACCAGCTTCACCGGTCCGCTCGGACTGCCGATCCATTCACGCCGCAGCTGGGGATGTTCGCTCAAACCCTGCAAGTCGTTGAGTTCGCCGAACGCTATGCGATTCCGGCGAAGTCGCTCGTACAGATCGGAAGCGGCAAGCGCGGCGATCATCTCACCGATGGACGCATCAAGCGTCGCGCGATTGGCGACCCGCAACTCGTTACTGGCATAGTGCGGTGCCGCCGAAAGAGCCGGGCAATTCAAAGCCACGCATAAAGCTTCCCATTCGCGTTCGTTTTGCACGGCGATCAAGATATCGCGCCCGTCGCTCGTCTTGAAAACACCGTAGGGTGCAATTGAGGGATGCCGCAATCCTAGCCGCGCAGGCGGCCTTCCTCCATATTCCTGGTGGAGCAAGGGCACGGTCATCCAGTTGGCGGCGGCATCGAACAACGACAACCGCAACGCGCTGCCCTCGCCGCTCCGCTCGCGCAGCAGCAGGGCATCGAGGATCGCGCCATAAGCGTACATTCCGCAAGCGATGTCACAGATCGAAACCCCAACACGGCCAGGTTCATCGGGGGTACCGGTGGTCCAGGCGATGCCGGACTCTGCCTGGATCAAGAGATCATAGGCTTTCATGTCGCGATAGGGGCCGGTGTCCCCATACCCGCTAATATCAAGCGTGATCAGACGGGGTGAAGCAGCGCGAAGCTCTTCGGATCCAAAGCCGTGCCGCGCTGCAGCACCGGGCGCCATATTCTGCACGAAGATGTCAGCTCGCCCTACGATCCGGTGAAGCAGGTCGCGGTCGCCCTTTTCTCGCAGATCGATGCAGATCGATTGCTTGCCGGCATTGAGCCAGACGAAATAGGCGCTCTCTCCATGGACCACGCTGTCGTAATTGCGCGCGAAGTCTCCCTCCGGACGCTCGACCTTGATAACCCGCGCCCCGCTCCGCGCCAGCTGCGCTGTGCATAAAGGCGCGGCCACCGCCTGCTCCAGAGCGACCACTAAAACGCCTTCAAGCGACTTTCCCTGCGCCAAGCGCATTCCTCCCAGAGCCTCTTTGCAAGGCACACTAAGAAGGATATGTTGTTTCAAAAAGTGACAATAACCGCACTATTTGTTGATATAGACTTAACACCAGAGGATCTGATGCTCGACCGGCCGCCCTTACTTGCGCTCGAATATTTCGTTACTACGGCGAACCTTGGAACGGTCCGGGCCGCAGCGGGCCGACTCAATGTCACGCCATCGGCGATCAGCCATCAGATCGGCCGGCTCGAAGACTTCCTACAGGTGGAACTTTTTCATCGCTACAAGCGCCGGCTCATTCTTACCGATGCTGGCAGACAGTACCTGGAACAACTCGAAGGATCATTCGAACGCATCGGCCAAGCCACGCGGGATATCGCCCGGCGTGATAAGCGGCGCTATTTGCGCATCTTGGTTCCGCCCACATTCCTTACCTTCTGGCTGTTGCCCAAGCTAAGCACCTTGATCGATGCCAATCCGGATCTCGCCCTAGCTTTCGTCGACGGGCTGACGCTCGATCCACTAGTCACGGACATCGATTGCGCGATCGAATATCGGATGGGCCCCGACGACCGTCTGACCTCGGAGAAACTCTTCGACGACGAAGTCGTGGCGTTGGCGTCGCCCGAGTACATCCGGGACAACTCCATCGCCTCGCTGGAAGACGTGCGCCGCTGTACGCTGATCGAGACCGAGCGGCGCGTCTATTCGTGGTCGAACGTTCTACAGGATTTTCCGTGGCGCGATCATTGCCGCCTCCTGACGATGCGCTGGTCTTACCAAGCCTTAAGCAGCGCGCTACTAGGCCATGGCGTAGCACTGGCGAATCATTACAATGCATCGGAACTGATCAAACGCGGCGAATTGGTCGAGCCGTTTCGCCTCCAGCACAAGTTCTATCAGGCTCCGTCGTACTTCTTTAGTTACGCACCGCACAAATCGTCACAACCGGTGGTTCAGACTTTCCGGACCTGGCTTGCGGAGCAGATCGCGCAGGACGAAGCCGTGGGGCTCGTTGACCCTTCAGTTCCTCCCGAGCGCCCTAGAACTTGACGCCTAGTTCAATACCATAGCGACGGGGTTCACCGTAGGCGCCGAAATCGCCATTGGTTTGTCCCGCCTGGGCGGCCACAAAGTAGCGCTCGTTTGCCAGGTTCTTGCCGAACAGGCTAATCTCAAAACGCTTGTCCTCGCTGGTCCATCCAGCGCGGGCATTGAGAATGTGGAACGCCGGCTGGAATACCCGGTTGTCGGCGTAAAAATAGTAGCCGTCGTTATACATGTAATTCGCGCTGAGGTTGATCGAACCCGAGGATCCCAGGCTGATCGTTTCCGACAAGCCCGCATTGAACGTCCACTTCGGAGCCAGGCGCAGGCGAAGCCCAGCAGCATCAATGATCGGCCCGTTAGCATTCAGCAGGCTGCCCGCAATGGGCACGAAGCTGCGCAAGTCCGGATAGGACAGGTATTTAGCATCGAGATATTGCGCACCGTAGGTGAAACGCAGCCCATCGGTAATCGCCACCTCGCCTTCGAGTTCGATGCCCTTGATCCTGGCCGCGGCCGCGTTCTCCGAAACCGGTGCGCCGCTGATGACCCGCGTCACTTGCAGGTTCTTGTAGTCGTACCAGAAGCCGGCAAGTGCGAAGCGAAGCCGCCGGTCGAACAGTGTGCCCTTCAGACCCACCTCGTAGGCGTTCACGGTTTCAGGCTTGAGCACCGGATTGGTTGGAGAATTCCCCGGGAAGCCCCCGCTCTTAAAGCCCGTGCTGAACGAGGCATAGAGCATCACGTCGTTAGCCAGCTTCTGGTCCAGCACTACACGATAGGTCAGCTTGCCGACCTGGTCCGAATCGCGCCGCGTCGTCACCGGAGGATTGTCCACGATGGTCGGCACGCCGCCTACCGTAACGAGGGTTTGCGTCACCCCTCGCCCCCCGACGAAAGTCCGCGCGTCGTAAGTGTAGCGGATACCCGCAGTCAGGTTCGTCGTTGAGGTCAGCTTGTAGCGGCCATCGAAATAGATCGAACCGGAATCCAGCTTTTGGGTCGAAATCGTATTTACCCCAGTGACCGGGCCGGCGACGGTCGTGGTGATGTTGCGGAAGCCGTTAGGTGATGTATACTCGCTCACGTCGCGGAAATAGAACGCGCCGAGAATCCAGGAAAACCGGCCGCTTGTGTCCGAGGTGAGCTGCAGTTCGCTGGTGAACGATTTTTCTCGGTTATCCGTGGTGACCAGCGTTGCATTCGCCAAGTCGAGGCGCTGAGGAAATTGGAAGTAAGAATCGACGCTGCGGTAAGCGTTGATAAACTTCATCCCGACCGAGCCGAATTGATGATCGAGCTCAGCTGAGACGCCCCAGCTCGTGAGAACCAGATCGCTGGGAAACCGGGCGAGGGTATCGTAGAAACTCACATTCGTGTACTCAGCATCATCACCATCGCGAATGGGCACGAGTCCGGCACCCTTGTCGGTCCGGATGTGCGTGTAATCGCCACCGATGCGTATCTGTGTGTCCGGATCGAGTTCGATGAGCAGCTTGCTGCGAATGGCGACTTCGCGCTCGGTCTGAAACTTCTGATTCAAGGTTAGGTTGCGTCCGAAGCCGTCCGCCTGATTGCGATAATAACCCGCGATGTCCATGGCGATCTTGTCGGTCAGCCCCGTTGTCGCATAGCCGTTCAGTTGCAGGGTGTTATAGTTGCTATAGCCCGCCTTGAATTCGAAAGCCGGGCTGTGGGACGGATCTCGCGTGCGGACGTTGATGACCCCACCCGTAGCGTTCCGCCCGTAAAGCGTGCCCTGGGGCCCCTTCAGGACTTCAATGGATTCGATGTTGTTGAAGGCGAAGACGTTACCGACGGCGGCCGGCAGGTATACCCCGTCGACATAAGTCGCGACGGCCGGCTCTACGCCGGTCAGCGGCGATGTCGTGCCGATCCCACGAATGTAGGGGGAATTGACGGCATAGGCGCGCGTCATGTTGAGGCCCGGAACGACCAGTGCCACATCCGAGAGGCTAGTTGCCACCGCATTGTTCAAAGATATCGCACCAATCGCCTGCACCGAGACGGGTACGTCGTTGACCCGCTCAGATCGCTTCTGCGCAGTGACAATGATGTCGGCGATCCTGCCGTCTTCGGCTTCGGCGACATTCCCGCCGGGCTCGGCCGAAGAAACCTGCTGGGCCTGCGCGATGCCTCCGGTGGCGAGAAGCCAGGTAGCGGCGGACACCGCCAGAGCCGAACGAATGTTTTTGAACTGATCGCGCATCGTCACCTCCCAAACTCATCCTCGTCGGCTTAGGCGCGTCGAGGTGGTCAACCTGTGGAGCGCAAGCCGCTCTCTCCGGATCAAAAAGATGTAGCGCAAAGAAAAATGCTGAAGATATCGCTGTATTTCTATTTTGTTGTGCGAATTTTTCGTACATCCTGCCGCCGTCATAGACGGCAATTGGGAGCGTTGCGAAAGCCGCGCATACTGCTGATGAGCTGCTCAATATCGGAGGGTTGCCAGCCGCCGTACGAGGCCAAGCGATGCACTTTCTGCTCGATCTCAGCTCGCGTTAGCGTGTTACCCGGATCCCCGCGCGGCTCGATGATGGTGTTCTCAAAAGTCTGTCCAGCAGATGTCGAAACAATCACCTTCCCGCGCCATTGCTTAGGATAAGAGGCCTCGATGTCGTGGTCGAGAACCATCCGCGTAATGCGGCGGATCCGAATGACGTCCGGGTCGGTCAAAGCAAGGTTTTGGAATTCCTCGAGCCCTGCTGCGCCGTGGACTGCAATTAGCCCGAGCATGGTCCCCATCGAGAATTTTGCCTGATGAACCGTCGCTGGTTCCATGACCCGCCCCAAGACATCGATTGCCGCCTGATGGACATGCGCCTCGATCGCGACCACATCCCGGTGGTCCAATCTTTCGCGCGCCATCAAACCAAGCAGGGCATCGGCCGCGGGATGCGTATGGCGACAGGATGCATGGAACTTGAAAGATGTCTCGGCCGTGGCCCAGCGGATCCCCAGCTGGTCGTCGAGCCGAGTCGGATCGGAATCACTGGCCATAGCCGCCGCCATGCCTTGCGCGCCCCCGAGAATATCATGCGCGCCCGTCAGCCCGCTTTCCGCCATATAGGCTGAAAGTAAGCCATCGGCCGCCGCCTTGGCGGTATGAAGCTGCTTCGAATCGGCTGCATCGCGGAGGAATTCCCACAGCCCCGCCGCTTGTGTCCCTGCGTTGCCGACAGCATGGCGCATGCGACCTGCGTCTAGCTTCAACAGCCGGCCGACCGCGACTGCAGCAGCGATCGTGCCGACGGTCGCGGTCGTGTGAAAAATCCTGTAATGCGAGCGTCCGAGGAATTCGCCGACCCGAGTGCCGGCTTCATACCCCGCGATCGCAGCGACGAGCATATCCTGACCGCTCGCTCCTCGATCCTGGGCTGCAGCGAGTACCGCCGGAAATACCACCGTAGCGGGATGAAAAACCGATCCGTTATGGAGATCGTCCTGCTCGACCACATGCGACGCGGCGCCATTTATCAGCGCTGCAAAGTAGGGACTGCTGGTCGTGCCTGCACCTATGATTTGTGCGGAGCCCCCTTGGGGACCTTGGGTGCGCGCAAAGTCAGCAAACAAAGGCACCGGGTGCGTCCGCCAACCCGCGATAGTCGAGCCTAGCCAATCCAGAAAAAGTTCTTCCGTGCGGCTGAGAACTTCGTCCGGGATTCCACGCTTGTCCAGGCTCGCGGCGAATGCAATCAACGCATCGCCATGCTCTCCACTCACCATGTTTCGCTCCTGTAAACTCAGGAGGGATGAGGCACGTCCCAGGCCGACAAAAGCCATAAAATTCATACGACTTGTTCGCATGATCGCTGCATCTCGCGCAGGAAGTTGTCAAATCTTACTGCACAAACCGTTAGGATATTGTCGCTTTCCTCAACGTCATCCTTCGGTGCAAATGGGGCCGTAGCATTCCATCAGCAATAACATGAGAATTCGTTGGTGAACGTGCGGCAAGGGGAACGGATCGGAGCTCATGCAGCAAGCAGAAACTGCGCAATTAGTCGACATACGGAATTCTGTGCGAAAACTATGTGAACAGTTTCCTGGCCCTTATTGGCAGGCTTTGGACCGCGATCGCGCTTATCCTGTCGATTTCGTCGATGCGCTGGTTCGCAACGGCTTCCTTTCCGTCCTGATCCCCGAAGAATTTGGGGGCCTCGGCCTAGGCCTGAGCACGGCGACGACGATTCTCGAAGAAGTTCACCGCTCCGGCTGCAACGGCGGCGCCTGCCATGCGCAGATGTACACAATGGGCACTATCCTGCGACACGGCAGCAAAACGCAAAAGACCCAATATTTGCCCGCGATCGCCGAAGGCAGCTTGCGCCTGCAAGCCTTTGCCGTCACCGAGCCTACCAGTGGTACCGACACTTCGCGGATTCGTACCTTCGCGCGGCGCGAGGGCGACGACTTCGTCGTTAACGGCCAAAAAATCTGGATCAGCCGGGCCGAACACAGCGACCTCATGGTCCTACTGGTGCGCACCACTTCGCGCGAGGAGGTGGCAAAACCTACCGATGGCTTGAGCGTATTGCTGGTGGACATGCGAGAGGCGGTGGGTCGTGGCCTCTCGATCCGGCCAATCCGGACGATGCTCAACCACGCCACGACTGAGTTGTTTTTCGACGATCTGAAAGTCCCTGTCGTCAACCTGATCGGCGAGGAAGGAAAGGGTTTCCGCTATATCCTCGACGGAATGAACGCGGAACGGATCCTGATCGCTAGCGAGTGTATAGGTGACGGTCGGTTTTTCGTCGACCGTGCCGCAGCCTATGCGAAAGATCGTCACGTCTTCGGCCGCCCGATCGGTCAGAACCAAGGAGTCCAGTTCCCGATTGCTCGGGCACACATCATGATTAGCGCCGCGGCGGAAATGGTCGCAAAGGCTGCGGCCTTGTTCGATTCGGGACAACCTTGCGGAACAGAAGCGAACGTCGCAAAATTGCTGGCTTCTGAGGCCTCTTGGTATGCAGCCGACATGTGCCTTCAGACCTTCGGCGGATTTGGCTTTGCTGAAGAGTATGACATCGAGCGTAAATTTCGAGAGACACGGCTTTATCAAGTCGCTCCGATCTCTACCAACCTGATACTTAGCCACGTTGCAACTCACGCATTAGGGCTGCCCAAAAGCTTCTAAGTCAGCTCCAGCGGTCAATGTTCGTGAGCGGGTGACCGCCATTTCTTGCCGAGGTCTTGGCCGCGCCCCCCCTCAGCAGCTATCGAGCTAGCACCTGTCAGCTCCCGTACCGCCGCTTTCGGGCATAGTGATCAAGATTCTATGCTTGAAGATCGACGAGTGCGGGGCTTTGGGCGAAATTTTTGAGCCGCCCTGTTCGATCTTCCCTTTGAGGCACGTCCTATTTTCACGTCCAGTTTCAAGCGGCCTTGCTGGCCGCGCCTCGCCGTCGCATCGGATAGTCACAAAAGTCGATTCCTAGCGGTTATTCGGTTGCCCGCGATCTATGATGCCGAGGCGCAACATTTTGCGCATCGCCGGGCAGCATTGCGGGCCACGGCGACTGCACGCTCCGTCTCGGCGGTTTGAAAACCGAGACCAAGGGTTCGGCTGCAGCGCGCTTGGCATGCGTGGTCCTGCGGAACAAAGCAACTCGCGGGAAGGAACTGCTGAAGACCCCGTACCGCTAATGCTGTGGCACACCCTGCCGCCTTCGTCGCAATCCATAAATCGTAGCATCGTCCGTCTGAAACCGCGTCTCGGGGCCAATGGTGGGAAAAAAGCCTCTGCACTTCAGGGGACCTGCTTGGAGAACCTTTGTGCACTGGCTTGAGCAGGCTAAACGACCTGCGGCCCCGTGCCGGATGTACAACCAGTTTGCACAACTAGGCAAGAATACAAAGATATCTTCATAGCGTCTTTCCAGATACCCGTCATTGATTAAGAAAATAGCACAAGCCCCAAAACGGCGGATAAACTCCATTTTGACTACATCAATTGATATGAATAACAAAGGGCACAGAGAGTATGAGAAACTTTCCAGCCCCACCCAAAATCCGCTTTTTCTTGTGGACGATGGGATCAATAATGATTCTTTTTGCCTTATTAATTATTATTAGTGGCACCTATCTCCTATTACTTCATGGATCATCATATTATTTCTGGAGTGGTATGTGCCTTTTGATTGCAGGAAAGTCTTTGCTGCAACGTCGGTTTTCCGCAGTTATTTGGTTCGCTGTGGTCGTATTGATCACTATCGTGTGGACGGTGATGGAAGGTGCTTTGTCCTATTGGCAAATTGTCCCTCGTTTCGGTATTTATACTCTCATGGCGGTGGGCCTACTGCTGCTGTCGCCTTTCCTGACCAAACACGAACAGGCTAATCTGAGTTTACCCGCTCGATTGCTTGCCCCGCCGTCTGTAACAAAGGCGTGGATAGCTGCTGCTTGTGTCCTACTGTCTATCGTGGGAATGGCGCTATTCGCATTTCAACCCCACGATGTGGTTATTAATCGTGCGAACAGTGCAGGATGGATATCCCCGACTTCTACAGTCTCAGAGGATTGGCGGTCATACGGACGGACGGAAGCGGGTACCCGGTTTGTTAATGCCAGTCAGATCAACAGCGCAAACGTGCGACAACTTAAGATCGCATGGGTATTTCGTACGGGAGATACGCCGTTCGCGCCTGCCGAAGATCAGAATACTCCGCTCATGGTACGCGACATCGTCTATATATGCACGGTTCATGACCGCGTCTTCGCACTGGATGCTGACACTGGCAATCAACGCTGGGCGTTTGATGCTAGCGTAAGAGGTCGCAAGGTCAATAAATGCACAGCTCTAGCCTACTTTGAGCCAGGCACCCGGCTCTGCTACCCACATTGGGGGCAAAAGACCGTGTGAGCGGCGTATAGTCATGACGACTTCTGACGGTCGCCTGATCGCCCTCGATGCGGAGACAGGCGCGTTATGTCCAGACTTTGGGGTGCACGGGACTGTCGATTTGCTTGCCAATATGGGCCGCTCTCCTAATGCGGCTTACTTCATTACGTCAGCACCCATCATTGGACGTGGGCGAGTAATCGTCGGCGGAATGGTAACAGGTGGGTATGCGGGTCCTGGGGGGACGGGTCCCTCAGGCGTCGTGCGAGCATACGATGTGCAGAGTGGTAGACTGGCTTGGGCATGGGACGTGGCGAATCCCCGCCAGACTGGAATTCCGGCTACAGGAGAGGTCTTTGGAGTGGGCACTCCCAACATGTGGTCAACACCGGCCGTCGACGAGAAACTCGGTTTGGTCTATCTCCCCACGGGCGCGAGCAAGCCTTGGTTTTGGGGAGTAAATCGTAGCAAGGCTTCGGAGCGGGTAAGCACCTCGATTATAGCACTCAATCTAGAAACGGGTCGTGAACGGTGGAGGTTCCAGACGGTGCACCATGACCTCTGGGATTACGACGTGCCAGCTCAGCCGGCGCTTTATGATATTCACGACAAAGCGAACAATATAATACCTACACTTGTGCAGGTGACAAAACGGGGTCAAATATTTCTGCTAGATCGGCGTACTGGTCGTTCTTTAACTCCTGTAGTGGAGCGGACCGTCCCTCAACGCGGTGAACCGGGTGACTGGACTTCCCCCACGCAACCCTACTCCATCGGGATGCCGACCATCGGCGCAGAGCCCCTCGCTGAGAGACGGATGTGGGGCCTTACTCTGTTTGACCAGCTCTGGTGTCGAATAGCTTTCAAAAAACTTCGCTACGAGGGCGAATTCACTCCGCCTTCGCGCATTCCTTCTTTGCAGTGGCCTGGTATTTACGGGGGCATGAATTGGGGCAGTGCCGCAATCGACGAACGGCATGGATATCTTATTGTTAACGATATGCGGATCGCTCAGTCTGTTCAGATGTTCGATCGCTTCGACTATGTGAGGCTGGCTGCTTCACAGGGCAAGGCTTCGCTGGAGCGAAGTGGTGACACTATGAATGCTGGCGAGGGTACGCCCTTCGGAGCGCGTACGCTCAATTTCTTTTCGCCGCTTGGCATACCGTGCCAAGAACCTCCTTACGGAACGATGACTGCCATTGACCTTAGAAGCCACAAAATCGTGTGGCAGAAGCCTTTGGGGACTGTGCAAGACACCGGTCCGCTTAAAATCAAAACTCGTCTTCCAATACCGTTGGGTATGCCGAGCCTTGGCGGGTCTGTGGTTACGGGAGGCGGGTTGACATTTTACTCTGGGACGCAGGACTATTTTCTGCGAGCGTTTGAAACGGCAACAGGAAAAGAGGTTTGGAAATACAGGCTTCCTGTCGGCTCTCAAGCCACGCCCATGAGCTACGTATCCAGCAGAACTGGACGCCAGTTTGTGATCGCATCGGCTGGCGGCGCCCGGTTATCCCCCGATCGCGGAGACTATATTCTCGCCTTTGCTATCCCGCGTCCATAGCGAACGTGGCGCATGTGGGGTTACCGTGGATGGCCGCCCACGAGCGTAGCCTTGCGGGTTTTGCTCTGCTACCCAACCTTGGACCACTCGGGTCTAGAGTTTTCCGCCTGGCCCGGGTCCGGAGGGCTGGTGTCTCCGGTCGGGTTTGCCAGCATGATCGGGGGATATTCCCGATCGCGCTGTGCGGTCGCTCTTCGTTGTAGTGTCTACGCCAGCGGTCAAGCTTCTCGCAAGCGTCTTCCAACGACAGGAACCAGTGCGTGTTCGCGCATTCGCTGCGCAGCTTGCTATTGAACGCCTCGATGAACGCGTTGTCCGTCGGCTTGCCGGGCCGTGAGAAGTCGAGCGTCACACCCCTCTGATAAGCCCATAGATCCATGTCCCGCGAGACGAACTCGCTGCCATTGTCCACCCTCATCGTCCTGGGGAAGCCCACCTTTCGGCACGCCGCATCGAGCGTCGCTCCGACGTCCTCACCGCGGTAACTGAACCGCGCATCGATCACCGGCGAGAACCTGCTGAACGTGTCGACCACGGTCAGGATGCGCAGCTTGCGACCCGTTGCGAGCTGGTCGTGGACGAAGTCCATGGCCCACACATCGTTTGGCCGGACCGCCGGCGCACGGTCCTCTCGCAGCTTCGCCTTCGCCCGTCGCTTGGGCGTCTTGTTGCGCAGCTGCAGGCCCAACTCCCTGTAAAGCCTGTAGACCTTCTTGGCGTTCACGACCCAGCCTTCCCGGCGCAGGATGTGATAGACACGACGATAGCCGTATCGGACGTGCGTCTCGCAGACGGTCTTGATGCGCTTCTTGATCGCGGCCGGATCGGTGCGGCGGGATTTGTAATGGTAGCTCGAGGTGTCGAACGGCAGGACCTTGCAAGCCCTACGGATCGACACGCCCCAGTCCGCCAGCATCCCGCCGACCAGCTCGCGCTTCCGATCCGACCTCAGAGCTTTCGGCGGACAATATCCTGCAGCATCTCCCGGTCGAGCGTCAGGTCCGCCACGATCTTCTTGAGGCGGCCTTTCCCCTCCTCCAGCTCGCGCAGGCGCCGCATCTCCGTCGGCAAAAGCCCTGCGTACTTCCTCTTCCAGTTGAAGTACGTCGCCTGACTGATCCCCGCCTTCCGGCAGACCTCCGCCACCGGTGTGCCTTCTTCGCCCTGCTTGATTACGAACGCTTTCTGCGCGTCAGTAAACTTCGATGCCTTCATCCCACGCCTCCTTGCCCAGCCAAGGAAATCTGAGGCCGAAAACTCTAACTCAAAGCGATCCAGTTTTCAGGTGGCAGAGCAGACAGTGTAGCGAATACCGGCAAACAAATCGTTTATATCGCCGCTGCCGACGTCAGTTACATATGGGCCCGTTAGGACGCAGGAATGCTGAATCAATGCCGTCCAAATGGTCGAAGACAGAAGGTAGGTCAAACAAGGCTCGGCGTATTGACACCATGGCGCAGTCGGATAAGCTATTCTTAATTAGGGTGAGTCTGGTCCTGCGCAGTAGGGGCCTCAAATATTGTTGGGAGTAGAGGTTTTCACTGCGCTTTTGCAGACGGTTTTGTGCGTCCAAGCGCTACGGAAGGGGGCGGATGAAAAAGGCACTGCTTGCCGCCAGCTGGCTCGCGATGCTGGCGCCGTGCACGAGCGCTGCCGCAGGCGAGACGGTCACCTACAGCTACGACGCCTTAGGCCGACTGATTGCGGTTCAGACCAGCGGCACGGTCAACAACGGACAGAGCGTTACAACCACCTTCGATGCTGCCGGGAACCGCACCAACTACACAGTTACAGGTGCCGTGCCGCCGAGTCCGACCCTGTCGATCAGCAATGCCAGCGTGACCGAGGGCGGCAACCTGGTGTTCACCGTGACGCTTTCGTCGACGGCCGCAGGAACGGTGACGGTCGGCTATGCAACCGCTTCAGGCACCGCGACTTCGGGTAGCGACTTCACCGCAGCTTCCGGCACGCTGACCTTCGCTCCCGGCGAAAGCTCCAAGACGATTACGGTTGCCACGATCGATGACACGACAGCGGAATCGGGCGAGACCATGACTGTCACACTGTCGGGCGCGACAGGCGGGGGCGCAATCGGCACCCCCAACGGGGCCGGGCCGGTCGTCC
>Ga0066256_1002605_pt2 | contig 13045 bp, 10 predicted proteins | sample ThiBio_1000_biof_FD_87107 | JGI IMG/M metagenome (GOLD analysis project Ga0066256, IMG submission 87107) | Wastewater bioreactor microbial communities from Cape Town, South Africa - Thiocy_expt_1000_biof (version 2) | ecosystem: Engineered > Bioreactor > Thiocyanate-remediating >...
CGCGCTCGGGGTTCCCCCCGGCGGCGGGGGGAGGGCGCCCGCCGACGCCAATGGCTATACCAAGATCCGGCGCGACGCGGGCGCCTATCTCATGACCGACCCCTGCTCGGCCATCAGCCAGGCCGTGCCCAAGGGCACCGGGGTCGCGGCGATGGATAGCGCCAAGCAGCCCCACTATCCCCCCGCCATGATGGGCATTGAGGGCTGGTACGGCACGACGGCGGAATGCATCGACGCGGCCTGCACCGGCAAATGGAAAGGAAAACTGGCATGAGCACGGTTCTGGACAAGCCCCGCGCCATCCTCACGGGCCGCGGCATCGTGCCGGGCGTGGCGGAGGGCGAAGCGCTGGTCACGCGAGACACCATCTCCGGCTGGGGCGGCATCAACCCGATGAGCGGCACGGTAATCGAGAGCCGGCACGAGCTTCGTGGCCAGAGCTTCGCGGGCAAGGTGCTGGTCTTCCCCGGCGCCAAGGGCAGCTCGGGCTGGTCCAGCATTTTCCACATGTCCAAGCTGCGCGGTGCCTCACCAATCGCGATGGTGTTCAACATCATGACGACCAAGGCCGCGCTCGGCGCAGTGGTGATGCGCACGCCGACCGTCACCGAATGCGATCAGGACCCTCTGGACGTCATCAGGACCGGCGACTGGGTGCGCGTGGACGGCGACGCCGGCACGATCACGATTTGGGATCACAAGCCGGACTGATCGGCCGATTTCATCCCTTCCTCTTCGGAGGAAGGGATTAGCCACATGCGCATTCTCTCGCTCAGGCCGCCAGCGCCTTCTTGCGCAGCTCTTTGGGCAAGCGATGCGGACGCGCATAGGATGCGGTCTTCTCAGGCGCGGCATCCACGTCGCCAAGCGCCGGCTGCGGCGCTTCGAGCGAGGCACTCGGCCCGCCCTTCTTCTTCACGGCAACGCCCTCGATCTCGATGAGGAAATAGGGGCTGACCAGAGCGGCCACCTGGAAAGTCGAGCGCGCCACCGTGTTCGGATTCTCGGCGGTGCCGAAGAACTGCTTGAACCCCTCGTTGACGCCGGCGAAATCCATCTTGCCGGTCCGCGGATCGGCGGCGACGAACAGGGTCAGTTTGACCAGGTCCGACATTTTGTAGCCCTGCGACTCCAGCATCGCCCTGATCTTGGTGAGCGCGCTGATCGTCTGCGCCTTGCTGTCGCCCATCTCCTCGACGCTCTTGACGTCCGTCATCGCCTTTTTGGGGTCGACGGGCGAGGCGAGCTGGCCGGAGAGGTAGAAGGTCTCCATGTCGTCGCTCACGCGCGCGCCATCGAGAATGAGCGCGCCCGGATTACTCTTGAGCCGGACGACCTCGGCCCCGGCGGGCGCGGCCAGCGCAAGAATGGCGGCGCCGGCAAGAAGGGACTTGAGGGCGAAAGAAGCGTGCCGGCTCAGCGCGCAGAGAAGCGGGCTCTTCGTCATGAAGATTGGCTACGAAGCCCCCATCCGCCCGACCATACGACAAAATGCGTATGTCCGAATCCGGGCTTACCCGTTCACCGTGAAGCCTTGGAAAAATCGGTCGGTCAGGGGATCGAGGCGCGGATCCAGATCGCGCGAGGACGGGGGAGTCGCAAAGACAAAGGGGAACTCTGCAAAATGCCACAGAACCGGGCGCTGGGTGCCAGCGCGCTGATCGCGACCCGGCTCGACGTGCTGATCGCCAGCGGCTCATTCAGCATGGGCCTGCCGCCCGTAATCAACGGTTCGATGACGCTCCATTCGCCCTATACGGTCCCGAGGCACGAACGGCGGCCATCACCATGCCCGCCTGTGGCTGTGGTTTCGATCGTTGCTGATCGGCGCAGATTTTCGTGCCCGAAACCGCAGAAGGATAAATGACGATGAAATGTCCAGGCATGAAAGCCGCCCTATTTTCAGGAGCGCTGCTCGCGGCGCTTCCTTCCGCGGCGGGCGCACAGAGCATCGAGCGGACGGGGGGCAATGCCAATTCGCCCATCGTCGGCTCGATCGCGGTGCCCGCTGCGGCCAATCTGCTGTTTCTTTCTGGCGCGGTCGCCTCACCGATCGATCCGGCCAAGCCGGATGAGCTGGGCGATACCAAGGCGCAGACCCTGAGCATCCTCACCAAGATGAAGGCGCAGCTTGCCGAGAAGGGCTATTCGATGGGCGACGTCGTCAAGATGACGGTGTTCCTCGTCGGCACGCCGACCAATGGCGGCCGGATGGATGCGGCAGGCATGAACGAGGTGTTCCGCACCTTCTTCGGCTCGGCCGACCAGCCCAACAGGCCGACCCGCTCGACCGTTCAGGTGGCGGCACTCGGCCGGCCCAACATCCTGGTCGAGATCGAGGCGATCGCGGCGAAGATGCCCTGACGACGCAAGAGCTTTCGGGGGCGCCACGTCGACGGCGCCTCCGGGATGACAAGGCCATACGAAGGAACCCGAACGTGACGACCCCGCAGACAATGCCGCACTTGCTCCGCAAAGGAGCCTGAGCGCCATGTCGATCAAGTCCCTCGCCGCCCTGTCGCTCGCCGCGGCGCTCTGCGCCTGGACCGTCGGCGGCAAGGCGCAGGATGCGCCGGGCGCCAGCCCGACCAATGTGGAGATCTCGGCCGAGGGCAAGCAGGTCTACGAGACCATCTGCCAGGCATGCCACATGGCGGACGCGAAGGGCGGTGGCAGCACCGGCGCAGCGATCCCGGCGCTGGCCGACAATGCCCATCTCGCCAGCAAGGATTTCATCGTCGACATACTGCTCAAGGGGCGCGGCGGCATGCCCTGGTTCAACGACCTGCTGACGCCGGAGCAAATGGCGGCCGTGGCCACCTATGTCCGCAGCCATTTCAACAAATATCCCGACCCGGTGACCGAAGCAGACGTGAAGCACATCGCCGCGGGCGGGAAGGCCTCTCCACGCGATTGCGTCACTTGCTGAGAGAGGCGCGGGGATGACGCGCTGGAGCCAAATCATTGCCCTTGGGGAATAGAAGATGATCGAAGAAACCGCTCCATCGCGCCGCGATCTGCTCATGATGATCGGCAAGGCGGGCGGCGCGCTCGCCATGTATCAGGCGATGACGGCGCTCGGTCACGCCGCCGAGACGCAGTTCACCGGCCCACCGGCGCTCTCCGGGGCGAAGAAGGGCTCCAGGGTGCTGGTGCTGGGCGCGGGCCTCGCCGGCATGCTCGCCGCCTATGAGCTGCGCAAGGCGGGCTATGCCGTCCAGATCCTCGAATATCAGAACCGTCCCGGCGGGCGGAACATTTCGATCCGCGGCGGCGACAAGATCGTCGAGGTGGGCGGCGCGACGCAGACGTGCGAATTCCAGCCGGGCAATTATCTCAATCCCGGCCCATGGCGCATCCCGCACCATCACCGCACCCTGCTCCATTATTGCAAGGCGTTCGGCGTCGAGCTGGAGCCCTTCATCCAGCTCAATCACAATGCTTTCGTCCATCAGAGCAAGGCGTTCGGCGGGAAGCCGCAGCGATACCGGGAGCTAGCGGTGGATTTCCGGGGCCATGTGTCCGACCTGCTCGCCAAGTCGCTGAACGCGGGCCAGCTCGACGCCAAGGTGAGCAAGGAGGACAAGGAGCGGCTGATCGAGGCCCTGCGCGGCTGGGGCCTGCTTGACGGCAATCTCAATTATACGAGCGACCTGCACGTCTCCAGCCAGCGGGGCTATGACCGCGCGCCCGGCGGCGGCATCAAGGGCGCGCCCACGCCTTCCCGGATCAACAATCTGAGCGACGTTCTGGATTCGCAGGTCTGGAACCAGATGGGCTTCTTCTTCAGCTATGTGATGCAGACGACCATGTTCCAGCCCAAGGGCGGCATGGACATGATCGGCAAGGGCTTCGCCAAGCAATTGCCGGGCGTCATCACCTATAACGCCAAGGTGACCAAAATTGCCCAGGGCGATGCCGGCGTCTCGGTCATGTGGGAGGATGTGAAATCCGGCAAGGTGAGCGAGGCAAAAGCCGACTATTGCGTCTGCACCATCCCGCTCGCCGTGCTCGCGCAGATCGATCCGCAGGTCGGCGCGCCGATGAAGGCGGCGATCAGGGCCGTACCCTATAGCGGCCAAGTGAAGATCGGCCTGGAGATGCGCCGTCGCTTCTGGGAGGAGAATTATTCCATCTATGGCGGCCACAGCTTTACCGATCAGGCGATCGGGCTCATTTCCTATCCGAATTTCGACTTCTTCAAGGACAAGCCGGCGGTCCTGCTCGGCGCCTTCGCGAATGGCATCGGCGGCTTCCAGCTTGCCGGCATGACGCCCGAGCAGCGCATCGAGGCGGCGCTGGCGCAGGGCTCGGTCTTCCACCCCGCCGAATATCGCAAGGAATTCATGAACGGCGTTTCCTTCGCCTGGAGCCGGGCGCCCTGGATTCTGGGCTGCTGCGGGAGCTGGACGGAGGCCTCGCGCGCGCAACATTATCAGAATCTCGTCGCCATGGACGGACGCATCGTCCTCGCCGGAGAACATGCCTCTTATTATGGCTGCTGGATGGAAGGCGCCCTGCTTTCAGCCCTCGATGCAATTGAGCGGCTGCACAAAAAAGCGCTGGCGGCCTAAGGTAAACTCAGACAGACTGACATTGTTTTCCGGGATGCAAGGTGACGATTTTGATTGAAAGGCTCCGGCGACGGGTTTCCGCCGGGAAGGTATCCCGCAATCTGACACGCGGAGCGCTGCTGACGCTCCCCGCGGCCTTATTGCTTGCCGGCTGCTCGGAAGGCAAGGGACAGCAGCAGCAGCGGCAACTCCCGCTGGTCGGCGCGGTCAACCCGAAGCCGCATGTCTTCCGCGATGAAATACAGGCCGTCGGCTCGGCCCGCGCCAACGAGCAGGTGACACTGGCGGCGAATGTAACGGAACGGATCGAGCGGCTACTGTTCGACGACGGAATGTACGTAAAGCGCGGCCAATTGCTCGCTGTGCTCTCCAATGCGCAGGAACAGGCGGCGCTTGCCGGCGCCCGCGCCAGCGCCAAGGAGGCCGCCGCCCAGCTCGACCGCATCAAGAGCCTCAGCAAGCAGGGCTTTGCGACCAATGCCCTGCTGGACCAGCAGCGCGCCGCCCTGAGCGAGGCGCGCGCCACCGAGGAGAGCGTGCAGGCGCAGATCAGCGATCGCATGATTCGCGCCCCCTTCTCGGGCTATCTCTCGCTGCGCGCCATCTCCGCCGGCGCGATCGTCAACACCGGCACGCCGCTCGTGACCGTGAGCGACATCTCGCGCATCAAGCTCGATTTCACCGTGCCCGAGACGCAGCTCGCGGCGCTGCGCCCCGGCCTGCCGATCCGGGCCTATGCGTCAGCCTTTCCGGACCAGCCCATCGCCGGCACGATCAGCGTCATCGATCCGGTGATCGATCCGCAGAGCCGCGCCGTCATGGTGCGCGCTACCCTCCCCAATCCCGGCAATCGCATCAAGCCGGGCATGCTGCTCACCGTGCGCATCGAGACCGGCCAGCGCACCGCCCTAGCCTTGCCCGAGGCGGCGGTACTGAGCGAGGGCGACAGGCGCTACGTCTTCACGCTGGATCAGGAGCGCAAGGCACAGCGCACGGTGGTGCGCACGGGCCTGCGGGACAGCGGCCTCATCGAGGTGAGCGGTGTGCCGCAGACTGCGCTTATGGTCTCGGAGGGCGTTGTGAAAGTTTCACATGACCGCGCCGTGCGCCTCGCCGGTGAAAGCAACGAGAAGGGCGGCCCCAAGGGCGGCCAGCGCGCCGGACCGGCAAGAGCCGCGCCATGAGGATCTCGGCAGGCACGGCTCGCCGGCCGGCCGCCGCGGCGGCGACGGCGCTTCTGCCGGCCATCGTCGGGCCGGTCGGCTTCTTCAGTCTTTCCGCCCGCGAATATCCCGACACGGACCCGCCCAGCGTCTCAGTCGAGACGCGCTATACCGGCGCCAATGCGGCGGTGATCGAAAGCCGCATCACCCAGCCGCTCGAACAGCGGCTTGCGGGCATTGAAGGCATCGACGCGATCAGCTCCTCCTCGCGCGATGGCGTCTCGAACATCAACATCGAGTTCCGCGCCGGCCGCGACGTGGACGCCGCCGCCAACGATGTGCGCGACCGCGTAGCGGGCGGCGCGGCCGACCGACCGGTCGATGCGCTGCCGCCCGAGGTCCGCAAGGTCGATAGCGATGCGCAGCCGATCATCTTCTTCGCCGTCATGGCGCCGGGCTGGGACAAGACAAAGCTCGGAGACTTTGTCGAACGCGTCATCATCGACCGACTGTCGACCATCGACGGCGTGGCGCAGGTTCAAAATATGGGCCTCTCCAAGCCGGCCATGCGCGTCTGGCTCAATGCCGACCGACTTGCCGCCTTCCGCCTGACGCCGCGCGATGTCGAGAGTGCGCTGCGCCGCCAGAATGTCGAGTTGCCCGCCGGCCGCATCGAGGCGCGCTCGCAGAATCTCTCCCTGCGGGTCGAACGCAGCTTCACCACCCCTGACGATTTCAAGGGCCTCGTGATCGGCCGCGGGCCGGACGGCTATCTCGTGCGTCTGGGCGATGTGGCGCGGATCGAGGAAGGGCCGGAAAATCCCTATTCCATGTTCCGCTATAATGGCGAGACCGGGGTCGGCATCGGCATCGTGCGCCAGTCCGGTGCCAATACGCTGGAAGTGGCCAAGGAAGCCAAGCGCGTGGTCGCCGAGCTGAGCAAGACCCTGCCGCCGGGCGTCGAGATCAAGATCGGCAACGACAGCACGCTGTTCATCGAGCAGGCGATCAAGGGCGTGTGGACGACGCTGATGGAAGCCACGCTGCTGGTGACCATGGTGGTCTTCCTGTTCCTCGGCAGCGGCCGGGCGACCATCGTGCCGATGATTACCGTGCCGATCTGCCTGCTGACCACGGCCTTCGTGCTGTGGATCGCGGGATACTCGATCAACCTGCTCACCCTGCTCGCCATGGTGCTCGCCATCGGGCTGGTGGTGGATGACGCCATCGTGGTGCTGGAGAATATCTATCATCGCATCGAGCAAGGCGAGGAGCCGCTCTACGCGGCCTATGCCGGTGCCCGGCAGGTGGGCTTCGCTGTGATGGCGACCACGCTCGTCGTGTGCGCCGTGTTCGTGCCGGTCATGTTCCTTTCCGGTCAGGCGGGCCTGCTGTTCCGCGAGCTTGCCGTGGCAATGATCGCCGCGCTCAGCATCTCGGGCCTGCTCGCCCTCACCCTGACTCCGATGATGTGCTCCAAGCTGCTCAAGCACAGCAAGCGCGGCTGGCTCACCTCGCGCGTCGACCGGGCGATGGACCGCACCGAGGCGGGCTACAGACGCGCGCTCGACCATGTGCTGCGCAAGCCCCTGTCCGTCATCATCGTCTGCGCGCTGCTGCTGGGCAGCGCCGCCTGGCTGTTCCGGGGCCTTGATGCCGAGCTGGCCCCCGCCGAGGATGCCGGCACCTCGCAGGTCCGCTTCAATGCGCCCGAAGGCACCAGCTTCGCGCAGGCCGATGCCTATGCCCGCGAGATCGAGAAGATCGTCCTGCCGATGGTCGGCCAGGGCGGCATTCGCGGCATGAACGCGCGCATCCCCAACAATGGCGGCGCGTCTGAGGACTTCAATTCCGGCCAGCTCGCCATCTTCATGCAGCATTGGGACGACCGCAAGGAAACCACGCAGGACGTGGCCCGCGCCATCAATGCCAAGCTCGCCGATCTGCCGGGCGTGCGCGGCAATGCCGTCGTCTCCAACCGAATGGCGCGCGGCAGCCAGCCGATCAGCTTCGTCATCGCCGGCAACAGCTATGAGGAACTCGCCAAGGCGCGCGACCGCATCCTGGAGGCCGCGCGCGACAATCCCGGCATCCAGAACCTCGACGCTGACTATATCGAGAACAAGCCGCAGCTCGTGATCGATGTGGACCACCAGCGCGCGGGCGATCTGGGCATCTCCGTCGACGATGTGAGCCAGGCGCTGCAGACGATGATGGGTTCGCGCCGCGTCTCCACCTACGTGCGCGACGGCGAGGAATATTATGTCGTCCTCCAGGCCGAGGCCTTCAACCGGGATGACGAGGCCGCGCTCTCCAAGGTCTATGTGCGCAGCGGCAGCGGCGTGCTTGTGCCGCTCTCCAATCTCGTCGTCACCCGGCAGGCCGCCACGGCGCGCGAGCTTGGCCGCTTCAACAAGATGCGCTCCATCACGCTCAATGGGGGCCTCGCGCCCGGCTATTCGCTCAGCCGCGCGCTCGCTTTCCTGGAGAAGGAGGCGAGCCAGTCGCCTGAGGTGCTCGCCATCGGCTATCGCGGCGAGAGCCGCTCCTTCAAGCAGACCGGCAGCTCGATCTGGGTCGCCTTTGGTCTGACCGTGATCGTCATCTATCTGCTGCTCGCCGCGCAGTTCGAGAGTTTCGTGCATCCGGCGGTCATCATCTCCGCGGTGCCGCTCGGCGTTGCGGGCGGCATCATCGGCCTCGCCGTCACCGGCACGACGATCAACCTGTTCAGCCAGATCGGCATCGTCATGCTGGTCGGACTGGCGGTGAAGAACGGCATCCTGATCGTCGAATATGCCAATCAGCTGCGCGATGCGGGCAAGGACGTGGAGACCGCGATCCGCGAGGCATCAGTCCGCCGCCTGCGCCCGATCCTGATGACTTCCATCGCCACGGTCGCCGGCGCCGTGCCGCTGGCGCTCAGCCACGGTGCGGGCGCCGCCGCGCGTTCCTCGATCGGCTGGGTGATCGTGTTCGGCGTCAGCATCGCGACCGTCATCACCCTGTTCGTCGTGCCGATGCTCTACCGCCGCCTGGCGCGCGGGACGAGCTCTCCCGAGACGGTGAGCCGCAAGCTGCGCGCGATCATCGCCTCGCGCGGCAGCAGCGAGACGCAGCCGGCGGAATAGCGTGCTCCTTCGCTCCTCCTCGGGGCGACAATGGATCGGGGTCAAGGTCTCGCGCAGCGGCACAACAGGCTTGCCCGCACCCGCCCGGCGAGCATAGTTCTGCCGATTCCCCATCCCCAGCGGCAGCTTGCAGTTGTCTTGCGAGCGCACCTGTTGCAAGGGACCGGAAAGCGCGATCAGCACGGACAGGAAGGCAAGATGACTGTGACGGAAAAGCCGGTGGTGGTGTTTGGCGGCGGCGGCTTCGTTGGCCGGCAAGTGGCACAGGAGCTGCTCGCACGCGGCTATCGCGTGCGCATCGCCCAGCGTGCGCCGCGTCAGGCCTTCATGGTCCGCTCGCTTGGCGCCACGGGCCAGACGCAGCTCGTCGCGGCGGACATCACCAAGCCGGACGAGGTGGCCGCTGCGATGGCTGGCGCCGGCGCGGCAATCAATCTGGTGGGGCTGCTGCGCGGCGACATGCACAGCGCCCACGTCATCGGCGCGCAGAATGTCGCGCGGGCAGCGGCGGCCGCCGGGCTCGACGCGCTCGTCCATGTCTCAGCGATCGGCGCCGATAGCGAGAGCAGCTCGGCCTATGGCAAGACCAAGGGCGAAGGCGAGGCAGCCGTCCGCGCCGCCTGCCCCGGCGCGACGATCATCCGCCCCTCTATCATCTTCGGGCGGGACGACCAGTTCACCAATCGCTTTGCCCAGCTCATCGCGACCGGCGCCTCCATGCCCTTCCATCTCGTGCCGCTGATCCGCGGGGGCACGCGCTTCCAGCCGATCCATGTGGCGGACGTGGCCCGCGCCATCGGGGCCGCCATTGCGGACCCCGAGAAGTTCGGCGGCGAAACATATGAGATCGGCGGCCCGGACGTGCTGACGCTCGGCGAAATCAACAAGTGGATCGCCGGCCAGATCGGCCGCGAGTGCCATTTCCTGCCCCTGCCGGACGGCTTCGCCAAGGCGCTCGCCACCCTGACCGGCTGGGCGCCCGGCGCGCCGATCACCCGCGATCAATATGAGATGCTGCTCCGCGACAATGTGGTCTCGCCGGGCACGAAGGGCATTGAGAGCTTCGGCGTGCGCCCTGTGCCGATGGCGGCGCTCGCGCCGGGCTGGCTGGTGCAGTATCGCAAGCACGGCCGCTTCGGATCGACCGTCAGCGCCTGATCCCGTCGGGCGGCAACGCCCCGCCCGCCAAGCTCCTCCCCCTGCCCTCCTCAGGATGACGCCCCATGGACAGCCATCTCTTGACCGTCATCCTGCTTGGCATCGTGGAAGGGCTGACGGAATTCCTGCCAGTCTCCTCGACCGGCCATCTCATTCTCGCAAGCGAGCTGCTCGGCTATAATGCCGCGGAATGGGCGACCTTCAACGTCGTCATCCAGCTTGGCGCCATCCTTGCCGTGGTGATGCTCTATTGGCGGACCTTCTGGAACGTCGCCATGGGCCTGTTCGGCCTGGATCAAGGCGCGCTTCGCTTCGTGGCCAACCTGCTGCTCGCCTTTCTTCCGTCCGTCGTGCTCGGCCTCGCCCTGCATAGCCAGATAGAGGCGATGCTCGGCTCCCCGACGATCGTGGCGGTCGCGCTGATCGTCGGCGGCGTCGCCATCCTGATGATCGAGCGCAAGCTTGGCACTTTTCGATATAGCGGCGTGGATCGCATTCCATTCGGCCGCGCGCTTGGCATCGGACTTGTCCAGTGCCTCGCCATGATCCCCGGCGTCAGCCGTTCGGGCGCGACGATCATGGGCGCGCTCTCGCTCGGCGTGGACCGGCGGACGGCAGCGGAATTCTCCTTCTTCCTGGCAATCCCGACGATGATGGGCGCCACGACGCTGGAAATGGTGAAGAACCGCGACGCGCTGATGGATGCATCGGTCAACTGGGGCGACATCGGCATCGGCTTCGTCGTCTCGTTCATCGTCGCGATCGTCGTCATCAAGCTGTTCGTCGGCTGGGTTTCCCGGCGCGGTTTCGCGCCTTTCGCCTGGTACCGAATCGTGGCCGGTTCTGCCGCACTGATCTGGCTGCTCATGAGATAAGGCCGAACCGGACCTAAATTGCCGCTAAGGGCACCCCCGCCGCGATGAACTCAGTCCATTTTCCAGCCAATTAAGTCAATAATACTGTCCTAAATGCCGAAAACCGCGTGACTCTGCCGTTTTCGCAGATTATTCGGGCGCCCTGCTGAAAAGGGAGCCCTCATGGCCGATAATCCGATGCTGAAATTTGTCGTGCGACCGCAGTCCTATCCGGACAAGCGGGCGGTCGGCGAGCGCGCGAAGGACTTTTCGGAAATCTCGCATGGCTTCGCGCCTGAAGGGGCCGAGGATCAGGCGGCGCGCTGCTCGCAATGCGGCGTGCCCTATTGCTCGGTGCACTGCCCGCTGCACAACCACATCCCGGACTGGCTGCGCCTCACGGCCGAGGGCCGCCTGCGCGAAGCCTATGAGCTGAGCAACATGACCTCCACCATGCCCGAGATCTGCGGCCGCATCTGCCCGCAGGACCGGCTGTGCGAGGGCAATTGCGTCATCGAATTCTCCGGCCATGGCGCCGTCACCATCGGCTCGGTCGAGAAGTTCATCACCGACACGGCCTGGAAGGAAGGCTGGGTGGAGCCCGTGCGCGGGGGCGGTGCCACCGGCCAGGCCGTCGGCGTCCTCGGCGCCGGCCCGGGTGGCCTCACCGCTGCGGAATATCTGCGTGCCGCCGGCCATGAAGTGCATGTCTATGATCGCTATGACCGCGCCGGCGGCCTGCTGACCTATGGCATCCCCGGCTTCAAGCTGGAGAAGGACGTGGTCATGCGCCGCGTGAAGCGCCTGGAGGAAGCCGGCATCGTCTTCCATCTCGGCTTCGACGTGGGCAGCGACGCAACGCTCGCCCAGTTGCGCGAGAAGCATGACGCGATCCTCATCGCGACCGGCGTCTACAAGGCGCGCGACATGAAGATGCCCGGCGTCGGCACCAAGGGCGTCGTCAAGGCGCTGGATTTCCTCACCGCTTCCAACAAGGCGAGCTTCGGCGATGCCGTGCCCGAGCATGAGGATGGCTCGCTGCTGGCCAAGGGCAAGGACGTGGTCGTCATCGGCGGCGGCGACACCGCGATGGACTGCGTGCGCACCTCCATCCGCCAGGGCGCCAAATCGGTGCGCTGCCTCTATCGCCGCGACCGGGAGAATATGCCCGGCTCGCAGCGCGAGGTGCAGAATGCCGAGGAGGAAGGCGTCGAGTTCGTCTGGCTCACCGCACCCGTCGCGTTCGAGGGGACGGAACAGGTCACGGGCGTGAAGATCACCCGCATGCGCCTCGGCCAGCCCGACGCGTCCGGCCGCCGCGCGCCCGAGCCCGATCCGGGCAGCGAAGCGAGCATCCCGGCCGATCTCGTCATCAAGGCCCTGGGCTTCGATCCCGAGGATCTGCCCACCATGTTCGACGATCCCGGCCTGGCCGTGACGCGCTGGGGCACGCTGCGCGTCGACCATCGCTCGATGATGACCAGCGTTGATGGCGTCTTCGCCGCCGGCGACATCGTGCGCGGTGCCAGCCTCGTCGTCTGGGCGATCCGCGATGGCCGCGACGTGGCGGAGCACATGCAGGCCTATCTCAAGGCCAAGGCCGGCACGCCCCGGCAGCGGGTCGCGGCGTGACGCGCCCGCATCACATGGACAAGACAGAAAAGACCGAAGGAACCGAGCAATGACCGAGCAGATGAGCTTCATGGCGAGCTTGGAAGAGCGCGAGCGGATCGCCCGCGAAGGCATGTATCGCCCCGAGTTCGAGGGTGACGCGTGCGGTGTCGGCCTCGTTGCCGCGACCGACGGCAAAGCTTCGCGCCGCGTGGTGGCGAGCGCCATCGACGCGCTGAAGGCGGTCTGGCATCGCGGCGCCGTGGACGCGGACGGCAAGACCGGCGACGGCGCGGGCATCCATGTCGACCTGCCGGTGCGCTTCTTTGACGACGCCATCTCGGCTTCCGGCCACAAGCCGATGCCCAATCGCCTCGCTGTGGGCATGATCTTTCTGCCGCGCACGGATTTGGGCGCGCAGGAAAGCTGCCGCATGATCGTCGAGTCCGAGATCATCCAGGCCGGCTACAAGATCTACGGCTGGCGCCAGGTGCCCGTCGACGTCTCGGTGATCGGCGAGAAGGCCCAGCGCACGCGCCCGGAGATCGAGCAGA
>Ga0066256_1003792_pt2 | contig 13043 bp, 14 predicted proteins | sample ThiBio_1000_biof_FD_87107 | JGI IMG/M metagenome (GOLD analysis project Ga0066256, IMG submission 87107) | Wastewater bioreactor microbial communities from Cape Town, South Africa - Thiocy_expt_1000_biof (version 2) | ecosystem: Engineered > Bioreactor > Thiocyanate-remediating >...
AGGGTGAGGCTGGTGAGGCCGTTGGGAACGGTGCCGAAGCGTGAAACCTCCGCCGCGCAGACGTAAGCCATCTCGCCCATTTCATCCTGCGTGTTGATGCCGACGGGGATGGCGGCCGTCTTGTCCTCGATCCAGGCATAGTGATCGGTCATGAAACGCTGCCATTGGGCGGGGATGGTCTGCGTGCCGCCGTAGAATATCCGTTCGCGCAGGCCGACGAACAGAAGCTCCCCCAATTGGCGGAAATCCGGTTCGGACAGCGGCGCGGATGTTTGCGGCAGATGACGGATCGCATCGGTGAGCGCGAGGCCCGTGATCGATTCCGCCTTGCGCAGGTCTTCGGGTGTTTTGCCGAACTGAGTTTTGAAGGCGCGGGAGAATGCTTCGTGCGAGCCGTAACCGGCATCGAGTGCGACATCGAGAATATCACCGGCGCGGGCGGCGAGTGCGTAAGCCGCCTCCGTCAGCCGGCGGCGGCGCACATATTCCATCACCGTCATGCCGGTGGCATCGCCGAAAGCATGCGCGAGGTGAAAGCGGGAGACATCGCAACGCCGTGCGATTTCACCGAGCGAAAGATCGCAGCCAAGATTGCGTTCGATGGCGAACAGAGCCTTGTTGGTGACGGACATGTGCGCGGCCTTTCGCGGAGGGGAAGTTTCGCGCGATTTTAGGGCCAGGGAAATGTGTGCGCTTGATCGGCGTTGCGGTGCGGTGGGTTCCGTGCCCCCCTCCGCCGTCGCTTCGCGCCGCCACCTCCCCCGCAGGCGGGGGAGGAGAAGTGGGGATGCTGGATAAGTGAAATAGAACTGTCATGGCCCGCAAATGCGGGCCATCCAGGTGGAGTCCAGCAGATTTCTGTAGGAAGACATGCAGATAGTTCTGCAACAGAAGGTGCGATGCCAACTGGGCGGCCCGCATTTGCGGGCCGTGACAGCGTGACAGTGGAGCCCGTCAGTTGAGGCGGGAGGGGAGGTCTTTCAGGCTTTCGTCGATCAGGCGGTTGGCGTGGGCTTCGTCCATCCGCGCGGCGATCAGCTTTTCGGCGGCGCGGGCCGCGATGTCGGCGGCGCTGGCGCGGATCTCCGCCATCGCGTGCGCTTCGGCCTGGGCGATCTTGTCCTGTGCGGCGGCGGCGCGGCGTTCGATCTGTGCCTTAAGCGCTGCGCGCGCTTCATGGGCGAAGCGTTCGGCGTCGGCCTTGGCCTCGGTCAGGATGCCGGCCGCTTCCTGTTCGGCCTGCGCGGCCTTGCGCTTGTAATCGGCAAGCAGGGTTTCGGCTTCTTCGCGCAGGCGTTTGGCTTCATCGAGTTCGCGGGCAATACCGGCCGCGCGGGCATCGAGTGCTGCGGCGATGAAAGCCGGAACGCGGTGATAGAGAAAAACGCCGACCAGGATCAGGACGCCGAGGGCGACCCAGGTTTCCGGTTCCTGCAGGAATTCCATGACGCTTCTCTCTATCCTTGTTTAAGCCTGGCTTGTTTAAGCCTGACTTGTTTAAACCTGACTGGCGCGAACGGCGCTGACGGCTTCGTCAGCAGCGACCTGATCGCCGGTCAGGCGTGCGACGATGGCGATCGCCGCATCCTGCGCCGCACCTTCGACATGCTGGCGCGCCGCATCGCGGCTGGCGCCGATACGCTTTTCCGCTTCCGCCATCAGGGCGTGGGATTCGGCGTCGGCCCTGGCGCGTGCCTTGTCCACCTCGGCATTGATGGCCTGCCGGCTTTCGTTGGCGAGTGCCTGCGCACGCTTGCGCGCCGACGACAATGCCGCGTCGTAAGCCTGAGACGCGGTTTCGGCATCGCTACGGCTTTTCTGTGCCGCGGCGATGTCGCCGTCGATGCGGCCCTTGCGGTCATTCACCACGCTGTGCAGGCGCGGCAAGGCAACGCGCCACATCACCACGAACAGCACGGCAAACGTGATCGTGAGCCAGAACAGCTGGGACGGATAGGTTTCCGTCTTGAACGGCGGGAAACCGCCGGGTTCCGCAGGAACTTCGGTTCCAGCCGTGGTGTGGGCAGGTTGGGCCATCTTACGTGAACAGGATGATGAGCGCGATCACCAGGCCGAACAGGCCGGTCGCTTCACAGAGCGCGAAGCCCAGAAGCAGGTTGGCGGTCTGGCCTGCGGCCGCACCCGGATTGCGCAACGCGCCGGCCAGATAGCTGCCGAACACATTGCCGATGCCGATACCGGCGCCGACGAGCGCGATACAGGCAAGGCCTGCGCCGATCATTTTCGCTGCTGCGAGTTCCATTATGCAAAAGCTCCTTCGTGGTCAGTGAGATTCGTGAAGATTAGTGAGATTCGTGAAGGTTCAAGGCGTCGTTCAGATAGATGCAGGTCAGGATCGCGAAGATATAGGCCTGCAGGACGGCGACAAGGAGTTCGAGTGCGGAAATCGCAACGATCATCGCCATCGGCGCAATGGAAAGTACGCTGAGGATGCCACCGGCCCCGCCGAGCGAAATGACGAAGCCCGCGAACACCTTCAGCATGGTGTGGCCGGCCAGCATGTTCGCGAACAGACGGACGGAGAGGCTGATCGGGCGCGTCAGAAACGAGATGAGCTCGATCGGCACCAGCAGGATCAGCAGCACCAAAGGTGCTTTCGGCACGAACAGTTTGAGGAAACCGAAGCCGTAGCGGATGAAGCCGGTGACGATCACCGCCAGGATCACCAGCATGGCGAGCGCGAAGGTGACCGCGATCTGGCTGGTGACGGTGAAGACGCCGGGGATCAGCCCCATGACGTTCGCAAACAGCACGAAAACGAAAATCGTGAACACGAACGGAAAGAAACGGTAGCCCGCATCGCCGGCCGAGGAATGGATCATGTTGCCGACGAATTCATAGGTCAGTTCGGCAATCGACTGCATCCGGCCCGGAACGAGCTGGCGCTTGGTCAGCGCCATCACGGTGAAGAGCGAAATCAGGCCGACGATGACGCACATCACCAGCGCCTGATTGGTGAAAGACACGTCGTAGCCCCCGATATGGAGGGGGATCAGCGGCGTCACCCGGAACTGTTCCATCGGGCTGTGCACGGACTTCAGCTCTCTTCCTCGTCATCGGTCACAGCGGGTGCGGGCGGCACCTCTGCGGCCTTGGCGTTCAACTCCTGTGCGGCGCGCATGGTGTTACGGATACCAGCGGCAGCGCCCAGAATAAAAAACACGATGATCAGGACGTGTGTGCCGAGAAGCTCGTCCAGCACCCATCCCAATCCTCCGCCCACGAGGAGAGCCGAAACCATCTCCGTCGCAAAACGGAACGCAATGCCGAGAGGGGTTGGCGGTGGTTTTTGCGACCGCTGTTCCTCGCGCCGGCGAACCTGATCGATCCGCTGGCCCAGAGATTTGAGGTCACCCGGTTCTGGAGGCATGTCGGTCATGGCGCCCCCGTTCGCGTCGCAACCGGCCTGGTTCGCGGGCCCTCGCGGCTCAGCGAAGGCGGCCGGACCATAGGGTTCGGAAAATTTGGTGTCAAGCAGGCAATGTTCAGGTCAAGCATTTGATTCTGCTGGACAAAATGCGCCGCGACGAAATGCACGCGACGAATCGCGTATGCGGCGGAAACCCTATTCCGCGGCGATCACCTGTTCGGCTTCCTGCAGCGTGACGGAGACGAGCTGGCTGACACCGCGTTCGGCCATTGTAACCCCGAAAAGACGGTTCATGCGCGACATCGTCAGCGCATGGTGGGTGATGACCAGGAAGCGGGTGGCGGTGAGCTTCGTCATCTCGTCCAGCAGGTTGCAGAAACGGTCCACATTGGCGTCGTCCAGCGGTGCGTCCACTTCGTCCAGCACGCAGACGGGCGCCGGATTGACCAGAAACACCGCGAAAATCAGCGACATGGCGGTGAGCGCCTGTTCGCCGCCCGAAAGCAGCGAGAGCGCCTGAAGCCGCTTGCCCGGCGGGCGGGCATAGATTTCGAGGCCGGCTTCCAGCGGGTCTTCCGATTCGGTGAAGGTCAGCTTGGCTTCGCCGCCCTGAAACAGCTTGGTGAACAGGGTCTGGAAATTGGCGTTCACCTTCTCAAACGATTCGCGCAGGCGTTCGCGCCCCTCACGGTTCAGGCTCTGGATGCCGCGGCGCAGGCGTTCGATAGCGCCTTCGAGATCGGCCCGGTCGGCGGTGAGCGAGGCGTGGCGCTGTTCATGCTCGGCGGCTTCTTCCTCGGCGCGGAGATTGACGCCGCCAAGCTGTTCGCGTTCCTGCTTCAGCTTTTCGACCCGCTTGTCCGCCACGTCGAGGGCGGGGAGGTCTTCACCCTCTTTCAGTTCGGCGCGTTCGGGCAGTTCTTCCGGCGCGGCATCCAGCTCATCGCGGATGCGGGTTTTCAGTTCCTCGATCCGTGCGGTGGCGGATTCGGCCAATGCCTCGTCACGGGCGCGTTCCTCGCGCGCGGTGGAAAGGGCGGCTTCGGCCATTTTCGCCAGACGATCCGCCTCCGCCAGCGTGTTTTCGGCGTGCGCTCGGGCGTCCGCCGCTTCGGCGCGGGCGGCTTCCGCCGCGGTGATGGCATCGAGCAGGGCGTTGCGCTTTTCGGCCACGGCGGCCGGAATGGCATCGAGGGTTTCGAGTTCGCCGGCCATTTCGGTCAGGCGGCGATCCAGCTCGGCAATCTGTTGCGCGGCATATTCAATGCGCTTCTGCCAGCGGCCGCTGTCTTCGGCGATGGCCGCAAGACGGCTGGCGCGGGCAGCAGCCTGCTGCTTGAGGTTTTCAAGGCTGGCGCGGGCTTCCGCATTGCTGGCGCGTGCGTCCGCCGTTTCGTTGCGGGCGGCGGTCAATGCCTCATTCAGTGCGACGCCATCGCCGAGGGCGGCGCGCGATTCCGCAGCTTGACGGGCGGATTCCTCAGCCCCATCGCGCGCTTCGGTCAGGCGGCGCACCTCGGCTTCGAGATTGGCGAGGCGGGAGGCGCGTTCGGCGGCGGCACGCGCGGCAGCGGTGGCGGCCCCTTGGGCAGCGATCAACGCCTTCTGCGCCTCGCGGCTTTCCTGTTCGGCGGCACGCGCGGCATCGCGCGCGCTCACCACCGCATCGCGCGCGGCGGAATAGGCGGCGAAGCGTTCGGCGCGCACCTCTTTCGCGGCGGCGAGTTCCTGTTCCAGCACCGTGAGGCGGTTCTTCTGGGCCAGACGGATGGCAGCCGGCGATTCCGATTCGGAGGATTCGGCATACCCATCCCAGCGCCACAGATCGCCTTCGGTCGAGACCAGACGCTGGCCCGGATAGAGCGCGGGCTGAAGCGTGGCGCCCTGATCGGGAGCGACCACGCCCGTCAGTGTGAGCAGGCGGTTGAGCGCGGGCGGGGCCTGAACATAAAGGTTCAGCGGATTGGCGCCGTCCGGCAGGGTGACGGAGGAGGGCAGCGGCCCCAGATCGCGCCAGTGGCGCGGGGCGGCTTCATCCAGCGGTGCCTGAAGATCATCGCCCAAGGCGGCGGCGAATGCCTTTTCAAAGCCGGGCTGAACGTGCACGGCATCGACCAGCGGCGGCCACAGATCCTGCCCGCGCGGACGCAGGAGATCGGCCAGTGCCTTCGCTTCCGCACCCAGTTGGTTGGCTTTGCGCTCCGCCTCCTCCATCGGGGTGCGGGCGGCGGCTTCCTGCGCCTCCGCCTGTTCCAGCGAATTGCGTGCGGTGACGAGCGCGGTTTGTGCAGCCTCCGCGATATTGCGGGCGGTATCGACTTCCGCTTCCGCCGCGCGCACATCGGGGGCGGCGGCGATGCCCGCCATCGCGTCTTCCAGATTGGTGTTGGCGCGGGCGAGTTGTTCGGCACTGGTCTGCGCCAGCGCGGTGGCGACGTTGTGGGAGCGTTCGAGGCTCGATTTCTTCGCGCTCCAGTCCGCGAGTTCGGTGGTCAGCCGGTCGAGCGTGCGTTCCACCTCCGCCAGACGCTCAGCCGCAGTGGCGGCAGCGGTGTTGGCGGTTTCGAGTTCGTCGCCGGCCTGCGCATCGATCCCTTCAAGGCCGGTGCGTTCTTCGGCCAGCGTGCCGAGCGCGGTCTTCGCATCCTGATCGAGGTTTCTTTCGCGCGCGATGTCCTGTTCGGCCTGGGCGATACGCTGACGCATACGCTGGGCGGCTTCACGGGCGCGCGCCTCCTCCGCATCCAGTGCGTCGCGTTCGTGGATGAGGCGCTGAAGGGCGGCGGATTTTTCCGCTTCCACATGGCGCAGCGGCGGCAGCACTTCGGCGGCTTTTGCCTGTGCCGTTGCGGCGGGGGGGGCGGGCCGGGGTGCGCCTTCGACCCGTGCGGGAGCGGGTTCGAGGGCTTCCTTCGCGGGACGGGGCCGGATCTCCGCCGCCGACCAGCGCAGATAAAAAGCGACCGCCTCGGCCTTGCGGATCAGGGCGGGGAGAGTGCGATAGCGCGCCGGCCGACGAGGCCGGCGCTTCAGGGCTTGCAACTGGCCCTCGATCTCGCGGATCACGTCATCCAGCCGGCCCATATTGGTTTCGGCGGCACGCAGGCGCAGCTCCGCCTCATGGCGGCGTTGATGCAGGCCGCCGATGCCGGCAGCCTCTTCCAGAATGGCGCGGCGGGAGAGCGGCTTCTGGCTGATCAGGGTGCCGATCTGGCCTTGCCGCACAAAGGCGGTGGAACCGGCGCCCGAAGAAGCATCGGCAAAAAAGATCTGCACATCGCGCTGGCGTACATCGCGGCCATTGATGCGGTAGACCGAGCCCGCTTCGCGTTCGATGCGGCGCGAGACTTCGATCGCGTCATATTCGTTGTAAGGGCCGGTGGCGGAACGATCCTGATTGTCGATGAAGAGCGTGACTTCGGCCGTGTTGCGCGAAGGGCGCCCGGCGGAGCCGCCGAAAATCACATCATCCATCTCCGCACCGCGGATCGAGGTGGGGCGGTTTTCGCCCATCACCCAGCGCAGGGCATCGAACAGATTGGATTTGCCGCAACCATTCGGGCCGACAATGGCGGTCAGCCCAGGCTCGATAAAAAGCTCAGTCGGTTCGACGAAGGATTTGAAGCCGGAAAGTCTCAGCCGTGTGAATTTCAAAACTTCACCCGTGTCCTTTGGTTTGCACCCGGCAAGCCGGGCAGAGGGGAACGGCGGGAATCACACGGCATTATGACTTGTTTGCCGCATGGGTCGCGAGCTTCGCGTCGATCGCCGCTTTCAGCCCTTCCCACGCATAACCTCCATTGTGGACTTCGCCGTCGATCACGAAAGTCGGCGTGCCCGTGATGTTGTACTTCGCCTGTCCGTCCGCACCGACCTGACTGGCGCGGGCGAGTTCCGTCTTGTTGGCCATGCAGGTATCGACCTGTTCGGCATTCATGCCCGCGATACGGCCCATGGCGACCAGACCGCCATGCACATCCTGCACGCCATATTCCGGGTCCCATTTCTCCTGATTCCGGAACAGGAGATCAATGAACTGGAAATAGTTATCCGCAGGAAGACAACGGGCCAGCGCCTCTGCCGCCAGATCGACGGAATTAAGCGGGAACACGCGGAACACATAGAAAACCTTGCCGGTGTCGATGTATTCCTGTTTCAGTTTGGGAAACACCTCCATATTGAAGTGCGCGCAATGGGGGCAGGTGGGAGCGGCATATTCCAGCACGGTGACCGGCGCGTTCCTGTTGCCCATGGTGCGGTCGGACGCCGTCACCATGACGCTGGTCTTGCTATCCGCCGACAGCGTGTCGCCGGCCGAAGACGGGAACAGCAGGAGATAGGCAATCACGGCGAGCGCGATGAGCGAAATGGCGCCAAGGCCGATCAGAACCTGTTTGCGGGTCACGGGCGATTCTCCGGAGGCTGCGTGAAGCTTTGTGGCAGAGGCGGCCCGCCCGTTCAACGCGCGGCCCCGTTCGATTCACGGCTTTGTCAGGAGATGGTCAGGCGCGGCGGTCGCGGATGCGGGCGAATCGCAGCAGCGCCTCGCGCAAGGCCTCAGGCCCCTGATAGTCCAGGGCCGGATCGCCCGGCGGGACCGGGCCCGGCTGGCGCGGGCGTGGCGCGGGCGGGTGCGGCGGCAGCAGCGGCGCCTGCACGAATTTCAGTTTTGTCACCGCCTGACGCCCGAGATAGGTGTTGATTCGCCCGCACAAGGCGCGGCTTTCATGCTGAAGGAAAAGGGCGGCGCCCGGCTCCGCCTTCAGGGTCAGCGTGCCGCCGCCCTCGGCATCGCGCAGCTTGAGCGGGCGGGCGAGGCGGGCGACTTCGGGGCCTGCAATCTGTTCCCAGTGCATGACAAGCGTGGGGTCGCGAAAGCCGGCGCGGGCAAAGGCGCTGTCCGCGGCGCCGGCAACATCGCCGGAGACAGGCCGGGCGCGATTGCGCCGCTGGGGCAGCGTTTCATCGCCTTTCGCGCGGGGTTTTGCCACGGTGCGGCGGCTCCTTCATGGTACGGCTACGAGTTTAGAGCATGAGCCCCGCTTGCCGAAAGCGACCGATACGCCAGCCCACACACCGATCGATACACCGGCCGGAAAATTGCTGCGCTGGTATGACCGCCATGCCCGCGTTCTGCCCTGGCGGGCGGCGAAGGGGGTGCGTGCCGATCCCTATCGCGTCTGGCTTTCCGAGATCATGTTGCAGCAGACGACCGTGCAGGCGGTGGCGGGCTATTACCGGCGCTTTCTGGAACGCTGGCCGGATGTTCAGGCACTAGCCGCGGCACCGCTGGATGACGTGCTGGCGGCGTGGGCGGGGCTTGGCTATTACGCGCGCGCCCGCAACCTGCACGCCGCGGCCAAGATGGTGGCGGGGCCGCTGAATGGGGCCTTTCCGAAATCTGTGGATGAATTGCGGAAACTGCCCGGCGTGGGCCTTTATACCGCGGGGGCCATCGCCGCGATCGCCTTCGACGTGCGGGCCGTCGCCATGGACGCCAATGCCGAGCGGGTGATCGCGCGGTATTTCGCGGTGCGCGACCCGCTGCCCAAGGCCAAGGCGGAACTGAAGCGGCGGGCGGAGACGATCCTGCCGGATGCGCGCGCAGGCGATTTCGCACAGGCCCTGATGGATCTGGGGGCGGCGATCTGCACCCCGAAGCGGCCCGATTGCAAGAATTGTCCGTGGACGGATGGTTGTGCCGGGCGCGCGGAAGGCTTGCAGGAGGTGTTGCCGGTCAAGGGCGAGAAGCCGCCCAGACCATTGAAGCGCGGGGCAGCATTTGTGGTGCGCGATGCGAAGGGCGCCGTGCTTCTGGTGCGGCGGCCGGAGAAGGGATTGCTGGGCGGGATGATGCAGCCGCCACTTGGTCCGTGGACGGATGATTTTCCGGGGCCGAAGGAAGCGCTGCTACAGGCGCCGTTCCGCGCGGACTGGAAAAAGCGTGCCGGGATCGTGCGCCACGGCTTCACCCACTTCGAACTGGAGATCGAAGTTTATGTGGCGGTGGTGTCCTCCCACGCAAACGGGGGGGGGCAATGGGGGCCGGTTGAGAACCTCAAAGACGCCGCCCTGCCCACGGGGATGCGCAAGGGCATCGCCCATGGGCTGGACGAGGGCGGGCCGCTTTTTTCTCAGGCCAAATCTTCCGGGGCCAAATCCTCTCAGGCGAGATCGGCACGCAAACGCTGACGCAGCACGTCGATCGAGATCAACGCGCCATTGTGCTCGAAATGCCAGAAGGTCCAGCCGTTGCAGGCGTCGAGCCCCTGCACATGGGCGCCGATGCGATGGATGGAGCCCGCGGCATCGGCACAGACGAGCGTGCCGTCGGCGCGAATTTTCGCGCTGTGCTGCTTGCGCGGGCCGCACAGCACGGTGCCCGGTTCGAGCAGGCCGCGTTCCACCACCCAGCCGAAGGGAATGCGCGGTTCGGCGCGTTTCGATCTGGTGACTTCGATGGCTTCGTTCGGCGCCGGGCTGACCGCGGCGATGCGCGCGCGCGCGATGCGGGCGTAGTTGCGATCACGCTCGATGCCGATGAACTGGCGGCCGAGTTTCTTCGCCACCGCGCCCGTGGTGCCGGAGCCGAAAAAGGGATCGAGCACGGTGTCGCCCGGTTTGGTCGAGGACAGGATCACGCGGTGAAGAAGCGATTCCGGCTTCTGCGTGGAATGCGCCTTGTCGCCGTTTTCATCCTTCAGCCGTTCGGCGCCGGAGCAGATCGGCAAAGTCCAGTCCGAGCGCATCTGCAATTCGTCGTTCAGCGCCTTCATCGCTTCGTAATTGAAGGTATAGCTTTTCTGGTCGCGACTTTTGGCGGCCCAGATCAAGGTTTCATGCGCATTGGTGAACCGGCGGCCGCGGAAATTGGGCATCGGGTTGGTTTTGCGCCAGACCACATCGTTCAGAATCCAGAAGCCGAGATCCATCAGGATCGCGCCGACGCGGAAAATGTTGTGGTAGGAGCCGATCACCCAGAGCGCGCCATCATCCTTCAGCGTGTGGCGGGCAGCGGAGAGCCAGTCGCGGGTGAACCGGTCGTATTCGGCGAAACTTCCAAACTGGTCCCACTTGTCATTAACGGCATCGACGCGGGAATTGTCCGGGCGGCGAAGTTCGCCTTCGAGCTGGAGATTGTAGGGCGGATCGGCGAACACCAGATCGGCGCAACCCGCCGGAAGATCCCGCATCGCCTGAATGCAATCGCCCTCGATGACGCGATTGACCGCGCCAGATTTGCCCTGCGCCATACGTGGCTGCCCCCTCTTATCCACAGAAGGGCTGAATCGTGATTCACAGCGAATCACAGGTCAAGAGTCTTGAGAATCAAGGACTTAGTGTTGAGTCTTCACACCGTCCACATACAAGGGCTTGTGGGCGGCAAAAAGACTCAGGGGGTATCCACAAGCGTATCCGGAGCCGTTTCGGGGGCCAGCAGGCGGCGGACCGGGGCGAAACTGCGCCGGTGATGACGGCAGGGGCCGTGGCGGGTCAGCGCCGCCAGATGCTCCCCTGTGCCGTAACCCATATTGGTGATCCAGCCATAGACGGGATGTTCGTCATGCAGCGTGCGCATCATGCGGTCGCGCGTGACCTTGGCGATAATGGAGGCGGCCGCGATGGAGAGCGAGCGCGCATCGCCATCGACCAGCGTATCGCAAGGGCAAGCGAGCGCGGGCGCGTCGTTCCCATCCACCAGTGCGAACATCGGCGCGATGGTAAGCGCGCGGACGGCACGCGCCATGGCGAGATGCGTCGCCTGACGGATATTGACGAGATCGATCTCGTCCACACTGGCTTCGCCCACGCCCCAGGCCAGCGCGGATTCGGTGATGCGCGCGTAGAGGTCTTCGCGCGCTTCGGGGCGCACCTGCTTGGAATCGTCGATCCCTTTCGGAATGCGCCCGCGTTCGAGGATGACGGCCGCCGCAACCACCGGCCCGGCAAGGGGGCCACGGCCCGCCTCATCGACGCCGGCAATGGGGCCGGCCATCGTCTTCAACAGGCGCGACTCGTAAATGTAATGCGGCATGGCGGCAGCGTAGCAGAGAGAGCCTTCGCGGCCAGCCATCAGACGTGCTTATGCACATCTCGCAACCAGGCCGTGCGAACCTGTCGCAAGCCGCCAGCCATACATGTCATGGCCTGCGACTGCAGGCCATCCAGGTGACGCAATTTATCCTGTTGCAGAACTGTCTGCGAACTTTCCTGTTAAAGCTGATGCCGTTTCAACTGGATGGCCCGCATTTGCGGGCCATGACAAGTCAAAACAAGCCCAGTTGATCGCCGATGCGGGGTGGCGTCGCAAGAGAAGCACTCTATCGGCCAAAATTCCGGCCTGATCAAAACCGGTCAGCCGAGATATTCGGCGTCCGTCACCTTCTCCAGCCAGTCGATGGCTTTTCCGTCCTTCGCTTCCTGAATGGCGATGTGGGTCATCGCCGTTGTGGCGGTCGCGCCGTGCCAATGTTTTTTGCCGGGCGGGCAGGTCACCACGTCGCCGGGACGGATTTCGACCTTCGCTTCGCCTTCGCATTGCGTCCAGCCAAGGCCGGCCGTCACGATCAGCGTCTGGCCGCAAGGATGGGTGTGCCAGGCTGAGCGGGCGCCGGGCTCGAACGTCACGCTGGCGCCGCTGAAGGTTGCCGGACCGGGCGATTGGAAAAGCGGATCGATGCGGACATTGCCGGTGAAGTTTTCCGCAGGCCCTTTGACGGCAGGGCGTGAGCCGTTTCGTTTCAGTTCCATCGCTGTTCCTTTCGACGCAATTTCGTTGGCGCACATTCGTGGATGTGGCGAGCCACTATAGCCCTGATGCTGGCAACCTGTGGCGTGGTGGCGGTGGGCTTTGGTGCGCTTGTTTATTGACAATTACTGGACTGTGAATTATAAGTTACATGATTGAGGGGTAAATGTTCGAGGTCCGCCAGACACCGGAGTTCGCGGAGTGGCTTCGTGGTTTGAAGGATGGCGCGGCGGTGAAGAAGATCGCGCAGCGCATTGTGCGGCTTCAGGCCGGACTTATGGGCGATGTGAAGTTCTTCGGCGGAATAGGCGAATTGCGCATCGCCTTCGGGCCCGGTTATCGGGTTTATTTTGTGAAGCGCAGCAATGTCGTCATCATTCTGCTTTGGGGCGGCGACAAGTCTTCCCAGAAGCACGATATTCAGAAGGCTGTCGCAATGGCGAAGGAGGTTTGAATGGCAATCAAGACACTTCCTTTTGATGCTGCCGAATATCTCGATACGGCGGAATCTCAGGCCGAACTCCTTGCCGATGCGTTTGAAAGCGGCGATCCCAATTACATCACGCATGCCCTTGGCGTGGTGGCGCGTGCGCGCGGTATGTCCAACGTCGCAAAAGAAGCGGGCGTTACCCGGGAAGCGCTTTACAGGGCGCTTAGTGAAAAGGGCGACCCGAGACTTTCTACCCTGATCGGTGTGCTCAAGGCGCTGGGCGTGCAATTGTCCGCGAAAATTCCAGCGTAAGACCAGTACCCTTATATGTCATGGCCTGCGACTGCAGGCCATCCAGGTGACGCAATTTATCCTGTTGCAGAACTGTCTGCGAACTTTCTGTTAAAAGAATGCCGTTTCAACTGGATGGCCCGCATTTGCGGGCCATGACAAGTCAGAACAAGCCCAGTTGA
>Ga0066256_1004189_pt1 | contig 13043 bp, 9 predicted proteins | sample ThiBio_1000_biof_FD_87107 | JGI IMG/M metagenome (GOLD analysis project Ga0066256, IMG submission 87107) | Wastewater bioreactor microbial communities from Cape Town, South Africa - Thiocy_expt_1000_biof (version 2) | ecosystem: Engineered > Bioreactor > Thiocyanate-remediating >...
GCTTGGGCAGAGCGGGGGGCGGTGGTGGAGTTCATGGCGGTCTCGTTCGTCATGGAAATCAACGGGTCACAGCGGCGGCGGGCGCCTCGGGCTTGCGGTGGAAACGCACACGCTTGAGCCAGAGCTGCAGCGCGTGCCAGTGGATGCGGGCAATGATGGCCAGCGTCATGGCGGGGTAGCCCCACAGTGCCTGGCGCAGGGTCTCTGGGGTGATGGCCTGCAGGGTGCCGCTCACGCTGGTCTGGATGAGGGGGCCGGTGTCGTCGTCGTGGTCGATGCGCACTACGGTGCGGCCTGCGTCCTGCGCACCGGCCTTGGTACTGGCCTCAGTGCGCATGAAGCGGAAGCGATAGCCGCCGCTCACCTCGCAGAAGGGAGACACATGGAACACCTTGCGCGCCCGCTGTTCCACGCCATACTGCGGCGCGTCCAGCAGGTAACAGTGGCGCTCGCCAAAGGTGTTGTTCACCTCGACCACGATGACGCGCAGGGGGCCGTCCGCACGGTGGCAGTACCAGAAGCTCACGGGCTTGAAGGTGTAGCCCAGCACGCGGGGGTAGCAGTGCAGCCAGACCTCCCCCGTGGCGTCGGTGATGCCTTCGGTGCGCAGCAGCTCGTCCAGCCACGCCAGCGCCCCGCCCTGTGCCGCGCTGCGGCCGTCACCGTGGTCCACATCATGGAAGCTGATGGCGCCGCTGCGGTTCACCGCCAGCGGCGTGTGTGTGCCGCTCAGGCTGCGCATCGGCAGCATCAGGAAAAACGTGGGGTAGGCAAACGCGTGCCGCCGGGGCCGCAGCCGCGTGTGGCGCACCTGGCCGAAGCCAATGAGGGGCGCTGCGGATGGGGCCGGGGCGTGGCTCACGCGGCCTCCGCCAAGGGGGCTGGCAGGGCCGCCCGCAATTGTTCGGCCACGGCCAGGCCGGATTTCAGCCCGTCCTCGTGGAAGCCGTAGCCCGTCCAGGCGCCGCAGAACCAGGTGTGCTGCTGCCCCTGCAGTTTGCCCACCTGCTGCTGCGCGCGGATGGCGGCCATGTCGAACACCGGGTGGGCGTATTCGTAGCTGCCGATCACGTGCTCGGGCGCAATGTCACGCACCGGGTTGAGCGACACCACCACGGGCTGCGCGAACGGCACGGGCTGCAGTTGGTTGATGAGGTAGTGCAGGCACACGCGGGCCGACTCGCGGCTCTTCTGCTGGGCGCGCTCGTAGTTCCACGCGGCCCCGGCGGCGCGGCGTTGGGGCAGCACCGACGTATCGGTGTGCAGCACGGCGCGGTTGGCCTGGTAGCGGATGGCGCCGAGCACGGCGCGCTCCTGCGTCGTGGGCTGGGCCAACAGCGCGAGCGACTGGTCGGAATGGGTTGCCAGCACCACCTTGTCAAAGTGTTCGGTGCGGTCTGCGGTCACCACACGCACACCGGCGGCATCGCGCTCGATGCGGCGCACGGGGGTGTTCAGGCGCTTGTCGGCAATGCCTGCCACGATCTTGTCCACATAGTGGCGCGCGCCGCCAGATACCGTCCACCACTGCGGCCGGTTGCTCACCTGGATCAGGCCATGGTTGTGGCAGAACCGGATCATGGTGGCCACGGGGAACTTCAGCATCTGGTCCGTGGGGCAGCTCCAGATGCAGCCCAGCATGGGCAAGAAGTACCAGTCGCGGAACGCGTCGCCAAAGCGGTGCTCGCGCAGGAAGTCACCCAGGGGCTGCATCAGCGCGGCCTCGGCCTGCTTTTCGGCAATGCGCGTGCACAGCTTGTTGAAGCGCAGCAGGTCGCGCAGCATGCCCAGAAAGCGCGGGTTGACCAGGTTGGAGCGCTGGGCAAAAACGGTGCTCAGGTTGGTACCGCTCCACTCCAGGGCTCTGCCGCCGCCCAGGGCGGCGGGCACCTGCACCGAAAACGACATGTCGGATTTGGCCGTCTCCACGCCCAGCTCGGCCAGCAGGCGGATCAGGTTGGGGTAGGTGCGCTCGTTGAACACCAGAAACCCTGTGTCCACGCCGTGGGTGACTGGGGTGCCCGACGCATCGGGCAAGGTGACATCGACGGTGTGGGTGTGCCCACCGAAGTAGTCGCCCGCCTCAAACAGCGTGATGTCCGCCTGGCCGCGCAGCTGGTGCGCGACGGAGAGCCCGGAGATGCCGGAGCCGACGATGGCGATTTTCATGGCCGGCCCCCTCTGGCCGGCGCCTGGAATAAAAAGGTTGCGAAGCGTCCCGAAACGAATAAGAGAGGGAGGGAGGAGAAGCGCTCCAGGAGGTCAGTCGGAACCCAGGGGCCCGAAAGGCTTCGCAACGTTAAAACTGTACGCCGCGCAATCGTCTTGCGCAATGGATAGAGTGGGGCCGCTGCGGCGAAGTTCCAGAGGGCGCCTGTATTTTTTTTCAAGAAATGTAAAGAAGTCATGGCGCTTACCGGGGAGTAGGCAGGGCGAGCTGCTGTTCGATGGCACGCACCAGGCCCTTGTTGTCCGGCCCGGTCAGGCTGGAGTAGTTGTCCACCAGCTTGCCGTCGCGGCCCAGCAGGTACTTGTGGAAGTTCCAGCGGGGCGCCGTGCCCGACAGCTGGGCCAGCTGCTGGTACAGCGGCGAGGCCTCCGGTCCTTTCACGCTGCTCTTGGCAAACATCGGAAATTTCACCCCGAAGGTGTTTTCGCAGAAGTCGGCGATTTCCTTGTTGCTGCCTTTTTCCTGGGCAAAGTCGTTGGACGGGAAGCCCAGCACCACCAGCCCCTTGTCCTTGTAGCGGGCATACAGCTCTTCCAGCCCCTTGTACTGGCCGGTAAAGCCACAGAAGCTGGCCGTGTTGACCACCAGAACCACCTTGCCGCTGTACTGGCACAGCGACTGGGGCTTTTCGTCCTGCAGGCGCGGGAAGGTGTGCTGCAGCGTGGCCGGGCATCCGGCAGGCGCGTCGGCCGCCTGGGCGGCGGGCGCCAGCAACAGCCAGGCCCCCAGGGCGGCGGCGGTCGAGAGGAGTCTTGTCAGGCGGTTCATAGGACTTTGGGCAGTGAGTGCAGCCAATTTAACCATTTCATCATTTTTTGTCCACATGAGTTTTTATTTGTACTGAATGGTTTACGTGGCGCGCACCCGTTTGGATTCAGATTTCGGGAGGAAACGGGACGCGGGGGGCAAAAAGCGGCCGCGCAGTGCCACCGGCGCCGGCCCGTGGCCCGGTAGGGAAAGGAGGGGATACAGCGTCAGCCCCAGTGACGGACGGCAGGAGGCACGCATGGGCAACGCCCCATGCAGGTATCAGGGGGAGCTGTGGCCCGCAGCTGACAGCGGCGGAGCATGGAGCCGGGGGGGGGGCGGCGCCCTCCCGGGCGTCAGACCATCTGCAGCAGGCGGTCCAGCGACAGGTTGACGCGCACGTCCTTGAACGCCACCACGCCGGTGACCTTCCAGGGCGGCATGCCCGTGTCGCGGGGGATGGGCTCGCCCGTGGCCATGCCGTCGCGGTTGGTCACCACGGCCACGCGGGGGGTAGTGGCGGTGGTGCCCCGGCGGATGACCACGCCCACTTCACGGCTGGCCAGGCGCACAAAGGCACCCGGCGGGTAGACCCCCAGCGTCTTGACGAGGGCGGCCCCGGCCTCGTCCACCTGGTGTTCTTCGTCGTAGTAGCTGGCCTGCATGGCGGCGGTGACGGGCATGGGCAGCCGCGCCGCACGGGGGGCCAGGCGGGCGCCAAAAATGTCGGCACGCTGCAGCAGGCGCGCCATCTGCTGGGCTTCGGTCTTCTTGGACAGCGGCCCGGGCGTGCGGTGGTGGTGGCAGCGCACGGCCTCCAGCCACACCGGGTCGGCCACGCCCAGGTGGCGCAGCAGCGCCTCGGACCGCGCCGCATGGTCTTCCACGGCCGCGATCTGGGTCGCGGTGAGGGGCTGGGTCTGCAGCACCAACTGGTCCTGCAGCTCGGTCATGGCGATGTTCATGCTCAGCGCCGCGTGCCCCAGTTGCTGCACGCGGCTGCTAGGCCAGCGCAGCATCTCGCGGGCGACCACCATGCACACGCAACTGACCAGCATGGAGTGGGTGGCGCTGTACATGCGTGTTTCCTGGGCCGACAGGTAAATCAGGCCCAGCAAGGTGGCGTCGGGGGTCTGTTCGCAATGGCGCGCCAGCTCGTCGTGCAGCGCCTGGAAGCGCCCGCCGAAGTCGCTGGGCGACGGAGAGCGCAGCAACTGCGTGGCGCGCAACTGCAGTTCGGGCCAGTCGGGCAGGGTCTTGCCTGCACGCTCGGCGGCTGCAGCGGCGGCCTGCTCGCCCGCCGTCATCTTCATGGCGGCGATTTCGCCCAGGTTGGTGTCGGCGATCAGCATGCGCTGCAGCTGCGCCAGGTAGGCGCGATGGCTGCCGCCGGATTCGTCGGTATCCACGCACAGCTCGCGGCCCCGTTCGACCAGCTTGGCCAGCTCGTCGCGGGTGCGGATCACATAGCCTTTTTGCGCCAGCAACACGCCATCGGCCCCCCGCAGCACAAAAGGCAAGGGGTGGCCCAGCTGGATGGATTCGATGTTGAGGCTGACGAGGTTCATGGTGCGCGTTGCATTATCCGACGGCTACCCCCCGCCAAAGCCCGCGCAACCCCCGTGATTGCCCTGCTTTTTGGGCTCACGCCGGGGGGCGCGCCAAGTGCTGGCGTCAGGGGGCGGAATGCGGCGCTGAGGGTGCCGTGGCCGTGGCTGCGGGGGCCGCCGGTGCGCCCGGGGCATGGCGCCCCCCGCGCAGGCGGCGGGCCAGCCGCCCGAACCCCTGTCCCAGGCCATCTACCCCGGCGAACACCGCCGGAACCATCGGCGAGCGAAAGCTCGCGTCGGCCGCACCCAGGCCAATGGCGATGGGCAGCATGCCCGCGCCCATGGCCAGCGTGGTCATGATGATGGGCCGTGCGCGCTTGTGGCAGGCATCGATCAGCGCCTCGAAACGCGTCATGCCGTGCTCGCGCCGCGCCAGGATGGCGTATTCCACCAGCAAGATGGAGTTCTTGGTGGCAATCCCCATGAGCATGATCAGCCCGATGAGCGAGGGCATCGAGAAGCTCTTTTGCGCGATCAGCAGCCCCACAAACGCCCCGCCCAGCGACAGCGGCAGCGCCGCCAGGATGGTCACCGGGTGCAGGAAGTCCTTGAACAGCAGCACCAGCACGATGTAGATGCACAGCACGCCGGTGAGCATGGCCAGGCCAAAGCTGGCAAACAGCTCGCCCATCATCTCGGCGTCGCCAATCGTGATCTGGCGCACACCCGGCGGCAGGTTCTGTATGGAGGGCAGCGCCTCCACCGCCTTGGTCACGTCGCCCAGCGGCTGGCCCGAGAGTTCGATCTCGAAGTTCACATTGCGTGCGCGGTCATAGCGGTCCACCACGGCCGGGCCGCCGCTGAACTCCAGCGTGGCCACCTGGCCCAGCATCACCGGGCCCTTGGCGCCGGGCACGGGCAGACGCTCCAGCAGTGACAGGTCCTTGCGCGCATCGTCCTGCAGCTTGACGACGATGGGCACCTGGCGCGCAGCCAGGTTGAGCTTGGGCAGCGACACGTCGTAGTCACCCACCGTGGCAATGCGCAGGGTTTCAGCGATGGCGCTGCTGGTCACGCCCAGGTCGGCGGCGCGGGCAAAGTCGGGGCGCACGGCGATCTCCGACCGCACGAGACTGGCGGTGGACGAGATGCTGCCCAGGCCCGGAATGGTGCGCAGGTCTTTCTCGACCGCCAATGCGGCCGTGGTCAGCGCCTGCGGGTCGTCGCCCGTGAGCACCAGCACGTACTTCTCGCCCGAGCCACCCAGGCCCACCTTGCTGCGCACGCCGGGCAGCGTCTCCAGCGCGGCGCGGATCTTGTTCTCGATGCCCTGCTTGCGCGGCCGGTCGCCGCGCGGGGACAGCAGGATGGTCAGCGTGGCCTTGCGGGTTTCGGTGCTGGCGCCGCCCATGAAGGGGTCGGTGCCGGCCGAGCCGCCGCCGATGGTGGTGTACACACTCTGCACATGCTCCACCTGGGCGATGCGCTGGCGCGCGTCTTCGGCCACGGCACGCGTCTGCGCCAGCGTGGCACCGGGCGGCAGCTCCAGGTACACCTGCGTCTGCGAGTTGTCGTCCGGCGGGATGAAGCCCGTGGGCAGCAGCGGGATCAGCGCCAGCGAGCCGATGAAGAACGCCGCCGTGGCAATGAAGGTCATCCACCGGTGCTTGATGCACCACGCGGCCCAGCGCAGGTACACCGTCATCCAGCGTGGGTCCTTGTGGTCGCCCACGATCGGCTTCAGGATGTAGGCCGCCATCATGGGCGTGAGCAGGCGGGCCACCACCAGGCTGGCAAACACCGCGAGCGACGCCGTCCAGCCAAACTGCTTGAAGAACTTGCCCGCAATGCCGCTCATGAACGCCGTGGGCAAAAACACCGCGATCAGCGTGAAGGTGGTGGCGATCACGGCCAGCCCGATCTCGTCGGCCGCCTCCATGGCCGCCTGGTAGGGCGTCTTGCCCATGCGCAGGTGGCGCACGATGTTCTCCACCTCCACGATGGCGTCGTCCACCAATATGCCCACCACGAGCGACAGCGCCAGCAGCGTGATCACGTTGATCGAGAAGCCCAGCCAGTACATGCCGATGAACGCCGGGATCACCGACAGCGGCAGCGCCACGGCCGATACAAACGTCGCGCGCCAGTCGCGCAGGAACAGCCACACCACCAGCACGGCCAGCAGGGCACCTTCGTACAGCAGGTGCATGGAGCCGTCGTATTCCTCCTGCACGGGCTGCACGAAGTTGAAGGCCTCGGTGATCTCCAGGTCGGGGTGCTGCGCGCGCATCTCCTGCAGGGCCGCCTGCACGGCAGCGCCCACCTCGACTTCGCTCGCGCCTTTGCTGCGCGCCACTTCAAAGCCCACCACCGGCTTGCCGTTGAGCAGCGCCAGCGCGCGGGGCTCGGCGATGGTGTCCGTCACCGTGGCCACCTGGTCCAGCCGCACATGGCGGCCGTCCGACAGCGCCAGCGTCAGGCCCGCCAGCTCTTGCGCCGACTGCACCGTGGCCAGCGTGCGCACGGGTTGCTCGCTGCCGCCCAGGTCGGTGCGGCCGCCAGCGCTCTCGGTCTGCACCAGCCGCAGCTGGCGCGACACATCGGCCGCCGTGGCGCCCAGGGACTGCAGCTTGACCGGGTCGAGCGCCACATGCACCTCGCGCTGCACGCCGCCCACGCGGTTGACGGCGCCCACGCCACGCACGGTGAGCAGCTTCTTGGCCACGGCGTCGTCCACAAACCAGGACAGCGCCTCATCGTCCATGCGGGCCGACGCGATGGTGAAGGCCAGCACGGGCTGCGCAGCCAGGTCCATCTTGGTCACGATGGGGTCGCGCACGTCGCCCGGCAGGTCGCCGCGCACGCGGGCCACGGCCGAGCGCACGTCGTCCAGCGCCTCCTGCGTGGGCTTCTCCAGCCGGAACTCGGCGGTGATGGTGGCGCCGCCGTCCTGCACCTTGGTGTAGATGTGCTTGAGGCCCTGCAGCGTGGCGATGCTGTTCTCGATCTTGCGCGCCACGTCGTTCTCCAGCTGCGCGGGCGAGGCGCCGGGCAGTGCCACCGTGACGGAGATCGTGGGCAGGTCGATGTCCGGGAAGTTCTGCACCTTCATGGCGTTGAAGGACAGCAGGCCGCCGAAGGTCAGCAGCACAAACAGCATCAGCGCCGGTATGGGGTTCTTGATGGACCAGGTGGATACATTCATCGGGAATGCTCCTTAATTGATAGCTGCTGGCGCATGATCCACTAGCGCTACAGGCGTTTTTTGCATGAAATGCTCGCTGGAGGACTGCTTGCCCGCCGCTGGCGTCGCCGCAGGGGCCGCCACGCGCACGAGGTCGCCATCGTTCAAAAAGCCCGCACCGCGCACGGCGACGGAGGCTCCGGCGTCCAGGCCCGACAGCACCTCGACCCGGTCGGCCACGCGGCGGCCGGTCTGGACCTTGCGCATCTGCACGCGCTGGTCGCCGCCCACCACAAACACGTACGAGAACCCGTCGCGCACCACCAGCGCCTCCTGCGGCACGGTGAGCGCGTCGCTGCTGCCCAGCGCGAAGTCGCCCCGCGCAAACATCCCGGCTCGGAAGTCCGCATTGGCGGGCAGATCCACGTAGACCAGCGCATTGCGCGTCTGCGGGTCCACCGTGGGCGCGACCATGCGCACGGTGCCCTCGGCCACGGCGCCGCTTGCTGCGGTGACGCTGACTTTGGCGCCGGGCTGGATGCGCCGCAGCTCGGTGGACGTGACCTCGGCGCGCCACTCCAGGCGGCCCTTGCGCACCATGCGGAACAGCTCTGTGCCGGCACCCACCACCGCGCCCACCGTAGCGGTGCGCGCCGAGATCACGCCACTGTCAGGCGCCACCACCTGGGTGTATTTGAGGCGCAGCTGCTGCGCGTTCAGCGCGGCCTTGGACGCCTCCACGCGGGCCTTGGCGGTTTGCTCGGCAGTGGTGAACTGCTGGATCTGCTGCTGGCTGAGTGCGCCCGTGGCCTGTAGCGAGCGGGCGCGATCGGCATTGGCGGCAGCTTCGGCCGCATTGGCCTGGGCTTCGAGCAGGCTGGCGCGGCTCTGGGCCACATCGGCCAACACCGTGTCGGCCGAGAAGGTGGCCAGCACCTGCCCGGCCTTGACCACATCGCCCACGTTCACACGCACGTCGGTCAGGCGCAGGCCGTTGCTCTCGGCCCCAATGCTCGCCTCTTGCCAGGCCGCGATGTTGCCGTTGGCGGCCAGGCGCAGCGGAACCTGCATGCGCTGCGGCTGCGCCGTGCTGACGGTGAGCGCAGGCCGGGGCTGGCCCGCCTTGGGTTCATCGGCGGCACGCGATGCACCCGAGAAAACCAGCGCACCGCCCGTGGCCAGCACGCAGGCGGTGATCACGGCGAAGGCGGTGGGGGAAAACTTGAAGGAGAAGGAGGAGTGTTGCATGTGCATTTGTCCTGAAAAATTCATATCCGCTGTGCATGGTGTTGGGCGCAGCCCACTGCGCTTGAAACCGGCGATGCGCAGACGAGGCGCAAAGCGCCTCAGGGGGTGTCTCATAGCTTCCATCCGCCGCCAGCGGCGCGGTACAGCGCAATCCAGGCGGTCTGGCGCTCGTGCTGCAGCGCGATCAGCGCGTTGTCGGCGGCCAGCGCCGTGCGCCGGGCATCTTCCAGCTCCACCAGGCTGGCCAGGCCGCCGCGCCAGCGCGCCTCGGTCGCGTCGAACGACGCGCGGTAGCCGTCGGCGGCAGTGCGCGCGCTGGCGCTGCGCTCGGCTGTGCTTTGCAGGCGCACCAGGGCTTACTCGACCTCGCTCACGGCCTGGCGCACCTTGGCCCGGTACTGTGAGGCGGCCTCGTCGTAGCGGGCCTGCGCCGCATCGGGCTGCGCAGCGCGGCGGCCACCGTCAAAGAGGGGCACGCTGAGCGCCAGCGGGCCGATGGTCCAGGTGTTCAGGTCGGTGGTTACGCCCCCCGTGCGCACCTGGGCTGCACCCACGCTGCCGCTGAGGGTCAGGCGTGGGTAGCGCTGGGCCTGGGCGCTGGCGACGTCGGCACTGGCGGCCGCCACTTCGCGCTCGGCGTTGTACACGTCGGGGCGCTGGGCCAGCACCTGGGCGGGCAGTGCGCCCACGGCAAACAAAGTGTCCGGGGCCGCAGCCACCGGCTGGGCCAGCCGGGTGCGCAGGGTGGGTTCTTCCCAGCCGGTGAGCGCCACCAGGGCCTTGACTTCCACATCGCATTGCATGCGCTGCTGTGACGCGCGGGCCTGGGCTTCGGCGGCGCTGGCACGGGCCAGTGCGGCTGTGGCGGGCGCCGTGAAGCCCGCGCGCTCGCTCAGCTGGGACAGGCGGGACGTTTCACCACGGGACTGAGCGTCGCGCTCCGCCACCTGCTGCTGGGCCAGGCAGGTGCGGATGCTGCTGGTCTGCTGCGCTACTTCGGCCGCCACGCTCACGCGCGCCTCGTGCCACAGGGCCTGTGCGCCCGTCAGCCGCTCATCGGCCGCAGTTTTGGCGGCGCGGTTGGCGCCAAACAGGTCCACCTCCCAGCTCGCCTGCAGTCCGGCCTGCGAGGTGGTGGCTACGCGGGCCAGCTGGTCATTGAAGCCGCGGCTGGCGCTGGCCTGCGCGTCGAGCGCGGGCAACAACGCCGCCCGACTGCCCACCTGCGTGGCACGGGCCTGCGCAATGCGCGACTGGGCCTGCGCGATGCCCGGGCTCACGGCCTGGGCGGCGTCGATCAGCTCGACCAGCAGCGGATCTTGCAGCTGGGTCCACCAGCGGGCCATGTCCGTGAGGGAGCCCTGGTGCGGCAAGGGGGCCTGCCAGCCCATGGGTACGGGTGTTGTGACCTGGGCTGGGGGTGCGGTGGTGGAGCAGGCCACGAGTGGCAGGACCAGTGCCAGCCACAGGGGTTTGTGTGAGATCAGTCGCATGTGCAAGTCACTCTGGGGTACGGGAAGAGGAGGCTTTTTTGGCGGACGCAGCAGCGCGGGCCGTAGCGCGGCGCTGGCGCTCCCCGTCCACCATGAACTGGGCAAAGTCCACCAGCCGTGATGTGGTGGCGGCCAGTCCCCGTGGCGTGGCGGTGAGTCCGGGGCGCACCGCCTGCACCACGTCGCGGCCCACGTAGTACTGCAGCGCCAGGGCGGTGATGGCCATGGCCAGGCGGTGTACGTCGTCATCGGCAGTTTTCAGGCCGAACTCCTTGCACAGCAGGCCCACGAGCGCGGCGTGCGCGGGCTTGATCTCGCACTCCAGCTCCTGCTGCCACAGCCCGGTCGGGTCCAGCATTTCGCGAAAGTGCAAGCGCATGCACAGCTCGACCAGATCGCCTTCGTGCAGCGGTTGCATGAAACTCTGGATCAGCAGCTCGATGAACGCGGGCAAGGTGTCCGGCCAGGCATCCACGGCGATGGGACTGCCCATGGGTTCGGTGAACGCCGCACGGTACAGCCCGTTCTTGTCGCCAAAGTAGTAGCTGATGGAGGCCGGGTTGACCCCCGCCGCCTGGGCAATGTCGCGGATGGATGCCTTGGCAAAGCCGTTTTCGGCAAAGAGGCGCAACGCTGCGTGCAGCAGTCGTGCACGGGCCTGCGGGCCTTCCGTGGGCGGTGGAGGGGGCATGGAAGGCCGTGGTGGCCTGGAGGGTGAATCTGGCATGGAGCCGGATTACAGCACTTTTTAATCAAACGATTGATTAAATTTTTGTTTCAGAAAATGTCGAAGGTGTTTCTGCTGTGTCTCTGCCCGTGCGGAGCGGTTGTTTGGAGCGGGGTCTGGGCAGATCGGATGGAGGTTTTGCACCATCCGAATATAGGGTGTTGAGGGGGAAGGCGACCCCTCCAGAAGTCGGCCGTCCCCTGCGCTGCGCGCCCGCTGATCAGGCTGATGCGGCGGCAGAGCCGAAGACCGCTGCCCACAGCGCCAGCACGGCATCGCGCTCGTTCTGCAGTGCGGGGGGCGTGACCTGGGTGGGCGCCTCGTCCAGGCGCGCCACGTGCTGCACCCGGCGCAGTTCGCGGTACGCGTCGGCGGCTGCGTGGCCCACACCGGCAGGCAGCAGGCCCACTTGCTCGGCGCGCTGCAGCAGCGCAATGTTGCCCAGGTTTCCTCGTAATTCGGGGTGGGCGGCAGACTGCGACAGCACCAGGTACTGCACGGCAAACTCGGCGTCCACCATGCCGCCCGGGCTGTGCTTCACATCGAAGCGGCCGGCGGGCGTGGGGTGGGCCGAGCGTACCCGCTCGCGCATGGTCACGATCTCGTCTTTCAACGCCAGCGGGTCGCGGGCGGAGGTGATCACGGCCTCGCGCACGGCGTCGAAGCGCTCGCGCAAGGCCTCGCTGCCCATCACAAAGCGCGCACGGGTCATGGCCTGGTGTTCCCAGGTCCAGGCGGTGTTGCTGCCGCGTTGCTGCTGGTAATTGGCATAGGCCTCGAAGCTCGTCACCAGCAGGCCGGAGTTGCCGTTGGGCCGCAGGGCCGTGTCGATCTCGTACAGGTCGCCCTCGCCCGTCTTGACGGTCAGCCAGTTGATGAGCTTGCGCACAAAGGCCGCGTACACCTCGGGGGCGCGCTCATCGTCGTCGTCGAACACAAAGACGATGTCCAGGTCGCTGCCGTAGCCCAGCTCCTTGCCGCCCAGCTTGCCGTAGCCAATGATGGCGAACTGGGGTTCGTCGCGGTGGCGGTTCTTGAGGCGGCTCCAGCACCACTGGCTGGTGATGCGCAGCACGCTATCGGCCAGCGCGCTCAGGTCGTCGGCCACCTGCTCGACGGTGATACGGCGCTCCACATCGCGCGCCAGGGTGCGGAAGGTCTCGGCATGCTGCGCACGGCGCAGCAGGTTGAGCAGGGTTTCGTCGTCATCCTCGCCGGTAGAGCGCAGCGACGCCAGGCGCATTCCCAGCTCGCGTTCAAAGTCGGCCACCACAAAACGTTCAGACAGCAGCGCATCGCCCACCAGCTCGTCAATCACTCCGGGGTGTTGCAGCAGGTAACGCGCGGGCCACTTGGCTGCGCCCAGCAGGTGCAACAGCTGCTCGTGCACCGAGGGCCGCTCCAGCAGCAGCGCCAGATAGCTTTCGCGCCGCAGCAGCGGCTCCAGCCAGTTGGCTAGGCGCACGGTCGCCTCTTCGGTGACGCGTCCTTCCTTGAGCCACTGGGCCGTGCGCTGCACCAGGCGGAACAAGCGCGCGCGCGCTTCGTCACGCAGCCCGGCCACGCGCGGATGGTTGCGCCACTCGGCCACACGCTCGCGAAAGCCTGGTGGCAGTTGTTCCAGCAGGCCTTCCAGTTCCGGGGGCGGCGGTGCCGCTGCCCGGGGGCCACCGCAGCCACCGCCGCTGCATTGTTTTTTGCCGTTACCACCCAGCAGGGGGTCGGACTCCTGGGCCACCAGCTCGCGGGGTGCATCCAGCTCGTGCAGGAACGCGCAGCAGTCCTTGTCGCCCAGGGCGCTGGCGCTCCGAGCCAGATCGTCGTCGCGCGTGGGCAGCACGTGGGTCTGCTGGTCGTCCAGGTA